>Ga0192647_102735_pt1 | contig 10874 bp, 9 predicted proteins | sample LauGreFa1BDMLBSN_2_FD_133046 | JGI IMG/M metagenome (GOLD analysis project Ga0192647, IMG submission 133046) | Freshwater lake microbial communities from Lake Michigan, USA - Fa13.BD.MLB.SN - reassembly | ecosystem: Environmental > Aquatic > Freshwater > Lake | place: Lake Michigan, USA...
GAAATGGATGTCCGATGATTTGACATGCGATGCTCCTTCTTCAAAATGGCCGCAAGGCCAACGCTGCGCCCAACCCGCGCAACCTGGGCAGCCGCAGCAGCTGCCGCGACATCGGGGTACCTCCACAGGCACATGCCTGCGAAAGCAATTCAAGGCATGGCTTCATGCGGTCTCTCCTAAACCCAGCTCGGCACCCGCTGAGCGCACATGGTCTTCAGTGACCCACTCCACGCCACTGGCGCGGGCTTTGCCTTCGGCCAAATCGCGCAAGCGCTTGGCTGCAGAAATTTGCACCAACACCGGTTGGCCTGCCACCAAGGACTGCAAACGCATTTGCGCAGCGTCGTCCCACGGTGTGTTTTCTTGTGCACCACTGATACCTCGCGCCAACGTGGCATCTACTTTGTCCATGTCAGTGCCCAGCGGCAAGATGTGGAACAAGGCATCGAACAAACAGTTGCAACACTCTTGGATCAAATAAGTAGCACCGCTGTAGCCCATGAATGGCGTACCGGTGTGGCGACGGATGATGGCGCCGGGAAATGAAGCTGGAATGAACGAGGCTTTCATGGGTCCGGTGCTGCCAGCTTCGGCCAGGTACATGCGCTCGTTGTAGCTGCCAAACAAGATCAACGGCATTTGTTTGTGGACCAATTCACGCACCGCTGCGTTGTCGGTTTTTTGGCCGGGCAAACGCGAGACCGCGAATTTGCATGGCATGCCCATTTCGGTTTCCAAAAACTTGCGAATACCTCTTGCATAGGTGTCGGTGGCGACCACAGCGAAACTGGCGGTCGCGAAAAAATCTTGTGTGACCGAGCGCCACAAATCCCACACCGGCTTGATGGTGGTGTGGCGCTCGCGCTGAATGAACGGCTCGGGATCAAGGTCCAGCAGTTCACCGAGCTTGCGCAAAAATTTGGTGGTGCTGTGCAAGCCAATCGGTGCTTGCAAATAGGGCCGGTCTAAAGCCTCGCACAACATGCGACCGAACTCACGGTACATGCAAATATTCACATCGGCTTCCACCAAACGAGACACTTCGGCCAAATGGCTGCCCAGCGGGAACACCATGTTGATGTCTGCGCCAATGCCTTGCACCATGCGGCGGATTTCTGCCAAATCGCTCGGGCTATTGAACGTGCCGTAGCAAGGCCCGATGATGTTGACGCGAGGCTTCTCGCCTTCTTTGCGAACACGTTTAGGCACTTTTTTCATGCCGTATTCGGTCCACAGCCAATACATGGCGCGGTTCGCGCATTGCCATTGGTCTTCGTCGATGGTGCGCGGCAAAAAGCGCATCAGGTTGGTGCCTTCAGGGGTGACACCGCCGCCAATCATTTCAGCGATCGAACCGGTCACGACCACTGCTGGCAGATCAGGGTCGAGCACTTGGTGGGCCCGCTTCATGGCGCCTTCGGTGCCCTCACGCCCCAATTGTTCTTCGGCCAAACCCGTGACCACGATAGGCAACTCATGCGGTGGCAATGCATCGGTGTAATGCAACACCGAAGTGACAGGCAGGTTTTCACAGCCGACCGGTCCATCGATGACGACTTGCAGTCCTTTGATCGCGGTGAACACATACACCGCTCCCCAATAGCCGCCTGCTCTGTCGTGGTCTAGAACAAACATCAGCCCATCTCCTCGGCTTTGCGTTTTTTCTGCTTCTTTTCGAACTGGCGACGCACTTCTTTTTTGAAGTCTGGGTGCATAACGGGAACGTTCTCCCACACTCCGGCTTCATCGCCTTGCCCGACTGATCCAAAAAACGCCTTCATTTCATCGAACCGGGCCTGGTTACCGATGGCCGCATTGACCACTTGAATCAGCGAACCGGCACCGGCCACACCCATGAGCGGGCGGGCAGAAATAAGGTTGGTGAAATACAGCGAGGGAATACTCAACTCTTTGGCCGCTTGCACCACTGGCGTGGTGCCAATGGCCAACTGCGGTTTGAATTCGTGCATGGCCGCCAAGTCTTGTTCCAGCGACGCGCGGAACTGCACATGCACGCCTTTGGACTGCAGCCATTCGGCATCGTGTGCATTCCATGGTGTGGCAGGACAGGCGCTTCCGACATAGCGCAAATCGGCGCCGCATTCGATCAATAAACGCGCCACCAACAACTCGGAGCCTTCGTAGCCGCTCAAGGTGATGCGGCCATTGATTTTTTGCGATGCCAACACGCCGCGCATGGCACCCAAGGTTTGGTTGCGGGCTGCGTCGATTTTTTCTTGGGACACATCACAGGCTTTGCCAATCGCGCCCAGCCAATCATGGGTACCATCGATACCAACAGGTGCGGAACCCACCACCGGGCGACCGGCCGCTTGAAATTCGCGCACGCTGGCGGTGTAAAAAGGATGAATCGCGGCCACCGCTTTGCAGTCCAACGCCGCATACAGCTCGCGCCATTCGCGTGTAGGAACAACAGTGCCGACCGCCAAGTCCATGGGTCCAATCATTTGCGCAATGATCATCGGGTCTGCGGGGAACATTTCACCCAACAACGTGAGGGTGGGTTTGCTGCTGCGAGCTTGACGGGGGGCCGCTACGGGACCGGCCATGGCTTCTTGGCGGGCATAGTGCAACATGGCGCCGGTGAGCACGTCCTTGGCTTCGGCATGGGTGGGAACACCAAAGCCCGGCACATCGATACCAATGATGCGAACACCGTTGATTTCTTTAGGCAACAACTGCAAGGGCACACCACTGGCGGTGGGCACACACAGGTTGATGATGACGATGGCGTCGAGTTTGTCGGGATCAGCTTGGTCGTACACCGCATCGCGGATGTCTTCAAACAATTTGCCTGTGACCAGTGTTTCCGAATTGAACGGCACATAACCGACCGTGCGGCGGGCACCATAGAAATGCGAAGTGAATGTGAGACCGTAAACGCAACAGGCTGAGCCACTCAAAATAGTGGCGGTGCGGCGCATGCGCAAACCCACGCGCAACGAACCGAACGCAGGACACATGGACTGCGGCTGGTCGTGCGGGCCCTTGGGATAGTCGGCCGCGTATTGCGCCAACACATCGCTTTTGCCAGCTTTGGCGGCAGCGTCTAGCAATTGGTCTTTGCCAGCATGGCAACCCAAACCATCGGCTGCCGTGGCTGCAGCATTGGGCAGAGGTGTGATGGGAATGATGTCGCTCATGCTGTGCTCAGACTTCGTCGTACACCACTTCGAGGGTGGGCTTGTCGATGACGGTTTTGCCGGTCATGTCAACTTCTGTGGCGGGCGTCATGACAAAGTCGCGACCGGTGACATCAGCGCTGAACAGACTCAACAACTGGTCTTGCGTTTGCGGCTTGGGTCGTTGCGGCGGGGCCTCGGCCACGTTTTTGGCCAACTCGGCAAACAGCGAACCCCATTCACCATCTGGCTTGCCGATGATTTCGTAGCTGGCACTTTTGCGGCGGATGTCTTCGTTGGCAGGAATGGCAGCCAACACAGGAATACCTGCATTCGCCGCAAACGCCTGCGCTTCGCCCGTGCCGTCGTCTTTGTTGATCACCATGCCGGCCACGCCGACATTGCCGCCGAGCTTGCGGAAATATTCCACCGCGCTGCAGACGTTGTTGGCCACATACAGTGACTGCAAATCGTTAGAGGCCACGACGATCACTTTTTGGCACATGTCGCGGGCAATCGGCAAACCGAAACCGCCGCACACCACGTCACCTAAAAAGTCGAGCAGCACATAGTCAAAACCCCACTCGTGAAAGCCGAGTTTTTCCATGGTTTCAAAACCGTGGATGATGCCGCGTCCGCCGCAACCGCGACCCACTTCTGGGCCGCCAAGTTCCATGGCGAACACACCATCACGAATGAAGCAAACGTCACCGATCTTGATTTCTTCACCCGCGAGTTTTTTCTTGGATGAGGTTTCGATGATGGTGGGACAGGCTTTGCCACCGAACAGCAAACTGGTGGTGTCGCTCTTGGGATCGCACCCAATGAGCAGCACTTTTTTGCCTTGCTGCGCCATCATGTAACTGAGATTGGCCAACGTGAAGCTTTTGCCAATACCGCCCTTGCCGTAGATGGCGATGATTTGGGTCTCTTTGGTCACCTCACCGGTGTGCACAGGATCGGGTTCCTGAAACGCTTCTTGGCGCAAGCGATCGACAAACTGAACAGGCTTTTCGTTGCTTTGTGGGTCGCTCATCGGTGTCTCCATTTACCAGCCTCGATGAAAATTCATCGGTCTGGTTTGTATTTTTGGGTTTACATTGATTTGTGTCAACTCAAATTGACGTTTAATGCGCCGTACTAGGGTAATTACTTATCTTTTTTGGGCCAACAGCATGCGGGTGTGCAGTGGCATCGGGTTGGCGATCGGCTCGACCGATTCGAATCCTGCCTCCAACATGAAACCGCGCAATTCGGCCGGCGTGCGCAATCTGCCGCTGCCCATGGCCAACAAATAAAAATGGAAATAGGCGTCTCCCACAGGGGGTTCGCCTGCCGGTTGGGCCATGGGCTCGGCCAGCAACAAACGCCCGCCACTGGGCAGCGTTTGGTATATCTTTTGTAACAAAGCTTTGACAACCGCGTCCGGATGGTCGTGGGCCACGCGCACCAAGGTGACCAAGTCTGCAGCTGCGGGCAAGGCGTTGCTGATGAAACTGCCCGCGTGCACCGTGACACGTCCCGACAAACCGGCTTGCTCCATGCGCTGAGCCGCCAAAGCGGCCACCGGGGGCAAATCCATCACATGCAAATGCAAACTGGGAACGTGCTGCGCCAAGGCCATGACCCAGCCGCCCTTGCCGCCGCCAATGTCGAGCACCTGGCGGTGCGCGGAAAAGTCATAAGCCGCCAACAATTCCTCGATGACGAAACGCTGAGACGCCGACATCAGCTCGGAATAGCGTGCGACTTTTTCGGCTTCCCAAGCTTGCGGGTTGTCGCCGTTCATGTAGGGCCAATAAGCCTGCATGTGCGGCTGCACTTCGTCGCGCAGCAAGGCCAACGGGTCGCGCATGTCGTCAAACAGCACCGCGTTGTGCTCGATCATCAAGCGCAAGCCCGGGTCAGCGGCCACGGGCGCGCCCAAGGCGCCCAGCCCAAAACTGTCAGGGCCACGTTGTTCGATCAAGCGCAATGCAATCGCCGAATGCAATAGACGCTGCATAGCCGCTGTAGGCATGCGGCAATGCTGCGACAGCTGCGACAACGAGCGCGGTTGTTCGCGCAACCACTCGAAGATTTGCAAACGCACACAGGCCAGCAGCACTTGCGTGTGCACAAACCCGGCCATCAACGCAAACAATTGCGCTGCACGTCGGCGTGTTACCCAGCGGGTGAGCGGGTTGCTGATGGCCCAACGGTAAAACGTCGGCGAAGTCATCCAACGGTCTATGCGTTGGTCCCATTGCTGTCGCCAACCCGGCCGCTCTGTGCCGTGCGTCGCCTGCGTTTTGGCCAGATCAAGACTTTTCATCGCGGACAACTATCAGGCGCTGACCCGATTCGGTTGTTTGACGGTTTGGCGAGCAATCAAGGCACAGGCATCGGGGGGTACCAAGCGCTCAGATTCGCTCAACACCAATTGCCGCATGGCAGCCCGGCTCTCGCAAGCCGGCACCGACTCCACAGCGGTTTGCATCAGCGCATTGAAATAGTCCAGCGCACCTGCCAAGCCCAAATCGGCAGCCGCACTGGGTCGGCCATGGTGGGCGTCTTGTCCGGCAGGTTTGCCCAATTGGTCGGCTTGCATCATCACGTCGCGGATATCGTCAGCGACTTGATAAGCCTCACCCAAGGTCTCACCGAGTTTGCGCCAAGGTGCCGGATCGACACCTGCAGCCAAGGCACCCGCGCAAGTCGCAGCGACAAACAAGGCACCGGTTTTGGCGCGTTGGTATTGGCTGAGCTCCACACGCGATTCACATTCCCACGCCTGCCCGGCAACGATGCCGTCAGGTGCGCCCACACCGTCGCTGATGACGCTGAGCAATTGCACGGTGCGCATCGGGTGCATGCGCCCGCTGTGGGCCAGGGTCTGATAGGCCATGATGATCAAAGCATCGCCCGTGAGCAGCGCCAGCGGTTCGCCAAATTGTTTATGAACGGTGAGTTGGCCGCGACGCAAATCGGCATCGTCAAAACACGGCATGTCGTCATGCACCAATGAGGCGCAATGCAACAGTTCGATCGCCACAGCCGCCGCATCGGTCAACCCTTTATCGTCTTCGCCACAGGCTTTGGCAACCGCCATGCACAACTGCGGGCGGATACGCGCACCCCCGGGAAATACCGCGTGGCGCATGGCTTGCATCAGGCGCGGGGGAGCGGTGCTGCTTTGTGTGCGGGAAAAGTGCTGCTCCAGGGCTGCTTCAATGCGGTTTATCAAACTCATGGGACCCCCTGATGGGGTGGCAACCGCCGCACCGACGATTCGAAGCGACATCCACAAGTGTCAATTTAACATGACACTATGGTTTGTCAACCAGATATTCCACCCAGTTACATTCCCAAGGGGCTGACCGCAAACAACCACTTGTGCCCGCCGAACAACAAAATCGCCCATACCGCCACCCCAACCAACACCACGCGCCAAGTGTTGGTCAGGTTGGCTGGCTGGGTCGCATCGTCTGTCAATGTGTGGGCTGCGAGTTGGTCGCGCTTGCGGGCAGCGCGGAAATTGAGCACTGCCCACACCAAAAACGCGCCAAACAACACCAGATCAGCCACTTTGCCGTTGGACAACAAATGGGCCAGCGCCCACACCTTGACCGCCAGCACCATTGGATGACGCAATTTGGCTTTGATGGCGTTGTTCGGCACTTGCGAAGCCACCAACAACACCAGCGCGGGCAACATCAACAAAGCCGCCAAATGGCGCATGCCCACCGGTGGGTACCACAGCCAAGGGCTGTCCCAGCGAATTTTGCTAAAGCCATAGACCATCAGCACAAAACCCACCAGCGACGCCACGCTGTACAAGCCTTTGTAGAACTTCTCGCCCCACTGTGCCATCTTGGCGGTCCGCCAGTCGTCGGCAAATACACGCAGCGAGTGGCTGCCCAAAAACAACACCAAACCCAAAATAAACAAAGCCATGCTGATCTCCTTGTGAGCTGCCGGTGGGTGCGGCCTGGCCGCCGCGCATTCAAATCAGGTCAATGTTTGCGCTCTAACACCCAGTTTGCCAGCGATTGCAATACCTGGGTGTCTGTCAGGCCACTGTGCGCCAGCGCCTGCTGCGCTTGCGCGGCCAAACGGGTCGCCTCTTGTTGCGCAGCTTGCAGGCCCAGCAAAGACACATACGTGGGCTTGTGGTTGTCGGCATCTTTGCCAGCGGTCTTGCCCAGCACCGCGGTGTCGGCAGTGACATCCAAAATGTCATCCACCACTTGAAAAGCCACGCCCAAGGCTTGGCCGTAAGACAACAGTGCTTGCGTGGTTTGAGCAGAGGCTTGCGCAGCCACCGCACCCATGACCACGCTGGTTTCTAGCAACGCGCCGGTTTTGCACCGGTGCATGCGCCGCAGTTGCTCCAGGGTGAGTTGTGTGCCGACACTGGCCAGATCGATGGCTTGTCCACCCGCCATGCCGGCATGTCCAGCCCCTCGGGCCAGCAAACTGCACAGGCCCGCTTGCACCTGAAAAGGAATCTCGCTGTCCGGCGGCGTGAGCAATTCGAAAGCCAATGTTTGCAATGCATCACCTGCCAACAATGCACCCGCTTCCCCGTATTTCACATGTACCGTGGGCTTGCCACGTCGAAGCACATCGTTGTCCATGCACGGCATGTCGTCGTGCACCAGCGAATAAGCATGAATCAGCTCAATAGCACAGGCAGCGCGCAAACCGGCTTCGTGCATCCAAGCGACGTTGCGCTGTGGGGCACAGGCTTGCAAGCTGGCCAACACCAACAGGGGGCGCAAACGCTTGCCCCCATCCAGCACCGCGTAGCGCATGGCCTGACCTAAATCGGCGGGCGCGTCGAGCGGCACCCATTTCTCCAACGCTTGTTCAACCAGTTGCAGTTGTTCAGCTGTCCACGCATGCAGGTCAAAGCTGCTCATTCAGCGCTGCCCGACCAGTTTTTCAAACTGCCTGCTTCCAGCACTTGGATTTGCGCTTCAACCGCTTGCAACTGATCCCGACAGTGCGACAACAAAAACGCCCCGCGTTGGTAGGACAGCAACATGTCGGCCAACGGCATTTGGCCTGATTCCATGCGTGCCACCAGCTGTTCGAGTTCTTGCACTGCCGCTTCATAGCTGGCGGGCATAGGCTGGGAAAATTTTTCCGCTGGGGACGGTTTGGCGGCCATGGTCAGGTGTCTTGGTTGGCTGAATTGCCGCGATTGTAGGTGGGTACTGCCACGCGGCTACAATCCGCTTCCGTCTGGCCAAGGGCCAGTTTTTTTGTTTTTCTCCCTGTGGGGAGTCTTTAGGTCAGGGCGTTTCATGTCTGATTTAAGTCTTCAACTGCAGCAGGCCCACGGCCAACTCCCAGTTACAAGCTATTTTGATGAAGCGCTTTACCAGCGCGAATGGCAAACCTTGTTCAAGCAAGGGCCTCGCTATGTGGGCCATGCATTGTCGGTGCCCGAGGTCGGTGACTATTTCGCCCTGCCCCAAGAAAACGAAGGCCGTGCACTGGTTCGCACCGCACAGGGCATACAACTCATCTCCAATGTCTGTCGCCATCGCCAAGCGGTCATGCTCAAGGGTCGCGGCAATTTACATGACCCGGCCAAGAACATGGGCGGCAATCTCGTCTGCCCTTTGCACCGCTGGACCTATTCGCCACAAGGCATCTTGCTGGGCGCGCCGCATTTTCAACAAGACCCTTGCCTCAACCTTGACAACTACCCGCTCCAAGAATGGAACGGCATGTTGTTCGAGGCCAATGGCCGGGATGTGGCAGCCGACATGGCGCAATTGGGCCCGCGCCAGCAACTCGACTTCAGCGGTTACGCCCTCGACCATGTCGAAATGCATGAATGCAACTACAACTGGAAAACATTCATTGAGGTTTATTTAGAGGACTACCATGTTGGCCCGTTCCATCCAGGGTTGGGCAACTTTGTCACCTGCGACGATTTGCAATGGGAATTGAAAGACGAGTATTCGGTGCAAACCGTGGGCGTGGCCAATCGGTTGGGTAAAGCGGGCAGCCCGGTTTACGAACGCTGGCACCAAGCGGTGTTGAATTACACGCGGGGAGAACCCCCGGCGCACGGTGCCATTTGGCTCACCTACTATCCGCACATCATGGTCGAGTGGTATCCGCATGTGCTGACCGTGTCTACGTTGCACCCCATGGGACCGACCAAAACCATGAACATTGTCGAGTTCTTCTACCCCGAAGAAATCGTTGCGTTTGAACGCGATTTTGTCCAAGCGCAACGTGCTGCCTACATGGAAACCTGCATCGAGGACGATGAAATCGCCGAACGCATGGACCAAGGCCGACTGGCACTGATGCAGCGTGGCGACAACCAATTTGGCCCTTACCAAAGCCCGATGGAAGATGGCATGCAGCATTTCCATGAGTGGTACCTCAACCGCATGTCGACCTCGGGTTAATGCAAGCACTGTGGATGCTGCTGGCCTCTGCGTTTTTGGCCAGCATGGGGGTTTGCGTGAAATTCGCCTCCGCCTATTTCCACGCCAGCGAGTTGGTATTTTTTCGTGGTTTGATCAGCCTGTTGATGATGGCGGCCTATGCGGCTTGGGCGGGGCAAAGTTTGCGCACGCCCGTACCTGTGATGCACTTTTGGCGCAATATCGTTGGCGTCACGTCGTTGGGGTTTTGGTTTTATGCCATCGGTAAACTGCCGCTTGCCACCGCCATGACGCTTAACTACATGAGCAGCGTGTGGATCGCTGCATTTTTGGTCGGTGGCACGCTCATGGGCACGCTGGCAGGCACCAACCAAGACACGCGCAAACAAGGTCCGTTGGTGTTGGCGGTGCTCAGCGGTTTTGCCGGTGTCGTGATGATGTTGCGCCCCACCATCGAACAAGACCAGGTGTTCGCCGGTCTGGTGGGCCTGATGTCTGGCTTCATTTCTGCATTTGCTTACATGCACGTGATGGCTTTGGGCCGTGTGGGTGAACCGGTTGGGCGCATCGTGTTTTATTTCGCACTGGGCACCACGGTGGCCGGTGCGTTTGGCATGGCGGTCACGGGTTTGTCCGCGTGGGACTGGTCGCATGCGGTGTGGTTGTTGCCCATCGGCGTGTTGGCTTCGCTGGGTCAAATGTGTCTCACCCGGGCTTATTCACAAGGCGCTACTTTGGTGGTGGCCAATCTCCAATACTCGGGGATTGTGTTTGCTGCGTTGTATGGTTTGTTGTTGTTTGGTGAACAATTGCCATGGATCGGCTGGATAGGCATGTGGCTGATCATTGCCAGTGGCATTGCTTCTACCGTGTTGCGCACCCGCGCTGTGCCTGATTCACCCGCCGAGGAACATTGATGACCTACACCACCCTGATTTCCGCTGATGCGTTGAAAAATTTCAACGGTGAACTGCGCATCTTCGATTGCAGTGCCGACTTGAGTCAACCGCATGCTGGACGCGAACAGTTTGAAGCCCAGCATATCGCTGGCGCTGGCTTCGCCGATATCCACACCGATTTGTCAAGTCACGATCCTGCATTGGCGGTGAATGGCGGGCGCCATCCGTTGCCTTCTCGCGAGCACTTTGCCGCGTGGTTGGGTCGCATGGGCGTGGGCCATCACACGCAAGTGGTGGTGTACGACAGACAAGGCATGAATTTTTGTGGCCGCCTGTGGTGGATGCTTCAATGGTGCGGACACGAAGCGGTCGCTGTGCTCGACGGTGGCTTACAAGCTTGGGTGGCTGTGGGCGGTCAAGTTGAAAGCGGCGCATCC
>Ga0192647_102736_pt1 | contig 10874 bp, 7 predicted proteins | sample LauGreFa1BDMLBSN_2_FD_133046 | JGI IMG/M metagenome (GOLD analysis project Ga0192647, IMG submission 133046) | Freshwater lake microbial communities from Lake Michigan, USA - Fa13.BD.MLB.SN - reassembly | ecosystem: Environmental > Aquatic > Freshwater > Lake | place: Lake Michigan, USA...
TTGATGTGGACACTGATCAACAAATTCGCGGAGAAGTTCACCAAGCGCGAGTTCATGGCCATTCTCAATCCGCTGGACGTGCCCTGCGGTCCGATCATGTCGACGGAAGATCTGGCCAATGACGAACATGTCCGTGGCCGCGAGATGTATGTCGAACTGGATCATCCGCAGCGCGGCAAGTGGTACAACGTCGGCATGCCGATCAAGCTGTCGGCCTCTCCGGCGGTGATCAAGCGTTCACCGCTGCTCGGCGAGCATACCGATGAAGTATTGAAGGATGTGCTTGGCTACCCCGGCGACGCCATTGAGAAACTGAAGGCCGCCGGCGCGTTCAGCCTGCCGCCCAAGAAAAAATAAGCACGGGCCCGCACGGGCCGACGACATTCATCAAAGGATTGAACATGAAAATTGCAATCATCGGACAGCAGGATTTCGGCAAGGAAGTGCTTGAAGCCTTCCTTGCGCGCAAGGATGAGGTGGCCGGAGTGTTCTGTGCCCCGGAGAAACCGGGCGCGAAAGCCGATCCGCTGCGTACCGCTGCGGAAGCGCACGGCCTGAAAGTGTTCCAGTTTCCGTCGCTGCGCGTGCCGGAAGCGCATGACGCGCTGAAGTCGCTCAATGTCGATATCGGCGTGATGGCCTATGTGCTGCAGTTCGCGCCGGACACCTTCGTTCATCTGCCGCGTCTGGGCATGATCCAGTACCACCCGTCGGTGCTGCCGAAATACCGCGGCCCGTCGTCGATCAACTGGCCGATCATCCGCGGTGACACACAGACCGGCCTGACCATTTTCCGTCCCAACGAAGGCCTCGACGAAGGTCCGGTGATCCTGCAGAAGACCTGCGATATCGGTCCCGACGAGACTATCGGTGAGGTTTATTTCAACAAACTGTTCCCGATGGGCGTCAAGGCCATGCTGGAAGCGGCGGATCTGGTCTTTGCCGGAAAACACACGGAGACGGTACAGGACGAGTCGCAGGCCAGTTACGAAGGCTGGTGCCGCGCCGGCGAGGCGCACATTCAGTGGGCCAACCATGTCGATTTTGTCTACAACCTGATTCGAGGCACCAATCCGGCCCCCGGCGCCTGGACCACATTGAACGGCAAGAAAGTGCAGATTTTTGACGCACGCAAACAGCCGTTCCACCGCTTTGCCGACGTCGTCGGCAAGATCGGCGAAGTCGCCGAAGTGACTGAGGGCAGTTTCAAGGTCACCGCCCAGGGCGGTTTCATCGAAGTGCTGCGCGCGCGCGGCGAAGACGGCAAGAAGCTGTCGGGCGGTGAATTCGCGCGTGCGAACGGACTGGCGAAAGGTGCCTTACTCGGAACCTGACGCATATCGTTTAACCCTGATCCAAACCGGCTCAAGGCCACGCTTTGGCGTGGCCTTTTTTATTTCTGGAATAACCTATGTTTTTATTGAATTTTTAATTTTTCCACGACCGTGAAATCGCCGGGATCGTTGGTTTTTGCTGACGTTTGTCGGTCTGGCGAGACCGACGGTCGGAGAAGTCCGGATAATGTGTGATGTTTTGCACTAAGTCCTTAAAAAAACAAAACTTTCGGGGTTGAGTATCGTAAGATCTTCGAAATTCCGTCGTTAAGCCATTCAGCAGAAACATAAAAACAACGCGGATCGGGATGCATTAAGGGATGAAAAAGCTTAGCTTCTGGAAGGCCGACTGGTTCCTCGGGCTCTTGGTCACCGTCGTGATGCTGATTGCGGCGCGGGGAAATCTGATCCAGAGCCTGGAACGCAAGGCTTACGATCTCGGGGTCAAAGCCGCGTCACGGACACCATCCGACCGCATCGCCATCATCGCTATTGATGATGCCGGCATTGCCCGCGTCACCGACTCGTCCAGGACCAAGACCGGCGTGGTGCTGGGCACGCCCTCGTACATGTCGCCCGAGCAGTTGGCCGGCAAAAAGGTCGAGGGCCGTTTGGATCTGTTTTCGCTGGGTTTCACGTTGTACCAGATGCTCAGCGGCAGCCTGCCGTTCACCGGCGACTCGATGGTGCAACTCATGTTCAAGATTGCCAACGAGCCGCACTCCGACATCCGCACCGTAAACCCGGCGCTGCCGACCTGCGTCGCCGCTGTCATCAGCAAGTCACTGGCCAAGGATCCGGATTATCGTTACCAGACCGGAGAACAGATGGCAAAAGCCATCCGTCTGTACCTTGGAACCATGAACGCACCAGCCAAGCCGGCTGCTGCGGTATCCTGAGGCCCTTTATGGCTGACTTATCCAACATGCTTGAAATTACCACCGCCACCCATTCCGGAATGGTTCGTTCGCACAACGAAGACAGCATTGCCGCCGATGCTGCCGTCGGGCTTGCGGTATTGGCCGACGGTATGGGCGGTTACAACGCCGGTGAAGTCGCCAGCGGCATAGCGGTTGCGATGATCAGCGCCGAGCTGAAAAAAGCGCTCGCTTCGATCACCGGCGATCTTGATGTTTCTACCGCGGAAAAACTGGTCGGCGAACACGCAGTTCGCGCCAACAACGCGATTTTCCAGGCTTCGCAAAGCCAGCCGCAATACGCCGGCATGGGCACGACGCTGGTTGTTGCGCTCTGGCACGATGATTACATGATCGTCGGGCATATCGGCGACTCCCGGCTGTATCGGATGCGTGGCAGCAAGCTCGAGCAGGTGACTCGGGACCATTCCCTGCTCCAGGAGCAGATCGACAGCGGTCTGATCACCAAAGAGCAGGCGCGGCATTCGCAGAACAAGAATCTGGTGACCCGGGCGGTCGGCATCGATCCGGAAGTCGACGCCGAGGTTCACAGCTATCCGGTGCAAGCAGGGGATATTTACCTGCTGTGTTCGGACGGTTTGAATGACATGGTGACCGACGAAGATATGGAATTGACGCTGTCCTCGCTGCAGGCCAATCTTCCGCTGGCGGCGGAGCAACTGGTGCAGCAGGCGAACGATAATGGCGGTCGGGACAATGTTTCGGTTATTCTGGTGCGTGTGCTCAAGAATTTCCCGGTCCGCAGCGGTTTGGTGGACAGGCTGAAGTCCTGGTTCAGATAAGCAACGGGGATGACACTATGGCGAAGTTGATACTTTCTCTCGAAGGCTCGGTAATCCGTGAGGTGCCGCTCGACAAGGAGCGCATCATGATCGGTCGCAAGCCATCCAACGAAATCCAGATCGAGAATCTTGCGGTCAGCGGCGAGCATGCCTGCATCGTGACGATTCTCAACGACTCGTTCCTCGAGGACATGGGTTCGACCAACGGCACACTGGTCAACGGCAATCCGATCAAGAAACACATCCTGCAGAACAACGATGTGATCGAAATCGGCAAATACAAGCTCAAATACATCGCCGAGGTGCCGGCACATGCCCCCGCCGAGGATTTCGAAAAAACGATGATTCTGCGGCCTGCGAAGGCCGCACCGAAGCCGGTCACCGAGCCGTCGATGCCGCCGACCCCGAAACCGGCGATGGCGCCTGCTGCTCCTGCCGCAACTGCGGTGGCAGCCGCTATGGCGGCCAAATCCGGCGAGCCGCATATGCTGGCGGCTGTACAAATCCTCACCGGCCCCAGCGCGGGCCGTGAACTTGATCTGGTGAAGAACCTGACCACGCTCGGCAAACCGGGTTTGCAGGTCGCCGCCATCACGCGCCGCCCCCAGGGTTATTTCATTACCCATGTTGAAGGCGCCAAGTTTCCGATCATCAACGGCAAGGTGATTGATGCGCAGGCTCAGCCGCTGCATGATCACGACGTGATTGAGCTGGCCGGCGTCAAGATGGAATTCTTCATCAAGAAGTAATTAATCGCGCGCCTGCGCGGAGTGGTGCCGTCTATGCCGCCGGAGCGGCGGAGCCCCGGTTTCCCGGCCGGTGCTTCAGGGCGACGGGATTTGATGGCGTATCGGGCAGCGGCGAATCCCGCTGCTAATCTCCAAACCGCGCGAGAGCGGTGTTGCTATAGGACCACAGGGTGAAGAAAAATCTGAATCGCATCGTGATCGGGCTGGCCATTACCGGCTTTTTCCTGGCGCATGCGATACATCTCTTCCGTCTGCCCCTGCTCGATAATCTTGAGTCCATTGCCTACGACACCCGTTTGCGATTGACCATGCCGCGCACAGTTGATCCGCGGGTGGTCATTCTCGACATTGATGAAAAAAGTCTGCTGGAAAAGGAAAAGGGCGGCGAAGGCCGCTGGCCGTGGCCGCGCGACCGGCTGGCACTACTGCTCGACAAGTTGTTCGACAAATACGGCATCGCCGTGGTCGGCTTCGACGTGGTATTTGCGGAGCGTGATGAATCGTCCGGCATCCGCGTGCTGGAACGTTTGAGCCAGCGCGAATTGCGCGGCGTTCCTCAATTCCAGTCAGTGCTCGACCAGGTGCGTCCGCAGCTTGAATACGACGATATTTTTGCGCGAAAAATGAAGGGGCGGGCGGTGGTTCTCGGTCACGTGTTTCTCAGTGACGATCCCGCGAATGCCAGCCGCAAGGGCATGCTGCCGCTGCCGGTGCTGCCGGAAGGTGCTTTCGGGCAACGCAGGATCGGCGTGACATCGTGGAGCGGATACACTGCAAATCTGGAACGGTTGCAGAATTCTGCGGCTAGTGCGGGGCATATCAATCCGCTGCCGGACACCGACGGTATTACCCGCCGGGTACCGATCCTCGTCGAATACGGCAATGCCTACTACGAACCGTTGTCGCTGGCGATGGTGCGCGCAGTGCATGGCAATCCGCCGGTGCAGGCTGTGGTCAGCGAAGAGGGCAGTTCCACAAAATACAGCGGACTGGAGTGGGTCAAGACAGGGCCGTTTGAAATTCCCGTGGATGACCAAGCTGCGGCCCTGGTGCCATACCGCGGCGGCAAGGGCAGCTATCGCTATTACTCGCTGGTTGATGTATTGCACGAACGGATTCCGGTCGAGGAACTCAAGGGCAAGATTGCCCTTGTCGGTACGACGGCGCCGGGATTGCTGGATTTGCGGGCCACACCGGTAGACCCGGTGTTTCCGGGTGTGGAGATTCACGCCAACCTGATCGGCGGCATACTCGACGGTAATATCAAGCAGCGCCCGCCTTATGTGGTCGGCGCGGAGTTCGTGCTGCTGCTGATTGCCGGCCTTGCGCTGGCCCTGCTGCTGCCGCTGCTGACACCTTTCAAATCCATGCTGGTGTCCGCGCTGGCCCTGCTCGGCGTGATCGGCGCCAATCTGCTGGTCTTTCAATCCGGCAATCTGGTGCTGCCTCTGGCGTCGGGCCTGACGCTGATTCTGGTGCTGTTCACATGCAACATGGCTTACGGTTTCCTGGTGGAGGCGCGAGGCACCCGCCTGATCACGGGGCTGTTCGGGCAATATGTGCCGCCTGAACTGGTCGAGGAGATGGCGCGTAATCCCGAACAGTTCAATATGGCGCCGCGTGCAGAAGAACTGTCCGTGCTGTTCTCGGACGTACGCGGTTTCACGACGATTTCAGAAAGCCTTTCGCCGGAAGATCTGTCGGTTTACATCAACGATTACCTGACGACGATGAGTCTGGTGATCCGCGAAGGTCATCGCGGCACCCTTGATAAATACATCGGTGATGCGGTGATGGCGTTCTGGGGTGCACCTGTGGCGAACCCCAACCATGCGCAGGGTGCGGTGCTGGCGGCGCTGGACATGATCAAGCAGGCGAAGGTGTTGAGTGAAAAATTCCATGCCAAGAACTGGCCGCCGTTTGCGATCGGCATCGGCGTCAACTCGGGCATGATGCGGGTCGGCGACATGGGCTCGCAGATCCGCAAGGCGTATACGGTGATGGGCGATGCGGTGAATCTCGGTTCGCGGCTGGAAGGCATCACAAAGCAGTATGGCGTTGATATCCTGATTGGCCAGGAAACCAAGGATCGCATCAGCGGCATCGTGCTCCGCGAGATCGACATGGTGCAAGTCAAGGGCAAGGACGAGCCGATCACCATTTACCAGCCGCTGGGTCTTGAGGGCGAGGTCGAACAGGCGGTGCTTGACGAAATCAAGCTTTGGAATCAGGCGTTGAGCTATTACCGTGCGCAGGAATGGGACAAGGCCGAGATGCAACTGCTGAATCTGCAAAAAATCTTCAGGCGTTACCTGTATGAGTTATTTATCGAACGCATTGCGGCCTATCGCGCCAACCCGCCGGAGGCATCGTGGACCGGCGTGCACAAGTTCGATACCAAGTGATGGGCGCATGGATAATCGGCGCCGGATGAATTTATATAAATAAAACAAAGGGTTATCATTTATTTCCGGGATGCCTGCGGTTTCGGGCGTGGCGCGTGAACCGGTTGTTTATGTGACACACTTCAAACTGCAGGACGCAGAAACTATCATGGCGCGAACGACGGCCCGGTACCTCGCGCCGTCCGCGACTGCAGCAGCGGGAATAGTGAGGTAATCAATGAGCACAGTACTCCACAGCAAACCGGTCGCTGTCGACAATCTGGCAGAGAAGCTGGGTTTCCAGCAAAAGCTGCAGGCGGTGACCAACAAGATTCACGCGACCAAAAACATTGACGAGATCATCCTCGAACTGTCGCAGGAGCTGTGCAATCTGTTCAATGCCGACCGGCTGACGATATACCTGCTCAGCGAGGACAAGAGTTCGATCATCTCCAAGGTGAAGACCGGGCTGAATTCGTTCAAGGACATCAAGCTGCCGATCAATGAACAGTCGATTGCCGGCTTTGTGGCAACTAACAAGCGCGTCGTCAATATCCGTGACGTTTATGACGATATCGAGCTGAAGTCCTACAGCGCACAGCTGAATTTCCTGAAGGCGGTTGATGCCAAAACTGGCTATCGCACCAAGCAGATGCTGGTCGCGCCGGTGCTGGAGGCCAAGAACAAGGATCTGATCGGGGTCGTCCAGATCATCAACAACAAGGCGGGGCAACCGTTCCCGCCGATGATGGAAGAGGGCGTGGTTTCGCTGACCGAGACGCTGGCGATTGCATTCCGCCAGCGCCAGGGTCCGATGATGCAGGTGCGCAGCAAGTACGATGCGCTGGTCACCAATGCGATCATTTCGGGTGAAGAACTGGAGCTGGCGCAGCGCTCCGCGCGCCGCAAGAACCTCGATGTTGAAACAGTCCTTACCGACGAATTCCAGGTCAAACTTCCTGCTCTGGGTGACGCGCTGGGCAGCTATTTCGGTGTGCCTTACGAGCCGTTCAAGCAGGACCGCATCAAGTCGCCCGACCTGATGCGGAATATGAACAGCGAGTTCTGCCGGACGAACCAGTGGATTCCGCTGGAGGAGACTAGGGAAGGCATTATCGTTGTGACTACGGATCCGGAGCGCGTCAAGGCCTCGCGGATGGTCAGCAACGTCTATCCGAAGAGCAAAATCGTTTTCCGGGTGACCACCAATAAGGAATTCGCCAGCACGCTGGACGCGATGTTCGGTGGCACGACAGGTCTTGAAGACTCGGGCAATATCGATGATCTGCTGGGTACTCTGGATGAGGATGGCGAAGGTGAAGCCGGTGCCGGTGAGGACGTGGTGTCGGCTGCCGCGGACAACGAGCTGGTCAAGCTGGTGAACAAGGTAATCATCGACGCTTACCAGCAGGGCGCTTCAGATATTCATATTGAGCCTTATCCCGGCAAGGCGAAGACCGAAATCCGCTTTCGCAAGGACGGCTCGCTGCAGCCCTACATCCAGGTCCCGGCGAGCTATCGCAGTGCTTTGGCCGCCCGCCTGAAAATCATGTGTGATCTTGATATTTCCGAGCGCCGGCGGCCGCAGGACGGAAAGATCAAATTCAAGAAATTCGGCCCGCTCGACATTGAGCTGCGGGTGGCGACCATTCCTTCGGCCGGCGGCGTTGAAGACATCGTCATGCGGATTCTGGCGGCCGGTGAGCCGATTCCGCTGGACAAGCTGGGCCTGACCAAATTCAATCTGGAAACCCTTAAAGAAGTAGTGTCCAAGCCTTACGGTCTCTTTTTCGTCTGTGGACCAACCGGCTCGGGCAAAACGACCACACTGCACTCCGTTCTGGGTTACTTGAACAAGTCGGACACCAAAATCTGGACGGCGGAGGATCCGGTCGAGATTACGCAGAAAGGTTTGCGTCAGGTGCAGATGAATCCCAAGGCCGGGATGACCTTTGCGGTCGCGATGAAGGCTTTTCTTCGTGCGGATCCGGACATCATCATGGTTGGCGAGATGCGCGACAAGGAAACGGCCGGCACCGGCATTGAAGCATCCCTGACGGGTCACCTGGTGTTCGCCACCCTGCACACGAATAGCGCGCCGGAATCGATCATCCGCCTGTTGGACATGGGCATGGATCCGTTCAACTTCGCTGACGCGCTGCTGGGTATTCTGGCGCAGCGTCTTGCCAAGCGTCTGTGCGGCAAATGCAAGAAGCCGCATGAGGCAACCCCGGAGGAAATCCAGGCATTGGTTGTTGAATATGCGATGGAGCTGAAAAATACCGAAACCTGGAAAAAGGATCCCGAGGCCGCAGAAGCGCGTCTGTTGGAGGACTGGATTGCCAACTACGGCGGCGACAGCGGCAAACTGGTGATACACGATCCGGTCGGTTGCGAGGTTTGCGGCGGCAGCGGTTACAAGGGGCGGGTTGGACTTCACGAACTTCTGGTCGGTACCGATCCGCTGAAAAAGAACATCCAGGAACACGCCCGCGTTGCTGAAATGGTGGCGACGGCGCTGGAGCACGGCATGCGTACCTTGAAGCAGGACGGCATCGAAAAAGTGCTGATGGGGATTACCGACATGAAGCAGGTACGTGCGGTCTGTATCAAGTAATCGCATCGACGATTAAGCTGCAATTGACTTGCCTATTCCGGAGCGGTCGGTGAATCACATGCAGGCACCTTCGCCTCAAGGGGAATTGACTCACCGTCTAAGCGAGTTATTGAGCATCGGTGTGGCGCTTTCCAGGGAGCGCGACATCAACCGGCTCCTCGAGGCCATTCTGATCGCTGCCAAGGACATTACCAACGCAGACGGTGGCACCCTTTACCGGATGACCGACGACCGCCAGTGTCTGCGCTTTGAAATCATGCGCAATGATTCCCTGGGTATCGCCATGGGCGGTACCAGCGGCGCTGACATCCCGTTTTACCCTGTCAATCTGTTCGACAAGGAAGGCCAGCCGGTGCTCAGCATGGTTGCTGCCTACGCCGTGCATCACGACCGTTCGGTGAATGTTTCCGATGCCTACACCGAAGCCGGCTTCGATTTTTCCGGGACCAAGAATTTCGACAAAAAGACGGGTTACCGCTCGACTTCCTTCCTCACCGTGCCGATGAAGAATCATGAGGAGGAGATCATCGGCGTATTGCAGCTGATCAATGCCAAGGACCGGAGCACAGGCGCAGTGGTGGCGTTTTCGGATGATGACCAGCAGCTCGCCGAATCGCTGGCTTCCCAGGCAGCCATTGCGCTGACCAACCGGCTTCTGATCAATCATCTGGAGTCGCTGTTTGAGTCGTTTATCCAGCTGATCAATGCGGCGATCGACGACAAATCGCCATACACCGGCGGCCATTGTGAGCGTGTGCCGACGCTGACGATGATGCTGGCCGACGCGGTCAATAACTGCAAATCGGGGCCACTCAGTAATTTTTCGATGAGCGACCGCGACCGTTATGAGTTGAAGATTGCCGGACTGCTACATGATTGCGGTAAGGTCACGACGCCGGTGCATGTGGTCGACAAGGCGACCAAGCTGCAGACGATTTATGACCGCATTGGCCTGATTGACACCCGGTTTGAGATCATCCGGCGTGATGCCGAGCTCGCGATGCTGACCGGTGCCGCCAGTGAAACGTCGACCCGGACACTGATGAAAGACATCGAGGACGACCGCGAATTTCTCCGCTGCGCAAACATCGGCGGTGAGACCATGAGCGACGAGGATATCGCACGGGTCCGGACGATCGCTTCACGTTACCGCTGGTGCGACGCCAATGGAAAGACCGTGGATTTTCTGACGGCCGAAGAGGTTGAGAATCTGACCATCCGTGCCGGTACCCTGACCGCAGCAGAACGACAGATCATCAATCACCATATCGAAGTGACAATTCAGATGCTGGAATCATTGCCCTGGCCCAAACATCTGCGCAATGTGCCGGAATACGCCGGCGGGCATCATGAGCGGATGGATGGTAAAGGGTATCCGCGGGGTCTGATGCGGGAGCAGATGTCAGTGCAGGCGCGCTGCATGGGCATTGCCGATATCTTTGAGGCACTGACCGCCAAGGACCGTCCTTACAAGAAGGGCAAGACGCTGACCGAGTCGCTGAACATACTCGGCAAGCTCAAACTCAACGGCCACATTGATCCGGATTTGTTCGATGTGTTCATGTGGGAGAAGGTTTACGAGAAATACGCCAAAGAGTTTCTCAGCCCCGAGCAGATTGATGTGGTGGATCCCTTGAAAATTCCCGGTTATCGGGCGCCGCTTGCCTAGCTTGGTGTTCGGGTTTTGGTGTAAGTGACAATAATTGTCATATCCTGCCCTTTGATGCTCAACTTAATTACTTGTTCCGTATTGCGGACCTCAGGGGACGTTTTGGATATCCCGAAAATGTGACCTTCTTCACATCACTATGGTAAGTGCTCCAAATATGATTAATTATATTAATTAAATCAAGTACTTATTTTGTATTCATGGTTTATGCCATTTTGCAGTCGCAAGCTGGTACGGCCTTTGCGTTAAAACTGTTGCGGGTTACTTCCTGCTAAACGCCTGAACAATCTTTAAGGAGCATCGACAATGAGAAACATGCAAAAAGGCTTCACGCTGATCGAGCTGATGATCGTGGTTGCGATTATCGGCATTCTGGCCGCTATCGCCATTCCGCAGTACCA
>Ga0192647_102741_pt1 | contig 10854 bp, 8 predicted proteins | sample LauGreFa1BDMLBSN_2_FD_133046 | JGI IMG/M metagenome (GOLD analysis project Ga0192647, IMG submission 133046) | Freshwater lake microbial communities from Lake Michigan, USA - Fa13.BD.MLB.SN - reassembly | ecosystem: Environmental > Aquatic > Freshwater > Lake | place: Lake Michigan, USA...
GCCTCATTGCAGGCGATCGTCGACGGTTACGCCCACGCGCTGTCCTGAGTCCGGCTGACGCGTTGACTGCCTGCAAGGGCGGGGTAGAAAGTTTCTACCCCGCCCTTTATGCGTCCGCTCCTCCTGTTGCTCGTGGCCGTCTCCGCCTTCGCCGCCGATCCCGCCGCGAAGCTGCGTATCTACGAACTGGGCGCCCCCGCGGCGGATAAGCTGAGTGACCTGCCCGCACGATATGCCAGGGCGATGTCGATGGTCTACACCATGGAGATGCCGAATCCGGTTTTCCGGCTGAGCAACCTGACGTTCCTGCCGGCGGGCCGGCCGGAGCGCCTTGACCTCTACGTCCAGAAGGGTCGCGACTTCAAGGTCCGCCGGCCCGGCGTCCTCTTCATCCATGGCGGTGGTTTCACCGCCGGCGACAAGGCGGAGTATCGCTCCGCCAGCGTCAGCGCCGACCTTGCCCGCGCAGGCTATGTCGTCGTCAGCTGCAATTACGTCCTCGGCGCGAAGGACAAGCCCGGCGTCTGGCCTCGTAACATCGCTGATTGCCGCGACGCGGTCCGCTGGATGCGGGCCAATGCGGATGCCCTCGGGCTGGACCCGGACCGTATCGCGGTCGCCGGCGGTTCGGCCGGCGGCTATCTGGCTCTCATGGTCGGGCTGTCCGACGACAAGGCCGGCCCTGGCGGCGATCCGACGGCCAATCATTCGGCGAAGGTCTCCGCGGTCATCGACATGTATGGCGTCGTCAATTTCTCCAAGCACGGCAAAGGTCAGGTCCCGGGCGTTTCGGCTGCGGAGCAGGCCGCCTATCTGCCGGAGAATCAGTGCGACCCGCAGGATCCCGCGGTACTGATCCTCCACGGCACCGCCGACACCACGGTCGACATCGCGCAGTCCGACGCCATGGCCAAGGCATTACGCGCCGCTAAGGTCTCGCACGAGTATGTCGTCGTCGCGGGAGCTCCCCACACCTTCGACCTGCATCCCAAGGGCCAGGGCTGGAAGCGGACGGGCGTATTCGCCGGCGCCGAGGTGGATGGTTCCTCCGAGACGGCGGACATTACGCAGGCGACCTTGGACTTCCTGTCCCGGACGATCGGAAAGTAAGGATTACTCCTTCAGGCGGGCCATCACCGTCGAGCCCTGGAGCTGGACGTCGAAGCGGCCGGTGTCCTCGAGCATGCGGTAGAACTTCGCATAGCGCGGGGCGTTCGCCTCGAGCCCGGGGTGTTCCTGCAGGAGGAACTTCTTGATGACCTCGACCTTGAGCCATTCGCCTTCCGGGGCGAGGCCGGTCGCGACGTCGACGAGCGCGTCGATGATGTCCTGGCGCTGCAACAGCTGGGCGCGGCGTTGGTCGGCTTCGGCTTTGCCTTGGGCCTGCTGGGCGGACGAGAGGTTCGGGCGGTCGCGGTAATCCTGGCCGGAGTTATCCGGCGCCGGGCGGGGTTCGCGCGGGGCGCGGGGTTCGCGGGCCGGGCGAGGTTCACGCTGGGTGCGTTCCGGACGGGCTTCGCGGCGGGGGCCGGCCTCACGCGGCAGGCGCGGGGCGTCGCCGAAGCGGAGCTCAGGCAGCATCTTCTCGAACTGGTCGAGCAGGGCGCCGACTTCCTTGTTCTTCGGCGCCAGCGCGCGGAGGGCCTGGGCGATGAGGCCGAGGGCCTTGCGCGGGTCGGACTTCGCGGCCTGCTCGTCGTCCATGCGCGCACGCAGTTCGGACAGGTTCAGGTAGTGATGCGCGGTGGAGCGGAGCGCCTTGTGCGTGCGTTCGCCCATCACGATGATGCGGACGCCGAGGCGTTTGGCATCTTCGACCACCGGGGTGAAGTCGCTGTCGTTCGTGACGAAGATCAGGGTCGTCGGCGGGTTGGCACCAGCCATCAGCTTCACCGCGTCGATGGTCAGACGCATGTCGGCCGCGTTCTTGCCGGGCGTGTAGCTACGCTGGTCGACGAGCTCGAGCTCGGTCCAATCCTGAGCGGCGGAGCGCCAGCCGCTGAGGCGGCCTTGGAAGTCACCATAGGCCTTGGCGGCGGCGATCGCCGTGTCGCCGATGAAGCGACGGAGGGTGGGGAGGTGCTGGTGCGAGACGTTATCCGCGTCGATCAGCACGCCGATGCGCTGGTTCGGCTGGGCCTTGGCGGCTTCCGGGGTGGAGGTCGAAGAGGCGTCCGCCTGCCGCTTGGTCGGTTTGACGGCGCGCCGGCCGGCGGGCTTGGCGCTACGGCGGGCGGGAACGGTCTTCTTGGCTTTGGGTCGGGTCACGGGAAAGTTCTCTCTATCCCTGCGACTGAAGCCACGCCTCTACAATGCGAATCCTTCGCCGCTGTGGACAGGTGGCTGTCCGTATTATTTTAGTTGGAACTTAGGGGGTTTACGGATGTTAAAACGTTGTGTCCTTTAGGTCTTCACTTCGCTTTGCTCTCATCTCCGCCCTGTGCGTCGTCGCCGCTGGCGTGTTCGCGGCTGAGCCCGCCTGGGTCGCCAAGCCGGGGCCTTGGGGCGAACTGCAGGTGCGCACCGTCTACTTGGAGCCGCCGGAGAACATTCTGGCCATCGTCGCCAAGCCGACGTCGGTGACCCGCTGGACCTTCGAGCAGACCACCGAGAAAGGCGTCCGGGAGATCATGGAGAAGGCGGGCCTGCCGTCCGCGGTCATCGGCCGCCTGCTGAGCCCCACCCAGGTGGTCGCCAGCGGTAACAGCGTGGTCGTCCTGCCGAAGGTGGAGGATCTCTTGGCGATCAGCCAGGAAGCCCGCTCCGCTCTTTACGCCGAGCTGGCGAAGTCGGCCGCGAACGAATACCAACGCGACCCGGTCTTCATCCATGGCGGGGACATCGAGGACTGGCTGGCTGAGACGGAGATCACCAAGCCGCAGCAGGAGTTGCTGCGTAAGTTGCTCTGGCGCCGCGGTTCGGCCTTGGTCTTCAGCGACATCCAGGCCCTCCTGACTTTGGCGAAGAACTCGGACGAGGTGGCCGCCGTTTTTCGCACGATCACCCGCGTCCGCAGTCTGTTGGTCGAACTCAAGCTCCCGCTCAAGGAGGGCCGGGCGGAGTTCATCGACTATTGGAGCGCCGGCACCCTGAACGCCGAGCGTGCGCCCTTCCTCGTCGCGATCACGCGCCGTCGTGCGCCGCAGATGATCGACATCACCCAGTTCCTGCCGACCTTGGCCCGCCGTCGCGTCTATACTTTTCCCACCGCTGCGATGGGATTGAAGGGGCGCTTGCCGGATTGTCATTGGACGTCGCTTAATTTCTTCGAAGAGGAGCCCAAGGACCTCTTCCTCGACAGTGCCAAGGCTTCCGAACATCTCCTCTCGGGTTACGTGGCCATCGATCCGCCGTTCAAGTTCGGCGACGTCCTGTGCTTCCTGGATAACGGCGAAGGTCTGCACACCTGCGTCCAGGTCGCGGACGACATCGTCCTCACCAAGAACGGAGAGAGCATCCTGGCGCCGTGGACGTTCATGTCCCTCAAGGATCTGGAAGAAATCTACCGTCGCTCGGCGAACACCCGCGTCCAGGGGTATCGCCTCAAGGGGCGCTGAGAGCGGTCCGGCGCGGCGCTGTCCCCGGCGGGAATCGAACCCACATCCTCGGTTTAGGAAACCAATGTTCTATCCGTTGAACTACGGGAACGCGTCGCCGATTAAGCCCCCTCCTGGGCGGTCGGGCAAGCCCGCATCGGCGGGCTGGCTTGACTCCCCTCCGTTTCAGCCAACTTCTTATGCATGGTCCTTCCCGTTTCCGTCCTAGCCGATGCTCCTTTGGTGATTCCGGTATGGGCCTGGGCGGCCTTCTTGGGCTTTGTCGCCAGCATGCTGGCCCTCGACCTAGGGGTCTTCAATAAGACCGACCACAAGCCCTCCTTCAAAGAGGCCGTGGCGTGGTGCGTCGTCTGGATCTCCCTGGCGGTCGCCTTCGGCTTCCTGCTGTCTGCTTGGCGCGGCCCGGAGGACGCCCAGTTGTTCGCCGCCGGCTACGTCCTGGAACTGGCCCTCTCGGTCGACAACCTGTTCATCTTCATCCTCGTCTTCGCCCACTTCAAGATCCCGGACCATCTACAGCACCGCGTCCTGTTCTGGGGCATCATCGGTGCCGTCGCCATGCGGGCGCTGTTCATCATCGCCGGCGTCGCGGCCGTCGAGAGCTTCACCTGGCTGTTACCGATCTTCGGCGCGTTCCTCCTGTTCACCGGCGTGAAGCTGGCGCTCGCGCGCGACGAACATGAAGGCAAGGGCATGGACGAGAATCTGTTCGTCAAAGTCGCCCGGAAGTTCTTCCCCCTCACGCCGCACCTGCATGGCAATAAGTTCTGGGTCAAGGAAGACGGCGTCCGCCGCTTCACGCCGCTCTTCCTGGTGCTCCTTGTCGTCGAAGGCACCGACCTGATCTTCGCGATCGATTCCATCCCGGCCGTCCTCGGCATCCTGCCGCCGAACCTGCCGATCGAGGAGAAGCGCTTCGTCGCCTTCACTTCGAACATCTTCGCGATCATGGGCCTGCGTTCCATGTATTTCGCCCTCGCTGGCTTCATGCAGTATTTCCGCTTCCTGAAGCCCGCGCTCGCCTTCGTCCTCGTCTTCATCGGTCTCAAGATGATCCTGCCGTGGGCCGCCACGCTGGGCCAGCCGGCCGGACAGTTCGCCTCGTGGATGCCGGCGCGTTTCGTCGACCACGGACGCGTCCATATCCCCACCGAGCTGTCGCTGTCGGTCATCGGTCTCACCTTGGCCTTGGCCATCGCGTTCTCCGTGGCCTTCCCGAAGAAGAAATAGCCGAGGTTTGGTATTTCCTCCTCGCCCCCCGTTCGCCACGCTGGGGGCGTGTTCCGAGGCCGTTACCAGCTTTACCTGCCCTACCTGAAGGGAAGCCGTACGCTGCTGACCTTGTCCTTGCTGGCGGCTGTCGTCTTCGCGGCCGCCAACGCCTTCGGCTTGCCGTTCCTGATGGGGAAGGTCCTCCCGGCGGTTTTCGGCGACGAAGCCGCCCGCGCCGCGCCGTTGCTTTCGTGGCCGGCGAAGTTCGGCGGAGGCCCCATCCTGCATCTCCCGAAAGGGCATGAGATGCTCTTCGCGGTCGCCTTCCTCCCGGTGGTCATGCTGATCCGCGGGCTCGGCGAGTTCTTTTCGACCTACCTGCTGAATCTCGCGGGTCTGCGCGTCATCGAAGCCGTCCGTCGTGACGTCTTCGCACGGTTGCAGCAGATGCACCTGGGCTTCTTCGGCCGGCATTCCGTCGGCGACCTGATGGCGCGCCTGATCACGGACGCCAACTCGGTCCGGTTGGTGCTGGTCGATGTGTCCAATGATCTGATCGTCCAGCCTCTGACGTTGGTCTTCGCCTTGGGCTACGTCGTCTGGGTCTGTCTTTCGCACGAAGGCGGCTACTGGTTCCTGGCGTGCTTGCTGGTCGTGCCCGCCGCGGTCTTGCTCGTCCGTAGCGTGGCCCTGCGTATCCAGCGCCGGACACGGCAGGGACTGGAGTCGGCCTCCGACCTGAACAGCATCGCCGTCGAGAACCTCCAGTCGGCCCGCGAGGTCCGCGCGTACGGCCTGCAGGAGCGCGAAGCGCAGCGCTTCAGCAGGGCCAGCCAGGAAGGCCTGCGTATCCAAGGCAAGCTGGTCCGTTACGAGAAGGCTCTGTCGCCGCTGATCGAACTCACGGCGGCCGCCGGCATCGCCGCCGCCATCGGCTTCGGCGCCTCGAACGGTTTCACGTTGCCGGAGCTCCTCTCGCTCATCGTCGCCTTCTATTTCGCCTACGGTCCGGTCAAGCGGTTGGGCGGCGTCACCAGCCGGCTCAGCATGGCGGCCCCCGGACTGGCCCGCCTCGAAGAGATCATCCTCGCGCCGGTCGAGGTCGCTGACCTCGCTGACGCCCGCCCGCTGGCGCGCGTGCGCGGAGACCTGGAGTTCGCCGGCGTCTCTTTCGCTTACGGCGCCGAGCCGGTGCTCGCCGAGGTCACGCTGAAGATCCCCGCCGGTCAGTCCGTCGCGCTCGTCGGCCCGAGCGGCGCCGGCAAGAGCACCTTCGTCAACCTCGTCCCGCGTTTCTTCGACCCTCAGCAGGGACTGATCCGCATCGACGGCCAGGATCTGCGTTCCGTCCGTCAGCAAGACCTCCGTGCCAACATCGCCCTGGTCTCCCAGGAGCCGGTCCTCTTCAACGAGTCGATCCTCGAGAACATCCGGCTCGGCCGGCCGGCGGCGACCGACGCCGAAGTCCGCGAGGCCGCGCGTCTCGCCGGGGCGCTCGAGTTCATCGAAGCCCAGCCCGAAGGTTTCCAGACCAAGGTCGGCGAGCGTGGCGGACGCCTGTCCGGCGGCCAGCGTCAGCGCGTCTCGATCGCCCGCGCCTTCCTTAAGGACGCGCCGGTGCTGATCCTCGATGAAGCCACTTCGGCCCTCGACACCGACACCGAGCGCAGCATCCAGCAGTCGCTTGCGCTCCTGATGAAGGGGCGCACGACGCTCATCGTCGCGCACCGCTTCAGCACCATCCGCGACGTCAGCCGCGTTCTCGTCTTCGACGGCGGGCGCATCGTGGCGGACGGACCCCGCGAGCAGGTCTACGCTTCGTCCGAGTTGTTCCGGCGCCTCTGGGACAATCAGGCCAAGAATCTCGCCTGAGATGCGGCTGCTAGTCGTCAAGTTCACCGGACTGCGCGGCGCGTTGGCCGCGACGGCCGGTCTGCGCACGATCCGGGAGCGCCATCCAGGCGCGCAGGTGACTTTCGTCACCACGCCGGGTTCCGAGCCCGCCCTGGAAGGCTGCCCCGCGGTCGTCGAGACCATCGGCTTCAGTCCGGAAGGCTCCCATCTGGCGCTCATCTCGCGACTTCGTCGGCAGCGCTTCGACGTCGCCGTCGCGCTGGGCGGCCATTGGTTGGCGAACCGGCTCGTGGCGCTGAGCGGCGCAAGCGTGCGGGCCTGCGGAGGTCATGCCCCCTTCTTCCTTCGCCCGCTCATGCATCAGCAGGTCTTCGGCGCCGCCGTCGATCCGCATGAGGCGGCCCGAGACCACGAGGTGCTTTCGCGCGTCCTGGGTTTCCATGCCGAGACGCCGGCGATGTGGTTCGCGCCTTCGCGCATGCAGGAGCACGGCATGATGCTGGAGGAAGGACGTTTCGCCGTCATCCATCCGGGCGCCACTCGGCCGGAGCGCATCCTGGAGATCGACAAGTGGGCCGTCGTGGCCCGCGAACTGGTCGCCTCCCGCGCGGTCGAACGTGTCGTGGTCTCGGCCGGCCCGGGTGGCGCCGAACGCATCATGGCCGAAGCCCTTTGCGGACTGATCGGTCCCGTGGCGATGTCGACCGGCGGCCGCCTGCGGTTCGCCCAGCTCGCCCGGCTCATCAAGGAGTCACGCCTTTTCCTGGGCGCCGATTCTTCGGTCCTGCAGCTCGCCGCCGCGGTCGGCACGCCGGTCGTCGGGGTCTTCGGGCCGTCCGATTACGCCCGGGCCCGCCCGTGGGGGGCCGTGCATCGGGTCGTCCGCGTCGATACCACGACGTTCCCCGGTGAGCCTCGCGCCGAGTATCTCGCCCGGATGGACCGGGCGCTGGCCCGGATCACGCCCCAGCAGGTCACGCAGGCCGCGGAAGAGGTCCTGCGCATCACGACGCCCTGAGGGCGTCGCTTGACCTGCCCTCTGCTTCGCCGAGATTAGCCCAGTGTCCACTTCTGCCGCCCATTACGACGCCGTCATCATCGGGGCGGGCATGTCCGGCCTCGCCGCCGCCGTGCGGCTGGGGATGTTCGGGCGGAAGGTGCTCGTCTTGGAGCGGCACAACGCCCCCGGTGGGCTCAATTCCTTCTATGCTCGCGGCAAGCGGAAGTATGACGTCGGCCTGCACGCGCTGACAAACTGGGTGCCGGAAGGCGCGAAGGGCGCGCCCTTGGTGAAACTGATGCGCCAGCTGCGCATCCGTCGCGAGGAGCTCGACCTCTGCCCACAGCTGGGCTCGCGCGTGACGATGGCCGGGAAGAACCTCCGGCTGAACAATGATTACGAAGCCCTGCTCGCCGACGTCGCCCGTGAGTTCCCGCAGTCCGTCGACCGCTTCCGCGCGCTCGACGCCTGGATCACCGGGCTCGACGAGGCCGCGCTCGAGGCCCACGGCGGCTCGGCCCGTGCGCTTCTCGACGAGAGGCTCGGCGACCCGTTGCTGCGCGACATGCTCCTCTTGCCGACGTGTTTCTACGGCAGCGCGCTCGAGGATGATATCGAGGTCTCGCAGTTCGCCGTCATGTGGCGCTCCCTTTTCCGGGAAGGCTTCGCGCGTCCCTTCGTGGGCGTGCGCCAGGTCATCCGCCTGCTCACCGACCGTTGCCGCGAACATGGCGTCGAGCGCCGGATGAAGTGCGGCGTGACGCGGATCGAAGTGCGAGCCGGCCGCGCCTCGGCGCTCGTGCTTGACGACGGCAGTGAGGTCACCGCGGAGGCGGTCTATTCCTCGGCTGGCGCCGTCGAGACCATGCGGATGCGTTCGGACGCTCCGCCGGCGGCCGCGGCCGCCGAGATCGGCCGGCTGGGATATGCCGAGACGATCGCGACCTATGACGCCGCGGCCTTCGCCGGCTTCGGTTGGCAGGACACCATCATCTTCTTTTGCGACGCCGAGCGCTTCAGCTACCGGGCGCCGGCCGATCTCGTCGATCCTCGCTCGGGCGTGGTCTGCATCCCGAATAACTATCAATACGGCGAGGGCAGGGCGTTGGATGAAGGCTGGCTCCGGGTCACCTCGCTCGCCAATCACGACGCCTGGTGCGCCTTGCCCGAAGCCGAGTATCAGGCCCGTAAGCAGGAGTGGTGCGGACGGCTCAATCGCGTGGCGCGGGCCCATCTGCCCGCCGTCACCGACGCCGCGCACGACGCCGCGCTGACCTCGACCGACGTCTTCACGCCGCGGACCGTCCGCAAGTTCACCGGCCATCTCAACGGCGCGATCTATGGGGCGACCGTCAAGCGGCGCGACGGCCGCACCGATCTCGCGAATCTCTTCCTCATCGGCACGGATCAAGGGTTCCTGGGGGTCACCGGCGCAATGTTGTCTGGCATTTCCATGGCCAACCTGCACGGTCTGAAGGCGTAACCCCGCTGACATGAGCACCCCCGTAATCCCGGCCGAGCCGCGCCCTCTCTGGAAGGATCTCCTGCATCCGGCCGTCATCGTCGGCGCCCTCGGCTACTTCGTCGACATCTACGACCTCACGCTGTTCATGACCGTACGGGAGAAGAGCCTCAACGGCCTTGGCTTGGGTCATCTCATCACCGGCGCTCCCTGGTATCAGGATCTGCTCTCCTGGCAGATGATGGGCATGCTCCTTGGCGGTATCTTGTTCGGCATCCTCGGTGACCGCATGGGTCGTCTGACCACGCTCTTCGGCTCCATCCTCTTGTACTCCGTCGCGAACATCGCCAACGGACTCGTAGATAGTTTCGGGGCCTACGCCTTCTGGCGTTTCGTCGCCGGACTCGGCCTGGCTGGAGAGCTTGGCGGTTGTATCGCGCTGGTCTCCGAATCGTTGTCGAAAGAACGACGCGGTTACGGGACGGCGGTGGTGGCCACCGTCGGAGTCTTCGGTGCGGTCGTCGCCGGCTATATGGCTGACCATGTGGACGCCATCGGCGCCTTGGTCGGAGCCGAAGGCTGGCGCATGAGCTACTTCATCGGCGGCGGACTCGGCTTGCTGCTGCTCCTGCTTCGCGTCGGGGTCCATGAGTCCGGCATGTTCCATCACGCCAAGGAGCGCGGTGCGGAGGGCGACGTGAAGCGCGGCGACTTCCTCGCGCTGTTCACCTCCCGCGATCGTTTCGTCCGTTACGCCCGATGCGTGCTCATCGGCCTGCCTACCTGGTACATGATCGGCATCCTCGTCCAGCGAGCGTCGACGGTCTTCGCGCCGGCTTCCGGTATTACCGGGGAGCCCGTGAAGACGAACTGGGCCGTCGCGGCTTTTTACCTAGGCCTGACTTTCGGCGACCTCGCCAGCGGCGTCGGCAGTCAACTGCTTCGTTCTCGTCGCAAGGTGGTCGCAGGTTTCCTGGCCTTCAGCCTGGCTTGCGTCGTCCTCTATCTCTTCGGCGCCGACGGCTGGACCTCCGCGGCCTACTACCGCCTGATCTTCCTGATGGGACTCGGCATGGGCTATTGGGCGCTCTTCGTGACCATCGCGGCCGAGCAGTTCGGAACGAATCTACGTGCCACCGTGGCGACCACCGTGCCTAACTTCGCGCGCGGCTCGCTCGTCCTGCTCACCTTCGGCTTCACGCAGCTCACCGGCACCAAGGAGCTCCCGTTCTTGGCTCCGTCGCTGGCCGGAGCCGTCTTGGGCGTGATCTGTTTCGGCGCCGCCTTCTACGCCCTCTGGGGCATGGAAGAGACTTTCGGCAAGGACCTCGACTACCAGGAGCAGAAGTAAGCGCCGCCGCTTACTTCTTGGCCGGAGCGGGCGCGTCGGCCACGCAGCGGAAGCCTGCGTGGTTCGTCGACGTCAGCATGTCGAGGCCTTGGCGGGAGGCTGGCCGGTAGCGGAAGCAGTAGCCTTCGTCGCAGAGCCAGGATCCGCCACGGATCACGTGTTGGCCGAAGCCGGTCTGCTCCGGGTCATGGCCGACGGCCGGACCGATGGGGCCGTCCTTGGGGGAGACTTTGTAGTAGTTGAGGCCATACCAGTCTTCGCACATCTCCCAGACGTTGCCGGAGACATCGTAGAGGCCATAGCCGTTGGGTGGGAAGGATTTGACCGGGGCCACGGCGGTGAAGCCGTCGACGCCGCTGTCGCGCTCCGGGAACTTGCCCTGCCAATGGTTGCTCATGATCTTGCCGCCCGGACGTTC
>Ga0192647_102742_pt1 | contig 10849 bp, 8 predicted proteins | sample LauGreFa1BDMLBSN_2_FD_133046 | JGI IMG/M metagenome (GOLD analysis project Ga0192647, IMG submission 133046) | Freshwater lake microbial communities from Lake Michigan, USA - Fa13.BD.MLB.SN - reassembly | ecosystem: Environmental > Aquatic > Freshwater > Lake | place: Lake Michigan, USA...
AGGCAATTAGCGAGAATGCCAATCGGATTTTTGGGTCTTTTCAGCCATGAGAGTTTCACTTTTAGGAGCAACAGAAATTCGTGAGATAGCCGAGAAACTTGAATTACATCCCACAAAGTCTCTGGGGCAAAACTTTGTTATCGATGCCAATACTTGCCAGAAGATTGTTCGACTCGCAGTTATTAGCCAAGGAGATCACGTAGTAGAGATAGGTCCAGGTCTCGGTTCTCTAACTTTGGCACTTCTCCAAGCTACTAATAAAGTGACGGCGATTGAAATTGATCAAAGGTTAGCTACTCAACTTCCTATTACTGCAGCTGAACATGGCGTTCCAAGCGGTGCGCTTAATGTTATTAATCAGGATGCGATGAAAGTCTTCGATATCCCTGGAAATCCCACAAAATTAGTTGCTAATTTGCCTTATAACGTCTCTGTTCCAGTACTTCTAACAATCCTCGAGCGATTTCCATCAATTACCTCTGGTGTAGTCATGGTTCAAACTGAAGTAGCCGAGAGGTTGGCGGCTAAACCAGGAAATAAAACGTATGGAGTACCGAGCGCAAAGGCAGCGTGGTGGTGCGATCTTGTTCTCTCAGATTCGGTTTCACGATCAGTATTTTGGCCAGTTCCCAATGTTGATTCCTCACTAGTGAAATTTGTCCGACATGAACCTTTAGGAGATGAATCGCTACGGGTCCGTACCTTTGATTTGATCGATAGAGCTTTTGGTCAACGCCGCAAAATGCTCCGCGCAATTTATTCTGATATTTATGGTGGATCGGGAGAGGCTGAAACGGCTTTGGCCAGCGCAGGTATCGATCCCACAATTCGTGGTGAATCGCTCTCAGTTGAGCGATTTGCCGCAATCGCCAAACAATTAGATAGGCGATAACTAGCGCAAAGTAATACGCTCGCCACATGCCGTCATCAGTAGTCACGCGAGTGCCGGGCAAGATCAACTTGCAGCTCTCAGTTGGTCCACTGCAATCCGATGGCTACCACCCCGTCGCAACAGTTTTCCAAGCTGTTTCTATCTTTGACGATATAAAAGTAGCAATATCTGAAAAACCTGGAATCACTCTTCACACAACGAAGGCCAGTGACCATCTTCCGCTTGACAAAAATAATCTTGCATTCAAAGCCGCAGAATTAATGTTAAAGAAATTTGAAATCAACGATGGTATTGAAATAACTTTAAGTAAAGAGATTCCTATTGCAGGTGGTATGGCCGGAGGTAGCGCTGACGCCGGTGCAACCATCGTTGGATTAGATTCGCTCTTTAGCTTGGGATTAAGCAGAAATGAATTAGAGAAAATTGGATCACAACTCGGCGCAGATATTCCATTTACTATTTCGGGTGGTACAGCAATTGGTACTGGTCGTGGCGATCAGATCACTCCAGTCTTATCGCGTGGAAATTACTTTTGGGTTTTAGCACTTTCAAGTTCTGGACTTTCAACTCCGGCGGTTTATAACGAATGCGATCGCTTACGTGAGGGTTTACAAGTTGCACCTCCACATATCAGTGATTCTTTACTGCATGCGCTCAGTGCAGGAGATGCAATCGCACTTGGTAAAGCGTTATCCAATGATCTGCAACCAGCAGCGTGTTCTTTAAAACCAGCGTTACGTTTAATTCTTGATGTGGGAATGGATTATGGAGCCCTTGGTGGTTTGGTTTCTGGCTCTGGACCTACCGTTGCATTCCTTGCAGAAAATGAAGATCACGCACTCGATCTCGTAGTTGCCCTAACTTCAAGCGGTGTTGTTGGAAATGTAGTCCGCGCCGGTGGCCCAGTTCCTGGGGCGCGCGTCATTGAGAGTGCGTAACCTGCTCGATTTCTAAAGCGCACGCCGCACCCAATAGAATTCAGGTTCCTCCATTGTGTAGTGGCTAGCACATGGGCCTTTGAAGCCCAGGGTCCAGGATCGATACCTGGTGGAGGAGCCACTTATGAGTAAGGCTCAAAGGACTTTAAATAGAATAAGGCACCAGACGCGAGAAAGGTGGGGAGTTGAGCCAGCTGGATCTCGCAATCGTCCTCGCTGCTGGCGAGGGCACACGAATGAAATCCACGCGCGCCAAAGTTCTCCACGAAATTGCTGGTCGCTCTCTTATCGGCCATGTACTGCACGCTATAACTCCGTTAAATGCGAAAGAAGTTCGTGTTGTTGTTGGCGCCGGAAAAGATGAAGTGATTGCGCATTTAAAAGAAGTTTCACCAACATCTCGCACTGTCTATCAAGAAGTCCGTGGCGGCACGGGACATGCGGTAAAGCTCGCGTTAGAAAATTACAACGGCTCTGGTTCCGTCCTTATCTGCGCTGGAGATACACCACTTCTTACTTCACAAACTCTTTCAAACCTTTGTGCTGAACATAAGTCCTCCAAAGCAAGCGCCACAGTTCTCACAACAGAAACACCTGATCCGAGTGGATATGGAAGAGTCATTCGCGATAATGATGGATCACTCGCCCAGATTGTTGAAGAGCGAGATGCGACTGAATCCCAGAAGCAGACATTTGAGATTAACTCAGGTGTCTATATTTTTGAGCTAGACGACTTACGTACAGCACTCGCGCAATTAGGCGCGAATAACTCACAAAAAGAAGAGTACTTAACTGATGCAATCGCAATCCTAAAGAAAACTGGAAAAAAAGTAGGTGCTTTTTCTACCCACGATTACACCGAAGTCCTGGGAATCAACGATCGTTCACAACTTTCACCCTGCGGGTTCATCATGAATGCCAGAATCTGTGATGCGCTAATGAAAAGTGGTGTAACTATTGTGGATCCGATGTCGACTTGGATTGATTTGACTGCTGAAATCGATATTGATGTACGAATAGAACCCGGTACCGCAATCAAAGGCGGAAGCAAGGTAGGTAAATCTGCAGTTATTGGCCCGCGCACCACTCTCATTAATTGTCGCGTAGAGGCTGGAGCACATATTTTTGAATCGCACTGTGAATCAAGCGAAATTGGCGCTGGCGCAATCGTCGGACCATATTCACATTTACGTAGCGGCACAGTGTTGGCCAGTAATGTCAAAGTTGGATCTTTCGTGGAAATAAAGAATTCAAAGGTGGGAGAGAGTTCGAAAGTTCCTCACCTTTCCTATGTAGGCGATGCAACGATTGGCACCGAATCCAACATCGGAGCCGCAACAGTTATTGTGAATTACGACGGAGTCGAGAAGCACCAGACCACAATCGGTGATCATGTACGAATCGGCAGCGATTCAATGTTGGTTGCGCCGGTAACGATTGGTGATGGCGCCTACACCGCAGCTGGTTCAGTGATTACCGATGATGTCCCACCGGGAGCCCTTGGCGTAGGACGTGCAAAACAAACTAATATTCTTGGTTGGGTCTTAAAGAAACGTAAAGGTACAAAGTCAGCAGAAGCGGCAGCCAAAAAAGAAGGGTCGAAATGAGCAACGAACTCCGTCTCAGTTCCGAAAAGCGCCTCCGTATCTTTACCGGTCGCGGTTATCCCGAACTCGCTGAAGAAGTAGCCGGCGAACTTGGAGTTCCCATCACCCCAACATCTGCTTACGACTTTGCCAACGGCGAAATTTTTATTCGATTCGAAGAGAGCGTACGTGGATGCGATGCTTTCGTAATCCAGAGCCATACCGCTCCAGTAAATAAGCAGATCATGGAACAACTCATCATGGTCGATGCGCTCAAGCGCGCATCTGCAAAGCGCATTACTGTGATTGCACCGTTCTATGGATATGCCCGTCAAGATAAGAAACATCGCGGTCGAGAGCCAATCTCTGCACGTTTGATGGCGGATTTATTTAAGACTGCGGGCGCAGATCGCTTGATGACAGTTGATCTTCATACCTCACAAATTCAAGGTTTCTTTGATGGGCCAGTTGATCACCTCTTTGCCCTTCCACTACTTGCAAATTACGTTGGTTCAAAAGTTGATCGTTCACGTCTCACCATTGTTTCTCCAGACTCGGGCCGAGTACGCGTAGCAGAGCGTTGGAGCGATTTACTTGGTGGAACTCAGATTGCCTTCATTCACAAGACACGCGATCCGCGGATTCCTAATGAAGCGGTCACAGGTCGCGTTGTTGGTGAAGTTGATGGCCAGACCTGCGTTGTTATTGATGACATGATTGATACCGCAGGCACTATTACTAAGGCTGTTGATGCCTTGTATGACGCGGGTGCAAAAGAAGTAATTGTTGCTGCAACACATCCCGTCTTTTCAGGTCCTGCAGCCGACCGTCTCCGTAACTCCAGGGTGAGTGAAGTAGTTGTTGCAAACACACTTCCTATTCCTGAGGAAAGCCGTTTCCCAAATCTCACAGTGCTATCCATTGCTCCACTTCTAGCGCGGGCGATTCGCGAAGTATTTGAAGATGGTTCAGTAACAAGTCTCTTCGACGGCCACTCTTAAGAAAAAAATGCGGCGTCTCTTAGCGCTTCTTGCAGCGCTAGTTTTCATTCCGATAATTCCGGCGCATAGCGAAGAGCCGTATCGAATTACTGTGATGTCTCGTAATCTTTATCTTGGCGCGGATGTTGGAGTTGCTTTGGAGCTAATCCCCAATTTCCCTAAAGCGGCGCAATTTATGTGGGATCAAGTAAAGAAAACTAATTTCACGGCTCGCGCTCCGAAATTAGCCCGCGAAGCGGCCCAAGACCGACCAGAAATTATTGGCGTGCAGGAAGCCACCATCTGGTACTGCAAGAAGGATTTGTTCTCAGATAAAGTCGAAGTCTTTAATTTCCTTGAGCAATTCATAGCTGCCACAAAGTCAACTGGGGTTGGATATTCACTTGTCACCGCAAATGGCGTTGAAGCATTTAATCCGGGCTATTCCATCGCAGCAATTCCATATGTAACAAAGGTCCGTGACCCTGAGACCTTCAATCCCATCTTTGGCCAAGACACAGCATCATGCGGATTCACTATTGGTGATGCGCTACTAGTGCGCGATGATGTGAAAGATCGCATCATTCAAGTTGGCAATACCGAATACGATGCGACCTATTCCATCGTCCCAACCATTATGACGATTTACCGTGGATATACCTGGGCAGATTTCAAAGTTCAAGACTCTGTAGTTCGACTCATCACAACTCACTTGGAATCAATTTGGGATGAGAACAAGATTCCAAACTCAGCTCTGCAAGCCCAACAACTCGTTGCAGACCTTAAAGATGCAAAGATGCCAGTAGTAATCATGGGTGATTTCAATGCGGACTATCGCGATCCCAGACCGCAAGGCGAACCAAATCCTGGCGAACAACCAGTAGCAAGTGAAACGTGTCCAACTCCAGGCGGCGCTAAGTGCAACGCATACTCCACGATGATTGAAGCGGGATTTGAGAACGCATCTCCTGATGCACAGAACCCGCGTTATTTCACGTGGGGCGCAAGCGCTCTCTTAAGTGGTCCAGATAAGAAGAGAATTTCTGCAGCTAATAAATTTGGAAATCAGTATGGCTTTACCGATCGACTTGATTACATTTTTACCAAGAATGCATATGCAACTGTAAGTTCAAAGATAATTGGCAATGTCTGGCCCGATGGCACTGGTGTCTGGGATTGCGGAAAAGATAAGTGTTTCCCCAGTGATCATGCTGGTGTTGTTGCGACTATCGAATTGCCAAGAAGCGCTGGAGCTATTGATCCAGATTTACCTGAGCATGCACGATTCCCGCTCGGTTTCTGGCACTACTTTGTAGCAGCGCTTGTCATTGTGTTGTCGTGGCGAATTGCCCGACGTTTCAGCAGAAAGCGGAAGTAATTACGCGCGATTTTGCGCTTGGCTATCTCGTTAGGTAGCCTTCAGCCCACTTAAGGCGAGGGGTCAACCCCGTTATCGACGAAAGGCATAACAATGGCTGAAGTATCAATTAAGGGCGCGATCCGAAATGAGTTCGGAAAAGGCGCATCACGCAGAATCCGCCGCGATGGCAGCGTTCCAGCAGTAATTTATGGACATGGTGAGAAGCCAACACATATCTCACTTCCAGCACGCGAAGTCGGAATCGCAATTAAGACATCTAACGTCCTTCTTAATATTGATCTAGGTGGAAAAGAAGAACTTGTACTTCCAAAGTCAATTGTTCGTAATCCACTCAAGGGAACTCTTGAGCATATTGATTTAATTATTGTCCGCCGCGGTGAGCGCGTTGTTGTTCACGTTCCAGTTCACGCTCACGGAAAGCATGATCCAGAAGGAATTCTCGAGCACGTTCATAACACCATTGAAGTTGAAGCAGATGTAACTGCAATTCCAGCATCTCTTGATCTTGATATTGAAGGTCTTGCTGCCGGAGATTCCAAGACTGCCGGAGATGTTGTTCTTCCTGCAGGTATCGTTCTCAAGAGCGATCCGAAGATGGTCGTTATCCACCTCTCTGTCCGCGCTGCGGTTGAAGAAGTCGTACCTGTTGCTGCTGCTCCTGCTGAAGGTGAAGCTGCTGCCGCTGCTCCTGCAGAAGGCGCTGCTGCTGAAGAAGGTAAGTAAGAACTAAGCGGCTAACCTTTATCCATGTTTGGTCGTTCAAACAAGGATAAAACTCCTTCTGGCGCTAACCGTTGGTTAGTTATTGGTCTTGGCAATCCAGGTCCCGAGTACGAAAAAACTCGACACAATATTGGTGCGATGCTCGCGGCTCACATGGCAGCCGTTGCAGGAGTGAAGTTTTCTTCCCACAAAGCGCGTGCCAACGTTGCAGAGTTTCGTATCGGAGTTGGCTCTGATGCCCCATCGCTCGTTGTTGCAACGCTGCGTTGTTACATGAATGAATCAGGCGGGCCAACTAAAGCGCTGGCAGACTTTTACAAAATTAAAAGCGACCACATCATCGTGGCACATGATGAACTTGATATTCCTTATCAAGCAATTCGCGTCAAGCTGGGCGGGGGCGATAACGGACATAACGGCTTGAAAAGTATTACCTCTGCATTAAATTCTGCTGATTATTTCCGTCTTCGATTAGGCATTGGTCGTCCTCCGGGAACTCAAGATCCTGGAGATTTTGTTCTCAAGCCCTTCTCAAGTGCAGAGCGCAAGACAATTGATGAGTTTCTCATTACAGGTGCCGAGGCAGTTGAGTCGCTAATTTCCTATGGTCTCGAGAGAACGCAACAGAACTTTAATAGTTAAATCAACCGGTATTGCGTAGGCCAGCTGCAACTCCATTGATGGTGAGCAATAGCGCACGAGTTATTAGTGGATCAGAGTTATCTTCTCGAACCTTCTTCAGTAGCGATACTTGTAGCAAGTGAAGCGGAGCAAGATAGGCATCGCGAATTTGGAGTGTGCGGGCCAATATCTCTTGATCGCCTAGAATTTCTTTCTTACCAGTCAATAACAAGAGCTCGCTAACAGTTAAGTCGAATTCCTGTTGAATAGTGTCGAGGAAGTGATGAAGTCTTGGTTCAACAAGCGCAGTTACATATTTGCGCGCCATTTCTAAATCAGTTTTTGCAACTGTCATCTCAACGTTGCTTACGAAGGTGCGGAAGAAGTGCCAATCTTTCAACATCACTCTCATAGTTTCGGCATGACCCGCTTCACGCGCTGCTTTCAACCCAGTTCCAACTCCAAACCATCCAGGCACAATCTGACGAGATTGAGTCCAACCAAAGACCCATGGAATTGCGCGCAGCGATGAGAGGTCGGCGCTGGCATCAGGACGACGCGAAGGTCTGGAGCCCAAAAATAAATTTCCTAATTGTTCTACCGGAGTTGATTGGTAGAAATACGAGGGGAGATCAGGATGTTCCACTAATCCTCGATAGCGAGCAAAAGACGCATCGCTAATCGCTGTCATTGATGCATTCCAGCGCAATAAATCTTCAGGGCTCTGTCGGGCGGCTCGATTGAGAACTGTCGCTTCTAAAGCTGCTGCAAGAGTGAGTTCTACATTTTCGCGCGCAAGCGAAGGAAGTGCATATTTATCGGAGATGACTTCACCTTGTTCCGTCATCTTTATTTGGCCATCAAGAGTTCCCCATGGAAGCGCGATGATTGCGTCATAGGTAGGACCGCCACCTCGACCGACAGATCCCCCTCGACCATGGAAAAGTCGTAATTTGATTCCGTATTTACGAGCCACATCACGTAACTTTCTTTGCGCTTGGTGGATTTCCCATTGGCTCGTCGCAATTCCCGCATCTTTATTTGAATCTGAGTAACCCAACATCACTTCTTGAATATTTCCTCGAACCTCCACAATCTTTCGATAAGTGGGGTTTGCTAGCAAGCTTTCTAGAATTTCACCGGCGGCGCGGAGCTCAGCAACTGTTTCGAGCAATGGCGCTACATCAACGCGGGCAATTCCCTTATTAACATCAATTAGACCTGCTTCTTTTGCTAGAAACACTGCGGCAAGTACATCTTCAGGGCCTTTGGTCATCGAAACGATATATGTTTCAACAACTGTTGGATCAAAATTATCTTGCAGCTCACGGATTGCGGAGAAAGTACGTAACGTTTTTGCATTAAGTTCGTCGAGATTATTTACATCGCGCACTGTCGAGGTAAGTTCTTGGGTCAGTAGCTCGCACTTAGCTTGTGAAGTCAAAGAGCCATAATTTTTGTCAGGGAAGAGCGCTTCAATCACGCGCTGGTGTGCTCCTGAATGTTCACGAACATCCATAGTCGCATGTGTTACCCCAAAAGCTGCAACAGTTCTTATGGTTCTTTCCAATAAGCCATGAGCAATCAATTCTCCGCGATTTGCAAGTAAAGAGTTGTACATCAACATCAAGTCGTTGAGAATCTCATCTGTATTTGCATAATCACGTCCGGGTTCATGCGCAGATCCATTTGCGTGACGATCGCGAGTAAGTAATAAGCGATGTCGAATAGCAGTTGCTTTTAGGCGATAGGGCTCTTCAACATTGATTCGCTTAAATCGAGGTTCAATTTCGGGAAGTAATTCAAGATCACGTGCCACCGATTGCAGAAGTGGTTCGGAAGTTCCAGCCAATTTCGTTGAAACAGATAGAGCTTGACGGAGTTCATCAAGCGCCTCAAGAGTTACTCGGATGGCATGGCCCATCTGCAGCACGATTGCTTGCTTGGTTATCTCTGGCGTGATGTTGGGGTTGCCATCTCGGTCTCCACCAATCCATGAGCCAAATGTCAGCGGCGTAGCGGTCGGGGAGAGTTTGATTCCTAAACGAGAGAGCTCCCGCGAAAAGTCATCGAGAACTTCTGGAATTGTGAGTCGAAATAAGTCATCAAGATAATAGAGAGCATTAATCGCTTCATCGAGTGGTTCGGGTCTACCAAGTCTTAATTCATCGGTCTGCCAGAGTAGATCAACGGCTTCAGCAAGACGTCGTTCTCTAGTAGGACTTTCGGGATCATCTAGAAGTTCTGAGATAGTCGACAACTTACTTAATACCGAGCGGCGAGCTGCCTCAGTCGGATGAGCAGTAAATACGGGGCGGACTTCAAAGTTCTCTAACCATTTCTTTAAATCTGCATCAGATATGTCATGTCCAGATTTCTTTGCTTCGATAATGTGGTCAACAGCGCGTGATAACCAAGAACCGCCATTGATTCGTTCTTGCGCAAGGACTCGAGAGCGGTGAACTTGTTCAGCAACATTTGCGAGATTGAAATAAACATTGAAGGCGCGGACAAGCTTTACTGAATCTGCAGTTGAAATAGATTTAAGTAAATCTTCGCCGCTGCCCTCTCTAACTGATTTACGGACTAGTTCAACGAGATTAAGAAGGGCTTCGCCATCTTGTCGTGCGAGCGACTGTCCGAGTAATTCACCAAGACGGCGCACATCACTTCGAAGCGCAGCGTTATCTTGCTGCGGAGAGAGATCGGACACGGGCTAATAATGGCACGCTAGTATTACGCCACGATTTCCAAAAGCCCCTTATCTTGTAAGCAGCCCCCTGCTTTTAAGAAAGGGGCTAATCGGCGTTGTTATGGCACTTAATTCAGCAGAAAGGGGTAAGTCATGAAATCCAAGCTACGTGGACTTATCTCGCTATCTGAAACAACAACTCATATTCTCGAAGCAGATAACGAATCAATCATCGCAAGTAGCGCAGCAATCCCATTTCTTATTGCGCATCAATCAGCACACCAGCCAATAGTTCTCGTGGCACACTCAAGTAAGCGAGCAACTGATTTGGTCGCAGAAATATCTGAGCTCGTTGAAGGTGTTTTGGAATTTCCGGCGTGGGAAACCTTGCCCCATGAACGATTGAGTCCCAATAGCGATACTGTCGCTAAGCGCATAAACACGCTACTCCATTTGGAAAGTGCAAAGGTAATTGTTACGACAGCGCGTTCTTTAGTGCAACCCATCGTTTCTTCCATTACAACCATTCCACTTCTCAATCTGAAGATCGGAAACGAATTCATATTTGAAGAGTTGTTGCGAGAACTTACATTACGGGCATATTCCAGAGTTGATCTAGTAGAGCGACGTGGAGATTTTGCGGTTCGTGGTGGCATCATCGATGTATTTCCGCCTTTGGCAGAACATCCAGTGCGCATTGAATTTTTTGGGGATGAAATCGAAGAGATGAAGTACTTTGAGATTAGCGATCAGCGCACCTTTGCTCCGGTCGTAGGACCACTTACTTTAATTCCATGTAGAGAAATTCTGATTACAAATGACGTTCAAGCGCGAGCAAGTGAGTTGAAGTCTCAATACCTCGAACTTCGCGAGATGTGCACCAAAATTGAATCTGGGATCTATGTCGATGGAATTGAATCCCTTGCTGCCGTGCTACATCCTGAGATGAAAACGCTCATTGATTTTCTCCCGAATGACGTTGCAGTGATTCTATTAGAGAGTGAGCGTATAAAGTCGCGCGTTGTTGATCTCATCA
>Ga0192647_102743_pt1 | contig 10848 bp, 12 predicted proteins | sample LauGreFa1BDMLBSN_2_FD_133046 | JGI IMG/M metagenome (GOLD analysis project Ga0192647, IMG submission 133046) | Freshwater lake microbial communities from Lake Michigan, USA - Fa13.BD.MLB.SN - reassembly | ecosystem: Environmental > Aquatic > Freshwater > Lake | place: Lake Michigan, USA...
AGACTCAACCCGCTATGGATCGTCATTTTTCCGAGTTGATAGGGGTACACCGCAGACTGGTGCTCTGACTGCCAAATCCGGAGCGCGGCGCCGGCGGGCATCGAGATCGGGAGCGTAAAGGTCAGAACTGCGCCCGGATCGGGATCAATCCCCCCAAAGACCCGTTGAAACTGAAGATCCACATGCTGGCTGGCAATGCCCTTGGCGAAGACCGGGTGAGGCAGGTGGATGTGAAATCCGGGAACCGCGGCGTAGCCCCCGGGGCACGCGGCCGGCACCCCGGTCGCTGACGCGAGTGCCTGACAACACTGTTCGAGCAAGGCGCCGAAGTGTTTGACGAGGAGCCGATTGTTCCATTGACGATACGACTCGACCCGATACGGCGCCCCGACTTCGTCGGGAGAAGCGTCGCAGTAGGCCGCAAGCCCCAAAGTGAAAAACGGCAGATCGGGGTCGCGAGCGGTCCAGTGCGACTTCAACGCCAGAACGCGCTCGGACCACCGTGCGCACTCGTCTGCGTTCAGCACATCCAACGATATGACCGGAAGGGTGCCGACATCGGGCATGGCAACCTCAATTTCCTCGGCGATGTTTGGGGCACGGCTGTGAACCGCCCGCGGTGGACCGCTTACGGTTGCGATCCTGGACGGCGTCCGGCAAGCTGGCACACCACGGTAAATTCAGGCGCATGCATTGTATGACTGACCCGGTTGAAAAAGTGCCGATCGGAAAGGCGCCAGGCGTGCACTCGCCTGACGGGCCGCCGGCAGCAACGGAGCCAGCCTTCTGGCACCAAGAACTGCACCGCGTGCCATGGTGCGTTAAGCTCGAAAATCAGGCTGACGCGATCCGGCAGGAAATCCTGGGCTTCATCGCGAAGTTCAGGCCCTTCATGCCATACCCAAAATACAAGATCCCGCACTTCGATAGTCTTTACGACAACACCTGGGATGCATTTCCGCTGTCGGTCTTTCAAGGCGAGCACATCGAGCTGTCGAAGGCGCAGCTTTCGATGAATATCGAACCCTTGGTTCGTACGTTCCGCAGCAGGCTCCCGCTGGTCTCGGGCTTGATTTCGGATCTGGAGCAGCAAGGGGTGTTGAGAAACGTGTTTGTGAGCCGACTGATTCCTGGCTCGATCATTCACCCGCATCGCGGATGGACCTCGGAATTTTTGCGCATCCATCTTTGCCTTCAGGATGACCCGGGGTGCAGCATCACCGTTGGGGACGAAACCCGCACCTGGAAACAGGGCAAGCTTCTGGCGTTCAAGGATGGGGGACCTTATCCGCACTCGGTGGTGCATCAAGGCACGTCGGAGCGCATCATCATCTCGCACGACCTCTCCCTTGGCTACCTGTCTCGCTTTATCCCGGCGCTGGTTTCAGGGGCGGGCGGGCAACGCTCCTGAAACGATCGAGAAGGGCATCGTGCGGCTGCCTGCGAATATGGCGCTGCAAAACCCGGTTCGTCGCAAAATCCTCGCGCAACAGCGCAATCTGAACCAGGTCTTTGTACTGGTTGTGTTCCTCGTCCCAGATGGCTTTGCGCAGGAGCCCCTCGCGGCGAAACCCCAGGCGCTCCTGCTGAAGTGCGATCGATTCATTATTTGAATAAATCAGCCCCTGAACCTTGTTCAGGCCCAGGCAGTTGAACGCAAACAGAAGACTTGCGCAGTAGGCGTCGCCCACCGAAAACGACACATCGAAGCCCGGCAGAATACCCATGATCTGTTCTGCGGTCCGGTTCCTGAAATTGATATTGACGAACATTGAAAGACCGATCGGAACCTCGCCGCGAAAAACCACCCACTGGATGTTGTGACGCTCGGAAAGGAGGGAGATCGCGTCCTGGTTCAGGGTGTCCAGCACAGCCGCAGGGGTCAGTTCAGCAGGAATCTGTTTGAGCCGGCGTGCGAACTCCCGGTTCTGAACCACCGACCATACAAAATCAAAATGCTGGGGACCACGCCGCTCAAGCCGGATCCCGCCAAAATGGAAGCTGTGCCACCAGAGCGGGTCGTTCCATTCATAAAGCGCGGCGAGCGCGGTGTTGGCCGGGTAGCGTTCACAAAGCGACCGCAGCGCGAGGCGAGCCGCGTCGGGGCCCTCGTTCTGACGTAACCGCGACGCCCACGCCGATACGGCGTGCACGTCAGGGGCAACTGAATCGACAAGTGCATTCATCGGGGTTTTGAGCCATGGCTTTGGAGTGCGCATCTGCCGTGGCGTGCCAAACTTGCAGCCGCGCGAGCGCCAATTCGCAGACTATAGCCAACGTTGTGAGTCTGGCCAACCGATGCGCTGCCTTCGCATTTTCCTGAAGCCCGATTGGCATTCACCGAGCTCATGAATCCAAGAATCATCGATGCGCTGTTGAGCCCCGAGGCGCTGCAAGCGATCCTCGAGGCGGTGCAGTCTGACTCGTTCCCATGGGAGCGCTGCGAAATCCTGCGGGGCAATTTTCCGGGTCTGGCGCCCGAGGACAATCTGCAATTCGTGCATGGCTTTTATGCCTGGCGAAACCGTAGCCTCTACCGCTCTGCTTTTCTGCCGGTCATTGCGCCGGTGCTGAACTGGTTCGGACCGATGCGGCTGATCAAGGCCAAGCTCAACCGGACGCCGGGTCGGTCGCGTCACCTCGAGTACGGTCTTCATGTCGACACGCGACACCGCAATGCACTGACGGCGATTTATTACCTGAACGATAACAATGGCTACACGCTCTTCGAAGACGGGACCCGGGTGGCGAGCGTCGCCAACCGATTGGTGATTTTCAACGCGGCACTTCGGCACACCGGAGCCTCCTGCACAGACTGTTCGGCGCGTCTGGTGCTCAACCTGAATCTGATCCCGGATACCAACCCGGCGCACGACAATCAGCGGTGATAAAGCGTGTTGCCCACGCAGAGCGCATCGAGTGGTGACTCAGAGAACAGCTGCACCGCATGGGCTGGCTGCGCGGCGAGCGGCTTTCCTGCAACATTCAGACTGGTGTTGAGCAAAACGCCGCAGCCTGTCAGGGCTCGAAAGCGCTCAAGGAGCGCTCGAAACGGCAGCGGGCTGCCCGGAATGCGCTGCACGCGGCAACTGCCGTCGACGTGTCGAATGGCCGGGAGCGCCTGACCAGTCACCTTGCATGAATACAGCATGAAGGGGTCCGAAGAACCCTCAAAATATCGCGCGAAGTCTTCAGCGAGCACCGATGCGCCATAGGGCCGGAATGGCTCGCGCCGTTTGATGCGATCGATTCGGGCGCGTCCGTCGGAAAGCCTGGGATCCATCAGGATAGACCGATGACCCAGCGCCCGTGGGCCGATTTCGCCATGCCCCTGATACCAGCCGACCACTTTTCCAGCCGCGAGCCATTGCGCGACCTGATCAATGGTGTCTTCCGAGGGCGCCGGGACGTCGACATCTGCCTGGGCGAACGGGAAGGCGGGGAGCGTGAGCGGCGGCAGTGCCTGGCGTTGCCTCAGCCACTCGAGCGCGCCCAGGCTGAGCCCCTCATCGGAACAATGCGGCGCAATGAAAAGGTCTGGAAACCTGCTTCGCAGTGCCGAGTTCCAGACCACGTTCTGCGCGACGCCGCCGGAGTAGACAACCGGCTCGCCTGGCTGGGCATGGCGGGAAAAAAACTCGAGCAGCCATTCGGCGGTCCGGTGGTGGACCGTGGCCACCCAGTCGAGCAGCGTCAGCCTGGCGACCGTCGGGTCATGCTTCCAGCGCAACCAGCCCTGTAATGACCACATCTCGTCCAGGCGATCGAACTCGAGTTTGCGCAGCCACGCGAGATAGCCTTCGTCGATTCGTCCGTATGCCTGAATACCCATCACCTTGCCGGCGATGTCGTTGAAATGCGCGGCCTTGATTCCCAGCGCCTTGCCCGCTTCGCGAATTCCCCAGCCGATTGAACCTTTGCGGATATCGCCTGCCGCGACCGTCTTGCCGTCGCGGTACACACTCCATGGCCGGCCATCGCCCAGTCCATCGATCACGATGCGAAGCGCAATGGGCTCGGGCTCGATCATCCAGCCGCTCAGCGCATGACAGAAGTGATGGCTCAGCCAGGTCGCGGAGGGTGCCTGCAGATACGCGCAGACCTCCGGCGAAAGCGGCTCGGCAAGCGACTGACCCGATGCCAGACGCCGCATGGCATCGGGCGACAGATGGCGACCCACCGCCGGCGGCAGGGCCGACGGATCAAATGTGATCGCAAGATGGTCGACCTGCGATACGTCGATTCCGAACACCGCCTCGGTCTCGGCGCGCCAGTCGGACGGGTTTTGAAAACTGAAGCGCTTTTCCTGGCGGGGGCGTTCGAACTTCACATAGTGAACGCGGTCGCCATCGAAATAGGCAGCGTTGGCGTCATGCGCGACGACAGCAATGGCCAGAAGCTTCATGGGGCGCGCCGTATCGTGCTCGTCAAATCAGGCAGCGCCAACCCGCTGTCACCGATCGTCAAAACGAGTTGGGCGAGTGGCCCGGCTGAGTCTGCATTCTTGTCTGAAACCTGCGATCGATCGCAAGCAGAATGCCGCTACCCAGCGCTGCGACGCTGGTGAGGAGAAATGCGATGGCGACGATCAGATCGACGTCGTGCAGTCCGATCGCCTTCATGAGCTGGTTGCCGAGACCGCGCTGCGAGGCAAACATTTCCCCGAGCAGCGTGCCGATCAGCGTGAGCGAAAAGCCGATGCGAATGCCGGTAAAAATTTCCGGCAAAGCAGCGGGAATCAGAATCCGCCATCCCATCTCCCAGGGCGAGTAGCCCAGCACGCGCCCCGTCTTGATGAGGATAGGCCGGATGTTGCGAACCGCATTGATGGTGAAGAGTGCAATCGGGATGATGCCGTGGAGCGCGCCGAAAGCCACCTTGGCAGACATGCCGAGACCAAACGACAGCAGCAGAATTGGATAGAGGGTGAGCTTGGGAATGGAATAGGCGGCCACCAGCATGGGCTCGAACACCTCGCCCGCGAGCTTGCGAAATCCGAGTGCCAGTCCGATTGCCAGACCCAGGACCACCGAGAACACGACCGCCAGGGCCGAGGCCTTGGCCGTTTCGTGGATATGGGGCCAGATCCGGTCGCCCGCGAGGAGCTTGCCCAGATAGGAAAAGGTTTGCATCGGCGAGCGCATGGCCATTTCGCCCGCCAGCAGGTAAAGCCCCTGCCACACGACAAACACCGAGACGATCAGGATGATCGGGCCTCGCCAGGCCTGCCAGGGGCCAGCGTCGATCCGCCTCACCGCAGCCCCCGCCGCTGCAGAATCTGCTTCTCGATCGTGCCCAGCGCAAAATTGAGCGAGATCGAGATCAGCAGAATCAGGACGATCAGCGGATACATGGTCGCGTTATCGAAATTGTTGTAGGCGAAGGAAATCTCGAAACCCATTCCATCGGTTGACATGATGAACTCGGAGCCGATGATTCCGATCAGGGAATAGGCCAGCGCGAATTTCACGCCGGTGAGCAGGTAGGGCGCGGAGAAAGGCAGCGTCACACGCCAGACGATCTGTGTCGGTCCCATGCCGACGACGCGCGCGGTTTTGATCAGTACCGGAGGCACCCGGTCCAGGCCATTCAGCAGATTGACGATCACCGCAATCACGCCAAGCATGAAAGCGATGGTGATCTTGGGTGCGTCGCCTACGCCAAACAGGATGATCAGCAGCGGATAGAAGGCCAGCACCGGAATGGCGTAATAGGTTGCGAACAAGGGCTCGAGGGTCTCGCGAAGCAGGCGCCGTCGATGAACGGCCACGGCAACAACGACCCCTGCCGAGACCGCCAGTACGAAGCCGATCGCTGCATTCCCCATGGTCTTTCCGATTGCATCCAGGTGCTTGCCCGACACCAGGAGCTTCCAGAGGTCGATCGCGATCTGTAGCGGCGGTTGCATCGTGAAGCGATCGATCCATCCGATCCGGCACATCGCCTCAACGATTGCCACGGCAACGATGATGGCAAGGAGCCTGTAGCGGGACAGCCGGCTCACTGCGTTGCCTGCGAAGAATCCAGCGACTTCAGTGATTCGCCTCGAAGCGACCGCCACAGGCGCGCTGTCAACTGGCCGAACTGCGGGAGTTCGACGACACGGCTGTCGCGCTCGCGTGGCCAGCCTGTCTCCACCAGGTCGATGAGGCGGCCGGGCCGGGCCGACATGACGCCAATCCGGTCGGCAAGCATCGCTGCCTCGTCAAGGGCATGCGTGATGAGGAAGATTGTTGCGCCGGATTGCCGCCAGAGTCGCAGCACCTCTTCGCCCATCAGGAGTCGCGTCTGCTGATCGAGGGCGCCGAACGGCTCATCGAGGAGGATCAATCGCGGCCGCATGATCAGGGTGCGGGCGATACATACCCGTTGCCGCATGCCGCCAGACAGTTGCGCGGGGAAGGCCTGCGCAAAGGCTTTCAGCCCTGTCAGGGCGAGCGCGTCTTCCACGCGCTGTCTGCGTTCGGTTTCGCTCAGCGGCAGGGCCTGCAGTCCGAGCGCGATGTTGTCGGTGACATTGAGCCACGGAAAGCAGGCGTCTTCCTGGAACACCACACCGACGCCCTCGGGCACCCGGCCTTTGACGGGCTGGCCCTCGAAGATGACCTGACCGCTGGTGGGTTGGCTGATGCCCGCGAGGACCTCGAGCAGGGTGGATTTGCCGCACCCGGAGGGACCCACCACCGCAAAGAATTCTCCTTTGCGCAGGGTCAGGTCGACCGGTCCGAGTGCGTGCACGGCAGGCGTTGACTGCTGTCCCGCAAAGGTACGCGTGACCGCCTGCAGGGTGACGTGCGGTTCGAGGCCCGACGGACCGCCGGCGTCTGGCGTTGTCATGAAGCGCTCCCGGTGAGGGCAGGCCGCGCGCGCCGGCTATCGAACCACTGCACGGATATCTTCGTCGAGAAAACGCGTATCGATGATCTTCGTCAGGTCGACCTCGCCGGTGATGGCGCCAACAGAGCGTTGCGCCGCGACCGTGCGTTCGAGTCCGGCAAGATGGATCTGACCCGTGCCCCAGTAGGGGATGCCCTGAGTCCGTGACTCGACCAGGTTCTTGACGACCGCCCGGGCAAGCGCCGGGTCAATGTTGTAGGCGCGCGCGACGATATCGCCAGCCTCCTGAGGGTTTGCCGACATGAACTCGACTGCCATCCGCCGCGCCTTCACCACGCCACGGATGAACTTGTCATGCTCCTTCATCTGGCTGGTAAGCGCGACGCCGACCACGTTGCTCATGGGGGGCAGCACTTCGCTTGCCACGGCGATTGCCCGAAACTTGTCCTTGAAGCGGGACCATAGCGGCTCGGTGATCGGGGTCATGTCGATGGTGTTGATATCGAGCGCGGTCAGACTTTCGCCAAAGCCTCCGGTGCGGATCATCTGGACGTCTTCCTTCCGAAGCCCGGCCTGATCGAGCAGCACCTGAAGCAGGGCGGCGCTGGTGGAGCGCGGGTTGTTGAAGCCGACCTTGGCACCCTTGAGATCCTTGATGGTGCGGATTTTTGATTCTGGTTTGACGAACCAGGCGAACTCGGCCACGGTCAGGACATTGTCGGCGATGATCTTGAGATCGACCCCCTGCTGGATGGCGCCGATTGCGGCGCCGGGGTTGATCTCTGCATACGGAACGCCAGCTGCCATCATGTTGCGCATGGTGGTGCCGCCGCCTGCAGAAGTGATGATCTCGGTGATGTTGAGGCCCTGCTGCTTGAAAAAGCCCTTCTCGAGCGCGACCGCGAACGGCATTCCGTTGGCGGAAACGCCGTAGTTCGTGACCACGATTTTCGTCTGAGCGGATGCCGTCGACATCGCGAGCAGGGCGCAGGCCAGCAAGGCCCAGCGTACGATCAGAGGCGGTTTCGTTGCTTTCATGGGTTTCCCTCCAGGGGGCGTGGGTACGTTGAATTGCAGCGGTGGGCGTGAGGCCGCCCTGTCTGTCATGCCGGGGGGGCCACCGACAGTCCCTGAACGGCGTGCCTTTCAATGAGGCGTGCCACCAGCCCGGAGCGCTTGGCCTCCTCAACGAAAGAACGAATGAAGGCCGCACCCGCCTGATTGGTCCGGCCAGTGCCGATCGCCTGCTGAACGGATGCGAATTGGCCCTCGAGGATGCGCGCACCGGGCAATTTCTTCACGTCGCTCAACAGCCGGGGCTTCAACCCGGCGAGCGCGTCAAGGTTCGTGGAGACAAAGACCTCGTAAGCGCTGTCGATGGAGGGCGCTCGGATCACCTCGGCATGACGGATATTGCGCTCGAGCCACAGGTCATAGGCTGCGCGAGCGGTGGACGCGATCCGGACGCCCGCGCGATCGACATCCGCGATGGACTGGATCGGCGAGCCGGCGCGAACCATGAACGTGGCAGCGATTTCGACATAGGCGGGGCTGAAGGCGATTTTTTCGGCGCGCTGGGGCTCTGCGCCAATCAGGCCGACGTCCCAGATGTTCTGGCCTGCCGCATCGGCGAGTTCACCCGGACTCGGGAACGGAACATAGCGTACGCCCACGCCCAGTTTTTCGGCGAGCGCCTGTGCCATGTCGGGGGCGACACCCACCGGATCGCCAGCTTCGGTGCGGCCGCGAACCAGTAGAAAGTTGCTGAGGTTGATCCCGGCTCGCAGCACGCCGGTGGGTGCGAGTTCGGCGCGCAATGCTGACGACACATCCATGATGATTTCCGGTGCAGGGTTGGCGGCAGACTATTACATACTCAAACGGTCTGCGTGCGCGGCGTTTCAGATGCGCGAGATCAGATGCGCGAGAAGCCGGTCTGCGTCGCGGGCCCGCCAGAGTCGAACGCGACAGGCGAGCGCCCGGGTGCGGGCGGTGTATCGGAGGTCATGCCTCGCGAAGGTGTTTCACCAGCGCTTCGCCCACTGCGCGTGTTCCCAGGCGGCCGCCGATGTCGCGCGTGACCTGCTGCCCGGCAATGCACCGCTCCATGGCGGTCTCGATCGCGCGCGAGGCCCGCAGATACTCCGCGTTACCGCTTCGCTGTGACAGCCAGGCAAGCAGCATTGCAGCCGAGACCACCTGCGAAAACGGGTTGGCAAGGTCCTGTCCCGCGATGTCGGGTGCCGAGCCGTGCGCGGCCTGACCCATGGCGTGATCCGCACCCGCGTTCAGCGACCCGCCCAGCCCCAGGCTGCCGGACAGCTCCGCGGTCAGGTCGGACAGGATGTCGCCAAACATGTTGGTGGTCACGATCACATCGAAGCGCGCGGGATCGCGAACCACGTGCGCCATCATGGCATCGACGATCTCGTCGTCGACTTCAACCTCGGGGAAATCCTTTCCAACCCGATGGCATGCATCGAGAAAAATGCCGTCGGTGATTTTGAGCACATTGTGCTTGTGCACCAGGGTGAGCCGCCGCCGTCGCTGCATGGCCAGTTCGAAAGCGCTCCGGGCGACCCGCTCGCAGCAGGTGCGGGTGATGCGCCGAAGCGAAATCGCCACGTCGGGTGTCACCAGGATTTCACTGTTGCCCGACTCGACGTTGCGGTCGGCGTAGAACCCTTCGGTATTTTCCCGCACCACCACCAGATCGAAAGGGCGGCTGATGGTTGGAATGCCCGGAAAGGTGCGAGCCGGCCGGATGTTGGCAAAAAGATCGAGCCGCTTTCGAAAAAACTTTGACGGATTGATCTCGCCCTTGCTCTCGTCCTTGAAATCGTAGGTGGACATCGGGCCGAGCATGAGACCGTCCGCAGACTGGACCTTTGCGAGCAGCGCTTCGGTGACCGTTGCGCCATGGGCCTTGAGCGACGCATGACCCGCCAGGTCGTGGTCGAGCGTGAGGTCGAGGTTGAAGCGCTGGGCTGCGGTCTCGAGGAGTGCCACCGCAACTGCCATGGTTTCCTGGCCGATGCCGTCACCGGGCAGAACGACGATCCTCACGGAGAGGTCCTGAGGGTGGCCACCGAGCCGATGATCAGGCCTTTTTCTGGTAGGCGCTGCACCAGCCCGCGGCCGCGACCAGCTTGCCGGGGAAAATCGTGCAGCCGCCGTTGTCGGCTGCCTTGGTTTGATAGAGCTGACAGTTCACGCACTTCTGCTCGGCGTTGTGCTTGGGGAATTTTTTCTGATCAACCTGAGCCGTGTTTGCCTTGTACCCCAGCGCAGCGGCCTGCGGATCGGTCTCGGCCACCATGGTTTGGGCACTGACCGGGCCCACTGTCACCACGCTGATACCGGCAAGTCCGCCGACGGTGGTGGCCAGAAACGCACGTCGCTTGTTCATGCTGCTTTCTCCAGGAAATTTTTGGTGAGCCGGGATCGGCGAACCGATGCCGGTGCAGTGCAGAGGTCGTGGCGTAATTTGAAAGCTGATTTGCGCCCGGGTATCTCTGACCGCGGTCGCGGAGTATCCTTCTTTGACCCTGCCCCAGCAAAACGCTTGGGTTTACGTGAGCGAGTCATGAGACTTCTGGATACGTGGATGGACCGAATCGGTCTGGGTGAGCGTTTTGCCCGCCTTCCGTACCACGATTTCGCCGCGCTGGTCATTCGCCACCGTCCCGATCAGGAACGCTATTACCCAGAGGTCTCCAGGCTTGCGCGGGAGTCGGGGTCGGCGCGGCTGCTGCTTGCGGTGGCGCCAGATGGCGCGCCGTATCGCGTTCGCCTGCTCGAGTCGTCGGGTCATCTGCGACTTGACGAGGCAGCGCACCGGCTTGCGCTTGATTTTCGCTTTGCGAGTCCGGTCGGTCCGGGTGGTGCCGTGGCGCGCGGCCGCTGGCAGACGACGCTCAAGGTGACGTTTGTGGATCCGAACCCGAGGATTTCACCGGCCACCACATGACGGATGCTCCGGGGCGCATGGCCCCTCATAATCTGTCGCGC
>Ga0192647_102746_pt1 | contig 10838 bp, 11 predicted proteins | sample LauGreFa1BDMLBSN_2_FD_133046 | JGI IMG/M metagenome (GOLD analysis project Ga0192647, IMG submission 133046) | Freshwater lake microbial communities from Lake Michigan, USA - Fa13.BD.MLB.SN - reassembly | ecosystem: Environmental > Aquatic > Freshwater > Lake | place: Lake Michigan, USA...
CGGCGACGGTGAAGGCCGGGCCGATGGTCACGCGCGGGGGAGAGGGTCAGTGGGGCGCGGCTGGCGCGGTGGGCGCAGCAGGCTGCGGCGCCGCACCCGGCGCGGGCTTGGTGGTGCTCTTCACGCGGGTGACCTCGACCTCCGACGGCGCCGGCAGGTTCTCGCGCAGCGCCGACTGGGAGCGGAGCTCGAACATGTCCGTGAGCATCTCCTTCCACAGGGTCTCCAGCGAGCCCACGAGCGAGCCGCGGGTCGCGACGGCTGCCTCGGTGGCGGCCGTGCAGGTACCGGTCGACTGCCACTCGAGCTCGCCGGTCTCGACGTCCCACACCTGCAGCGACGTGTCGATCGTGATCCAGAAGGTGCGGTCGATCGTGAAGCCGAACAGGTCGAAGCGTTCGCTGTGCTGGCTCGTCATCGTGGCCAGCATGGGCATCACCACGTGCCGCACGCCGAGCGCCTTGCCGACCTTGCCAAGCCGCTCGCGGTCCATGACGCCGCTGGCGACGTAGGCGGCGGCAAGGCCCTGCCAGTCGGCGGCCGCGCCGGCGGCGTTCAGCCGGGTGGCGGACTGGCCGGCGCTCAGGACGGTCTCGGCCGCATTGAACTCGTGCAGCGCGCGGTCCAGCGTCTGGCTGACGAGGGGCGCCAGGCCCGGTGCCGACGGGGCCGCGGCCGGGAGGATCGCGCAGGCGGGCGGCGAGGCGAGCATCAAGAGACGGGGATCGAGGCCCGCGCGGTGCGCGAGCGACTGCGTCTGTGCGGCGACCTTGACGTAGATGCCTTCCGACGTGCACGCGGCAAAGGCGAAGGAGGCAAGCATGGCTGCTGGGAGGGCGATGCGCATGATGCTCACCATAGCGCCAAGATGAGGCCAGGTGGACCTGTCCCTTGTTCCACGCGCGCGCCGATGGCTGAGTACGACGCCATCGCGGACGGTCCGTCCGTCGGGCGTGCCTGCCGACATGTCACGTCGACTGAGCGACCTGCGCACGCCACTCAGTCTCCAGCTTCAGCTGCAAGGCAAGCCGGTTGGCGGCCTCCCGCATCGCGGCGGATCCCCAGCGAATCGTGTTGCCAGGTTCCAGCCAGGCTCTGGCGACGACAAGCCTCCGCGCGGCCCTCTTGCTGCAGAGATCGAGCCTTCCGATCAGTCGGTCGCCAACCAGAACCGGCATGGTGTAGTAGCCGTGCTTGCGCTGTCGGCTTGGAACAAAGGCCTCGAAGCGATAGCTGAAGCCGAACAGCTCGAGCGCGCGCGCGCGATCCCTGATCAGGGGGTCGAAGGGTGCCAAGAGCCGAGGTGTGCTGTCGGGCCGGACCTTGCGAGCAGCTGCGCGCCAGCCCTTCCTGGCGAACCCGGGCCTTGGAGGTCGACCCATCCGCTCAAGCAGGACCTTCTCGATCTCTCCGGCGCTGGCCATTCTCTCGCACCACGCGCGTGCGTCCGTCGGAGACACCGCGTTCAGGTATCCCGCCAGTTCCCGCGGCGTCCCCGCTCCAAGCCGCTTGAGTGCCTCGGAGCAGGCCCACTCCACATGCAGCTCTGCGTCACGTGGACCGGGCACTCGTCCGTAGATGCGGCCGGAGACGTCGTAGACCTTCTCGAAGCCGCGCCGAGAGTGAACGGCGACCTCTCCCGTTCGCCACAGGTACTCGAGTGCCGCCTTGTGCGGCGTCCACTCCCACCAGCCGCCCCGCGACCCGCGTCGCGAGGTCATCCGGTCGTGAACGTCGCGAATGCTCATCGGGCCGGACTTCCGGAGCAGATCCATCGTCTCCTTCACCCGCTTCGACCAGTTTCGGCCGAGTCGCTTCCTCATCCATGAATCGTCCAGGTAGCGAGCCCGACTCGCCTTGAACCGATTGGACCACCACGGCAGCCAGTCGGCCCGTATCAGGCTGGCATCGTGCGTCCAATGCTCGAAAACGGATCGATGCCGCTCGGCTTGCATCGACAGTTGGGTTGGCTCGTATCCATCGAGCCGTGAGTGCAAGATCAGGTGGTGAGCGCGCTCGACGAACGTGATGCTGTCGATCTGGACATAGCCCAGTGCCCGGATCACGGAGAGCACCCGCCCGTCGGTGGATCGTGCCGGGGGTGCCGCAAGCGCGCATCCAGCCAAGAGCAGCAATCGTGCTTCAGCGACCGGGACAGTTGGGGCGTCGGACTGCGGTTTCGTCACGTGATCAAACTACCGATTCGCCTTGGGGGGCGGACCGGCTGCCCCGCTGGCCGAACGGATGGGCCGAAAATCTCTCCGGGTCTCTGGTGCAACATCGTGCCGGGTGAAGACAGCTGTCTGCTTCAAGCGGCGCGCGCGTTTCCGTCGCGACGGCGGGATCCTCACGGAAAGCAGCGTCCGAACGCGGACAGGAGGCGCGCCCCGTCGCGCCATGGCCGCAGGCGAAGGTGGCCGCGCACGAGCAACCGCCACAGCGGGCGTTCCCGGCGGACGAATCGGATCCACGCCTCGCTGTCCGCGGTGACGGTCACCTGCGGCACGCCGTGATGTCCGGGCTGGACGTCGATCGTGCGGTCCCTGATGGTCACGGTGGCCTCGACCGGCTCGCGGCCGGTGAAGGCGAAGTGGTAGACGGCGTCGAGTCCGGTGCTCGCATTGCGCTGGAACATCCAGGGAAGGGCGCTTGTGCGGGAAGCGCTTGGCGGCGTAGGCCTCGGCGTCGGACCCCGGCACGACGACGCCCCGCCCCCGAGTCACGCCGCGAGCGTCGTGCCCCGCTTCGCGTCCACCAGTCCGTGCGTGGTTCGGTGCCGGGACAGATAGCCGTCCATGGCATCGCCCATGTAGCGCTGGAGGATCCTCGGGGACACGCTCGGCAGGTGCACCGTGATCAGCGCATCCAGGCAGTTGCCGAAGCCGGGGTCGACGTTGAACGCGAGGACCTTGGCATCGAGCCGGAGGTAGTGCCGGAGGAGGGGCGGGATGCCTCGGGCGCCGCCCTCGAGCTGCTCGACCAAGGCGTTCACCTCCTCGACGGAGCCCGCGATCGCCGACAGCACCTCGGAGCGCAGTGCCGCGTGCACCGGCGGAGCCGGCACGCGAGGCGACACCATCGCGGCGAGGGCGCCGTCGAGCCGGTTGGCGCGGAGGAACTCGGTGAGCAGGTCGCGGCTGACGGTGGAGAAGTCGTTCGAGATCGACACCGGCCCGAACAGCCGCGTCACGGTCGATCGCTGCGCGATGAAGGCGCCGATCGCCCTCCAGAGGAGGTGCAGGGGCATCGCCTCGCGCTGCCGCTCCGGCACCACGAACGAGCGCCCGAGCTCGACCGCCGGCCCGAGCTCCCGAAGCAGGCGCTCGGAGTAGTCGAACAGGGTGTGGGTGTACAGGCCCGCCGGTCCGTGCTGCGCCACGATCTCCTCTGTGAGCCCGAGGCGGTAGCCGCCGATGATCTCGCCGGCCGCGTCGTCGACGAGCACGAGCTGCCAGTACGCGGGGTCGAACCGGTCAGTGTCCCTCGCCAGCCCGCTGCCCTCGCCGACCTGCCGGAACGTCAGCTCGCGCAGTCTCCCGATCTCCCGCATGGTCTCGGGGATGTCGACGCCGCGCGCCGCGACCACGCGGACCGAGCCCGTGCGGGCGAGCTCGGGCAGCCGGCCCTCGCGCAGCTCGTCGCGCCATCCATCGGTCCGCGCGGCAACGGGCTCGTGCGCACGTTCGGGAGTCGCGGCATCGACCGCCGTCGGGCCGTGCGGCTCGGCCGCCGTCAGCTCGGTGCGGGCGCGGAGGAACGGCAGCAGCGAGCCGCGCTCCTGGTGGGGGAGCCACGCGCGGCGCGGTATCGCGGCACCGATCGAGATCCGCACGGTCCGGCCGGAGCTTCGTCGAAGCTCCGTCGGCAGCAATGCCGTCCGGAGGAAGGGGTGCAGCCTTCCGGCCGCGTGGAACAGCTCGCTGTTGCTGCCGTGCACCCAGAGCGGGAGAACGGAGGCGCCCGAGGCGCTCACCAGCCGCGCGACCACGGGGTTCCACGGAGCTTCGCGCGCGGGCTCGCCGGCGACGGACGCCGACATGACCTCACCCGCGGGAAAGATGGCGAGGCAGCCGCCGCGCCGCACCCATCCGAGCGCCTGACGGATCGCGGGCGCGTTGCCGGCCTGGTCGTTGCCGAACGCGTCAACGAAGAAGCACCGGTCTCGAGCCAGCGTCGATCGTGCCATCATTCGATTCGCGAGGAAGCGAACGTCGGGTCTGTGCCGATCGAGGAGCCAGCACACGGCGGCCGCGTCGAGGAAGCCGAAGGGGTGGTTCGACAGCACGACCAGCGGCCCGGTCGCGGGGATGCGCGCAAGGCCGCGTGCGTCAACATCCAGCGAGGCACCGACCGCGCGCGCGAACCGCTCGCCCGGCCCTGCCGAGGGATCCTCGAGCGCCAGCGCTTGCTCGGCGACCCGATCGACGAAGGCGAGACCGGTGAGCGCACGGATGGGTGCCTCGGCCCACCGAGCGAACGGCCGCTTCAGGAGCGACTCGATCGGTGCAGGCAGCGTGACGGTCTGTTCGTTCGTCGGCCCTGGAGTCGTGGCGCGTTCCATGCGGCGGTCTCCTCGGTGCAGATGTTGAACCGCGGATGTGCAGGAAATGCAAGCGAACCGCAAACGTATTGTTCGGCAATGGCTCAGGCGCTGCTCGTTGCGCGTCGCCGCGCCGGCCTCGGCGAAGCGCGCCTCGACGGCCTTGAACGTCCCCTCCGGCGGGCTGGCCGTGTGGACGCGCTTCTATTCTCCGCCCATGGGCAGTTCGCTCCCAACTCGCGCGGTGCTCGAAGGCCTTCGTGATTCGCTGAATCGCCAGGGGCGGCTGTACGGACACCCCGTCGTCCGCGACTTCGACGCGATCCGCGCCGTGATCGCCGTGCTGCGCGGGGAGGGCAGCGGCGGATTGACTCCCGACGAGGTCCGGATCGTCCTCGACACCGACTATCGGTTCTCGCAGCTGACGGAGGACGACGCCGTCCTCGTCGGCGAGCTGCGGGAGCTTGGTTCGATCGCGTTGTCCGCGTCGCCCCTCGGTGCCGCCGGGATGCAGGCGCTTGCCTCGCTGCCGCGGCTCGCCAGGCTCGAGGTCGGGAACGCGAACCTGAAGCGGACGGCGTACCCGACCATCGCCGCGGTGACCGGGCTTCGCTCGTTCGGGATCTCGGGCGACAAGAAGTTCGGCGACGCGGACATCGACGCGTTGCTTGGCCTCGGCCGGCTCGAGACCGTCAGGCTGCGGGAGACGGGCCTGACCGATGCGGGCATCGCGAAGCTCGCCGCCGCGCCGTCGATCGTCGACGTCGAGTTGCCGTCCGGCGTGACCGACGCGGGAGTCGCGTCGATCGCCGCGAAGGGGCAGCTGGAGCGGGTTCGCCTGATCCTCGCAAAGATCACCGACGACTCGCTTTCGTCGCTGTCGGGGTGCCGGCGACTCCGGGCGCTCGACGTGTCGCGGTGCTCGAAGGTGACCGACGCGGGCGTGCGCATGCTGTCGGCGTGCGCGGAGCTCGAGGAGCTTGACCTCGCCGGAACGAAGGCGACCGGCGGTTGCCTGAGCGCGCTGTCCGGGCTCGCCAACCTGCGAACGCTGCATCTGCAGGGCCAGAAGCTGACCGACCGCGACGTGCCGGCCCTGGCATCGATCCGGTCCCTCCGCCGCGTGATGCTCGGCCGGAACAAGATCGCGGGGGCCGGATTCGCTGCCCTGAAGCGGGCGTTGCCCGAGTGCGACATCAACACGCTCGGGTGAGCGACGGCAGACCGCAGGTTGTTCGTTGATGGCGCGCGGGACGGTCGCAGATCGCGCCCGCGGGTACCTTTCCGCCGGCGCGACGTTCGGCCACGCAACGGGCACTCGGGCGCCCAGCGCGGTTCCGGCCGTTTGCGCTGCAGGAGGTCGCGGCATGCGATTGAATCATCGGACCGGAGCGGCGTGCGGGGTGCTCCTCGCGGTCATCGGTGCATCGTTCGCGGCAATGCCGCTGCGCGGTGCATCGGCGCAGGAGCCGAACGCCCCGGCGGCAGCTCGATCGGGGAACCCGGGCACCGCTGACATCGCGGCCGTCGACGGTGACTGGATCTTCGTCGAGGATCGCACGCCCGGTCGGACGCTCGAGCAGATCAATCCGCCGATGTCCTCGTCGTTCTCGATGCGCGTCGAGGAAGGCGCGGTGGTGCTCAACGGCCATGGATCCGGTCACCGCGACGTGCGCGTCGCGCTCGACGGCGCCGTCGCCGAGCGCGAGGACGCCGGCAAGGTCGCGAGCTATCGCGGCGGATGGAAGGACGGCGCGTTCGAGTACGAGGTGTCGTTCGAGCGCGTCGACGGCACGGCGGGTTCCGGGATCAGCCTCATCCGGCGCACGTTCCGTCCCACGGCCGACGGCCTGCTGGTGACCGTCGCCATCGATCCGCCGTCGGGCTCGGAGTCGACCGGCCTCTATCGACATCCTGCGGATATCGCGATGCCCGTGCCGGCCAAGGCCACGATCGGCGACGTCGGCTGGATCGCGGGCGCATGGACGGGCACACGCAGCTCGGGGTCCTCGGTCGAGGAGCGCTGGACGCCGCCGCTCGGCGGCGCGATGCTCGCGGTGTCGCGCACGGTCAACTCCAAGGGCCGGATGGCGGGGTTCGAGTACCTCCGGATCGTGGAGCGTGACGGCGGGCTGGTCTACGTCGCGCAGCCCGGCGGGAAGGCGGCGACCGAGTTCGTCCTCTCGGAGCTGACCGCCTCGCGCGCCGTGTTCGACAATCCGCGCCACGACTATCCGAAGCGGATCACCTACGAGCTTTCGGCGGATGGAACGCTGACCGCGACCACCGGGTTCATGAAGGGCGGGACCCCGCGGCGGTTCGAATTCAGGCGCGCGGTTCCCTGAGGGCTGGAGCTGCGCGTGGCAGGCCTGATCTCCGGATCGATGTCGCGCCCCCGCTCAGCAGTTGAAGCTCATCGCCACCATCGACACGATGTACACGGCCGCGCCGGTGCCCGCGCCGGGTGCGCTCGCGCTTCTTGCGCTCGCCGGTGCAGCCGGCGGCTTGGAGGGCCGTCTTCGTACAACTCACGAAGACTGTGCGGATGTGCCTCGGTAGCCTGATATCCGGAGACCTCCGATGGCAACACTCCGCGAAACCACCCTCGAGCGCACTCACGATGGTCACCTCTTGGCGCAGACCCCGTTTGGTCCCTCCTCGATCGCGATGGTGATGGCCGGTGCGGCCGCCCTGGTGGTCGTCATGCGCCTGTTGGTCCATCAACTCGACCGCAATCGCATCCGCGCCTACGCCGAGCGCAACGGCTGGCAGCTTGAGTCGTGCAGCTGGCGGCTGTTCGGCCCCGGCTGGTTCGGCAGCCGGCAGGAGCGCATCTACGAGATCCGCTACTTCGACGGCGAGGGGCGTTCGCACTCGGCGTTCGCGAAGACGTCGGCGCTCGCGGGCGTGTACCTCACCGAGGATCGCGAGGACTGAGGGGGCTACCCCCGCGCCCCGTACTTCGCCCGGTACTCCGCGATCCGGGCGCGGTCCGCGTCCGTGAGCCGCGAACCCAGGTGCGCGACCACCTCGTCGATGGTGACGATCGCGGCGGTCGGCATCGCGAACTCCGCGCCGACCTCGGCAAGCGCCGTGCGCGTCGACGCGTCGCTCGCGCGCTCCTGGCGGTCCACGGAGACCACGAGCCCCGCGAGCCGGACGTTCGCCGCGGCGCGGAGGATCGGCACCGTCTCGCGGATCGAGGTGCCCGCGGTGGTCACGTCCTCGACGATCAGCACGCGGTCGCCGTCCTGCAGCTTGCGACCAACGAGCACGCCGCCCTCGCCATGGTCCTTCGCCTCCTTGCGGTTGAAGCAGAACTCGACGTCGCGCCCGCGCTCGGCGAACGCCATCGCGACCGCGACGGCGAGCGGGATGCCCTTGTACGCGGGTCCGAAGAGGCAGTCGAAGCCGTCGGGGAACGACCGCTCGATCGCGTCGGCGTACGCGCGGCCGAGCGTCGCGAGCTGCGCGCCGGAGCGGTACTTGCCGGTGTTCACGAAGTAGGGCGTCCTGCGGCCGCTCTTGGTGGTGAAGTCGCCGAAGGTGAGGACCCCGGACTCGACCATGAAATCGATGAATCGGCGCTGGTAGTCGTGCATGGCGCGCGGATCGTACGGCGGGAGCCGGGCGGGCCGGCGATACGCTGCGGCGGGTAGCCTGACGTCATGCGCGCTTCCCCGCTGCTCGCCCCGAACGCTGGGCCTGCCGCGATCCGCGTCCTGCGCGTCCTCGCGCGGGCCGCGTCGCTCGTGAGCCTGTGGCTGCTCTCGCTCTTCGCCTTCAGCGGCGGCAACTGGCCGACCGCGGGCGAGTGGCTGCTGATCGCGTTCTTCCCCGTCGGCGTCGCGGTGGGCACGCTGCTCGCGTGGCACCGCGAGGTGCTCGGCGGCGCGATCGCGGCGGCGAGCCTGGTGGCGTTCCACGTGATCCTGCTGACCGCCGAGGGAAAGCCGTCGCCGGGGCCGTGGTTCGTGGTGTTCGCGTCGCCGGCGCTCGCGCTGCTGGCGTGCGGTCTGGTGACGCGGCGCGTGTCCGTGCACGCTCAGGCGCGATAGGTGATCGCCCTCCAGAGCCGCTCCATCGGACCCGCGCCGAACGCTCGAACCCAGGCCAACGCGCCGAGCGCGAGCATCGCCCACACGGCCAGCACGATTGACGAGAACTCGGCGTCGAGCATCGTCCCGAACCGCGCGAGGCCCCACCACGACGCGATCGCCGTACAGAGAATCGACTCCGAGAGATAGACGGTCAACGCGATCGAGCCCGCGGCCCGCACGGGCGCGGCGATCAGCGCGGGGAGCCGCGGGCCGAACTCGACCGCGAGGCACGCGTAGGCCACCGGGAGCGCGATCGACGCGAGTCCGGCGGCGATCGTCGAGAGCGCCTCCGCGCCGGCGCTCTCGCGGCCGAGAAGCCACCGCGGGAGCACGGTGCAGAGCGCGAGGGGAAGGCCGACGGCGAGCCCGCGGATCGCGAGCTTTCGCCGAAGTGCGCCGCCCTCCGCGGTAAAGAGTCCGGTCCGGTACGCCCACATGCCGAGCAGCATCATCAGGAGGGACTGCCAGCCGTAGCTGAACGGCGCGGCGACCATCGCGATCACGTACCCGGTCGCGCGGAACGCGAAGGCGTCGAGCCACGGTCCCTCGCGGATCGCCGCGACCTCGGCGTTCATCCAGGTCCGGCTTCCCGGGTCGAAGCTGGCCGCCATCAGCGCCGCGAATCCTCGCGGCGGGGACTCGGGATCGACGGTGGTCTTCGCGGCGGCCTCGGTCGACGCGGCTGCCGCGACGTCGCTGAACGCCCACTTGAGGCCAGCTCCGGCGAAGGTGAGAAGGAGCAGCACCGCGAGCACGCCGATGGTGACGCGGCGGAGCCAGCGATCCCCGAGCCCCGCGAAGGCGAGCACCAGCGTCCCGAGCACGGAGTAGAGCGCGAGGATGTCCCCGTCCCAGACGAGGAAGCCGTGGACGAGTCCGATGCAGAGCAGCGCGCCGAGGCGCCGGAGGCCGCCCGGCCACCGCGACACGCCTGCGGCCGCGGCCTTGCCCGCCTGCGTGGCGACGCCGAACCCGAACAGCAGCGAGAAGAGCGAGATGAACTTGAAGGTCACGACCGCGTCGATGGCGTCGTGCACGGCCCAGTCGAGCGGCGTGCGCGCGAGCCCGTCGGGAAGCCGGGCGGGGTTGATCGCCGAGCCGAACGGCAGGAAGAAGAACCGCGCGTTCACGAGGATGATCCCGAGCAGGGCGAATCCGCGCGCGATGTCGATTCCGGCGATGCGGTCGGGGCGCGCCGTGGGAGCGAGCGTCTGCATGCGGGGGACGCTACCGCGCGTCGCTCGTACGATGTTCGCATGGCAAGCCACACCCTCGCCGAATTCGTCCAGCGTGCCGCGGAGCGCGACCGGGGCCACGGCCTCTTCGAGCTCGAGAGCGAGCGCGTGCTCGAGGTCAACCTTTCGGGGCAGGTCTGGACCAAGACCGGCTCGATGATCGCCTACGTCGGCGGCGTCCGGTTCACGCGCGAGGGGGTGCTCGAGCACGGCCTCGGGCGCATGCTGAAGCGCGCGGTCACGGGCGAGGGCACGCAGCTCACCAAGGCCGAGGGAAGCGGGAAGCTCTACCTCGCGGACGGCGGCAAGAAGGTGACGGTGCTCGCGCTCGCCGGCGAGTCGCTCGTGGTGAACGGGTCCGACGTGCTCGCGTTCGAGCCCACGCTGCGGTGGGACGTCAAGATGATGCGCACGATGGCGGGGATCGTCGGCGGCGGCCTCTTCAACATGCGCTTCGAGGGGAACGGCATGCTCGCGATCACCACGCATTTCGACCCGCTCGCGCTCGCCGTCGCGCCGGGACGCCCGGTGTTCACCGACCCGAACGCGACCGTCGCCTGGAGCGGGTCTCTGGAGCCATCCATCCACACGGACATCGGCCTGCGCACGCTGCTCGGTCGCGGCAGCGGCGAGTCGGTGCAGCTTCGCTTCGAAGGGACCGGCTTCGTGGTGGTGCAGCCGCGCGAGGAGTCGCGGATGGATGCGTCGGATGACTGACGCGGCTTCCGGCGACCGCGCTCCCGGGCACGATGTCCCCGGATTCACGCGGGAGCGGCTCGCCAGATACCTCGAGCGAAACGTGACGCTGCCCGTGCGCGACACGCTGCTGCGCGCGCTCGAGCATGCGGGTTCGCCCGGTCGCGCGGCTGATCTCGGCTGCGGGCCCGGCAAAGAGGTTGCCGAGCTGCTGCGGCGCGGATGGCGCGTGGAGGCGGTCGATGCCTATCGCGAGATGACCGTCGC
>Ga0192647_102747_pt1 | contig 10838 bp, 18 predicted proteins | sample LauGreFa1BDMLBSN_2_FD_133046 | JGI IMG/M metagenome (GOLD analysis project Ga0192647, IMG submission 133046) | Freshwater lake microbial communities from Lake Michigan, USA - Fa13.BD.MLB.SN - reassembly | ecosystem: Environmental > Aquatic > Freshwater > Lake | place: Lake Michigan, USA...
TGGGCATGATTAAATTATTACGCGTCTCGGGCTGGGCCAAGACCTTGATACCAAGCAGTCACAACAAGCATAGCCGCTTGAATTGCCGCTTCAGCAACAGCGTCTGGCACATCGTAAAACTTGATATTTTTGCCATCTTCGCCAGAAATCGCACCAACTTGCAGGGATGCCTTGTTGTCCTTGAACGAAAGGTACTTCAAGTACCCGTACCTGCTGCTGTCGCCGTTTGGCTCAGCAGCTAAAACAGGCGCTCTCAGATAGCTGTCGGAATAAGCGCAGCACGAATGACACCAAAAACCAAGAACACTCTTATCGTCTTCAGACATGATTAAACCTCCAAACATTCCATCTCTCTGGAGTCACACCACAGAACGGCAGGTGTCGCCGTTGTTCACTCCCCTCCCGGCAGCGAGCCGATTGTTGACCACAATTCCAAATCGTAGAATGCGCTTTCAGATGATTTGTCTTCAGTCATGAATTGTCGGTGCTTTGCAATTGCGCTACGCAACCGATCAATCTCTGATCGTGCAGCTTGCAGTTCATCTAATAGATGGTTCTGATCTTTATCGCTCATAATTGAATCCAATCCAAAAACTTTTCGTGCGTAAAAATAACCATAAAGTTCAGCACGACGATGAACTTTTTTAGAAGAAACCTTTGATTCAAAATCTTCAAGCCACCAAAGAGAATTGCTCATTGTTTATTCTCCATTTCACCGTTCAGGAATCGAACCTGAATTGAGCGCCAGCCGATGAACAACAGAACATTCTAAATTGCAATCTTACCCAAGCTAAAAGGCCACCGCCCTCCATCTCTCGACTGTACTTGTGTCGCATGAATGCGAGAGCGGTTCATGCGAGTTCCACGCAAGTGGTTTATCAAAATGGCATCCCGTCATTGTTGTCGGAAATTTCTCCGTTAATCGCTTCGTTGACGATCTTGGGATCGACCAATTCTTGAATGTAAATGTTGTGATAAACCTTCCCGTTACGGGCCGAATTAGTCATCTTCTTGATTCGAGCATGGCGGTTAGGCAAACTCGCAATCGCATTGTTCAGAATAGCCGTGAAATCTTTGCCGGTAAAACCGATGCGCTCCAGTTCAGCACCAAGACGATTTTTGGCAGCATCTGTTCCCAGCAAATTGCCGTAAGAAACATTCTGTCCAACGCTGGAATCGTTCTTGCCATTCGGCCCAGCTTCGATTTGATACACCCAATCAAAGCACCAGCAATTCAGCGAATCAACACGCCTCGGACGGGCCGATTTGATTTTGACAATGTATTCGCCGTCTTGCAATTCTTCGGCTTTGATTGGAGTCGCATCGTTGCGATCGTAATTGTGAACACCCATTTCATTCAGGAAATCTTGAACATCACTCATTGGATTCCTCGTATCGAATATTGAATGGAACAATCCCGTTGTGTGTAACCAACCGTCAATTCGGTTTGGCAAGCCTTGCAACCGGAAAGAAAAACAAGGCTAAGAAAAACGATCAAAAGAATGGGGCGGTTCATTTTTTGAATCCTCATCGTATGCCAGCCATTTGGCGATTGGAATAAAAATCGCAATGACTGCCAGCACAAAAAGAATATCGGCCATGAACCGCCCCAAAGTTTAATCAATCTTGGGATTCTTCTCCAGATTGGTCATCATGGGCGTACCCGGAAACCCAGTCAATCAAATGCCCCAACTGGACGATGCTAGCATCCTTGAGCGTTGTCACGCCGTATTGGTTGCGAACAAATGTTTTCCAATCGTCTGGCAAATTGCCTTTGCCTTGCGCTTGATTGAACAAAGCGGTGAATTCAGCCAATGCCTTGTCACGGGCTTTGGCGTTTTCAACCAGCTTTTCAGCTTTAGGATCGACCTTCTTTTCTTCCAAAACCTGAACTGTCGCCGGTTCAACAATCGTCGCACCGGGCATGGTGTCGGTTTCGGTTTCGTCCAGCGTGGACAATCCGCACAGGCTGAGAGTGCATCGGCGCTTTGCCTTGGTCAGCACTTTCATCCATGCGTTGGCCAAAGCATCGCCTTGAAGGTTCTTGACCGGAATCGCACCCATATCGGTATCGGTGCGCCCGTTCCGGTCACGCATGGTGACTGTGGCAAACAGCACCCCGTTTTGCTCCTTAATTTCATGGCTGACCAAACTGACACCATGAATCGCACGAAGTTGGTCCGTGCAATTGCGGGTGGCGTACAGCGTCAATTTGCCCTGAAATGAAAGGTACCCCAATGGCTTCGTGTTGGGATTCAACCCGACCGAATGACAAACTTGGTGGTAATAAGCTAAGCGTTCTTGTTCAGTCAGCTTGGACAAATCACCCTGAATCAAAGCCATGTTGGCCCGTGCAGCCAACTCATTCGTGCTTTCAGACACCTGTAAACTGCTCATTTACCTGACCCCCTACTTCGTGTCTGGGAAACATTCCCAGCATTTCTGTTATACTTCAACGCCTTCAAAATGTAAACCAGACTTTTTGTCTTTGGCCAATAATTCCCTTCCCTTCCCCTGTTCCTCACCGGTTCTGGAATCCGGCGATAGATGACCATCTTGTAAATCGCCTGCCGGGACACTCCCAGCATTTCAGCGATTTCCCTTGTGGTTATGCGTTCTTTTGACACTTCGATTTGCTCCTTTTCCTCAATTCTGGACGAACCAATTCCGTCCTCAAAATCACAACTGACTTTGGCGCAATGATGCGGAAAATGCATTTGCCGTGTTCGATGTATTCCGGCCCAAGGACGGTTTCGTCCTCATCCGTTTCTCCCGGCAATTCGACAAATTCACCGCATTTCAGTTCGACACGATCCATCAAGCTATCGCCGTTTGGCCACCTCCGTTCAAAAAAAAGGTTCATCGAATCTTTGACAAACCGACCTACGGTTGTTTCAATTTCAAACCCGTCAGGGTATCGAATCAAAATGGATTCCATAGGAACCCTGCTGATTCTCAATCCACCTGTTCGTCGCATTGGATTTCCTCCACAACAAAACCTTCTTTGATGCCGGTCGCACAGGAACCAAGTGCTTTGGTGACCTGCACTTTCCAACGATTGCGAAGCGCAATCAGCACTTCGGATTCATCAAATAAATCCCGTTCAAGAAACGATTCGACAGCATCGGCGTATGGTGTTTGCGAACCAACAATAGGCTCCAATCCATGCAATTTGGCAAATTCCCTCGCACGATATTCAAACCGTTTCAGATCGTAAGCACTTGCTTCCCGAATCTTCCGCATCATCATTTGATCCTCAAAGTCATCCCACGGGGCAGCAATTGAGCGAACGGCAATTGTTTGCCATCTTCCAACGCACAACGAATCGCATCCTTGTCCGTAACCAGCTGCGTTTTCTTGAACTCGTCTGGCACATCGCTTTCTTCAATTTGAATCGGCTGTTTGCCACCGGCAGCTTGAACCCAAACCTTGTACTTGAGCGTTTCCAATTTGGGCGTTTCCAATTTCAGCATTGCCTCCTTCAATGCCACTTTCATGCGATCCGCTTTGTTGCGAGCCAAATCAGCCAGCGCATCCAGTCGCTCTGCCTCTTTGCGTCTTGCTTCCATCACCGCTTCAAGTTCGCCGATAACGGCGCAATAACCTTCGACCTTGCGATCGAATCCTTCTTGCGTGACATCAAGCCAGTCAACCAATTCCTGTGGCAATTCATCGCCATCGGCTGACAACATCAGTTGCTGAATGTGTTGCAATTCTGCGGTCAAATTAAACAAACTGCTCATTTCAATAATCCTCCTGTTTGCCAAAAAACCAACCCTGAATCTTGGTGTATGTTTCATCAGCGATATGCTGAAGCTCATACCCGGTCGCTTCTTCTAGCCAATGACGGGACACTTCGACAGCCAGCAAACCAATCAAACCCATGCGTGAATCCGATGCGAACAATTTCGCCCACGGATTTCCATGCCGATCAAACCAAGGCCGATTCATGTTGCCGTTGTCTTTGTGAACGACAGCAATGAAATCCGAATTGCCAGATGGGCGAATAGCAACAAAGTCATCGCTCAGTTGACTGTCATATCGGCAATTGATCAGCAACTTTCCGCAACCAACATCGCTGAACGGGCTTTGGGTTGACGGATCGCCCATTGATGTAAACAAAAACGGGCCTATTGAATATTGCTCACGATTGATATGCCACATCAGTTGACCTCCGAAATCTGTTCCATCGCAACAGCCAGAGCGTTGACTGCGCCACGGGCCTTCCAAAAGCGGGTACTCGCCTCGGGGTCGTTCACCTTGTCATGCTCGGCAACCATCTGATCCATGAATTTGCCTTGCAAATCAGAAAGCAATTTCATGATTTTGGATTTGGTATCCATCTCGATTCTCCGTTCGGGCTGCACCATGCGTCCCGGAGTTCCGGTTTGAAACCGGAACTTTCGGCCCAGCGCCCCGGGCCATCATCAGCGGGTTAAATAGGGAATTGTTTGGCCTGTGCGATTCGCTCCCGCATCACCGGGAGATACCAAATCGCATCGCTTTCGGCTTCGAAATCCAAAAAGGCCAGAACGAATCCGTGTTCGCTTATGCAGTTCATTCGGTAGCAGTTGAATTTGGGAGTGTGAACAACTTCCAGCGAAGCGTCACCGGCAGCGGTGGCGATCTTCTCGCTGTGGATGGTTACAGGTCGCAGCCTGAAAGCTTCTTCACGGGCCTTTTCCGTCATCACAACGGTTCCGGCGATCTTGCAGAAAACCCAGTTGTCGTTTGCAGCGCTCATTGTCATCTCCTTTGGTTGAATCACCGTCATTGGTGATGAATCTAATATCGTACATTCCGAATTAAATGTAAACCTCAATTTCAAAAAATTTTATTTTTTTTGGCAATATTGCGACCAAAGCGCAGCAATCCATTTGGTTGCCTTTTTGCTTGGGATTTTGAGTTTTTCGTTTTGGTCATCAAACCAAAGCAGCAAATCGGCAACCTGTTTGGGGTCTGTGGATGTTTTACCGCAAGCCAAATCATGTTGATAGGATCGCAGTAATTGCATCAATTTCCCGCCATCTGTCACCGGGTTGAGGATGTGTTCGTATTTCATGCCGGATCAATCCACAACGGGGTTTGGCGGTTAGTCCATTTGTGCAATTTGCGTTTGCCCCAATTGTAATAATTGCGGTATTGATTGATTGCATCGGTTGGAAATTTCAGCTGGTGTTCTTCAGGAATCGCAATGGCAAACGGGGTAATTTCACCCAACGGAATGGATTCGTATTTCCACAAGCAATCACGCAGCACCTCAGCGCATTTGTGGAATTTGCCGTAACGGAAATTGTATTCCTTGCACAACGCCAAGCCGTATTCGCAGGTCCAAATAAAATTGGATCGTGTTTCCCGTGCCCATTTGGCGCAAGGATGGTTGATATGGGTTGGTTTGTACTGAGCCGTTGCCCCGTGCTGAATCAACGCAGTACACGCCAATTGCGCTGCCTCTAACGGCATCTTGACCACATGGGTATCCACATGGTATTCGGCGTTGATCCGTAAATCAGAATCAAGGATGAATAGGTTCATTATTTGGCCTCCGTCTGAACAATGTAAGCGTATTGTTCCGCTTCAGGATAATCGCCATTGTCAGGCCAAACGCCCAGCGAATCCCGATACATCCATTGAGACAAATGGCGCAACAGGATCGGATTCACTTTGGCAAATTTCAAACGGTCTTCAACATTATCCGAATCTTCGAACATCCATTCACAAACACAAAACAGCACATGGCGCAGCGTATCGTCTGAGGTTTTGAGCAAGTTAGCCCTCCACGGGCTGACAACTTTCCAAACCTTCAAATCTTCGGAAACAACCGTGAATCCTTCAACACCGGGAACAAGGCGCAGATGCCAATCCAATTCAGGATTACCGAACAGGATTGTAATTTTGTAAGACTGCTTGATTTCGAAAACGATTGGCCGGTCATCGACCACAACGATTTCTTTTCGATCGACAGGCTTGACCCTGAAAAACTGGTGCATCGCTCACTCCTTTGAATTCGGAATACCCTTTGCATCCCGTACCGGGTTGCCCCGGTTTCGTTCCCCGCCGGGAACTCATCAGCGGGTTAGATTGCTGTTTGCAGCAGCGTTTCCCACGCCTTGGCTTTGCGCTTAGACGCATCGCCCATCCAGATGGATTCCATGCGAACATCCGATCCGGTGCGACGAGGAGCGTGATCCAGCCATTCGCTCCACACATTAAACGCTTGCCAAGCGGTTCCTCGCATACCGGGCAAGTTGTTGGTTTCGGCATCCAGATTCAGGGCCAAATCCTGCAAGATCAATTCGCTGCGTTCTTTGGTAAATTTCAGCTGCTGAACCTGCTCAGCGAAAAACTGTGCCAGATCGTTGGTCAGCATTTTGGTGCGAACCAACGCCTTGGCTTGTTCTTCCTGTTTCTCCGCAGCGGATTTGGCAATCTGCAACGCAAGCTTGGCCTGTTCGATATTCTCAGACAACCTGCCGTTGTGGCGCAGTTTGACGCAATCGACCAATCGGTCTTTTTTGCCATCACGGCCAAGCCCCGCTTGCTCCATCGCAACAGCCAGCGTATTAGCGCAAACAACCCGTACACCCGTCAAGCAGGCGAACCAGTTGGTGGTTGCGTCATGGCTGTTCATGGTCAGCAGGTAAGGCTTGACCGGATCGCCGGGAATGACCTCGTAGGTAGCTTTCAGGTCAGCAAGGAACCAAACCCGCTTGCCACCACGAAGTGCGCCAGCGGACTCAATTTTGGCTCCGCAACCAAGCAAGCCATTGAGGAAATCAACCTGTTCACGCTGCTGAAGTGGCGTGTACTGGGAACCGACATGACCTAAAACAGCATCGGTGTCCGTGCGGACCACCACCCGCTTGTCTTCGACCATGATAATTTCGCCAGTATTGTTGGGGCGATACACCGGACGGCACTCAACTTTCCAATCCAGACCGGCAGCTTCGATAGCTTCGTCGCCGGTCATGACATTGGGAAGCACTTTGCCCAGACCGTGCCAAGCAGGCTGACGGGCAAAAGCAGCAGCAGCGTAACCAGCAGATTCGTCGATTTCATGAGCCATTGTCAAAACTCCTTCTGAATGCCTAACAAGCCGTTAGGTAAGTTCAATATAGAGTTTTGGCTGAATAATGTAAACCCCAGATGGCAAGAATTGTATTTGACTTTTCAAATATCCCGTTGCAGTTGCATCGAAAATGGCTTCAAAAACCGGAATTGTGCGCCGGATCGGCCACGAAGATTTTCCAAAATAATACCAACCTTTGAGCCATTTATATCAACCGAAATTTTGTCCTTTTCCAACATCGTGTAAATCGTATCGTCGATTTCTATTTCGACCCCGTTTCCCAGCCATGAAAAAGTCTGGTTTCCCCAAGTAGCTGTTCGGCTGGGCAAACTGAATTCCATTCGCACCCCGGGAGGCAACTGAGAACCCGGTTGGGATGTTTGCAGCCATTCAACATCAACCAACGCTAGTGTGCAGTTTGCTGCGGTGAACGAAGGGCGATGAACATACCATTCGTGTTTGCTATCGGGGTGCGGAATCGCATCGCTGTAATTTCCAGCTGGGATAAAACACTCACGCAGGGAATTTTGTTCCAGCACTTTGAAACCAGCGATTGGTTCTAATAGTTCGATTCGCTTTCCACCCAAGGTGATGCCTTGGCCGAAGCGAACCGAAATAACCAGTCCAGAACTGTTGTTACTGTCCATTTCAACTCCCGGTGATCCATTCGATCACTTTTGAATCATAACCGGGGCAACCATTCCTTGTCGCTGTTCATCTTCGGGAACGGCATGAGGCGTGTCAGGAAACAGCAAAAACAACCCCGCCCTGCCCCGGTTATTTCAATCGTGCGTAGGTGAACCGCTCCAAATATGCTTTGGCATCATCACGCACATAAGGATTGGCCAATGACCAATCACGCAGGTGACCGATATTCCAATGACAATCCCTGCAAAGGGTAATCAAATTGTTCGGATCGAGTTCAAGGTCTGGCCGTGAATGAAACGGAACAATGTGGTGCGCTTCCAGACGAAATCGAATGCCACACCCGGCGCATGATGGATGCTTTTGAATATGTTCATCACGCACTCTGTCCCAGCCCGGGGATCGTTTAGTTGCTCCCCAGACTTGGAATTGGCCGATCAGATCACGGAACCAACCCATTAGACCAGACTCCAAACCCGCCAACGGCTCAACACGCCGTCATAAATTCCCAGCACAACATGATTGGCTTGAAGGGAAAGGTTGTTTCCGTTGTGTGTGTAGAACCTATTATCTGCCGTGCTATTAGAATCTTCGTGCTTCATGGTTATCGTGTTCGTTCCCCTATTCAAAATGTAGATAACCCGCCCCGCATTTGCTGCTGCACCACCTCTTGGAACAAGCCCTGTCCAATCGAAGTTCCCGGTTGATTGAATTCTAATCAGCCCATATTCACCCACATCCAGATTGTTTGTGTTTGCTGAAAGTGTTGCGCTGACTGACAGAAATGCAAATGATCCGGCGGTTGAATATATTCTTGATCCACTTATTCCGACATAGACGGCATCGTTAATGATTCCCTTGTATGCGATGCCAGAAGTATTGTCGGCAGCGACAATCCATTCGGTTCCGTCAAGAGGCGACCGCAGCGTCAGTTCATTGATCTTTTTAGCTGTCATATTACGCCCACCTTTGGTTCGGAATAGTCGGATCGTCTGGATTACGCTCCACCACAAAAGGCAGAATCTCCGGTGGCAAATCCATATCCACCAGAGAGCGAACCATCACCCAGTACTGGTTGTCAGCCTTGAGTTTGGGATTCCCTTCCTCATCCAGATCGGTTGGGTCGGGGTAATAGTGAACCCCGATCACGCATATGGCCAGCGTCAGGGTGGCTTGTGTGGTGTGGAATTCTCCCGTTTCAGGATCACGGGTGGTATAGCCAAGCTGCTCACCAATTAAGCCAGCTTGCTCTTGAGAATCGAATTTTAGAAGTAAATCCTGCATGGGTCACCTCAAGTAGAAAGCTGTTGCAGCTTGGTGTTGGTCAATCGTGCGGGGTAGTAGATGAGCTTGGCGATGTGGCCGTTTAGCCTATTTCCACCGCTCCAATCAAGATGACCAATCAACAATCTTTCATTTGTTCCAACTGTTCCAGAATTGTCAGTCAATACTGCCAATCCGTTTAACGATGAAGCAAAATCATTAAGCTTTATCGCAGTTGCCACCTTATAAACCGTATTTGCTAATTGGGACCCATGATTAAAATTATAAGTAAACGCAGAATCGTACCCATAAGTAGTGATGTTTCCAGAAGTTATATATGCTCCATTTTGAATATTTGACGGCGCACCAGTACCGGCAGCAATGTAAATCATTGAGTCGCTTGTTACTGATCCAGCCATAGACCTATCAAATTCAGCAACAACACTCCCTTCCCCTTGATTCCACATCCAGTTAAACGATGTCCCGGTGATTTGACAGACATCTGCTGAACGGGTGACGGAGCTAGTGGTCGTTCCGATGTAGGAGGTTGGGAAGGAGCCAGCTTCAGTCTGCGCTCCCCACGCTAAAATATCGACATTTGTACTTGTTCCGGGTAGTGAATCCCAAGTTATTAAATTAACCCCAACACCAACAGGGTTGCTAGTTGCCCTGTTAAATGACAAGGTAAACCGCTGCCATTCCGTTGTGACTGTTGCTAATGTTGCTGCGTAGTTAGACGGGTCAGAATTGCCAAATGCAAATCCGACAATTTGTGTTCCTAAATTAGATTTGAGCCAGACAGACACAGAAGCTGCTGATCCAGTCGATATGCTCGTAGTGCGCTGGTAGACTTCAGCATAGGAGCTTGATACTCCTCTAGTTAGTTGAATTCGGCTAGCAGTATTCGTACCGTCAGGAGCAGTTGCATAATTAATCGTTGTTGAAATAGTCCCACCACCACCAAAACTTGTAAGCCAGCCGGTTGCGCCAATTAAAGCGGAATTTGTTAGGAAGTTCGTCCGCTGCTCCTCCACCAATAATCCTTTCGATACCCATTGCCCACCGGAGTAGACATGATCGAAGCGAGGCGTATTGATTGATGCGCTGGTGAGGACTCCTGACGCATTGAAATAGGTTCCAGTCGAAGCCCTGCTGAATGACGGCGCAGGACCAGCAACTGGAGTCAGCGTCTTATTCAGTGCGAATTGTAGATTGAGCGTTGGATCGGGTTCGCTGAGAAGTTGCAGCGTGGCATTCGGCAAGCGTTTTTTGAAATAGCGCAGGCGGGCGATGTGGCCATTATGAAATCTTGTAACGCCATACTCATTGCCAATATCCATCCTGTCTATTCCAGACGGGATAGTTCCGCTTGTGTCTGTTGCAACAGATGCACCATTCAATGATGCTGCAAAATCGTTAGACTTATACGCTGCTGATAATTTGGTTGGCGCATTTGCTGATGCGATAGATCCGGCTGAAAACCAAGCTTGAACCGTGCCATCTTGAACGAAAAATGCTTCTCCTGCTGGTGACTGGGACGCAAACAATGTGACTGCTCTGCTGGTATCGCTTGTTTTCACAGCAGTAGCAATTCTTGGGTAGCCTGAACTAAAATTGGCATCTACCGAAGCCAACCTGTCATATTCAGCAACCAGCGTCCCCTCCGTCCCATTCCAGAATCCGCTGAAATCGCTTCCAGTAATCTGGCAGACATCTGCGGAGCGGGTAGTGGATGCTGAGGTTGTTGGGATGTAGCTGGTAGCAAATGATCCAGTTTCATACTGTGCGCCAAATATGAAATTGCTTTGTCCAGATGTGCAACCAAGACTGCTGAAGGAATTGCAGGTTGGATAAATATAAC
>Ga0192647_102749_pt1 | contig 10836 bp, 9 predicted proteins | sample LauGreFa1BDMLBSN_2_FD_133046 | JGI IMG/M metagenome (GOLD analysis project Ga0192647, IMG submission 133046) | Freshwater lake microbial communities from Lake Michigan, USA - Fa13.BD.MLB.SN - reassembly | ecosystem: Environmental > Aquatic > Freshwater > Lake | place: Lake Michigan, USA...
AGTTTTTTACCCGCTTTAACGGCAACGATGGGGCCCAAATCTGGCTTGTCTCAAATAGAAGCCAGTCGCTTTTCTCTCGGCCGGTCAGGTAAAAAACTACCGGCTGTTTTAAATTGGTTTAATGCAATAGGCTGGGATGTCATTAACAATATCATTTCAGCCTCCGCTTTTGTTGTATTGTTGGCTGAATATAGTGTTAATGTGCCTATGTGGTTGTCTTTGGGAATATTGGTGCTGATTCAGTTAATCATTGGTATTTATGGACACCATTTAATTCAAAACACCGCTAAATACACCAGTAGTTTGTTGGTGTTTTTTTTCTTGATCATTGGTATCGTTGCTATGCAAAAGGTTGGGTTGCAAACGTTACAGCAACTTCCACCTGATATAACTCATACCCTATCTGCCCTTATCTTGTTGGTGGCTTACAATCTGGGCTGGGCAACGTGTACTGCTGATTACACTCGATACTTACCCAAATCAACGCCCAGTAAAACAGTTTTTTTGACAGTATTCACACCCTTATTTCTGTCTTTATTGGTATTTGCTTTCTTTGGTTATATGACTGCTTCGGCTGTGAAAGAACAAACACCGGAAGGCGTGATGATTGCATTGCAAACATTATCAGGACAGTTTGCACCAATCGTTCTATTACTGGTGTGGTTTACCGCTATTCCGGCCAATGCACTCAATGACAATTCAGCTGCTTATACCTTAATATCTTGCGGTTTTAAGTTTTCCCGTCCTACATCGGCTATTTTTGGTGCTGTTATTGGTTATGTTATCAGCCTGTTGGCAACCCATTCCTTTGTTATATTTTTTGAAGATTTTTTATTTTTATTTGCACATTGGGTAGCGCCTTGGGCGGGAATTGTTCTGGTGCACTGGTTTATGGTCGGCCAATATAATCGGTTAACCCCTGAAGGCATTACTGCCGGGTGTATTATCATGTTATCGGTTTCTATCGTGTCACTTGCACTGTTCTCAGTAAATCCGCTTTATACCGGACCAGGGGCTGAACTCTTGGGTGATTTGGATATAGGCCCTTATTTGGGGTTTTTTATGTCTGCAGGGCTGTATTATGCCCTATTAAATAAGCGTGATAAGTATTCAACTCTCGATTAATAGTGCTGAGTTTTTACCAAGCCAGAGGGTTTTCTAATAGTGTGTACTCCCCATTTTCGCTATAGGGTATCGTACCTAACAGTGGAACCGGTAAAACGGCTCTAATCGATTCAAGCGTTTCATGACTGTAGAGCATGTCTGGATCTAGACAAACGGCAATCCAGCCGGCACAAGAGACACTAGAGTTTTGTATCGCCAAATAGGTTAATTTTGCATGATTAATGCAGCCCAATTTAATGGCGACTACCACTATAACCGGCAATGCCAACGCCTCAGCTAAATCACTAATATCTTGATGCTGATTTAAAGGGCAATGCCACCCCCCTGCCCCTTCAACCAATACGATTTCAGCTAATTCTTTTAGAATGGCAAATTTTTCAAGCACCGTAGCCAGAACGACGGGATTACTCAAGCCAGCGAGATGGGGTGAGATAGGTAATTGATAGGCGTAAGGATTAACCAATTGATAATCAATTGGTAAGGAGGCATTTTCTTGAATCAGTAAAGCATCAGCATTTTTTAGTTGACCTTCTTTAACGTCACAACCGGCAGCAACTGGTTTCATACCCACAACTGTTTTTCCCTGTTGCTGAAAATAATGCATCAAAGCAATAGTCGCACTGGTTTTTCCCACGTTAGTATCAGTGCCGGTAATGAAATAGCCTTTATTCATGGTGTGTTACATAGTCGCAATGACGTTAATCACTTCAAAGGTTGCTGGAATTTTATCACCCAGCTTATAACATTCGTAAGCCGTTATCATTTTTTCCATCGCTGTTTTAGTGGTGATTTTTTTATTACGCCCAGCAATAACATGATGAGCACCCAGATATTTTAATTCTTGCATCAACGTCCACACAGACGTGTAACGAGACACGTGAAACGTGCTGGTAATTTCGACCTTAGTATAGCCAGCGTGAGTTAAAAAATCGTGCAACTGATCTTTGGTATAAAAGCTATTAACATGGTTATAGTTATCAACAGTTGCCCAAGCATTTTTTAATTCGTGTAAAGTTTGTGGACCAAAAGTTGAAAAAATCAACCGTCCGTCAGGTTTTAATACCCGTTTTATGTCTCTAAAAACGCTCCCAAGATTACTGCACCATTGCAAAGCCAAATTAGAAAAAACACTATCTATGCTGTTTTCGATAAACGGTAAATGTTCTGCATCAGCACAAACATATTTAATGACGTTTTGGCCGACCCATTTTTCTTGCATGGTTTGTAACATAGTCAAAGCAATATCCAACGCTATGACAATCTCATGGTTTGTGTTTGCCTCTAATTGACTGGTCAAAAAACCCGTACCGCAACCCAAATCCAACAAACAACCTTTTATTTCTTTTGCATCAATTGTATTAATTAATTGTCTGCCTGCGGTTCGCTGCAATTGTGCAACGCTATCATAAGTGACAGAGGCCTTTGCGAATGATCGTTTTATTCTAGCTTTAGTTAACGTCATTGATCATCCATAAAATCAGAAATAATAGTCAATACGTCTTGCTGGTGTGATAGAAAAGGGACATGACCTGCTTTATCAATAATGTTGAGCTTAATCGCCGAGTTTAGCTGTAATAAGTTCTCCCCTACAGCCATCGGTACTAAGGTATCGTGAGCACCTAATATAAAACAGACCGGTACTTTTATATCGGCTAATACCGTCCGTAAATCAGCGTGCTTTAATATCGCCAAACCACCCAACAAGGTTTCCTCATCAGGTGACTTACATTGCGCTAATGCCAATTTCAATGTTTTCAATACCGTTTTATAATCTGGTAAATTTTTAACCTGTAGCGATAAAAAGCGTAATAACGTCGCTTGACAGTTTTCAGTCAATTGCTTGGCGAATTCTTCTAATACGCTCCATTTCATGCCATTCCATTCATCTGTTTTAATAAATAATGGATTGCCTGCCAGTAAAATAAGACTATTAACTCGATTAGGAAACCGTCTGGCAATATCCAGCACGACAGTTGCGCCTAATGACCACCCCAACCAACAACTGGCTTCGTCAGGTACACTATCAACGAGCGCCTGACTTATTGTTTCAAGGTTAAAAGCATCACACTTTTCACTATAGCCATGTCCCGGTAGATCAATACAAGTCACTTGATAATGCTGCGCTAATTGCTCGGCAAACTCTGCCCAAATACCACTGTGCATAGCCCAACCATGCACAAGGACTATCGGCTTACCTTGACCAAAAGTACGATGATGGAGTGTTGTCATTTATGTTGTAGCGTTGCCTTTTCTAAGGCATCCAGTAACTGTTCCACTTGATGTTCCTCATGCAACGCTGAAAAGGTTACCCGTAAACGCGCGCTGTTCTTTGGAACTGTAGGCGGTCGAATGGCACTTACCAGAAAACCGGCTTTCAATAACGTGTTACTAATGTCCACTGCACGCTGACTTTCCCCGATAATAATTGGCTGTATGGGTGATGCTGACGGTGATAGTTGAAGACCTAACTGGCCTGCCCTTTGCCTAAAATAATCAGTCAACGTTTGAAGCTTTTCTCTACGCCAATTGTCCGAAATAACCATTTTAAGGCTAACTCGTGTGGCTTCAGCTATGGCTGCAGGTAAGGCAGTGGTATAAATATAGGTACGGGCTTTCTGTAGTAAGGTTTCAATCAGCACATCTGATCCTGCTACAAAGGCGCCAAATGTACCAAAACCTTTGCCTAAAGTACCCATAAGAACGGGCACGTCCGTTTGATTTAATCCAAAATAGTCCAGCAACCCTCCGCCTTGCTTACCTATTACGCCGAGTCCATGAGCATCATCAACCATGAGCCATGCATGATTGGCTGTTGCCACCTCCGATAAAGCGCGTAAAGGTGCAAAATTTCCGTCCATACTGAAGACACCATCAGTCACAATGAGTTTATTTCCTGTTGCTTTGTTGAGATGCAACGCTAAATTTTCAACATCACCATGTGCATAGCGTTTAAAAGATGCTCCCGATAGCAAACCACCATCCAACAAAGAAGCATGATTTAAACGATCTTCGAACACCGAATCTGTTCTACCCAACAAGGCTGACATAACACCCAAGTTGGCCATATAACCGGTGGAGAAAAGTAACGCCCTATCACGTCCGGTAAAAGCCGCTAACTCTTCTTCCAATGCATGATGGGCTTGGCTATGCCCACAGATTAAATGGGCAGAACCACTCCCGACACCATAATGATCAGCTGCTTTTTTAAATGCACCGACTACGGCCGGATGATTCGCCAAACCTAAATAGTCATTACTACAAAAGTTAACGACACTACGCCCGTCAATTTGTAAATTAACCCCTTGAGGAGACTCTACAACTCGACGGGAGCGATACAAGCCTACTTCATTCAGGGCTTGAAGATTAGCTGATAACTGGGTAAAGGTTGCTGTCATCAAGCGTAACTTGAGCCACCAGAATAGACACCCAGACGTTCAAATAACGCTAAATCATGATTGGTCATAGGATTGTCTGTTGTCAGTAACTTATCGCCATAAAAAATAGAGTTAGCACCCGCAAGAAAACATAAAGCCTGCATTTCATCACTCATATTGTTTCTACCCGCTGATAATCTTACGCGTGATTTAGGCATCATTATTCTGGCAACGGCAAGTGTTCTGACAAACATGATTGGATCCAGTTCTTCAGTACCCATTAATGGAGTGCCTTCAACCTGAACCAGCATGTTAACAGGCACACTTTCGGGATGTTTCGGCATATTAGCTAACTGGATCAACAATTGCGCTCGATCTACTGCACTTTCACCCATACCGACAATGCCTCCGCAACAGACATTAATACCCGCCTCTCTAACTCTATCCAAGGTATCCAGACGATCCTGATAAGTACGGGTAGTTATCACTTCAGAGTAATAATCTTCTGAAGTATCCAGATTATGATTGTAATAATCTAAACCACCTTCTTTTAATCTTTGTGTTTGTGCATCCGTTAGCATCCCCAAAGTAACACAGGTTTCCATACCCAGAGCTTTAACCCCCTGAACCATCTCAATAACTCTTTCTACATCTTTGTCTTTTGGTTGTCGCCAAGCAGCACCCATACAAAAACGGGAAGCACCCTGGTCTTTAGCTTGTTGGGCGGCCTGCAAAACACTTTCAACAGGCATTAACGCTTCGGGTGTTAATCCTGAGTCATAACGCGCACTTTGCGGACAGTAACCACAATCTTCAGAACACGAACCCGTTTTAATACTTAATAAGCTACTGATTTGAACTTCATTAGGGTCAAAATGCTCTCTGTGTATAGTCTGAGCTTTAAAGATCAGATCATTAAATGGTAAAGCGTAGAGCGCTTGCACTTCATCTAGTTGCCAATCATGACGAATGGCAAGTGAAACATGACCGCTATTTGCAAAGTTTGCAGACATTCTTTTAATCTCCAACTACAGTAAAGGTTACAAGTGACCAGTAAGACAATTCGTCAACCTGCTTAAATGAAAATAGTACACAACTGGCTTAATATTATACAGGATTACCTTCTGCCGCCTACCTGCATCTTATGTGGGAATAAAGGTTTTGATGGTTACGATATTTGTTTTCACTGTAAAGAAGGTTTACCACGTAATACCCAGTGTTGTTATCGATGCGCTGAAATATTGCCCCAACCGATTCTGTCACCCATTTTATGTGGTCATTGCCTGAGTTCGCCGCCTGCTTTTGACGAAACCCATGCTCCTTTTCTTTATCAAGGTGAAATACGCCACCTGATAACTTCGTTAAAATTTGGTGCACACTATAAAAACGCCCGCTTACTAGCAATGTTATTAGCCGAACATTTAAAAACATCCGCAGAAAGTCCCGATTTAATTATGCCTGTGCCACTTCATAAAAGCCGTTACCGAGCACGACATTTTAATCAGGCTATTGAAATTGCTAAAACAGTGTCCAAAGAATTATTGATACCAGTAGATATCACTAGCTGCTTAAGACACGCTAAAACACCCCATCAATCTAGCTTAACTGCCAAACAACGGCATAAAAATATTAAAAATGCCTTTTCCATCGCTAAGCCTTTAACTGTCGATCATGTTGCTATTCTGGATGATGTCATGACTACCGGATCAACTGTCAACGAACTGGCGATTTTATTAAAAGATAATGGTGTGAGTCGTGTCGATGTTTGGGTGTGCGCCAGAGCTTAGTTTTCTATCTTAACCCTTAATCACTAGGAATATTTTGTGATGGCAATAAAAGAGTATGCTATCGTTTCATTTAGGTTATCAAGTTCAATAAAAGAAGGTGAATCATGAAAGTCCCTAGAATTTTGCTCTTATTGATCATTATGATTTTTTTCGGCTTTTTTTTTATTTTTGATCTTCAACAGTATTTAACCTTAGATGCCTTAAAATCCAAGCAGGCTGCAATCGAAGCCTACCGTAATAATCATTATGGCTTAAGTGTCTTTTTTTATGGCTTATTGTATATAGTCATCACCGGTTTATCGCTACCGGGGGCAACCATACTGACCTTGGCTGGCGGTGCAATATTCGGATTATTATGGGGTACGATTATTGTTTCTTTTGTATCCAGCATCGGCGCCACACTGGCATTTTTGGCGGCACGTTTTTTATTTAGAGATGTGATTAAAGCAAGATTTGGGTTACGCCTAAGTGACATAGATGACGGCGTTACCCGAGAAGGTGCTTTTTATTTATTCACTTTACGGCTGGTTCCATTGTTTCCTTTTTTTATGATCAATCTTGCCATGGGCTTAACCGCTCTTAGGACAAGAACTTTTTATTGGGTTAGCCAGGTTGGTATGTTAGCCGGTACATTTGTCTATGTTAATGCCGGCACTCAATTAGCCAAGCTTAATTCTCTGTCTGGCATATTATCTCCCACTTTAATGACTTCATTCTTGTTGGTGGGTCTCTTTCCCTTGCTGACAAAAAAAATAGTCCAAGCCCTACAGGATCAAAAAATTTACCATGGTTGGTCAAAACCGAATCATTTTGATAATAATATTGTTGTGATTGGTGCCGGCTCAGCTGGTCTAGTCACTGCTTATATAGCAACTACAGTAAAAGCCAAGGTCACCTTAATTGAAAAAAATAAAATGGGGGGTGATTGCTTAAATACCGGTTGCGTGCCATCTAAGGCTTTAATTCGTTCTACGAAATTACTGTCTCAATTAAAACGATCAAAAGAGTTCGGCATCAAACAGGTGCAGGTTGATTTTGATTTTTCCGATATCATGACGAGAGTGCAGTCCATTATAAAAACTGTCGAACCACACGATTCGATTGAGCGGTACGCCAAACTTGGTGTTGATGTCCTGATAGGTGAAGCCAAAATAGTATCTCCTTGGGAAATTGAGATTAAAACTACTGAGGGTATCAAAAAAATTACGGCACGTTCGATTATTCTTGCGACCGGTGCCCATCCTTATTTACCGCCCATCCCCGGAGTTAATGCAGTCATACCAGTCACCTCCGATACCATTTGGGAGCTAAAGACACGCCCCAAACGATTACTAGTTCTGGGTGGTGGTCCAATTGGCTGTGAACTTGCGCAATGCTTCGCACGTTTAGGTAGTGAAGTAACCATCGTAGAACAAGCTAAACAACTATTAAATCGTGAAGATATAGAAGTTTCAGACGCCCTTATCACACACTTCCATTCAGAAGGCATTACCTTACTGCTTGAACACACAGCCACAGCATTTACCTTGGAAAATAATGAAAAATATCTTATTGCTGAGTGTAACGGATTACCGGTAAAAATTATATTTGATGAGGTCTTAATTGCTTTGGGGCGGACTGCAAATATTGCTGATTTTGGTGCCGAAGAAATAGGTATTACTTTATCCCCTAAAAAAACCATTGCCACCAACGCCTTTCAAGAAACCAACTATCCCAATATATATGCCTGCGGTGATGTAACTGGGCCCTATCAGTTTACCCATGTGGCTGCACATCAAGCAGGGTATGCAACTGTTAATGCCTTGTTTGGTCAGTTTAAAAAATTTCGTACGGACTATACGGTAATACCTTGGGCGACCTTTACCGATCCTGAAATAGCGCGAGTTGGCATCAATGAAGTGGAAGCAAATGCACAATCAATTCGTTATGAGAAATCAATTTACAATATTAGTGACCTTGACAGAGCCATTACTGATAGTGAAGCGCATGGTTTTGTTAAAGTATTAACCCAAACAGGTTCTGATAAAATTCTTGGTGTGACTATTGTAGGAGAGCATGCAGCCGATATCATCGCTGAATTTGTTTTAGCCATGAAATACGGAATAGGCTTAAACAAGATGTTAAACACCCTTCATATTTACCCAACCTTTGCCGAAGCTAACAAATATGCTGCTGGGGTATGGAAAAAAGCGCATGCACCTGTTTATTTATCAGGTTTACTAGACTATTTTCATAAGTGGCGAAGACATTAATTTAATAACGCTAGTCTCTTAATTTACTCTAAAAATGTTCTGATTGCGGCTATCCCTTGGCCACCAGCTTGTTGCGCTTTATTTACATCGCACTCAGAAAGACCGCCTAGGGCATAGACAGGTAGATTAACTTGAGACACTAATTTTTTAAATTGCTCCCATCCTAACGGCTCAGCATTTGGGTGAGTTTTTGTAGTTAGTACAGGCGCCAAGACCACAAAATCGACACCTACTGTTTGTGCGTGTTGTAACTCTTGTTCATTATGACAAGATGCCGCAATCCAATAAGGGTATTTTGAATTAGCCAATGGAAATGCAGGACGCTTATTGATGGACATTAACTCTTGACGGGTTAAATGAATGCCATTAAGTTCGTAATTGGCTGCATCCATAACACCTGAATTCATTAATAACTTGACTTCTGACTGCCTGCATAATGGAGAGGCTTGGCTAAGAAATCTTTCCAGCAATTGAGGAGAGGTGTTTTTTAAACGGAGCTGAATGAGCTTTATGCCACGACTGATTATTTTACCTAGATTCTCAATTAACAACGCTTCGTCTGCATCGTCTAATATTGCATAACAGGAAGGTAATTGGGCAGCCGTTATAATGGGTTGGTTGGCTGCTGGGAATTGATGATTTTTTAATTCAGTAGGATTGATCCATTTAATCGCCTGACCTTCACAACCTTTAGCCTCACCGGAATAGTTATCCACTGAAAATACAATCAGTTGAACGGCTACATCAGAATATTGATGATTAATGGTGATTAAGGGGGTTGAGGATATAACTGTAAGTGCCAACTCTTCTTTTAATTCCCGAACCAAGGCCTGCTCAGCTGTTTCTCCATGTTCAATTTTACCCCCGGGAAACTCCCAAAGATCGCCTTGATGCGCTAATTTATCACGTAGTGAAATTAAAACCTGTCCCTCGGGATTTTTTACTACGCCTACAGATACCTTAAGTAATTGCATTACCGACTTGAGAGCTTACAAAACACTGACATCTAAATTTTGAGTTAACGTATTTTATGTTCTATATTCAGCGTTTATTTTTACATAGTCATAGGATAAATCACAGGTTAATACTTCTTGGATCGCATTACCTCGACCTAATATAACTGTTATCGTAATTTCTTCTCTATTCATTACTTGCTGACCCGCTGCTTCGGTGTAATCATCCGCACGGCCACCATTTTTAACGATACACACATCATCCAAAAATATCTGTACATCTTCCAGCACCATAGCTTCTATTCCTGAGCGACCTACAGCAGCAAGAATACGTCCCCAATTGGGGTCGCTAGCGAAAAAAGCCGTTTTTACCAAGGGTGAATGGGCAATCGTTTTACCGACTCGGACAGCCTCTTCGTCATGCAGTGCCTCTTTAACTACAATTCGCATTAACTTAGTCGCGCCCTCACCGTCTCTCACAATAGCTTCTGCTAATTGCTTACAGACACTCATAATTGCATCAGAAAATAGGGCATAGTTTTCAGTATCTGCTACGATTTCAGGAGCATCTGAACAACCACTGGCCATTAATACACAAGCGTCGTTAGTTGAGGTATCACCATCGACTGTAATACGATTAAAAGACTGCTCTACAGCTAACGCTAAGCAGTTCTGTAATAAAGCTTGACTAATGGTAGCGTCGGTGGCAATAAAACCGAGCATGGTCGCCATATTTGGCTGTATCATGCCTGCACCTTTGGAAATTCCATTAATGGTAATGGATTTACCGGCTATGTTAATAACCTTAGATACAGCTTTGGGGAACGTATCTGTGGTCATAATTGCATGAGCCGCTTTATCCCAATTATTCAGTGACAAATTTTTTATGGCATTGGGCAAAGCTACTTTGATTTTCTCAACTGGTAAGGGTTGGCCAATAACACCGGTCGAAAAGGGGAGAACTTGATTGGCTAAACCACCGGTTACTTTTGCAAGCTCCTCACAAGATACTAGGGCGTCATGCATTCCTTGCTCACCTGTTCCAGCATTGGCATTACCCGAATTAATCAATAACCAGCGTGGTGCATGAGGCAAATTGGCTTTAGCAACATGCACAGGTGCAGCACAAAAAGCATTTTGAGTAAAAACAGCCGCACACGTTGAATGTTCAGCCATTTGAATAACCAAAATATCATCCTTAATCGTTTGCTTGATACCTGCGCAAGCAGTCCCTAGCGCTATTCCTGAAACGTTGTGCATATTTGGGAAATCACACTGTCCTACCGCCATTCATTAACCCTCATTGTATTTGAAAAATAATAGAATATTATTTATTCTTTTTTCT
>Ga0192647_102752_pt1 | contig 10823 bp, 19 predicted proteins | sample LauGreFa1BDMLBSN_2_FD_133046 | JGI IMG/M metagenome (GOLD analysis project Ga0192647, IMG submission 133046) | Freshwater lake microbial communities from Lake Michigan, USA - Fa13.BD.MLB.SN - reassembly | ecosystem: Environmental > Aquatic > Freshwater > Lake | place: Lake Michigan, USA...
GAAAATTAGCTCGGTTCGCTGAAAGAACGACAGGATCCACGCCGCAGAGGCTGCTAAGTTTTGTTGGCAGAGCATTGAACTACGAATCTCATCGATTTCAGAAGCCAGCAAGACTGGTGCATTGAAGTTTGAACTGCTGGCCTCGCTCAGTGGAAACATCCACTGGATGAAATCGTGGGTCGTGTCGATCTCATCGTCATCAAACCGCCAGATATCTGCGAGGCGTCGGGAGCGACTATCAGTTCCTGAACCCTCGAGAAATGCTACTAACTGGCTGGCCACGATACGCTCGCTAAGCTCGGTTAAACAAACCGTTGCCCTAACTCGATTGGATAGAAGTTCATTCGCTCGCGGGTCCAGTGCACACAGGCGCCTTCATCGACCTTGTGCCAATGATCGGCTTGATGATCGGAGGGCTCTGAGGCAATGGTATTAAATTCGTTCGGAAAGTGCTCAGATGCTCGCGTATGGGGCGCACCAAAATAAAGTGATGGCGAGCGATCGTCGCTGGAGTACCGAAAAGCCCAAATTTCTTTGCCGTCAGTCACAGCCAATGAGGCTCTGAGGGGCTCGTGAGCATCGGTTTTAGCCATCGCATCAACGGCTAAGCTCAAAGCTTGCTGGATCGCTTTCTGGGGATTGTGCTGCAGACCCAAGCTCAGCGCTACCAAAAAGATGGCCTCGCTGTCGGTAGTGCCTTCACGGCAGTGATAAAACTCCTCGCTGATATGGGACTCATACAGCTTTCGGCAGCCGTTCCAGTTACCAATTTGACCGTTATGCATGAACGTCCAGTTCTTCCAAATAAATGGGTGACAATTCGATCGGCTTACGGTCGTGCCCGTCGTTGCCCGTACATGCGCAAAAAATAATGTGGTTCGGATATGGGCCGCTAGCGAGCGTAAATTACTGTCATTCCAGGCCGGTAGTACATCCTTAAATAAACCAGCGGTCGTGCGTTGGGTATACCAGGCGACGCCAAAACCGTCACCATTCGTCGTCCAGACGGACTCATGTGCGGAAAGGCTCTGGTTCACGATGGAGTGATCTTGGTTGAACAAGATATCCTCTAGATAGATTTCCGGCCCGGCATAGGCAACCCAGCGGCACATAGCGACTCCCTTCTTTTTTTGCTTATTCTCTCTGGCGCTGAGTTCACGCCAAATGGTGCTGGTAATTTATAGGTAGATGACCTCGATCAGTTTAATGTTGTGGCGATTTGGGTAGCGCCGAACCAGATAATTCAGGGCACATTCTTCGCGCGCTGAGGGGAGCGATACCGTGATCAATCCGGACACCTTGGGTCCGCCCGCTTCATTTTCAGTAAAGCTATATCGGATCACCGCACGAATCGCATCCATTCGCCTACCCCCAGATTGGTAGCGGCCTGCTTAGGCATCCGGACCGAACGTCCAGAATTGATTAACAATGATGCAATGTCAAAGACTTGTCACGAACAGCTGATTTACTCTAGCCTAGCATTTCATGATGGATCTTAGTCAAAGTGTAGACCAGCAGGACTGGAATTTGATGTCGGGCTTTCTCTTAGGCAGCGCCATTGACTAGCGTAGAGCGGCTATCAATTAATTTGAGTCCCATTAATCTTGTGTATGGACGACCTACCCAATCTGATCAGCGAAATTTCAAGGCGATATCCGGATGGCGTTCCCATTGAATCACTTGAACCGTATTGTCGTCGCTATCTCCACTTCTACCATCGGCATATTCAACCGCAGCCGGTGCGATTTTATGGTGCTTGGGGATGGTCAGAAGCGAGGCGCCGAGAATTTCGTCGTGCGTTCGATGCCTCTGGGGTCATGGCATTGCGGTAGGATGCTTGGAATAGTTAACCCATAATCGAATGTGCGCCCACTACCACTCAGTGACCGACCCGACTCAGTTGCGTCGATATTTTGATGTTGACTGGCCACCTGAAGCAGCCAAAGCAGACCGTAGCGCGTGCTTCCTGATCCCCTTTCCTTCGGATGAACTCAAGGTTGCGAACGGCGGCTCTGTTGATTGACCTGATGTACCAAATATGGTACAATTTTAGCTGTTTCAGGGTTGATATTTTTAGGGATTACTATGGCTAAACCGGCCTCTGATCAAACAGCCCGCGAGAAAGATGTGGCCAATACCCTCGCTTCGCTTCGTATTGAAAACCTAAGTCCAAGTGACAGTTTAAAACTAGGACTGCAGGAATATATTGAAGGAAAAAAGACGACTGAGGATTTGCTCAGCGAAGTGAAGGCGAAGTATGTCGCGCTACGACGCTGATGATGCCTATTGTCTGCCCGGCTCATCTGTACTCAAAAACAAAGGTGGGATTTCTGACCAGGACCTTCTTGACCAATATGAAGCAGATTTCACTGCAGTACGGCTACTGGAGCTAGCCAGAAATCCTGTCCGAGGAAAGTTTGACCTCGACCATTTGTGTCAGATTCATCGATACCTTTTTCAAGACGTCTACGACTGGGCTGGAAATATCAGGACTGTTGACATCGTCCGGGGCGATAGCCGCTTTTGTAATGTCAGGAATATCCAGACTTACTCGAATACCGTGTTTTCCTCGCTAAGAGATGAGAACTACTTGACGGCATTGAGCAAGAAGCAATTTGCTGCGCGTGCGGCGCACTACTTATCGGAGATCAATGCGATCCATCCGTTTCGGGAGGGAAACGGTCGAGTTCAACGTTTATTCATGTCCCAACTGGCTGAGAGCGCTGGGTTTTCTATGAGCTATGCTGCACTGGGTAGGACCGAGATGTATGCGGCGATGGAAGCTGCTTTCTTCGGAAATGAAAAGCCACTAGCTACTTTATTGTTTGATATATCGGAGAAAAAATGACTAAGGAGTCAAAGAAAACCTCTGTGTCGAAATGCAACCAACCTCCAACGAAAGATGACGCCGTATCGACGAGTACTGCTGTGGCTTTAAAGCGGGTGATTGCTGTGCAGGTTTTTGAAGAAATGACAGCACAGAATTTAACGAAGACCGAACTAGCTAAACGAATGCATACCAGTCGCTCGGCGCTAGATAGACTGCTTGATGAGCAGGACCCCAGCCTAACGTTAGCCACACTTGCTAGTGCCGCCACCGCGCTGGGAAAAGAGGTGAATCTGAATCTTCGGTAACTAGAGAAAAGGCAATACGCCTCGCTCAATGAGTTGGAACGAGCGATCCAGCGCTGTCGGTGGCCCTGTGGAGGTCTCAGTGTCAGTGTGGCCGATGCTTCACGGCTTCGCCATGCTGACGGTGCAAAAGCAGTTCGACTTCTTGCAACCCGGACCGGGGCGCCTTGCCGCACTGGTCTCGCGCCAAATCCAACGCGCCGTGAGAGTGTTGCAGGACACGGTGTCGTTCATTAGCGCCGAAGTCCGCCATGGATGCACTATAGCGCGCGGGATCCGCTGACGCGCTTGGGTCGAAAGGGGTGAATGCCAAGGTGCTTAATCGCTTGCCTTGATAAATGATCGCGACAACCGCTGCGAGATGATCAGTTCTACCTCAGACATAATACTTTCGATCAAATTATTCCTGATAGCTTTTCTATGACAAATTACAACCAACTACCTCCAGACTTGCCTATTCCAATCGATGATGGCGCAACCAATCATTTGATTGGAATGACACTCCCTAATATTTCCTTGAAATCCACTCGTGGTGATTCAATCAGCGTGGGAAATTTCAAAGGCAAATTGGTCATCTATTGTTATCCAATGACTGGCCAACCCAACGTTCCTCTGCCTGAGGGATGGGATCAAATCCCGGGAGCGAGAGGCTGTACACCACAAAGCTGTTCCTTTAGGGATCACTATCAAGACATCCAAGCCCTTGGAGCTGAAGTTATTGGCCTAAGTGTTCAAACAACCGACTATCAAAAAGAAATGGCCGACAGGCTTCACTTGCCATTTCCAGTAGTCAGTGACTCGAACCACGAGTTTTCCAAGGCAATGAATATGCCGACCTTTGTAGCGGCTGGAATGACCTTGCTAAAGAGAGTAACGTTGATTGCCGAAGATGGCATGATCAAGGCTGTTCACTACCCCATCTTCCCAAGTGACAGTGATCCAGCATGGGTGATTGATTATTTGAAGCGGCATTAGAATTTGGCGCGAATTTCACAGCCTGATAGCGTCGCGCTAAGACATTTTCTGGATTTTTCTTATGTCACAAACACGCCTTGACTTACAACCCGTATTAATAGGAGAAAACATCAGGCTTCGACCACTGGATTCTGGTGATTTCGCTTCTTTGTTTCAGGTGGCAAACGACCCATTGATCTGGGAGCAACATCCAAGTTCGTTACGGTATCAACGCGATGTATTTGAACGAGAAGTTTTTGAAACAGGTCTTAAATCTAAGTCTACTTTAGTGATTACTGATAATACCTCTTCACAAGTCATTGGTTCGTCTCGCTTCTACGACATTGACGAGGAAAAATGTGAACTGGCTATCGGCTATACTTTCTTGGCGCGTTCACATTGGGGCGGTGTCACGAACAAAGAAGTGAAGTCGCTAATGCTAAATCATGCATTTACATGGGCGAGCCGTGTTTGGTTTCATGTGGGCAGTTGTAATATTCGATCATGTAGAGCATTAGAAAAAATTGGTGCGAAGCTGTCGCATGAGGAATCGTGGGATATCAATGGCGAGCCTATAGATCACTGCTATTACTTTATAAATCGTTAGCGCAAGATCATTGGGCAATCATTAGAACACTATTATTTTCTCACTTCAAAAACTGTGGTTTTGTCAGCAACGGTAATTAGCTGTAGTTGTTTTCAGAGAAACCCGTGGCGGCTAATGCCAACCGAGCATCACTCGGTTGGTGATGCTGACGGGAATCTCATGCTAGTCGGAAGCGCTCGTAAATTCGTAACGACCAAATTCGAATTTAATGATCCGTCCTAATCAGTAGAGCCAAATACCGGCATATGTGTTCGGCCTTTTGCGGTCTGGCAATCTGATTGGAATATCCTACGACTATCATCTCGAAGACTTAAGAGTCGGCTGCTGACTGCCTTACTCGTATTGTTACGCTATAAGATTTTTGCAGCCGACACATAATCCTCAGCCTGATTCTTGTCGGCGGTCTTGCTTGCTGTTTGAAGCTGGTACGATCGGAAGTTGATTTTGCGACTTGCGAAAAAACCCGCTTCTGACAGCATCGAAAATCGGACATCATGTCCGAAAGTTATCAATTTGTCAACCTTAGTTTATTACACGGTTTATTACACAAATTGATTTTTCTGCTGTAATACATTGATATTAAATAAGTTTCCACGCGCCTGGCTTTCTGTTAATCCGCAGGTCCCTGGTTCGAGTCCAGGTCGGGGAGCCAAAGAATTCAAACACTTAGCCCAGCCCCTATGGCTGGGCTTTTTGTTTTTCAGAGTTGGTGTAGGCACCGTGTAGGTTTTATTCATCAACACCATCCCATCAGAGTACCAACATCCTCAGTTCCAGGCTTTCTCGCGGCTCGGCGTCGGGCGGTGAGCCCGGATCTTCAAAAGCAGTGTGTGGTACGGCAGGATGTTCGGAGCATACTGAATCATAGTGAAGAAATAGCAGGATTTCATCACGCTCCATCTCCGGAAAGTAAAACCACTGATGATGTTTGTTGTGCAGTACTGCGTAGGTTTCTCCGCGCCGCTCTGGATATACGATGGCGTTAGCAACAAGTTCATCCGATGTGACGCTGTAGGCGGCGGCCAGCGCCAGAGGAGCGTCTTGAAGTGGTCGCTGATTTAAAGGACGCCATACGCCGAAAATCCGGTATGGCGGGAGTGGATCATCGGGGTTTTGCCCAAAAAGGGAAGCGATTCGTCGTGGCGCAGAGAACGGCGTGAAATCCGAATGTACCCTGCCAACCGGTGTACGAATTGTGCTGAATGAACCACCGGTTCCGTCAAGCGGTGGACGATGTGTGAGCCGGCGACGGTACGTATGGTCGAACACGACAACCGATGAGGCTTGAAGCGCATCTTTTACCCACTCTGCCGTTTCTGCATATACCTTGGTTCGAATTACCTCATTATTACAAAAGTCCGAGACTATGCTGGGACGATGCAGGCAACCGAAGCCGTGCTCACTACTAATTCCTTCAAAGCATGCTCGCGCGTTTCTTATCTTGACCGGATAGGCGCGCAACTTACCGTTGAAGCGAGGACGTCCGTCAGGCGGATCGTACGCCCAAGTTTCGAGTGGATGAACCCGTTCGGCCAAATAATTCAATGGCGCTATGACGGATTCATCCATCCCAAGTCGCTTAGAAGAAAGCCATTGTTCGCACTTCAATGCTTTCGCGTTTTTGTGCGTCTGGCGACGACGTCGGATCCTCGAAGGCCGAATGCCCCATAAATCGGCAACGACCATCAGTTTCAGAGTCGTAGGTCTTAAGTATCAGCGCATGATGACTCTCCATATTAGGAAAGTACATCCAACGATGTGCTGACGAATGGCGCATGACGTAGATCTCCCCGGTTCGATCACGATATTTCAACTCCATGCGAAGCAGATCTGCTTCAGCATGTGTTTGGGCGTCTATCATCGCTAAAGGCAACTCCTCGACTCGCCGATAGAGGGGTTTCCAGACATTAAAAAAAGCCACTCTACGTTTGAGCAAAGAATCCGCTTCGTCAGGCAAGATATCTCTGACACGCTGAGGACCACTGGTGACGGTGTAATCGCTGTGAACGAGAAGCACAGCAGGACGTTGCACAACAGTCTGCTGCTTGAACTCTGTGGAAGGGCGAGAAAAAACCATCTCCTCAGGGGGCTGTCTCCTGCGAATAGTATGATCAAATATCACTACTCGACGAGCGCCCGTGTGTTGTTTCACGAATTCGGCTACCTGATGATAGAAGTGACCCTTGACTTTATCCTCATTATCAAAATCCGTAAAAGAGGAATCGAATTCATGAAGTTCAAACCCTTCACGATCATGTGACAAGTGATCTTTTTTTGGCCATGCATCCCACACACAGACATTATGCGGATCTGTTCCAGCAGGATTGAGTTCAACTCCCGGATCAGGCTCGTAAAAATAATACGCCGCTGGCTTGCCATTATCGACCGTGTAGTTCATCAAAGCCTGGACAGAATTCGCCAGTGTCATGGGTCCAACCTCCGTAAAATCAAAACTTTATTGCTGAAGCGCGAAACCTTCATAGACCATCGTATCCTTCCAGCAGGACAGATGTTCTACGTCCTTGGTCATCCACCGCACCAGATTCGGATGATCCTTTAGTGGAAGCTTTTGCCAGCCATGCAGATGGATAGGAGCAGCCAACGCAATATCAGCGATAGTCGGATTTGCGCCGCATACCCACCGGGAGTCCTTCAGTCGATCGTCAAGAATGCTGGCTAGCTTATGGAACTGTGCATTTTGTGCATCCAGTATTGCTGGATCTGGTGCGCCACCTAGCAGGGGTTTGACACAATTCTCGACCAGATAGACATAACTGCTGGGAAACCAGCTGGAGGATTCCCACAATAACCAGCGATTCACATCTGCCCTTGTTTTCAGATCAGTAGGATAAGCGGCTGCGTTTCCGGTTTTGTCAGCCGCATATTGAAGAATCGCATTAGATTCCCACAATATGAGATCGCCATCGACCATAGCAGGTACGGATGCGTTCGGGTTAAGTGCCATGTACTCGGGACTTTTCTGCTCAGCCTTGAAATAATCCACATGATGTAGCTCGAAGGGAGCTCCTATTAGATGCATGCCCGCCAGTACTTTGCGGCAGTTGACGGTAATCGGGTCAGCATAGATTTTCATGGTTGTCTCCTCTTTTGGTTTGCCCGTGGCCTCAGAAGCGTCTCAAGTTTTTAGTGGATGCTTCCAACATGCAGCTTAAAGGTTTACGACAGCTTATCAATCTGCTTAAATGCAAATGATTTGTTCGCCTTTCAGAAACAATCATGATCAATTCTGACATGCTCGCTGCCTTCGTCTCGGTGGCAAAAACTCTTAGCGTAGGAAAGAGTGCTACTGAGCTAAGTGTTGTCAAAAGTATTATTAGCAAACGAATAGCCCAGCTCGAGAAGCAACTTGGTGTGACTTTGTTTAGCAGAAGCACGCGTCGCATTGCCCTCACTGCCGCAGGCGAGGCGTATCTGCAATATGCGAAAAATGCATTGGCAGAATTAGCCGCTGGCGGGGAAATGATGCTTTCCATGCGGTCCGAATTGAGAGGTCGAATCCGGTTGACTTCGGCAGTCTCCTGGGGCCAGCGAGTGCTGTGTCGTATGGTTCCTGAATTCCTCAAGCGCCACCCTGATATAGAGCTCGATCTTGTACTTGCCGATCGAATCGTCGATGTGGCCTATGAACGCTTTGATATCGCATTGAGGTGGAGCGCATCTTCGGCCGCCAGAGATCTGGTCGCGACGCCTGTGTCCCACATTGATTGGCTAGTTGCGGCCTCACCTGCCTATTTGGCGCAGTTTGGTGAACCTCAGGACCCTGAAGAACTAACACAGCGCTCTTGTTTGTATTATCGTGGACAGTCTCAGGATGACTGGTGGAATATGTCTGCGGATTCCCAACAAAAACGTATTCGCGTTCACAGTCGCTACCATGTGGATAATCCGGAAGCTATTTACGAGGCCTGTTTGCAGGGATTGGGTGTGGCCCAGCTTCCTGATTATTTATGTGAAGCGGCACTGGCGGAAGGTAGGCTGAAGCGAGTATTACCTCAATGGGCCCAACATACTCGCTTTGGGAACCAAATCACCGCACTCGTTCCTCCAGAGCGTATGCAACTCGCCAGGAACCGGGTTTTTATAGAGTTCATTCGGCAATCTTTGCTTCCCTGCCCATCGCTGCCTTAGCGGTTGATTAAACTTGGTATTGGTGCATGATCGCTGATTACGTTGGCGATGACCCTACCCAGAAATTTCTACTTAATGCCGGGACTAATTTGGGTACAGGCTCACGGCCACCTGAAGCAGCAAAAGATGATGTTTGGCCGGGCTATCGCAGTGTGTTCATACGGCGCCATCCCCATGCCGACGTCGGAGATGAAGCGGTACCTAATCGCGAAGTACTCGGTAGACGATTTGGTGAATTACCTAGCAGCATAGTTATGGATCTGATTTCCAGTGCGTGCGTTTATCTGAGCATTGAATGAGATGATAATGCGGTCATTACCTCCTTCATAGGGCATCGCCTTATGAGCTAGGTAGGATGGAAAAATCACCAGCATGCCTGGCTCTGGTTGAATGTCGATGCTATTCCTCTGCAGATATGCGTTGCCCATATCCATGTAGGCGCCCGCATCACGCGCTGGGCATGAAAACACCCGCTGAGGCATTTGCATAAGCGGCTTGAAGTTAGCAGATTCTGCTGGGTCATTACATCGATTCACCCGCGTGCACCAAAGAAGATGCAGCCATGACGATTGCAAAAAAATACTGTATGAAGTCTTTATTTCTAAATTCGTACAAGAATTTCGGCGCTTTCATCATGATTATATCCATTACCTCTCCAAGTTTTAGTGGATACAAAAATGATCAGTCATACCTTCAAGGACCAAAATTAACATCGATTACGTCTATATACTCCAACTTCTACTTTAGTGTAAACCCGCTCATGGAAATGTTTCCAGCAATACCTATTCTAACCGCGGGGTGAGTTCGTATGAAGATCTATGCGATATTTCGTTTAGTAATTTTACTCTCCCTGTTTGGAGCTTCCCAGTCGGCAGGCGCTGACCCACACCTTACCGCCTATGAGATCGTCAAGCTGAAAAAAGTCAGCCCTGGGTTGTTCGAGGTGGAGGCTCATAGATCGTTCGAAGCGGTTCAGGAAATTCGAAGGCACTACCAAACCAAAAGCTATGCCTCAGAACGCGTGCTGCTTGCGTTGGATTGCCGCCGCAGTCAAGTCAACGTGATCAGCTACCGATGGTACGCCGATAAAGATCTTCATGGCGCCATCGTTCATGAATCACACGAGCAGAGTGGTTGGTACTCAACAAGCAGAGACACTGCAGTCCATCAGATGGCAGAGAGGATTTGTCCAAATCAATAATGACTTTGCCATCAAAGATGACCATCCTCCGATCAGACGCTGATGGTGCGACGAAAGTCGCACATAAAACGGGTTCATTTATCACCGGCAGATGCTGAAGCAAACTACTGGCGGCAACTGGCCAATGACGCCAATCCGGCGACCTCTACTAAAACCAACTGGCCTCCACGAATTCCGGGGCGATTCAAGTCCTTTTACGGTTCCTAGATTTGAGCCGTCAGATAGACAGATCGAGAACATGACTGCCCTCAGCGACAAACTTCTGGCATCGCAGTTATCTAATCCTAGAGCGCACGCACTAGATCTTGCTGAACTTTATAGAGAGCTGGGGCGTTTTGATGAGGCTCAACTCCAAATTAGAAAAATTCCGGAAGATAAGGCTGGGATCACCAGCAAGTTACTATCTGATCTCATCGATAAAAATGAAATTGCTTTGGTCCGCTATAGAATGTGATCACGAGCTAGGATCAATGTTGCGCTATGCAAACGATATGCGCGTTGGGATGTCAGTTGATTGCTCTGCAAGTACTTTTTTATTGCTGTTGCACTGGGCGAGTTTTGTGCAAGCCAAACTCGGACATTATGTCTGACTTATTGTTTTTATGACAACACATGATATTACACAAGTTATCGCACAAATGATAAATTTGTTTGTAATAGATTGAATCCACAAGATCTTTTAGAAGCCTGCATTGCTGTTAATCCGCAGGTCCCTGGTTCGAGTCCAGGTCGGGGAGCCAAAATTCAAAAGCCCGCAGACGAAAGTTTGCGGGCTTTTTC
>Ga0192647_102754_pt1 | contig 10820 bp, 7 predicted proteins | sample LauGreFa1BDMLBSN_2_FD_133046 | JGI IMG/M metagenome (GOLD analysis project Ga0192647, IMG submission 133046) | Freshwater lake microbial communities from Lake Michigan, USA - Fa13.BD.MLB.SN - reassembly | ecosystem: Environmental > Aquatic > Freshwater > Lake | place: Lake Michigan, USA...
GTTGCAACGACGGTCTGGTGCAAGAAGTTATTCTGGCTACCAATTTCACGGGCGAAGGTGAGGCCACAGCGCACGTCATTGCTGAAATGCTGAAAAAGCGAGGCTTGCGCGTCACGCGTCTTGCCAGAGGCGTACCTGCGGGCAGTGAACTTGAATATGTCGACTTGGGAACCATCGCTCATGCTTTGGTCGACCGACGCTGAGCAATTGGCGATATTTGCAAACTCAGTTCTTAGTGTTCTTCATTACGTAATTACCCGCTTGGGATGTTTCCCAATGCGCCGACATCGATACCTTTGTATGCTGAACTCATCTTCGATGGGAACTATTCAAGAGGTATTGCGTGGACACATGGGTTAGGCGGCGGGAATTTTCAGCAATGGCCATGGCCAGCGTTGTGCTGGCGCCTAGCTTGGCTCGGGCTGCAATTTCACCTCAAAAAGTCACCATTGCATTGGCTGCCAAAACCAGTCTTTTCCATTTGCCTTTGGTCTTGGCTGATCAACTGGGCGTGTTCAAAAACGAGGGACTGCAAATTGATTGGCTTGAATGTGAATCGGGTCTTCATGCAGTTCAAATGGCCTTGAGTGGTCAGGCTGAAGTGGTATCAGGTGCATTTGAGCACACACTCGATTTGCAAGCACGCGGTTTAAATTACCGTGCCTTTGTGTTGCAGGGGCGAGCGCCCCAAATGAGTGTCGGATTGGCGACCCGAAAAGCCCTTGCGATGAAATCATTGGCCGATCTCAAATCATTGAAGATGGGTATTTCATCCCTTGGCTCTGGCACCCATTGGTTGGCTCAGCAATGGCTACTCAAAGCCAAGCTGGCGGCCGAAAATATTCAGTTCATTGAACTGGGTTCTACCACGGGCCATTTGGTAGAGGCTGTTCGTGGTGGTTTGGTTGACGCTTTGTGTCACATCGATCCTGTCATGCATTACTTGGAACAAAAAAATGACTTGCGCATCTTGGCTGACACGCGAACGCTGGTCAGTTCGCAGCGCATGTTTGGCGGCCCCATGCTCTCTGCTTGTTTGTTTGGCAAGGGTGAGTTTTTGCAAAAACGCGCTGATGTCGCGCTCACCTTAACCCGAGGTGTGGTCAGAGCATTGCAATGGCTGAAGACAGCTGGGCCTTCCGACATTCTCAAAATGGTGCCTTCTTACAACTGGATGGGCGACCGAGCGATTTACTTGGGTGCTTTGGAAAATGTGCGCGATACCTATAGCTTGGACGGCATGTTTTCTAAGGATGCCTTGCAGACGGCTTGGCGCACCAGAGCCAGTCGCGTGAGCACCGATCGGGCCAATTGGACCACCTTGGAGAAAACCTATACCAATGAATTCATTCTCATTGCGAAACGTAAATTCAGTACTTGATTCAAGATTTTGAGGTGCCTTGTTGGCCAGTTTTAGGGGTGGGCTGCGTTGATTTGACTTTGGGCTTCTTCGCGTTAGATGAACCTGTTGCAGCTTTTGCGCCAGGATTGCCTGACTTCTTGCCCGAACTTTTACTCCCGCGGGAACTTGCCGTGGTTGGTACCAAGATGGCAACGGATTGACCAGGTTTGAGTGCTGCAGTCATCTTCATTTTGTTCCATGCTGCAATGTTCATGGGTGAAACGTCATGCCGACTGGCCAGTGTGGCCAAGGTGTCGCCTTTTTGAACTTTCACCATGATGCGGCGCAAAACAATTTCAGGTGCAAAAGAAATTTTGGCGTTGTCGGCTAGATGTTCGGTGACATCAGCATCGAGTGCGCCTTGTCTTGCAACCAACAAGGTCGAACCCTGTTTGACCTGCATTCCGCTGGGAATTTGATTCACTGAGCGCAGTTCTGCTTCGGTCATTTTGACCAATTTGCTGGCCTCTGAAACCTTCATGGTCTTGGGCACAGGCCAAGCTGTCCAACTGGCCAAGGGCTTTTGTGCATGCTCTTCAATTTGCCGCTGGAATCGATCTGCATTGTCCCAGGGTAGCAAAATTTCAGGCGTGCCTGCGGCCAAAATAACAGGCCGGCTCATGGAGGGATTCAGAGCTTTGAAAGCTTCGATGCTGATCCCTGCAAAATTAGCCGCCAATTTCACATCAATGTCACGTGAGATGCCGACAGATTTGAAATAAGGATGGTTTTGAATCAGTGGCAATCGGGCGTTGAAATTTTGAGGCTGTGCAATGATGTTTTTAACCGCCTGCAACTTGGGCACGTAGTAACGTGTTTCGGTCGGCATTTTCAACTCGGAATAAGTCAGTCCTAAACCCGCTGCTTTATTTTTGGCCAATGCGCGGCCCACACTGCCTTCCCCCCAGTTGTAGGCGGCCAAAGCCAGGTGCCAGTCACCAAACATGCCATAAAGTTTTTGCAAATAGTCGAGTGCAGCGCGAGTCGATTCAATCACGCCACGTCGCTCGTCTCGGAAAATGTTTTGCTTCAAATCGAAGTACTTGCCTGTTGCTGGCATGAATTGCCACATTCCTGCCGCTTTGGCTGAAGAGACCGCCTCGGGGTTGAAGGCTGATTCAATGAAGGGCAGCAAGGCCAGTTCTGTGGGCATGTTTCTGCGTTCAAGTTCTTCAACAATGTGGAACAAATATTTTCTGGAGCGCTCTGTCATTCTCACCATGTAGTCCGGACGCGCTGCGTACCAAGCTTCACGGTCTCTCACCAGATCATTTTCAAGATCGGGCATGGCAAAGCCTTGCCGAATGCGCACCCAAATGTCCGCAGGAGGCTCTGATGGATCGTCTATTTTGAGCTTGTCGACGGCAGTTTTTTGAACTGGCGCTGTGACTGTCGCGGGTGCAGGCGGTGGCGATGAGGTGACCTCGACTGTTGGGCTAACTTCAGCCGGGCTTATTTCAGCTTGTTTTTGAACATTGGCGCAGCCAGTCAAAAACAGGGCAAGACAAAGTGAGGTCTTTAACTTCAGGCCTAAGGCCGTGTTGAGATGGTTCATTGGTAGTCGTTTTTCCAGAGTCGCAGATGCGCAAAAATATCTGCTTCATTGTCTTTGACTTGCGGTGCAAATTTTTTGACCGCACTGATCACTGTTGGCGAACGGGTTCGCAAGAAAGGGTTGATTTGCAATTCGTTTGCAAGTTTGGCGGGCAAGGTGGGTAAATTCTGTGCTCTCAGGTCTTTGCAATGTAAGACATAGGCTTGAAGACTTGCATTGTGTGGCTCAACCGCGCTGGCAAATTTCAAATTGCTCAAGGTGTATTCGTGGGCACAACACACGCGCGAAGTGCCTGGCAGTGCGGCCAGTTGGTCCAAAGAATGGAGCATCTGTTTTGGGGTGCCTTCAAACAAGCGTCCACAGCCACCTGAAAAAAGCGTATCGCCACAAAACAGCAAAGGTTCTTGGCCCTCGGGCTCTGCGAAATAAGCGATGTGTCCTGATGTATGGCCCGGCACATCCAGCGTTAGAAAATTCATACCAAGCCAGCTGAATTGTTGCCCCTGCATTAAGGCTTGGTATTCAAAGGGCAATTTTTCATGAGCAGGCCCATAAACCTTGGCGCCCCAATCATGCTGGAGTTTGGCGACACCGCCCGTATGATCGCCATGGTGATGCGTGACTAAAATGCAATCCAGCTTGTGGTTGTGTTCTGTCAACCAGTTGGCCACCGGCGTTGAATCACCTGGATCAACAACCAATGCAAGGCCTTGGTGTTGCAAGAGCCAAATGTAATTATCGGAGAATGCGGGCAGCGGTATTAGGTTCATGAATCTTCCTATTATAGAAACCACCTCCATGGCGCAAGATTGGCGTCAATGGTTAGCAACGCCAGCAGGGTCTTTTTTGTTGAACTGGGAGCAATCGCAAATGGATACCTTGGTGGCTGATGTCTTTGGCTATCACGCACTTCAATTGGGCATGCCCGAGTTAAAGGGCTTGCGAGCCAATCGCATGCCGCATCAATGGCTGGCCCTGTCAGAGACCCATGCACTGCCTGAAGGGCAAGATTTTCAGTTTGCGGCCCACAGCATTGCATTGCCATTTCAAGCTGACAGTTTGGACCTATTGGTCATGCCGCACAGCTTGGAGCTGAGTTTGGATGCGCATGCCAGTTTGCGGGAGGCAGAGCGGGTCTTGGTCCCAGAGGGCCATTTGCTGATTACGGGCCTGAACCCCACCAGCCTGTGGGGCTGGCGGCACAAGCGCGCTCAGTGGTATCGGCGCTGGGGATTTAGGGGCCTTAGCTCACCAGCCTGCGATGAGTTAATAGGCTATTGGCGGCTCAGGGACTGGCTGCGACTGCTAGGCTTTGAAGTCAAAATAAGTCAATTTGGTTGTTGGCGGCCAGCCCTCGATAAACCGAAGTGGTTTGATCGATGGGCTTTTATTGACAAATTGGGCGCCAATTGGTGGCCCATCTTGGGTGGGGCCTACGTCATTGTGGCTGTCAAAAAGGTCCAGGGCGGGCGTATTCTGGGCGCAACTTGGAAACAACGCTTGCCCCAAAACAAAGCTGTCGTCACGCTGGCTCGTCGACAGAACCAAATTCAAGGCGACGCGGGTGCCCAAAGAAAGAGTGAATGTGAATCACGTTGAAATTCATACAGACGGCGCATGCAAGGGCAATCCTGGGCCGGGGGGCTGGGGTGCACTGATGCGATCGGCCGAACATGTCAGAGAAATATTTGGGGGAGAACTAGACACCACCAACAACCGAATGGAGTTGACGGCAGTGATTGAGGCCTTGATTGCCTTAAAACGTCCATGCAAAGTGACGCTGTTTCTGGACAGCGAATATGTTCGAAAGGGGATCACGGAATGGATTCATGGCTGGAAAGCCAAGGGATGGCGAACCGCCGCCAAGCAGCCCGTTAAAAATGCAGATTTATGGCAAAAATTAGACCTTTTGGTTGCCAATTCGGGGCACCAAATTGAATGGCGGTGGGTCAAGGGCCACGCTGGAGATCCAGGCAATGAAAGGGCGGATGCCTTGGCCAACTTGGGCGTCGACAAAGCCCTTGGCAAGATTTAGCGCCATTCAACGGAAGCTCCTAGGGGGCGCTTTTTGTAAATGCGCCGAAAAGTAAGGATTTTTTGTCATGCTGCCACGAGGTTTTTGCCAGAAGATAGAAAAGCCCAATAACTGTTACATTTCCAAACTGTTTTGGGTACTGTTCGGAATCTCTGATGTCTTTCAAAAAACCTTATCTCGCCATTGCGCTCCTTGGTGTGGCCCTTGCTTCAGGTGCAGCATGGTGGCTTCAAAATAAACCTGCAGGGCCAAAGGAAAAGGTTTCTGCTTCTGGAGCGCCCGGGGGTGCTCCTGTTGCAGCGCCAAGTCCGGGAGCTCCCCAACGTCCGCCTGCCGTAGAAGTGGCCAAGGTTGAAAAAGCCATGTTGGTGGACGAGACCCAATCGGTTGGAAGTTTGCGTTCATTTCAAGGTGTGATCTTGCGCCCAGAGGTGGGTGGCCGCGTCAGCCAGGTGCTTTTCAAGGACGGACAAAAGGTTAAAAAGGGTCAAGTCTTGGTCCAGTTTGACGACCAATTGCCTGCAGCACAACTGGCCCAGTCCAAAGCCGAGTTGTCGATCGCTCAAGCCAACCACACGCGGAATCAAGAACTTGTAGCGCAAAATTTCATCAGCAAACGTTCGTTAGACGAATCTGATGCTGCGCTTCAAGTGGCACAAGCCAAATTGGCATTGGCCCAAGCCACCTTACAACGCTTGAAAGTGCTTGCTCCTTTCGATGGCACAGCAGGTTTGCGTCAAATTAACGTGGGTGACTATTTGAAAGATGGCACCGACATGGTTAACGTCGAAGACATTGAGGCTGTTTTGCTTGACTTCAGATTGCCAGAGCGTTTCCAAGCCAAAATTAAACAAGGGCAAAAAGCACAGGTGACCATGGATGCCTTGCCGGGCCGTCAATTCACAGCCGTCATTCAGGCCATTGATCCTTTGATTGATGCCAATGGCCGTTCTGTAGGTGTGCGTGGTTGTATCGACAACCGCCAAATGCAATTGCGCCCCGGTATGTTTGCACGCGTCAATGCTGTGTTTGGTGAGCGTGATGACGCCTTGGTCATACCTGAAGAGGCCATCGTGCCGCAAGGCGGCCGTTCCACAGTGGTTCGTGTCGTTCCAGGATCGAACAAAGACGAATACATCTCTGAAAGAGTCACTGTCAAGATTGGCATTCGCCAAGTTGGACGGGTAGAGGTTCTGGAAGGTTTATCTTTGGGCGATTCTGTGGTGGTCGCAGGTCAGCAGCGCATTCAAAAGGAAGGCACTGTGGTGCGTATTGTGGACACTTCAAAAGCCCAAGGCGGTGGCCCCAGCAATGCTGCAGCTGCCAAGCCTGAAGCCGCAAGCAATGCGCAAAAACCTACTGAAAAGACTGCAGAAAAATCTGGCCCTAAGGGCGGCAATGCAGGTCAAATTAAGGACGCTAAAGCTCAAGCTGTCAGTGGCGAGAATCCATGTACACGAGGTCTGAATGCAACTCGCTGAAACATCCATTCGTAGGCCGGTTTTTGCGACTGTTTTATCGCTGCTCATTCTTTTGATCGGCGCTGTCAGTTTCAACCGCCTTTCTTTGCGTGAGTATCCGAAGATCGACGAGCCTACTGTCACGGTCAGTGTGAAATACCCCGGGGCATCGGCCGAGGTGATAGAGTCGCAAGTGACCAAGCCTCTGGAAGACTCCATTGCTGGCATTGATGCTGTCGATGTCATCACTTCCATCAGCCGAGCTGATCAATCTCAAATTACAGTTCGTTTTCGCCTAGAAAAAGACGCGGACACGGCCGCAGCAGAAGTACGCGACCGGACCTCTAGAATTCGCGGCCGCTTGCCACAAGCCATTGAGGAGCCCGTCATTGCCAAGGTGGAGGCAGATGCCTTTCCTGTTATTTGGTTGGCTTTCGCTAGTGACACATTGTCACCCCTTCAAATCAATGATCTGATCAATCGAGTTGTGAAGCCGCGTCTCCAGACTGTGACGGGCGTTGCCGATGTTCGTATATTTGGTGAGCGCAAATACGCCATGCGCGTTTGGCTGGATGCTGAACGCATGGCAGCGTACCGCCTGACCTCACAAGACGTTGAAGATGCCATACGTCGCAGCAATTTAGAGTTGCCAGCAGGTCGGATCGAGTCACAGCAGCGCGAGTTCAGTGTCACCTCTCAAACCGATCTGATCAAAGCGGGTCAATTTGGTGACATCACCATTCGCAATGTGAATGGCTTTCCCATCAAGATTCGTGACGTGGCCAAAGTCGAAGAGGATGCTGCGGATGACCGCAGTCGAGTTCGTTTGAATGGCATGCCCTCCATTTCAGCTGGCGTGATTCGACAAGCTACAGCCAACCCCTTGGAATTGTCCAAAGGCGTTCGCGCAATGATCCCAAAGTTGCAGCAGGATTTGCCGGGTGACATTGTGATCAATGTGGCCAACGACAACTCTGTGTTCATTGATAAATCCATTAAGAGCGTTTTCAAAACCATCCTTGAAGCTGTCATTTTGGTGGCGATTGTGATTTTTGTTTTTCTGAGAACCCTGCGTGCTTCCATCATTCCCATCATTACCATTCCAGTCAGCCTGATTGGCACTTTCGCCATGATGGCGCTTGCAGGTTTCACAATCAATACCCTGACATTGCTGGCCTTGGTGTTGGCCATCGGCTTGGTGGTGGACGATGCCATTGTGATGTTAGAGAACATTTACCGTCACATTGAAGAAGGACTCGATCCGTTCTCTGCATCCATCAAGGGCGCCAAAGAAATTGGCTTTGCCATTGTGGCCATGTCGCTCACCTTGGCAGCGGTGTTTGCACCTTTGGCTTTCACGCCAGGACGAACAGGTAAGTTGTTCAGTGAATTTGCTTTGGCCTTGGCCGGCGCTGTGCTGGTCTCTTGCTTGGTGGCGCTCACCTTGTCGCCTATGTTGAGTTCTTTGCTGCTGCGACACAACCCGAATCCGAATTTCTTTGACAGGTTCATGGAAAAAGTCCTTACGGGCTTGTCCAATGGCTATGAGAATTTACTCACCCTGGTCTTGAAAAAAGCCCGTTGGTTAGTGGTCTTGATCATGGCTTCCTGTGGTGTTGGCATTGTGTTGGTGTACCCCTCCATGAAGCAAGAACTCTCGCCATTGGAAGATCGAGGCACCATTTTGGCAACGGTGACATCACCCGATGGATCGACATTGGATTACACCGATAGGTATGCCAAGACCCTTGAAAAAATTGGCAGTACTTATCCAGAATTTGATCGAATTTTTGCTAACTTAGGCAATCCAACCGTCGCCCAAGGCAGTGTCATCTACCGAGCCGTCGACTGGGATGATCGCAAGCGCACAACCCTTGAAATTGCGCGCGAAATGCAAGGTAAATTCAACGGCATTGCGGGTATCAACGCTTTCCCCATCACGCCTCCTTCCCTGGGTCAAGGTTTCCGCGAGCGTCCCGTTAACTTTGTCATTCAAACCTCTGACAGCTACCAGAATTTGAATGCAGTCACACGTCAAATGTTGGACGAAATTGCCAAGAATCCTGGCTTCATTGCACCTGACGTCGATTTGCGATTGAACAAGCCTGAACTGCGAATTGATGTAGATCGAATCAAAGCCACTGAGTTGGGCGTGAGCGTAGATGTGGTTGCGCGTGCCATAGAAACCATGTTGGGCGGCCGCGTCGTGACTCGATACAAACGTGATGCTGAACAATATGACGTGATTGTGCAAACGCAAGTGAGTGGCCGCAATACGCCAGATGACATTGACAAAATTTACGTTCGTGGCCGAAACGACAGTGTCATTCCATTAAGCGCATTGGTCAAAGTTCGTGAGAGTGTGTCGCCACGCGAATTGAATCACTTTGGCCAGCGTCGGTCTGTGTCGATCACGGCTAACTTATCCCCTGATTATGCCTTGGGCGACGCTCTGAAATTCTTAGACAAAACGGCTGCAGGCATTTTAAAGACGGGTTACTCCACAGAACTCAATGGTACGTCGCGTGAATTTAGAAATTCACAAGGCGCTCTGGTCATTGTGTTTGTGTTGGCTTTGTTCTTTATCTTTTTGGTCTTGGCCGCTCAATTTGAAAGTTTTGTTGACCCCTTGGTCATCATGTTGTCGGTACCTTTGTCGATGTTTGGTGCCCTGATGACGCTGAAAATGACGGGTGGTACGCTCAATGTGTACTCTCAAATCGGCTTGATCACATTGGTCGGCTTGATCACTAAGCATGGTATTTTAATTGTGGAGTTTACGAACCAGTTGCGAGAGCAGGGTGTCGAAACTTTTGATGCCATAGTGAAAGCTTCTAGCCAACGCTTGCGCCCCATTCTGATGACCACGGGTGCCATGGTGTTCGGTGCTCTGCCATTGGCCCTTGCGACAGGCGCAGGTTCTGAAAGCCGTATTCAAATTGGCTGGGTCATTGTGGGGGGCATGAGTTTCGGAACGCTGTTAACTGTCTTCGTGGTGCCCACCATGTACTCGCTCTTTGCGCGCAAAAAAATTCCTGGCGCCAACAAAGCCGATGCGCTGGACCAACCCGCAAGTTCAGTGCATCAGCACTGACACAGCCGTTTAAAGCACCAACACGTCCACCCAGTCACCCAACTGGGCTGTACCTTGTGGGTGCGATAAAACAATCAAACCATTGGCTTGCACCATGGAACTCAATACACCGGAGCCTTGATTGCCGGTGGTGATCACTTGAAGTTCACCTTCCGCATTGCGAGAAACAATGCCGCGTTGGTATTCTGTTCTACCTGGTTTTTTGCGCAACACTTCCTGTGTTCTGGCCCTGAGCATCGGCAGGGGCGTGGCCGTGCTCCCCATCATTTTCAGCAAGGCTGGTTTGACAAAAGCCAAAAATGTGACCATGACCGCGACAGGATTGCCTGGAAGTCCAAACAAAACGGCTGAGCGCTGGCCTTTTTGAATTCGGCCGACTGCCATCGGCCGGCCTGGACGCATGGCGATTTTCCAAAACACCACATCACCCAACTTCTTCATCATGGCCTTGGTGAAATCGGCTTCGCCCACACTCACCCCGCCGCTGGTGATGATGGCATCAGCTTGCTCTGCGGCCTTGTTAAAGGCTTGCTCTAGCAAGTCAGGTTCGTCTTTGACAACGCCCATGTCAATCATCTCGCAGCCCAATGCTTGCAGCATGCCATGCACCGTGTACCGGTTGCTGTCATAGACTGCACCTTCGCGGGGCGCTTCGCCCAAACTCAAAATTTCATCGCCCGTTGAGAAATAAGCTACCCGCAAGCGACGCACCACCAAGACATTGGGAACCCCCAAGCTGGCCAGTAGTCCTGCTGCTGCAGGCGTAATCGAGGCACCCTTGAGAAGGGCGGGTTGCCCCTGCGTGATGTCTTCGCCGCACAAGCGGCGGTTGTCGCCTGCCTTGAGCAGTCCGGCGGGAATTTCAATGGTTTGGCTTGCTGTGATGTGGCAAAGTTCTTGGGGCACCACCGTGTTCAGGCCTTTGGGCATGATGGCTCCGGTCATGATTTTCACGCATTCGCCAGCGTTCACAGCGCCTTCCCATGCTTTGCCCGCAAGCGCGGTACCCACCACCTTGAGTGACAAGGCTTGTGAGTCACTCAATTGGGCACCATCAAAGGCAAAGCCATCCATGGCGGAGTTGTCGTGCGGTGGCACATTGATGGGGCTGATCACGTCTTGCGCAGTGACTCTGCCCAGTGCTGCGAAGATGTCGACTGATTCTGAGTCTTGTACTGGCGTCACCAAGTGATCCAGAAAATTCAAGACCTCGTTGGCCGGAAGTGCCTGCGGGTCATAAGCTTCAAGTTGTGCGGCAATGTCAGCCAGTGACG
>Ga0192647_102757_pt1 | contig 10815 bp, 9 predicted proteins | sample LauGreFa1BDMLBSN_2_FD_133046 | JGI IMG/M metagenome (GOLD analysis project Ga0192647, IMG submission 133046) | Freshwater lake microbial communities from Lake Michigan, USA - Fa13.BD.MLB.SN - reassembly | ecosystem: Environmental > Aquatic > Freshwater > Lake | place: Lake Michigan, USA...
ATTTACAATGGTTAATGTCGATTTTAGATTAAAATAAGCTCTTAAGAGTTTTACGAATTAAAAGCTTATTTTAATCTTTTATTGGTATAAATGTTAACTTTTTATTTTTGCTATTAGCTGGAAGATTGAGGACACATCTCGCAGGGGATTAAAATTTGATTTATAAAAAGTTTAATCAATACATTTATATGTACCAAAATTTGTATTTTTGGTACATATAAAAATTATATGGGACAAAATGCACCACGTTTTAAATTAGAAAAACTTCCTCCTCTTCGTGAAAAGGTTGAAACTATGGAGATTTTAAGACAAACTAATAAGGCTACTGCTGCATTAGCGGAGTTGAAAGGTATTGCAAGGACAATTCCTAATCAAATAATGCTGATTAATGCAGTAGTTTTGCAAGAAGCCAAAGATAGTTCTGAAATTGAGAATATCATTACTACTCAAGATGAACTTTATAAAGCATTAACAATAAGTGAAAAATATGTTTCTCCAGAAACTAAGGAAGTTGTTAATTATCGTAAAGCTATATTACAAGGTTATGACCTTGTGAAAAAACAAGGGTTTTTAAAAGTTAATGATATAGTAAATATTCAACAGAAGCTAGTTGATAATACTGCAGGAATTAGAAGTACCCCTGGTACAGTTTTGAAAAATGACAAAACAGGTGAAATTGTATATACTCCTCCTCAAGATAAAGCTGAAATTATTGATTTATTGACAAATTTTATAAATCATTTTAATGAGCAAAATGAATTATCTCCGTTGATAAATTTAGCAATATTACATTATCAATTTGAAAGTATACACCCTTTTTATGATGGAAATGGCAGAACAGGAAGGATTTTAAATATTTTATATTTAATGCTTAACGAATTGATTGATGTGCCTATATTATATCTAAGCTCATATATCATAGCTCATAAATCTGAGTATTATAGATTATTAAATCAAACCAATCATTTAGGTAAATGGGATGAGTGGATTATGTTTATGCTTAAAGCTGTTGAATACACCTCGAAAGAAACAATCAGTAAGATTACAAATATCAAAGATCAACTTGATGCCACAATTATAAAAGTTCAAGAAAAAGCTCCTAAACTTTACAGAAAAGAACTTGTAGAATTACTTTTCGAACAGCCCTATTCTAAAATTGAATTTGTAGTTAATAAATTGGGTGTTGAAAGAAAAGCGGCTTCTCGATATTTAAAAGAACTTGAAGATATTGGTGTTATTGAATCCAAAAAGATAGGTAGAGAAACTTTGTATATAAATAGAGAATTGATAGAAATATTAAAACATTAGAATACTTTAAACTCATTTTTAATATACATTTGGTATTGAACCTAAAATGTAATAATTTAAATTGTAACAACGTGAATAAAGAATTTAAAAGTAATGGTATGAATGAGAATTTAGCGAACAGTAAAGATTGGAAATTTAAACATATTGCGTTAAATTTTCTGTTTTTAACCACATTCATATTTGTTGGTTTTAAAACTTATGCTCAAGACAGCATAGTGGTGAAAGGTAAATTTATAGGTAACACCAAATATGCTAAGGTGTTGATGAAAAAGTTTGATATTGGCAATTTCGCAGTGGGAGGTGCTACTATTAAAAATGATAGTTTTAAATTGGTTTTGCCTCCACAAATTCCAGCTGGAGTTTATCGTTTCCAATATGCGGTGGGAGAGGGTGAAAAATATCTGGACATCATCATCAATGGCAAAGAAAAAGAAATTGCTTTTACCCTAGAGGCAAATGAGGAAATTGCTTTGCCAAAGTTTACAGCATCTGTTGAAAACCAAAAATGGTACGCTTACCAAAAACAAAATGGCTTGCAATTGGAGCGCATTGCTTTATTGAACCAGTTTATCAATGCCTACCCTAATGCACAAGCCGAGGTGGTGAAAGTGGCTGTTAAAGAGTGGGAAATGGAAAGGGATTTATATTGGAAAAATTTTGAACAATTTAAAACCGAAATGAAAGGTACTTGGGCGTATGAAATGGTAGCTAATAGGCCTTATTATTTTACCAATCCTTTGGAAGATTTTAGAATACAGGATTTTAATAAAAGGGAACATTTTTGGGATAATTTTGATGCCAATAATCCTAAATTGTTAAATACGCCTTTATACACCGAGCATATTTTAAATTATTTACGTTATTGGATGAACCCCAATATGAATTTTAGTGCAGAGGAAAAAACGAATGGTTTTAAACGTGCGGTAGATGTTATAATTCGAAAATTTGCTGGAAATGAAGCAACCCATACTTTCGCCTATAAATATTTAAGTTTAGGTTTTAAAGAAATAGGGGAGGAAGAGGTATTGCAATATTTAGATGAAAATTATAAAAATTTAGCCGAACAATGTTTTGATGCCTTTGAAAAAACGGAGTTTGAAAAACGAATGGTAGGCTATGCAGCATTAAAACAGGGTAATAAAGCCCCCGATTTTAAATTGAATGATGTACATACCAAATTAAAAGCGAAGAGTTTGTATAAATTAAAATCCGAAAAAACGATTTTGGTTTTTTGGAGCAGTACTTGTCCGCATTGTATGGAAGAAATGCCCAAGTTAAATAATTGGGCTGCCGAACATAAAGAATTAAAAATAATTGCTGTAAGTTTAGATACCGATAGTGCCTTGCATCAAGAAACAATAAAAAAATTGCCACAAATGATACACACCTGCGATTATAAAGCATGGGAAACCGAAGCCGCAACAAAGTATTTTATTGCCGCAACACCTACATTTATTGTTTTAAATCAAGAAAAAAAAATAATTGGTAAATACAGTAGTTTGGAGCAAGTTGTTAAATAAGAAATTTAAAAAATCTCTCCGCACTGAGGACACCTCTCCCCAAAAATAGGAGTTACGTACACTTCTAAAAATATAGCTACGCTATTTAATAATGATATGGGTAAAAGAAAGGCCACCCATTAAACGAACGCTGCGACCAATTAGCCACACAAGCCGCCGATGGTAATAATTTGATAGAAGATATAGGTTTTATGGAAGGATAATTGATTCTTCTACAAAACCTATAAACATCAATTCAAATAAAATTGAGAAAACAAAAATTTTAATTTTTAATTAAGGTCTTAGCTTCCTTTTTCTTTTCATTTTTTGCTTGTGTTTTAATTCATCAAATGTTAAAAAACCATCGTTATTGGTGTCCATTTGACCAAAATGTTTTTTCAATCGGCCTTTGGCTTCTTGTTTGGAAATCCTACCATCGTTGTCTTTATCCATTTTATTCATGATTTTTTGAGCCCTTGGAACTTTAACTCGTTTGATATTGGATAAACTTAATTCGTTAGCTGTTAAGCTAAAAACAGCAAAACATGCAGAAACTACTAAAACTGATTTTTTCATTCTTTATGATTTTTAGGTGAATAATTTATTTTAATAAGGCTAAACCACTTGTAGCACTTTGATCTCCAGGAGAAAGTAACAATACTTTTTTAAACAAAACGGTTGCCTCTCTAGATTTACCCAATTGTAGGTTTGTCCAAGCATACATTAATAAACCATCATAATCAAAAGGATAAAGATTTACAAGTTTTTCAAAATATTTAAAAGCAGTTTGAAAATCTTTTTTGTCGTAGTAAATATAACCTAATTTATAGTTAGCTACTGTATTTTGAGGATCGATTTCTAATATTTTTTTATACTGTGTTATAACACTAGTCATATTTCCAAACGCAGCAGCAGGATATACATAACCTAATCTTGCTTGAATAGAAATAGGCATTAGGTCGATGGCTTTTTGATAAAAAGATATAGATTCCTGATATAAACCTGCATTATAGGTTAACCAACCCAAACGCAAATTACATTCATAAGAATCTGCTTGATATACTTTTTTGAGTGAGGAGATAGCCGAGTTATAATTCCCCACTTTTTCGTAATAATAACTTTGTGTAAAGGATTCTAATAAACTATCATTTTGAGAGTTTGCATAAAGAGGCGTTAAACCTAAAACAGTTATTAAAACTAATTTTTGAAAAACATTTTTGTTAAACTTCATGGCGTAAATTTTAAATTAATAAATAGAGAATTGTAATGATAATTAGAGTATTCGCTCCAAACTTTTGCTTCGTGTTGATAAAATAAACCGAGAGAATATTTTGGAGTAATTTTATATCTAAATCCAGTTTCGAAAATAGATGAGGTAATATGATAATTATTGTTGATAATTTCCACATTTTCTTGCAATAAATTTTGTCCGCCACCTTTTAAATATGAACCATTTAAATATAATTTAGAGCTAATTTTAATTCCTAAAGTGGGTTTAAAAGCAAAATAATAATTAGACCAATTATTTGTACTCAAAAACAATTCGGTACCAACAAAAAAGTTAGTATTTCCATTTGGATATAAAATATATTTAGTGTGGATTTGTTGTTGTGAAGTTGAGTTTCCGAATAAATTTCCATAACCAATTCCAAAATGATGATTTTTCCAAATTTTATCAATATCAAATCCTATGGCATACATTTGATCTCTAATTGATTTATTGTTGTAAGTTTCTTTATAAGTGTAATCCATCCATGAAAAACCAGAAGAAACATTCCAATTTCTTTTAAATGGTAATGTTAAATTGGTATAATATTGTTTTTGATGAATACTCCATTCATTGTTTTTTTGGTTGATATTGTTAAAACTCATTTTCCAATTAATTTTTTTCAGTAAAGTTAAATTTACATCAAAATCTATTTCATTTAGTAAAGGAATTAAATCCAAATTTGAAAATTTAAATCCTCTTCTAACACCTATAGAAGGCACATAATTTTTAGCATTATACCCCACTTTATTTTGCAAATAATTGGTTTGTTTGTGTATAGTATTTAAGGCCTGATTGTATTGTTGAGTTAAAAAATAACAATAATATAAATACTCAACAGCTACATCTTCAGCCTCGTTCATTTCGATAGCTTTTTTAAAATGAGGAATTGCCAAAAAGTATTCCTGTTTAAAATAATGTGCTAAACCCATTCTTAAACGCAAATAATAAAAATCTAAACCAGAATTTATGGAACTATTGCCTACAATAATTAAACTGTCCCACTTTTCTTCTTGGTAAAATTGTAAAGTAAGTTCATTTACTTTTTTAAAATCCTGGCTTTTCCCTAAACTGGAAATAAAGAATACAAAAAGTAAAATTATTTTATTACAGTGGCCTCTATACATGAACCATTTTTTTGTATTATTAATTTTTTAATACCTTCTTTATCAATTTCAATACAATATTCACCCATTAATTTTTCATTTCCGCTTATGTTTTTATATGTTTTAGCACCTAAATTTACCAAAGAAGGATTTAAATTATCATCGATAGAAATATAAGACCCCTTAAATTTAGCACCTAAATAAATTTTAAAAGGAGCAATAAAATCCTGAGAAAATCTACTAAATCCCGAAAAGAAATTATTTAAAGGTAAAATATCTTGTATTTCAATACCTTCATAATATCCCAATACAACTTTATAGGCAGCTAAGTAAAAATCGTGTAACAAACTATTTTTATCTCCCTCAAAGCTTGTAAAATAATGTAAAGTTCCATTATTTTGAAGGTAAGCATACGAATTACTTTGATAACAATAAATATAAATTTGATTGTAAGTATTGGTAAATACCTCCCATTTTACAAATTCATTTTGGTTGTTAATTTGCCAATTTATGGTCATTCCTGGAATAAAAGCAAATGCGTTGGTTACAATTGGAGTAGTAGCAATTTTACTAATATTTTGTCCTTCTTTGGGATAATCAAACGAATGAAATTTATAACCAAAACGTTCCTTTGAAACATAATAAGCCAAAGGATATTTTAAAGTTTTAGCACCAACATACGGAGTGCTTTGAATTTGAAAATGTAAATGAGGTTCTGGCGATCTGCCCGAATTTCCACACATGGCTAAACGGTCGCCTTTTTTAACATAATCGCCAATTTTAACTTTAAAAGTATCTTTTTTTAAATGGGTTAATTTAGTGTATAAAAAATCGGCATGTTTAATTACGATACTATTTCCCCAATTATCGTTTAAATTTATTCCACCAATACTATTATCGTCAATACCATCTAAAATATTCACCACTATACCATCAGCAGGAGCTAAAACAGGTACGTTGTAGCAATAAAAATCCTCAATTTTTTCACCAGGAAATTGGAAGGTTTTAGAATTTTCATCTGTAATTACAAAATCAAAAGCATCTTTCCATTCTCCTTTATGAGTTATATTTCCATCATGACCTTGGGAAACATTCCATTCGCCAAAAAACGGTAAGTGTATATGATAATAGCTATCATTTTTATAACGTTCGGCATGATGATGAAAAGCATATAAATTTTTTTCGGGCGAATACAACTGATTTTGGACTAAATTTAGTTTTCGAGTATTTTGCCTTTGATACAATACATAAATAATTAAAATAACCACTAACGAAAATGGTAACGAAAAAATAGGTAAGCCAAATGCTGCAAAAAAATCTCCCAAAGCACTTATACTTATAGCAATTAAAACCGATGATAAAATAGCTAATAAATAAGAACGACCGGATGGAATTAAGAAAAATCCACCTAAAGCTATACTTGATAAGATATAATTAAAACCAATATAACTGTATTCTAATTCGCTCATATCTCCTTGTAAAAACATACAAAAATAATATCCTGTAATAAAGCCAATAATAGATATGGAAAATGCAATACGGGAGTATATTAGTAAGCCAATAGCAATTAATCCGCCAACTAATAAATTATATTGCAAAAATATTGCACCTAAGGATTTTAAATATACATCCACTAACAGTGGTAATTTATACTCGCTTATCGTATAAATTAATTGCCCTAAATCTTCCCCCCAAAAGGCATATAATTCGTTAAGTGCATATATTCCACGTTCACTTAACTCTACCGATTTAAAATCATTTGTACCAAGCAAAACAGTCCACACACCTAAAATAAATGGAATACTTAAAATAGGAACGGCATAGGCTGCAAAAAAACTAGCCAACCAAACCGAAATAAATGTTGTTAAGATTGAAATTAAAATAAGTATTCCAACAGAAGGTAAATTTAATTTATAAAATAGTCCGATGATAAACCCAACCATAATTGCATTAAACGAGTACAATCCACTATGGATAGCATCCTTATTAAATCCAATAATATCCGCAGTAAATATAGCGGATAAACCCGCTATAACTCCTGCTAAACCTACATAAGGATTTATTAAAGAAGCTAACAATAGCAAATAGCCAAACCATTTATGATTTGAAAAAAAGATTTGGCCATAGCTATTGATAAGTGCTTCCCAATAAAATTTTATTTTAATTTTTACCATTCTAAGTATGGGATTGAAATTAATTATAATTTAAATGCTTTTAAATACTCTGGTAAAACCTCCTCAGATTCTATACTTCCCAAAGTTTCTCTTTTTCTAATCACATGAGCCTTTTCATCCATATCAATCATTACAACAGCAGGACGTAATGCAATAAATTGCATCCATTGCGTCATGTTGTATGCGCCTACAGAGTGAACCACAACATGGTCGTCTCTTTTTAAAGGAGGAAGAGTAATATTTTCTCTAATTACATCAATATTCATACACAAAGGACCATACAATACTGCATCTTCAGTGTATTGAGAAAAATCTTGTGCAGGTGAAATTTTATGGTCGTACCAAAAAGATGTAAATAACACATTTACACCAAAATCCATGATTGTAGCTCTTCGTCCATCGGATAATCTTTTATTGGAGATTACCGAACCCAATAAATATCCAGCAGAATCAATTAAAGACCTACCCGACTCTAAAATTAACAAGGGCAATTCATTTTCAACAAAACCAGCATTTAAAATGGCTGTAGAAATAGCTTCGGCATATTGATCAAAAGTAGGAACAGAATCGGCACCTTGTAAATAACTTCCTTTTAATGTATTTTTAGATGCAAATCCTCCACCTAAATCTAGGTATTGAATTTGTTTTTTAAATTTTGTTTTAATTGCCAACGCCAATTCGGATAATTTTGAAGCAGCTACACCATAAGCATTAGGGCTTAACATAAATGTACCAATATGGGTATGTAAACCTACTAAATCCATCGCATCATTTAACATGATTTTATTAATAGCATCCCAAGCTTGTCCGTTTTCATAATTAAATCCAAAACGATCCCAAATAGGATAAACGCCAGTATCCATATTTACTCTAATAGCCACTCTTGGTCTTTTTTTCAACTCTATAGCCAACTCTTTAATTAAATACAATTCATCTAAATGATCGATATGAATTAACGAATCATTTTGAATTGCAGAAGTTAAATCCTCAACAGTTTTATCTGGACCATTAAAAATAATTTTAGTTCCTGGTACATTGTTTTGAAGTGCTTTTTTATATTCAAAACCCGAAACTACTTCGCCCCACGAACCCTCTTGATGAAAAACATTACATACAGCATTTATATAATTTGTTTTATACGACCAAGCAAATTGTACTTTAGGATAACGAGTTGTAAAGGCTCTTTTTGCCGCACGGTAAGTTTCTCGGATAGTTTTTTCGGAGATTACAAAAAGTGGAGAGCCATGATTTGAAATTAAATCTTTAACAGCGTTTCCATCAATATGCGTTACAGGAGCATACTCTGTTTTGGTGCCAAATTTATTAGTTACTCCGGTATTTAACCTTGTAATCACCGGACGTTCATATTGCAATTTATTCATTGTTTTAAAATTTTAAAAGTTAATGTATAATTCATTTTTTTATAGCTCACCAGAGGTAGATATTTTCTCAAATTCCTCTAAACCAACAATCATATCATACGAATATCTAACAAACATTTTTCCACTGTCGTAATCGCCAAAAGGTTCAACCGTTTCTCCAGCTGCCATTTTCATTAAAGCTTCAGGATGATTTTGTCCGCAACCAACAGCCAAATAAACCCAAGCAGGAAATCTAGGATTAATTTCTAGTAAGTAGTAATCGTTGTTAGAAGTTTTAATGATTTCCAATTCCAATCCACCTTTCCAATGGCTAGATTCTACCACTCTTTTAGTCATATCCATTAAATTATCATCTTTAATAGATATGCCCGCCCAAGCTTTTCCTTTATCTGTAATATAAGTTTTACGCATAGCAACTGCACCAATTAAAGTGCCTTTTCCATCGCCTAATGCCGTTACATTAACTTCTTGTCCGTGAACAAATTCCTGTATAATAATAGGCAAACCCCATTTGGCGCTAATTTTATTAAACTGAGTTACCGCTTGCTCGGGCGAATAAGCAATAGAAGCATCATAAAATTTACCTTTAACCACTAAAGGATAACTAAACTCCTCTTTTAACGAAAAAATTTCGGCACTGCTAAAAATGATTTTACTTTTAGGAACTTTAATTCCATGTTTATCGCCAAAATCGTTTAAGTTAGCTTTATGTCGTTCCTCAAATTGTTCAATTGTAGGCATAAAAGTTTTAATGCCCATTTCTTTTTCCAATCGCTCGCTTAACTTTATAAAATTAAATAATTCGGCATCGAAATTTGGAATTATTAAATCTAAGTGTTCGATAGAATTAATATACTCTAAACGAGTCATTAAACTATCCATTCCGCTCGAAGGATAAGGAATTTGATAGGATTTATCTACCAAATCGTGCATGTAAAGTCCGGGTTCTAAAGCCTCATAGGATAAACCAATTATTCTAACATCAAATTCCTCACTTTCTCTCAATCCTCTAATAACCGGAATCCCAGGACCTGGGCTATCAATGGCATTAAGTCCAGTAACAGCAACCGTAATTGGTTTTTTATTTGTAGTCATTTTAAAATAAATTTAAAGGTTAGTTTTCCTCTTTAATTTCTTCGGCAACATTAAGTTTAACTAACATCTGAAAAAAATCATAGATATCTTTTTCAAGAGTAGTTTCATCCGTCATGTATTTAGATAATAATTCATTCTTGATGTTTTCAATCGATTTTCCCTCTTTACATAGTTTGATAATTTCTAAACCAATTGGGTTGGTAGAAAAAGAATCTCCTGATGATGGATCGAATACAAATCCCGAATCAGATAAGGCGATGTTTTTCTTAATTTTCATAGTTTTATTTTTTAAATAAATAATTATAGAATCAACTTATATCAAAGATAATTTTACTTTATCTATAATTTGTTACATAATTTTAAATAATATGTATAAAATTTCATCAAAAATCAATTAAAGTACTCGTTAAAAACAGTAATATTGTAATTTTTAAATACGATAATAAATCAATATTTATTTAATTAACATGATGCAAGGCTCAAATTTTATTACAACATATGCCAAAGTTCCCATAAAAAATATGGTAAGTGAGTCTTGCGTTAAATTAGTTAAACAAGAGTTACAACGAACGGGTTTTATAAAAGTAATCGATGTTAAAATTGGTGAGGCCGAATTTTATTACGATGCTCAAGTTGTTAATTTAGATATTATTAATACCATTTTGGAGCGGAATGGCTTTAAAATAATTAAAGACAACAATAAGTTATTGGTAGAAAAAATAAAATCTGCTGTAATTGCGCATATTTTTTATGGCGCAAATACAAATAGTTTGTTACGAAACTCGGATTATTTAAGCGAACAATTAGAATTACCTTATGCAACTTTAAGTAAAGTTTTTTCTACTGTAACAGGCAGTACGCTCGAAAAATATATAATTTTAATCAAAATTGAAAAAATAAAAGAACTTATCACCTACGATGAACATTCATTAAGCGAAATATCTTTTATGATGGGCTACAGCAGTGTACATTATTTAAGCAATC
>Ga0192647_102760_pt1 | contig 10804 bp, 10 predicted proteins | sample LauGreFa1BDMLBSN_2_FD_133046 | JGI IMG/M metagenome (GOLD analysis project Ga0192647, IMG submission 133046) | Freshwater lake microbial communities from Lake Michigan, USA - Fa13.BD.MLB.SN - reassembly | ecosystem: Environmental > Aquatic > Freshwater > Lake | place: Lake Michigan, USA...
AACATAGGCATTACAACTATTTTTGAATTTGAAAAAAAATTAGTTCAATATGCTCAAAAAAAATTAAGAGAAATTCCAGAAATAATTATGTATGGAGAAAGTGACGAAAAAGCAGGTGTTATTTCTTTTAATGTAAAAAACCATCATCCATTCGATATTGGAACTTTATTAGATAATTATGGAATTGCTGTAAGAACTGGTCATCATTGCACCCAGCCATTAATGCAAGATTTAAAAATACAAGGTACCGTAAGAATTTCATTTGCTATATATAATACAATTGAAGAAATAAATTATTTTATTGAAAAACTAAAAAAAGTAATTAAAATGTTACACTAATTAAATTGTTATTTAAATTAAAACAATTATAAAATAATGACAATTAAAGAAATAGAAAAAGAAATAATAGAAGAGTTTGAGATTTTTGGTGATGACTGGGAGTCTAAATATGAGCACATCATTGATTTGGGGAAATCACTTCCTTTAATTAATTTAAATTTAAAAACGAACGATCGTATCATTAAAGGCTGTCAGAGTAATGTTTGGTTAAACACGGATTTAATAAATGATAAAATTTTATATACCGCCGATAGTGATGCAATTATAACAAAGGGAATGATTGCTTTAATGGTTCGTGTATTATCAAATCAAAAAGCCGAAGATATTGTAAAAGCAGATATGGATTTTATTAACCAAATCGGTTTAAAAGAACACTTAAGTCCAACCAGAGCAAATGGGCTTTTAAGTATGATTAACGAAATGAAAAAAGAAGCTTTAAAAAGAATTTAAAATGGCAGCAATAATTATTACAAAAAATACAGAATTAATGCAAAGAGTTATTGACGAAATAAAAACTTGCTTTGATCCTGAAATTCCAATTGATATTTGGGAACTTGGATTAATTTACGAGTTAAATTTAGACGACGAAAATAATTTAAAAATAGTAATGACTTTAACCTCACCAAATTGTCCAGTTGCTGAAAGCCTTCCAGCAGAAGTCGAAAACAAACTTAAATTATTACAAGGAATTACATCAGCTGAATTAAAATTAACCTTTGAACCTACTTGGGAAAAAGAAATGATGAGCGAAGTCGCTCAATTAGAATTAGGGTTTATGTGATTTAAAAAAGCAATCTAAATTATTCTTATCTTTGAAATGATAAAAAATAAATGGCAAAAGACTTAACAATAAGATGTTCGTTATGCGGACGAGATAAAAAAGAATCAAAGATTTTAATTGCTGGTATTAACGGGCATGTTTGTGATAGTTGTGTAACACAAGCCTATGGCATAATAAAAGAAGAAACGACTGGTGAACTAAAACATCAAGTTCAGCAAGCGATGAACTTATTAAAACCAAAAGCAATAAAAGAAAAGCTTGATGAATATGTAATAGGACAAGATGAAGCAAAAAAAATTCTTAGTGTAGCTGTTTACAATCATTTTAAACGCATTAACCACCTATCTAAAAATAATAAAGAAGATGTTGAAATAGATAAATCTAATTTAATTTTAGTTGGAGAAACCGGCACAGGAAAAACATTGTTAGCACGCACCATTGCATTATTATTAAATGTGCCATTTTGTATTGCTGATGCTACGGTTTTAACAGAAGCTGGTTATGTTGGCGAAGATGTTGAAAGTATTTTAACTCGATTATTACAAGCTGCAGATTATGATGTATCCGCCGCAGAAAAAGGAATAGTATTTATTGACGAATTAGATAAAATAGCAAGAAAAAGTGATAATCCATCAATAACTAGAGATGTTAGTGGAGAAGGGGTTCAACAAGCGCTACTAAAATTATTAGAAGGATCGGTTGTAAATGTTGCGCCTCAGGGTGGAAGAAAACATCCTGATGCAAAAATGATTGCCATTAATACAAAAAATATATTATTTATTTGTGGAGGAGCCTTTGATGGTATTCACAAAAAAATAGCTAAACGGCTAAACACCCAATCTGTTGGCTATACCTCTTCTGTAAATGAACTAGAAATTGATAAAGGAAACTTATTGCAATACATTTCGCCCCAAGACTTAAAATCGTTTGGATTAATTCCTGAATTAATTGGAAGATTACCTGTATTAACTTATTTAAAACCTTTAGACCGATCTGCTTTACGTCAAATTTTAACTGATCCTAAAAATGCTTTAATTAAACAATACAAACAATTGTTTAAAATGGAAGGAACTAAATTAGAAATTGATGAAGCTGTTTTAAATTTAATTGTAGATAAAGCATTAGAATTTAAATTGGGTGCCCGCGGTTTAAGGGGTATTTGCGAAGCTATTATGACTGACTTAATGTATAGTTTACCAAGCGAAGAAAAACCAATTAAACAATTTACCATCACATTAGATTATGCCTTAGAAAAATTAAAAAATGCAAAACTTAATCAATTAAAAGTTGCATAACTACGTATAAAAATATTAAAAGCCAATTGTTCTAGCAATTGGCTTTTTTATTTAAAAAATTCAAGGTGATTTTTATTAATTTTAACTCTAAAATAAATTTGATTGATTATGGATTTTAACCAATATAATTATACTGTTACTGAGCGTTTTGTGCGTTATGCTAAAATAGATACTCAATCTGATCCAGAATCGATAAACTGCCCAAGTACCGAAAAACAAAAGGATTTATCGCGTATTCTTGTTCAAGAATTAAAAGAAATGGGAATTAAAGATGCTGAACTCGATGAGTACGGATATGTATATGCGACCATTGAAAGTAATTCAGAAAAAGTGGTTCCTATAATTTGTTTTTGCTCGCATGTTGATACATCGCCAGATTGTAGTGGAACCCTTGTAAATCCAATAATTCATAAAAATTATGCTGGACAAGATATTATTTTACCCAACGATACTTCCCAAAAAATTAACTTTTTAGAACATCCGGCCTTAGCTAATCAAATTGGAAATGATATTATTACGGCTGATGGCAAAACTTTATTAGGTGCCGATAACAAAGCTGGTGTGGCCGAAATTATGGATGCTGCCAACTATTTAATGTTAAATCCAGACGTTAAGCATGGAAAAATTAGAATTCTATTTACTCCCGATGAAGAAATTGGTCGAGGAGCTGATAAAGTAAATATAAAAAAATTAGGCGCTGATTTTGGTTATACGATGGATGGCGAAACAATTGGTCACATAGAAAACGAAACATTTAGTGCTGATGCTGTGACGATAAAAATTAATGGATTTACAACTCATCCGGGCTTTGCAAAAGATAAAATGCAACATGCCATAAAAATAGCTTCGCAAATTATTAATCAAATTCCGAAAGATAAAACACCTGAAACTACAGAAAATAAGCAACCCTTTATTCATCCAACTGGAATTAATGGTGGCTTAGAAAAAGTAGAAATAAAATTTATAGTTCGAGCATTTGATACAGAAACACTCTTGGCTTTAGAGGAAGAATTAAAAAATATTACAAATCAGGTATTATTAAATTACAATAAATGTAGTTTTGAGTTTATTGTTACTCAACAATATCGAAATATGCGCGAAGTATTAGACAAGCATCCAAATGTTGTAAATCATGCAATCGAAGCAATAACAAGAACTGGAGTTAAGCCTGTCCTATCAAGTATTAGAGGTGGCACAGATGGCTCTAGATTGTCATTTATGGGTTTACCTTGTCCGAATATATATGCAGGTGAGCATGCTTTTCACAGCAAACAAGAATGGGTAAGTATACAAGATATGCAAAAAGCAGTCGAAACAATTATTCACCTTGTAAATATCTGGGAAGAAAAAAGTTGATCTATTCTAAACTATTTTTGCGTCAAGCACTTTTAATAAAGCATTGGCTTTGAGTAAACATTCTTCGTATTCTTTTTCGGGATCACTCAAATAAGTAATTGCTCCGCCAACAGCTATACTTAATTTTTGTGTTTTTATATTGTAAAAAATACTTCTAATAATTACTGAAAGACTATAGTTTCCTTCAGAATCGATAATTCCCATAGCTCCAGAATAATAATTTCGCTCAAAATTTTCAAACTCATCAATTAAAGTCATTGCTCTTAATTTTGGAGCTCCGGTCATACTTGCCATCGGAAAAGTTGCATCAATAATTTCATGAAATGATATTTCGGGTTTAATTAAACAACTTACAGTACTTACCATTTGATGAACAGTTTCGAAACTTTCTATGTTATACAATTTATTTACATTAACAGAACCTCGCTGTGCAATTATAGATAAATCATTTCTTGAAACATCAACAGCCATAACATTTTCTGTACGTTCTTTTAAACTATTGTGTAAATAATTTTTAAGTTCATCATCTTCGTGTTTTGTAATTCCTCTTTTAATTGTTCCCTTTATGGGTTTACTAGATAATTTATTTCCAACTTTTTTTAGAAATAATTCTGGGCTAGCCGAAATAATAAAGTCGTTGTTTAGCTTAACCAAAGCAGTATATGGGGCTTTTGTTAATTCATTTAATTTGAAAAAAATATTTAGTGGAGAGATATTTATTTGCTCAGATAAAAACTGAATACAATAATTAATTTCATAAATATTGCCTAGTTGAATGTGTTCTTTTAATTTGACAACTTTATCTAAATATGCCTCTTTCGAAATAGATGATATTAAATGTATAGGTTGATTAATTGATTTATCAAAAATCAAATCATTTTTATGGAGTTTTTTCTCACTAATAATTTTAAAAAAATTTGGTCTAACCTCATCTGTTTGTGGGTTTTGATAAGGCAATATTACAAAAGTATTTTCAGCAAAACTATCCGTCTTTTCCAATTCATAAATAAGCCCATTATCATGCTCGTTTTTATTGGGTATAAATATAAAATTATCTAAATCAAGTAAATTTATCATTGAAGAATAAAATTATGTATAATATTTACAAAAATAACTACTAATTTTGAGTATGCATATCGGTTTATTTTTTGGATCATATAATCCTATTCACATTGGTCATATGGCAATTGCAAATTACATGATTTGTTATACCGAAATGCAAGAAATATGGATGGTAGTGAGTCCTCAAAATCCATTGAAAAATAAAAATCAATTATTAAATCAAAACAATAGATTATTGCTTGTTAATTTGGCCATTGACGATTTTCCAAGAATCAAAAGTAGCTCAATTGAATTTAATCTATCCCAGCCATCTTATACAATTAACACCTTGGCTCATTTAAGCGAAAAGTATCCTCATCATCAATTTAGTTTAATTATGGGTCAAGATAATTTACAAAATTTTAATAAATGGAAAAATTTTGAGACGATACTTAAACAGTTTCATATTTATGTTTATCCGAGGCCAAATTGTGAGCCAAGCCAATTTGACACTCATCCAAACGTACATTTAACCGAAGCCCCGAAGATGGATATTTCATCAACATTTATTCGCAAAGCGATTACTGAAAAAAAAGACATTCGATTTTTTTTAGCTCCGAAAGTTTGGGAAGAGATAGACATTATGAATTTTTATCGCAATAAAATAAATTAAAAGCTCTTACTAAATTCTGTAATTAGTTTAAAAACATCAACATAGTCTGTAAGCGGGAGATTTTTCTCGACATCATTAACATCGTGATAAGCCGAAGGCCCTCCCAGAGTATAAATAAAAAAACAAGGTACTCCATTTTCTGAAAACCAATAATGATCGCTATTGGCAGCTTTTCCTCTTTTTTTTATTTCATTCACATAGCTATTTTCAGAATTTATTACTTGTAGTCGATTAAATTCTTTTTCATGCACATTGCCATTTACCACCATAATACCATTGTTGCCTGTGCCTAATAAATCTAAATTAATTAAAAACTTAATTTTATTTAAAGGAATTGTTTTAGACTCTATGAAAGCCTTAGATCCTAATAAACCTGCCTCTTCTCCTGCAAAAAATATAAACACTATTTTATATTTAGGAGGATTGGCAGCATAAAATTTTATTAAATTTAACAAAACACTTACTCCACTTGCATTATCATTAGCTCCCGGAAAAAATGTATTAGATCCCATGCCTCCCAAATGATCATAATGTGCGCAAAAAACTAACATCGAGTCCGAATCAGCCAAGCCAGGTAAAAAACAAGCTATGTTTTTACTTTTAAAAAAAGGTAAAAATTTATTCTGAATATTAAGCTCTATAAATTTTGGTTCTTGATTAATTAAATGCTTATCCAATTCAATTTCGCATCTTAAATCTACTTCAGATGAAACGCGATAAGTTAATTTGTTTTTAAATAAAACATTAACCTTCGAGTTATCAGAATAAAAACTACTGTCTTTTTTAATTAAATTAAATTTTCCTTTAATTGAAGGGCTATTTGGATTTAAAATATAATCAATACCTGGCTCAAGATCTTTTCCGTTTAATTTAACATCACAAGTCTTTGGAAAAGTATTTACAGAGTGGGTAAAGGTTTGGGTATATGTTTTTCCAAATAATGGAAAAGTTTTTTGTTTTTTTATTTCATTAATAATAAATGACTCTGCTTTTTGTAAACCATTTTTTACATAACCTCTTCCAAAAAAAGATTTAGAAGTTAATTGGCGAATAACATCGCGGGCATAAATTGTATCTTGCGCAAAAGATTTTAATTTAAATAAACACAATAAAACAAAAAACCTATACATGAATTAAAAACGTTTTTTTACTAGAGCATAAAATAAATTCACAACTTCATTATCGTCGTTCCAAGCATATATTTTTTTTAAACTATTCAAATAAATCTCGCAATCGTTATACGTTTTTAAATTATTTAATTGTTCTATAGCTAAATTATATTCATCTGCTTTTTTAACAAATAAATCATTTATAAATCTAAACTTATCATTTAAACCAATAATTATTGGCTTTATAGTATTTTCAGTAGAAACTTTTTGAATAGGAGGCTCAACAATTAGTTCAGCGTTTTGAAAAACTGGCGATTCAGCAATCTCCTCAATTTCTTTAATAGGGTTTGAGATTAACGCTTCTGTATTTTCCTGTTTTACATCAAGAATTTCAGAACTACTTACTTTTGAATGAATCGCAAAACTAGGAGACAATTCGCGATTTACCTGATTATATTTATAAACGGCCACCTGCTCCTGAAGAACACTTAATTGACCTTGTAAATTTTCACAATCCTTCACGCTAGGCTGAATAGTTTCGTCAATAAAAACCTCTAAAGCCGGTGCTAATTCATTTATTTGTGACTGAATTTTGTATAATATTTTTTCCATATTTAAACCTGTGTGAATTAATTTAAAAACTATATCTAAATTAATTTGATTTTGCCTCATCTTAAGCTAAATTTAAACTTTGTTTTACACGCTTTTTAAACAATGTTTTTAGAAACTACAATTACTGAAAGGAAGCGCGGATGGATTGAGGTCATCTGCGGAAGCATGTTTTCTGGTAAAACCGAAGAGCTTATCCGAAGATTAAAACGCTCGCAGTATGCAAAACAAAAAATAGAAATTTATAAACCCAATATTGATTTACGTTACCACGATGTTAAAGTAGTTAGTCATCAGGGCAATGAAATTATTAGCACTCCCGTTCCATCAAGTTCAAACATTTTACTGCTTACTTCAGATGCAGATGTAATAGGGATTGATGAGGCTCAATTCTTTGATGAAGAATTACCAACTGTTTGCTGTGAATTAGCAAACAGGGGGATTCGAGTAATAGTGGCTGGCTTAGATTTAGATTTTACCGGTAAGCCTTTCGGGCCAATGCCGCAATTGATGGCCCTGGCAGAATATGTTTCTAAATTGCAGGCCATTTGCATGAATTGTGGTAATTTAGCCTACGTAAGTCATCGAACAAGTAAAGAAGAAAAATTAGTGATTTTAGGCGAAACCGATAGCTATGAACCATTATGTAGAAATTGTTTTAATACTAAAAAATTAAAATAAATGTACTCCTTAAAACAGATTGCCGAAATAACTAACACCCGTTTTGTTGGAAAAAATAATCCGAAAATAAATTATTTCTTAAATGATAGTAGATCATTACAATCTGCTAACGATACTCTTTTTATTGCATTAAAAACAAATAGAAACAATGGTCATCAATATATTTTAAATTTAATTGATTTAGGAGTAAAAGCATTTTTAATTGAGGAAACTGATTTTGATTTTGCTAACTTTTCAGAATCAGATGTTTCGTTTATTATTTCACCAAAACCAATTCAAACAATTCAGTTGCTTGCTTCATATCACAGGCAGCAATTTAACATTCCAGTCATTGGAATTACTGGAAGCAATGGCAAAACTGTTGTAAAAGAATGGCTCTATCAATTACTAAAAAATAATTATAGTATTTGTCGAAGTCCAAAAAGCTATAATTCACAAATAGGTGTTCCTTTAAGTGTTTTAAATTTAAATCAAACGCATACTCTTGCCATTTTTGAAGCAGGAATTTCGCTAACAAACGAAATGGATCAGTTAGAATCTATTATTCGACCAACCATCGGAGTTTTAACCTCAATTGGTTCTGCACATAATGAAGGGTTTAAAGATAAAGCAGAAAAAATTTCTGAAAAATTAAAATTATTCAAGGGTTGTAAAACTATAATTATAAATGGATTAGAAAAAAGTCAAGTTTCTCAAAATATTTCTGAAAATTGTACCCTTGTTTCTGAATTTAATGATGCTGATTTTAAAATAAATTTTTTAGAAAACAAACTCGAATTAATTAACGATAAAAAATCTCTCCATTTTAATATTCCTTTTTCAGATACTGCTTCTTTTTATAACATCTCTACCTGTATTACCCTAATGTTAAAAATGGGTTTTAAAGAAACTGAAATCGAACACAAAATAAAACAGTTGCAGGCCATTGCTTTGCGCTTAGAAATCAAAAATGGCATCAACAACTCTTTTATTATAAACGATTATTACAATTCAGATTTAGATTCAATAAAAATTGCATTAAATTATTTGCAACAACAAAATAGAAGATCAAAAAAAATAGTTATTGTATCTGATATCGAACAATCAGGTATTCTGGCATCAAATTTATATCGACAATTAGCTGAATTATTAAATCAAAACAAAATAGATATATTAGTAGGTATTGGGAAAGAAATTATAAATCATAAGCCACTATTTAAATCGAATTCTCTTTTTTTTATAGACACCGCCAGCTTCATTCATCAATTTAATTTAAATAGCTATCAGTTTAGTGACGCAAGTATTTTATTAAAAGGGGCTCGCAGTTTTGGATTTGAAAACATTAGCCGCTTATTACAACTCAAGAGTCACGACACCGTATTTGAAGTTAACTTAAATAAATTAATTGATAATGTTAATTATTACCGGTCTTTAATTAAGCCCGAAGTAAAACTAATGTGCATGGTTAAAGCGATGGGATATGGAAGCGGTAGCACAGAAATATCTAAAACACTTCAGCACATTGGGGTTGATTATTTAGCAGTAGCATATGCCGACGAAGGAGTAGAACTTCGGCAATCAAAAGTTAATTTACCTATTATGGTAATGAGTCCAGAAGAAGATGCATTTGAAGACATTATAAACTATCAACTAGAGCCCGAAATATATAGTTTTAATATTTTAAATGCCTTTGTAAAAAAAATAGATAATTTAGGTATTGCAGACTCTTATCCAGTTCATTTAAAAATAGATACTGGCATGCATCGCTTGGGATTTGAAGAATCTGATCTTGAAAAATTAGCTGTCGAATTAAAAAAAATACCGCAATTAAAAATAAAATCTATTTTTTCTCATTTAGCGGCCTCAGATAATTTACAACAAGACGATTTTACAAACGAACAATTTCGTGTTTTCGAAAAAGCTTTCGAATTACTAGAAAAAGAATTAGGTTATCCCATGATTAAACATATTTGCAATTCGGGGGGCATTAGCCGATTCAAAAAATCTCATTACAACATGGTGAGACTGGGAATAGGCATGTATGGAATTGGAATTAACGAAAATGAACAAAATCAATTAGAAAATGTTGGCACCTTAAAAACTCGCATTAGTCAAATAAAAAATTTAAAAAAAGATCAAACAGTTGGTTATAATCGCAAGGGAAAAGTTGAATCAGATACCAAAATTGCAACCATACCTATTGGATACGCCGATGGATTTAGTCGCTTACTAGGAAATGGAAATCATGGAGTTTATATAAATGGATGTTTTTGTAAAACAATCGGTAATATTTGCATGGATATGAGTATAATTGACGTTAGCAATGTTTCTTGCCTAGAAGGAGATGAAGTTATTATTTTTGAAAATACACAACAAATAAATGATTTAGCAAAAGCACTCCATTCTATTTCATACGAAGTGCTTACTAATGTCTCGAGTAGAGTAAAACGGATTTATATTCAAGAATAGACTTTGAATAGATAGAATTAAATTTCGACATTCTAAAATTTTTCCAATTCTTTTTAAAAAATAATTTTGATAATATTTATAGCTTTGTGATGTGATAGAAAAATTTTCTGAATATATATCCTCACTCATTAAAACTCTTCCCGAAACACCCGGAGTTTATCAATATTACGATGATGAAAATAATTTATTATATGTTGGTAAAGCTAAGAACTTAAAAAAAAGAGTTAGTTCTTATTTTACTAAAGAACACGAAAGTAATCGTCTTCGTTTAATGGTTAAGAAAATAAAAGAAATAAAAACCATAAAAGTGAATAGCGAAGTTGATGCGCTTTTACTTGAAAATAATCTAATTAAAAGTTTAAAACCTCGTTACAATATTCTCTTACGTGATGATAAAACTTATCCTTGGATAATTCTTAAAAAAGAGCGTTTCCCCAGATTATACTATACTCGTAAACACATAAAAGATGGT
>Ga0192647_102769_pt1 | contig 10779 bp, 9 predicted proteins | sample LauGreFa1BDMLBSN_2_FD_133046 | JGI IMG/M metagenome (GOLD analysis project Ga0192647, IMG submission 133046) | Freshwater lake microbial communities from Lake Michigan, USA - Fa13.BD.MLB.SN - reassembly | ecosystem: Environmental > Aquatic > Freshwater > Lake | place: Lake Michigan, USA...
TCGAATCCCTTGAACTCGCTCGACCAGAGCCAGCCCGGCGCCACCGAGGCCGCGACGGCCAGGAGGCCCACGGCGCAGCCGATCGCCAGCCATCCAACGAGGGCAGCCTTGTGTCCGTCCGCGCTCTCGTCGCGTCCACCGAGCGTGATCGGCGCATCGCGCACCACCAGGACGCCCGCGCCGATGCCCGCCACGATCACGGCCCATGACAGCAGACCCTTGCCCGCGGTGAGCAGTCCGAGCGTGCCCAGCGCCCCATCCAGCACCAGCAGCAGCGCGGACCCGAGCCCCAGCGCCAGTGCCAGTTGGTCGATGCCGGTCCGCAGTTCGGCCGGCGACTCGACGCCCGCCGCCGCGCTCGTGATGGTGCGCAGGCTCGGTGGCATCACGAACCGCAGGATCGCGAGCCCGAATCCCGCGGCCGCCATCCACCAGAGGAGCGCCAGCACGCCGGCGCGGTAGGCCACCGATGCCACGCCGGCGATCGCGTTTCCGCTGCCATCGCCCGTCATCCCCGCCAGCACGAACGCGCTCGCTCCCAGCGCCAGCAGAAAGCAGGCGAGGAGAGGCCAGAACGGATGGAGGTCTTTCCGCATGGCGGCCATATCGGCGCGACACTCGTCGGCGGGCGCAAACTCGGCGTCCTGCCGCCCCGGCGCCATTGGCACGGAGGTTGCCCCCGTCGACGGTCAGGACAGGAGGTCCACCCCATGACACGCGCACTCGGCTCACTCCGCGCACTCTTTACCCGTCTCCCGGCTGGCTCCAAGGCGTCCTCGCGCCTTGAGAGCGCACTTTCTGCCGCCTGCTGGGCAGCGCTCGTCTACGCCTTCGCCATGCTGGCCACGCCCGCCCGCGGTGGCGACCTCCAGGAGTATGTCCGCCTGCGCGGCCTCGAGGGCGACCGACTCGTGGGCCTCGGGCTCGTCTACGGCCTCGCGGGCACGGGCGACAGCATGAAGGACTCGACCATCTCGTCGCAGCCCTATGCCCAGCTCCTCAAGAACCTCGGCAACATCGCCATCGACCTGCGCAGCGCGGGCAAGACCCGCTCCATCGCGCTGGTGCTCGTCACCGTCGAGATCCCGCGCACGGGAGCCCGCACCGACGACCGCCTCGATGTCACCATCGGCACCTACGGCACCGCCAGCAGCCTCGCGGGCGGCCAGTTGGTCACGAGCTTCCTCAAGACGCCCGTGCAGCCGGCCAATGCCGCCGAGTGGACGCCCTTCGCCGTGGCCGAGGGCGAGCTCGAGGTCGACCCCACCACGCCAACCAAGGCCCGCATCCGCGGCGGTGCCCGCATGGTGCGCGACGTGGTCATGAGTCCCTTCGAGGGCGACAGCGTCGCGCTCGTGCTGCTCCCCCAGTACGCGGGCTACCCGACCGCCACCAGCATCGCCGACCTCGTCAACGACGAGCTCTCGCTCTCCGGCCACTCGGGCGCGGCCAAGGTCGAGGATCCGCAGACCATCCGCGTCCGCATCCCCGCCGAGGAGCGCGACGATCCGCACAAGTTCGTGGCGCAGATCCTCACCTACTCGGTGCCGAGCGACCTCATCCGCACGCCTGCGCGCGTGGTGATCGACCGCGCCGCCCGCGTGATCACCGTCGACGAGCGCGTCGAGTTCCGTCCCGCCGCCGTCACCGCCGCCAACCTGCGCATCACCACCATCACGCCTGCGGTCGAGCCCACCGCCGACGATCCCGCCACCGACACCGTGGCCTGGGCGGGCATCGCCACCGGCGAGTCGCAGAAGCAATCGATGCGGCTGCGCGCGCTGCTCGATGCCCTGATCGAGGTCGATGTGCCCTTCGAGACGCAGGTCGCCATCATCAAGGCCCTCGAGCGCCAGGGCGCGCTCAAGGCGGAGGTGCTCGAGTCGTGAGCACGATCGCCTCCACGCCATCGGCGAGCCTTCTCGCACCCGATGCACGTCTCGCCGCACGCGCCCGCGGTGGCGACACCCGTGCACTTGCGCACGAGGCTGCCAAGACGCTCGTCACGGAGGGTCTGGTGAAGCCCGTGTTCGCCTCGCTGCGCGACGGCGGATTTGCGGCCGAGCCCTTCGCTCCGGGTACCGCCGAGCGGCGCTTCCGCCCCATGTTCGACGCCATCCTCGCCGACCGCGTGGTGGAGGGTTCGAACTTCGCCCTCGTCGAGCGCACCGCGGACCGCTTCGAGCGATCCATGGCGCACGCGGCCACGCGCCGGGAGCAGGCCGAGCGGCCTCGCTCGGCGCACGGAAAGGACTGACCCATGCAGCAGACCACCCCGCGACCCAACCAACTCCGGCCACAGGCCACGCGGCTGCTCGAGATCCTCGAGGCCACCCTCGCTGTGCAGCGCGAGATCCTCGCCGGCATCCGCGCGCGCCGCGAAGCCGTGCGCCGCGCCGACTTCGCCGAGCTCGCCCGTCTGGAGAAGGGCGAATCGCCGCTCGCACTCCGCATGCAGGAGCTCGAACGCGCCCGCGTCGCCGAGCTCGCGCAGCTCACCATCCGCCTCGCGCTACCCCCAAAGTCGCCTCTCGCCGACATCGCCGCGCGTCTCCCCGAGCCCGACCGCGCGCGGCTTGACCTCGTGCGCAGCGAGCTCCGCGGCGCCATCGCCGACATCCAGCGCGAGTCCGGCGTCGTGCGCCAGGCCAGCGAGCGCCTCTCGGCGCACATGGCGGGCATCCTCCAGTCGGTGCACTCCGCGCTCGCCCACGCCAAGGTCTACTCGCGGGGCGGCGTGATCGCCATCGGCCCCAATGTCATCTCCACGCTCGACATCAAGTCGTGACCCGTCCAGCCAAGTCGTGACGCCTTCAGAACGGTGAGGATCCAGCCATGAGCATCAACGGCGCACTGCAGATCGGCCAGTCGGCCATCCTCGCCAGCCAGGCCGCCATCCAGGTTGCGGGCAACAACATGGCCAACGCGGCCACGCCGGGCTACAACCGCCAGGTGGCGCGGCTGTCGCCCAGCCGCCCCGAGTTCATCGGCCGCGGCGGCTTCATCGGCACCGGCGTGCAGCTCGCGCGCATCCAGCGCACCGTCGATGTCGCGCTCCAGGGCCGCGCCCGCAACGCCATCAGCGACCAGAACGCCGCCGAGATCGACCAGCGCTTCCTCAACGCCATCGAGACCATCCGCAACGAACTCAGCGACCAGGACCTCTCGAGCCGCCTCAGCGCCTTCTTCAACAGCTTCAGCGAGCTCGCCAACAACCCCACCGACGAGGCCGTGCGCACCGTGGTGGTGCAGCAGGGGAGCGGCCTGGCGACCGCCATCCGCGAGCTGCGCGCCGAGCACGTGAACGTGCGCACCGAGATCGATCGCGCGCTCGGCTCGACCATCCGCACCGTCGATGGACTGCTCGACCAGATCGCCGACGTCAATCGCCAGATCGTGGAGACGGAGCAGGGCGGCGCCGGTGGCGACGCCAACTCGCTGCGCGACCGCCGCGACATGCTCGTCGACGAGATCTCCGCCTACATCCCCGTGAGCACCGTGGAGCAGCCCAACGGAGCGCTCGACATCCTCGTGGGCAGCGTGCCCGTCGTGCTCGCGGGCGAGTCGCGGGGAATCGTCCTGCGCACCGAGTCGAGCGGCAACGGCACGGTGGTCTCGCTGCGCGTCAAGGCCGACGGCACCACGCTCGCCCCCGATGGCGGGCAGGTTGGCGCGCTCTTCCGCCAGCGCGCCGACACGGTCGATCCCGCGATCGCCGACCTCGACACGCTCGCGCGCGAACTCGCGTTCCAGGTCAACCGCATCCACTCGCAGGGGCAGGGTCTGCGTGGATACACCAGCGTCACCGGCCTCAACACCGTGCTCGACCGCACCGCCAACCTCGCGGCCGATGCGGCGGGAATCCCGTTCGACATCCGCAACGGTTCCTTCGAGCTGCATGTGACCAACCAGTCGACGGGCGAGCGCACCACCGTGCTCGTGGCGGTCGATCCGAACACGACCTCGCTCGACCAGCTCGCCGCGCGCATTGCCGCCGCGTTCCCGGGCGGAACCGGCTCCGCGATCGCCACCGCCGACGGCGCGCTCCGCATCGACGCATCCAACGGCTACGAGGTGAGCTTCTCCGACGATTCGTCGGGGGTGCTCGCCGCGCTGGGCATCAACGGCTTCTTCGGCGGGTCAAGCGGTGTCGACATCGCGGTCAACCAGGCGCTCGTCGATGATCCGCGGCTCCTCGCCGCCGGTCAGGGGCATGTGCCCGGTTCCAACGCCGCGGCGCTTGCGATCGCCGGACTCGAGGAGGTCGGTGTCGATTCGCTCGGCGGCCGCAGCCTGCGCGGCTTCTGGCAGAGCGCCACCACCAGCCTCGCGGTGCGCACCCAGGCCGCCAACACCAAGGCCGAGAGCGCTGCGCTGGTGCGCGAGAGCATCGACTCGCAGATCCAGGCCACCAGCGGCGTGTCGCTCGACGAGGAGTCGATCAACATGCTCTCGTACCAGCGGCAGTTCCAGGCAGCCGCCCGCTACATCGCCACCATCGACGAGACGCTGCAGACGCTGCTCACGATCGTCTGATCCGGAGCGCCCGCGTGGTATCGGCCACACTGCGGCGGTGCACTCATCGCAGCGCGCCACGCGGCGGGGCATCCCCACGCCTCACACGAACGCGCGGCCGCGTGCATCGCTCGTCACGGTGATCGCCTCGACCACGCTCAGCACGAACAGCACGATCCAGAGGGGGATACCCAGGCAAAGGCACGGCGGCGCGACCACCATGCAGGCGCCCATGAACGTGAACACCGAGAGCACGAGCATCACGATGCCGCGGCTGAAGTAGCCCGCGACCAGGTTGTGGATGCCGAAGATGCCGAGGAATGCCGGGAGGATCGCCAGCAGCACGTACACCGTGCGCGAGCAGGCGGGCTGGTCCGTCGATCCGCCACCGCCGATGCTGGCGGGGGGGGTTCCCAGAGGACGCTGCGGTTCGCCAGCGACGGGGATGGCGGTGGGTTGCGGCGGTGGATCCGTGGGCTGGGAGGCCGTCGGCGGGATGGTGACCCTCGCCTCCGGATCGCCGGCCAGGGCATCGGGCGGAGGGGCCGTCGGCGCGTCGGCGATCCCGGTGGTCGGCGTGCGCGCCGCCGCGGGATCGGACCTGAGCCAAGGAACATCGGCAACGCGCCACGAGGTCGACAACCCGGCGATCTCCAGGCTGCCGTCCGGCTCGAGCAAGCCTCGCGCCGACAGGAGTTTGAGTTCAGCCTCGGTGTAGGGGCCCGAGCGGCGGCCGCGGGGATCGATGTAGAGGTATTCGGACATGCGGCGGGGATTGGGATTCGGCGGCGGGTGGATTTCACGCGGGCGTCGGGGACCCGATCGACGAGCTGATCCATTCTCCGCTCCATCGGACCGTGGACACGCGGATGCGTGCGGACTGCGTGAATATCCCGACAAAGGCCACCAGCCTCTTGGATCTCCGAGGGGTGTTCTGTACACTCTTCGGCGGAGCAGCAGGGATTTGGGCTTGGGGTTTTGATGCGTCCACCGCGTGTCCGCGAGGTGGGCGCTGGCTTTGTTCTCGTCGCACGGCGAGCGCAATCACACTCTCGACGCCCGCTCGTCCCCGCGCGCGTCGTGTGTTGTGAAGGCTCTCCCCGCGGGTCGAGACGTGTGTGGGTGTGTCTAACTGTCTGTCCCTGTTCCTGTCCCTGCCGAGCGCGCTCCGACACCCTTTCGGTCGCGCCGGCCCATGCGGCACCGCCGCGGAGATCAAGATGTCCCTGAAGTCCCTGTTCTGCATGGCTGCGGCTGCTGCCGTCGCCACCACCGCGTCCGCGGAGATCGTGTGCGGCTGGTCGATCACCACCGCGTTCCCCACCGGCACCGGCAACGTTCCGACCGGCAACACCTACAGCGTCGGCGCGGGTGATCTCGGCGTGCAGACCGCGGGTTCGTCGCTTTCGAGCTTCCACACCCTCGCTGCCGCCACCTACACGTCGCCCGCGGGCAACGGCTCGCAGTACGCGTTCTCCAGCAACAACTGGTCGATCGGCGACTACTACGAGGCGCGCGCCTCCACGACCGGCTACTCCGACATCCACCTCTACTGGGACCAGGCCCGCAGCTCCACCGGCCCCTCGTCGTTCGAGGTCGTCATGAGCGTCGACGGCGGCTCGAACTGGTCGACCGTGCTCGCGAGCTACACCGTGCTCCAGTCGGGCGGCGGCGGCGCCCCCGGTACCTGGTCCAGCACCGTCAACAACCCGCTCTACACCTCGTTCGTGGCGGTGGCTGCGGCCGACAACCAGACGGAGGTCATCTTCCGCTTCCGCTCGCTCGTCACCGCGGCCGCCGCGGGCTCGAGCCGCATCGACAACGTCATCATCAGCAGCGGAGCGATCCCTGCTCCGGGCGCGATCGCGCTCCTCGGCCTCGCTGGCCTCGCTGGCCGTCGCCGTCGCTGACTCGACTGACGGAACCTCGACTGCAACAAGAAAGGCGCGGACTCCAGCAGGGGTCCGCGCCTTCTTCGTTGAGAATGGTTCGTTGCGCAGCGGACGTTCAGCTGCAGGGACCCCACGCGCCCAGCACGATCGCGAGATCGGAGCCACCGACCGCTCCGTCGTCATCGAGATCCGCAGCAGCGTCCGCAGTCCCCCATGCCCCGAGCACCACGGCCAGATCGCTCGCGTCGGCGGCGCCGTCGCCGTTGATATCGCCAAGACAGGGAGCGGGGGGGGTGTAGCGCGTGACCCAGCGGAAGCTCGCGCCCACCTGGTTCACGATGTTCACGTTCACGTAGTCCTTGGTGCTGAACCGGTCGATGCGCGTGCCGCCGGTATAGAGGAACTGGCCGTTGTCGAGGATCGCCCCACCGCGCGGGCTCAGGAACACCTCGGGCGCCCGATACGACGCGTAGTTGATGGCGGTTGAATCGAACAGGAACAGCCCCCACGGCGCCGAGAATCCCACCGCCATCACGTTGCCCGCGCCGAGATCCACCAGCTGCTGCGGGAAGTTGATGCTGCTGATGCCGTCGGAATTGAAGAACGGCATCGGATTCACGGTACCGCCCGCGCCCACGAGCTCGAGGTCGTCGTCGGTGGAGTTGCCCACGAGGAAACCACCCGCGTAGGGAATGATGCCGCGCGGATCGCCGATGCCCGCCCAGTCGCTGAACACCACGGGCGCCGAGCCATCGAGGGCGATGCGGTAGATCTTGCCTCCGAGGTTGTTGCTGAAGCCGGAGGTCACATACGCGAAGCCGCCGTGCATGCAGATGCCGAAGGCGCCGTCGAGGCCCGAGGCGAGCGTGCGGAGGTACGTCCCGTTCGGGGAGTACTCGAACACCGAGCGCGCGAGCTCGTCGGTCACCAGCAGTGTGCGCGAGCCCGAGTCGACGATCTGGATGGGCTGCGTCAGCCGCGCGTCGCCCGGAATGAAGCTGTTGCTCACCAGCGAGCCATCGCTGGCGTTGAGCGCCCACACGCGGCCCAGCGTGGGTCCGGAGTCGGGAATGAGCAGCAGGTCCCCCGACTGCGCCGAGGCGGAGGCTGTCACCAGGACCAGTGCGGCCGGAATCTGCAGATGGCGGATCGATCTCATGCCCATGTCATATCCGATCGCGTGATCCGCACGAAGCCCCCGCGGTGCGGGAAACCAACTCTTCCCGGTTCCGGCTCCGATATCACGGGCGTCGGAAAAGCGACCGCCGCCAAGGCCTTCTCGAGGAGGCCTCGGCGGCAGTCGGATGTCGGGTAGGTGCGAAGACCGTTTGTCGATGACGCGCGGGACGTGTTCGCGCGTCTTCGACAACACTCAGGAGAGACCGCCCCCGTGGGCCACCAGCCAGTATCACTGCGCTTGTCTTGACGACCCACCACTCTGTGGTCGCCGAGTGCCTGAAACCGATGTCTCACACAACCTCCGCGCGGTTGTTGCCCCGAACGCGCGGAGGGATCTACGGTGCTCTCTGACCTTCACTTCACCCGACACTGCGGTGCGAGCAGGCGGAATGGGGTGTACGTCCCCGACCGACTGACGCGAGCCCCGGAAGAGCTCAAAGGGAAGTGCGACGGATCCCCTCCTCCCTGCGGAACTTGCGGATGAAAATGGCAAGAAGGGGTTATAAGGACGCAAAATGCGTCTTTGGGGCTTCCGAAGTCGGGTGGCACCGCACCGCGCGGGGCATGGCGGTTGCCTCCCAGTCGTGGAGCTACTCCGATGGGCGCAATTCCTGCCAACCTCGCGCGCGTACCGAACGCCCTTGCGTCGAGAATTGCCCTCGGCGGCATTCAAAAGACCAATCGCGATCTCCTTCTGCTGCAGGTGCAACTTGCCGCGGGCAAGGCGTTCACGCGCCCGTCGGAGAACGCCATCGGCGCCTCCACGGTGAGCGTGCTCGAGGATGCCATCGAGCGCCGTGAGCAGCGCGTCCGCAATCTCTCGCAGGCCGATGCCACCCTCAACGCCCTCGACAGCGCGCTCGGCGATGTCGCCGACCTGCTGCAGGAGGCGCGCGGCATCGGGCTCTCGCAGATCGGTGTTGGAAGCGACGACGCCACCCGCCGCAACCAGGCGACGGTGATCGACTCGATGCTCGGCTCGCTGCTCTCCATCGCCAACCGCGATCTCCGCGGTATCCACTACTTCGGCGGCGACGAGCACGCCGCGCAGCCGTTCACCGCCATGCTCAATGGCATCCGCTACATCGGCAGCGGCCCCGGCATGCGTGCCGACCTCGGGCTCGCCTCCGATATCCGCGTGACCATGGGGGCCGAGCAGGCATTCGGCGCACTCAGCGGCCGCGTCCAGGGTGAGCGTGACCTCGATCCGTCGATGACATCGGTCACGCGCTTGGGTGACCTTCGTGGCGCAAACGGAACGGGCGTGCGTGCCGGCGTCATCGAGATCGATGTGGCGGGCACCGTGTCCCAGGTCGATCTCTCCGAGGCCGACTCGGTGGGCGATGTGCTCACGCTCATCGGCGACGCCATCGCAGCGACCGACCCCGGTGCCAGCGTCGTGATCGATGCCGCGACCGGCGACCGCATCGCCATCACGCCGAGCGCGGGCGTGACCGTCACCATCCGCGACTCGAACTCCTCCACCACGGCGGGTGACCTCGGCTTGGCCGGAACCTATGCGGGCGGTGTGTCGACCGCGGGCCTCGACCTCGATCCGCGGCTGACACCGCTCACCCGACTCGACTCGCTGAGCGGACTCACCATGCCCCTCGGGCAGATCCTCCTCCGCAACGGCGGACAAGCGAGGGTGGTCGACCTCTCGGCCATGACCACCGTGCAGGACCTCCAGAACGCCGTCACGGCGCTCGGTATCGGCGCCCGCGTGGAGATCTCCGAGGACGGCACCCGGCTCAATGTCCGCAACGAACTCTCGGGAACGTCGATGGCGATCGAGGAGGCCGGCGGCAACACCGCCTCTGAGCTCGGCATCCGCTCGTTCTCCGGGCTCACCCGACTGGCCGACTTCAACGACGGCCGCGGGGTGCGACACGCCGACGGCGCCATCGATCCCACGACCGGGCTTCCCGACCCCGCCGCCGACCGAGACTTCCGCGTCGTCCTCAAGGACGGGCGCTCCTTCGAAGTCGACATCGACAATGACATCACGGTGCAGAACGTACTCGACTCGATCAACGCCGCCGCAGCGGCGGCCGGCGTGACCAGCGCGGAGTTCAACGCGCAGCTCGTGGGCAGCGGAAACGGAATCGAACTCGTCGACTCGACCGCGGGCGCCAAGATGCAGGTGATCGACCTGAACAACTCGGGCACGGCCACCGACCTCGGCATCCTCGGCGACTCGTCCTCGGCAAGTTTGGTGGGTACCGACCGCGCAACAGTTGCCGTCGACAGTGTGTTTTCGCACCTCATGGCCCTGCGCAACGCGCTGCTGGCCAATGACGAGCGTGGCATCGAGTTTGCGACCGACAAGCTGGAGTCCGACATCTCCCGCGCCACGGAGGCGCGTGCGGATGTGGGAGTCCGATCGCGGCGGGTCGCAGAGGCGACCATCCGCGAGGAAGACCTCGGTGTGCAGGACATGGCATTGCGATCGAGCATCCAGGACCTCGACTTCACCCAGGCGGCCACGCGCTTCGCCAGTCTCCAGCAGCAGCTGGAGGCGGGCCTCGCCGGTGCCGCGAAGTCGATCAACCTGAGCCTGCTCGATTTCCTGCGTTGATGGGACACAACCCGCGCGGTTGCGCGGTGCGCCTCCGGGGGTTCGGCCCCTCCGCGAGGCATCAGGGACGGAGCCCGACTGGCATGGATGCCAGACTCCAAGGATTGGAAGGCCGAATGGAGCACCCGACATGCTGATCCAGACCACGCGCTTCGGACCCGTCGAGATCGACGAGTCGCGCACCCTCGAGTTCCCCGCGGGACTGCTGGGCTTCTCGAACTACAAGAAGTTCGCCCTGCTGCAGCCCGACGACAACGGCGTGTTCTTCTGGCTCCAGTCGACCGAGAGCGCGGACCTCGCGTTCGTGGTCACCGATCCCGCCCTCTGGCTGCCCGACTACCAGGCCAACATCCGCAAGGAGCAGATGGAGGAACTCGGACTGCGCGACCTCTCGGAGGCGCAGGTGCTGGTGATCGTGAACAAGCGCGACCAGTCGCTCACCGCCAACCTGCAGGGGCCGCTCGTCGTGAACAGCGCGCGCCACACGGCCATCCAGCTGGTGCTCGCCGAGAAGAAGTGGTCCACGCGTCACGAGCTGGTCAAGCTCGGCGAGGGCGTGGCTGCGAAGATCGCCTGAGAGGGCGGTTGCGCGGAAGGTGTGACGCTCCCGCCGGG
>Ga0192647_102770_pt1 | contig 10777 bp, 7 predicted proteins | sample LauGreFa1BDMLBSN_2_FD_133046 | JGI IMG/M metagenome (GOLD analysis project Ga0192647, IMG submission 133046) | Freshwater lake microbial communities from Lake Michigan, USA - Fa13.BD.MLB.SN - reassembly | ecosystem: Environmental > Aquatic > Freshwater > Lake | place: Lake Michigan, USA...
GGCTCACCTTCGACTGCGGATTGCGGACGTCGAGCAGGCGGCCGCTGAGCGTGAGGCGGACCGGGGGCCCCTTCGGCGCGAGCGGAACGGCGGCGGGCTGGCCGTCGGGCGGCGGCTCAACCGGCGCGGCGTCGGGGCTGCCGGGCTCCGGGAGCGGAGGCCGCGTGACCTGCAAACGGTCGAGCCACACATCCTCGATGCGCGCGAGGCGCCCCTGAAGGTCGGAGAGGAAGTTCACCCAGTTCGCCTTGGTCTCGACAGCGCCGCGCAGGGCCGCGATCTGGCGAGTCGCCTCACCGATCTGCTGCAGGTTTTGCTCGTTACGGTTCTGCACCGAGCGCAGCGGCATCAACTGCCCTTCGTGCCTCGAAACCATCTCCTGCGTCGTCGCGGCGATGGTGTGCACGTAATACACGGGGGGCGCGAGCGACAGCACGGCGAGCGCCGCGGCCGCCAGCAGCACGGGCTGCCGTTTCCGGAAGGCGAGTGCCTCGGTGAGGGCGGGAGGGAGCAGACTGGCCTCGGATTCCTGCGGTGCCACGAGCCGCGTGGCCATGCCGACCAGGTCAGCGAGAACGTGGGCGGATGACTCGGCCCCAGCCGCGCGGGCATCGGCCGCGACGTCCACGGCCTTGAAGGTCTCGTAACGCTCGACGGGCAGGCGGAGTTTCTCGGCGAGCTGGCCGGGCAACTCCTCGATGAGCGAGCCGCCGCCGGTGAGGTAGAGCATGACGGCGGCGCCGCTGCCAGTCTGCCGCCGGTGATTCACCGCCGAACGGGTGATCTCCACCTGCAGTCGCGTGCAGAAAGCGGCGGCCGCCTTGTGCACCGCGGCGCGCGACGGCGAGCCCGCCGGAAGATCGCTCTGCCCGGAGATCACCTGGACCTTGAGGGCCTCGGCGGAGGCGAAGTCGATGCGGAGTTCCTCGGCGACGGCTTGAGTCACGGCGTTGCCCGCGAGCGCAAGCGTGCGGATGTAAAACCGCTCGCCCTCGATGAACAACAGGTTGGTGGACCGCGCGCCAACGTTGGCGACGATCACCGGCTCGATCACCTTGGGGTAATTGTAGCGGAACGCGTGAAGCAGCGCGAGGCCGGAGGGGGTCGCGCGCTCCGGCGGAAATCCCGCGGCGTCGGCCGCGGTGCAGAGCGCCTGCATGGCGTCGAACTTCACCGCGGTGAGCATCACCTCGAGATCAAAGCCGTCGTCGGCGACGACGTGGTGGTCCCACACCACTTCTTCCAATGGATAGGGAATGTTTTCCGCCGCCTCGAAGGAGATGATCTTCATCCGCTTCTCCTTCGCGAGCGAGGGCGTCCGGATGAACTTGGTCAGCGCGAGATGGCCGGGCACCGAGATCGCGGCGCGTCCGGACAGACGGCGGCGGGCCACGATCGCGCCGAGCGACTGGGCGATCTCGGTCGACCAACGCGCTTCGAGCGCGGGATCGGAGGTGTGCGGCTCGAGCGCGAACTGCTGCAGCACGAGGCGCCCGGAAGCTCCCACCCCGAAGACACCGCAGGCCACGTGGCCGGCACCGATGTCGACTGCTAGAACGCGGGGGGTTCGCATGGGTGGATCAAAGGAAAAAGCGACAGCGAAAGGGCGAGACGCGGCAAGTGTATTATGGTTACGCAGAAGCGATTGCGCGCCGCGGAAATGACGCTACCCGCCCCTCTGCTCATCGAGCTCCCCGGCGCACGTAGGAGGGGGTAGCCCGGGGATATTCGCCCGCGAAGGGCGTGAGGTACTGCGGAAGCAGGATGCCCTCATTCGCGGCGGCCGCCGCGGCTCCGGTGCGCTGAAGCGCCTGCCGCTCCTCCGCGGTGGCGAGGTTGCCGGAGTAGGCACCGCGCCCCGCGGGAATTGATTTCCCCTCGACCGCGATCTCCACCCCCCATTGCCGCGGGTCCCCGCGGAGCTGATCGCGCTTCACGACCTCCGCCGGCAGGTAGAACCGAACGTCCGCGCGCCCCGGCTCCAAAGCCACACACTCCGCCTCGGCACGATGGAACTCGATGCGCCGTCCCGATCCCGCTACCCCGGGCAACTCGAACGCGAGCAGCAGGCTCACCCGTATCCGCGACACCATCTGGGCCGGAGCGCCGTGCGCGGGCCGCACCTGCAACGCGATCGCGGCCTCATACCAGTTCCCCGGCGCGCCGCCGGGGGCGCGGACATTGGAGAACTTCACCGCCGAAACCTCGACCGGCACCACGGCGGGGGCGGTCGCTCGCCCGGCCGTTGAGGCCGAGCAAAACAATCCGGTGCTCACGAAAAGGCAGAGAGAAGCAAGCGCGCGCATGGGCCTCGGGCCGGTGAAGGACGCTCCGGCGGGGGTGATGTCAAACGCGCTCCCGCTCGAAACGCGGACTTGCCGTGCGGGCCGCCGCCCGCCGGTCTCGGGGCTCCGATGGAAAAGATTCCCTACAAGCTCGCCGTCCTCGTGTTCGTGGAGAACACGGCGGGCGAACACCTGCTGCTCCTGCGCGCCAAACCCCCGAACCTCGGCGTCTGGAGTCCGATCGGCGGCAAACTGGAGACGGCGACCGGCGAGTCCCCCTTCGAGTGCGCCGCGCGCGAGACCTTCGAGGAAACCGGACTGCGTGTCGGGGCGCACGACCTGCACCTTTTCGCGATGATCGCGGAGAAGGCTTACGAGGGCCAGGCCCACTGGCTCATGTTCCTCTTTCGCTGCAAGGTCCGTCTCGCCGCGCTACCGCCTGCCATCAGCGAAGGGCGGTTCGCGTTCTTCTCCCGCACCGCCATCGAAACCCTGCCGATCCCCGAGACCGACCGCAAGGCGCTGTGGCCCATCTACGATCGTCACCGCGATGGATTCGTCGCGCTGAAAGCCGACTGCGCCCCTGGCAAACCCATCGCCGTCGAGGTGGAGCAGGCGCTGCCTCACCCGCGCGACTGAAACGCGGAGCCGGCGGCGTACCGCATCCGGGACCCGCGACGACCCGGAAGGAATCCACGCTTGATTTCCCTCCGGCCGGGAGAAATCTCTGACCCTCAAGTCTTTCACTGACTCTCCGTGACCAAGAAACCGACCTCCCAGGAATCATCCCGCGCATCCGCACGCGAGTGCGGCCCGGACCACGCCAAGGCGCCCGTCAACGCGCGTCTGACGAAGGAAGAGAAGATCGAGCTGCTGCGCAAAATGGTGCGCATCCGCCGCTTCGAGGAACGCAGCCTCCGGGCCTACCAATCCAAAAAGATCGGCGGGTTCCTGCACCTCTACATCGGCCAGGAAGCCGTGGCGGTCGGCTGCTGCTCGCTGATGGGCAAGGATGACCACGTGATCACCGCCTACCGGGACCACGGCCACGCCATCGGCGTAGGCATGGACACCAAGCCGCTGATGGCCGAGCTCTACGGGAAGGCCACGGGCTGCTCCAAGGGCAAGGGCGGCTCGATGCATTACTTCGACCCCTCGCGGAACTTCTGGGGCGGCCACGGCATCGTCGGCGGCCAGATCCCGCTCGGCGTCGGCCTCGCCTACGGTCTTAAGTACAAGGGCCTCAAAGGAGCCGCGATGGCGTTCATGGGCGACGGCGCCGTCAACCAAGGGGCCGTGCACGAGGCCTATAATCTCGCCTCGCTTTGGAATCTGCCGGTCGTGTTCGTGATCGAGAACAACGGCTACTCGATGGGCACCAGCCAAGCGCGCTCCTCCGCCGGCGAACTCGCGCAGCGCGCCGCGGGTTACGACATGCAGTGGGGCCAGTGCGGCGGGCACGACGTCTACGAGGTGCGCGCGATGATGGACAAGTTCCTCACCCTCGCCCGCGACACCCATCGCCCGAGCACCGTCGAGATCGACACCTACCGTTACCGCGGGCACTCGGTCGCCGACCCCGACAACACCTACCGCAGCAAGACCGAGATCGAGGAGTACCGCCGCACGAAGGACCCGATCCAGCTCTTCCAGGACCGCCTGATCGCCGAGAAGGTGATCGACCAAGCCGGCTTTGACAAACTGGACGCCGAGGCCCGCGCCGAGGCCGACCTGGCCGCCGACTTCTCCGAAGCCAGCCCCTTCCCGACCCCGGACGACATCCAGAAGGATGTCTATTGGGAATCCGATCATCCCTCCGAACGCGCCTCGCGCGGACGGCTCTTTTTCGACTGAGCCGGAACCCACCCTTCAACTTCGCCGCCCCCCGGATCCCGCCACATGCCTGTCATCACTTACCGCGAAGCCGTCCGCCACGCCCTCGCCGAGGAACTCGCCCGCGACCCGAACGTCGTCGTCATGGGCGAGGAGGTCGGCCAGTTCAATGGGGCCTACAAGGTCACTGAGGGACTTCTGGCCAAGTTCGGCCCCGACCGCGTGGTCGACACCCCGATCAGCGAGGCCGGGTTCATCGGCATGGGTATCGGCGCGTCAATGCTCGGCGTGCGTCCCGTGATGGAGCTGATGTTCTGGTCCTTCTATTCGGTCGCGTTCGACCAGATCCTCAACAACGCCGCGAACGTCCGCTACATGAGCGGCGGCCAGATCAATTGCCCGATCGTCATCCGCGGCCCCGCCAACGGCGGCACCAACGTCGGCGCCACCCACTCGCACACGCCGGAAAACGTCCTCGCCAATCACCCGGGCGTTAAGGTCGTGGTGCCGTCCACGCCGCATGACGCGAAGGGGCTGCTCAAGTCGTCCATCCGCGACAACGACCCGGTGTTCTTTCTGGAAAACACCATGCTCTACGGCGAGAAGGGCGAGGTTCCCGAGGGCGAACTGATCATTCCGCTGGGCTCCGCCGACATCAAGCGGGCCGGCAAGGACCTCACCATCGTCACCTACGGCCGCAGCGTGCTCCACTCGCTCGCCGCCGCCGAGCGTCTCCAGCAGGAGCATAACATCTCCGCCGAGATCGTCGATCTTCGAACCATCCGCCCCCTCGACATCGACACCGTGCTCGCGTCGGTCGCGCGCACCCACCGCGTCCTGATCGTCGAGGAGCAGAAGCCCTTCGCCTCAGTCGGCTCGCAGCTCGCCTACATGATCCAGCGCGAGGCGTTCGACGAGCTCGATGGCCCGATCCACCGCGTCACCACCGTCGACGCGCCCGCGATCTACAGCCCGCCGGTCGAGGTCGAGCAGCTGCCTAACCCGGGCCGCGTCTATCAGGGCGCGCTCGCCGCCCTCGCCTGATTCCAAGCGCCGCCGTCAATTTCATACCTCCGCGACCATGGCCAACATCATCGAAATGCCGAAACTCAGCGACACCATGACGGTGGGCACGCTGGCGAAGTGGCTGAAGAAGGAGGGCGACGTCGTGAAGTCGGGCGACATGCTCGCCGAGGTCGAGACCGACAAAGCCACGATGGAGCTCGAGTGCTTCTTCGACGGCACGCTGCTGAAGATCTTCGCGCCCGGCGGCTCCAAAGTCGCGATCGGCAACCCGCTCTGCGCCATCGGCAAACCGGGCGAGACGGTCGTCGCACCGGAGGCCAAACCCGCTCCCGCCGCCGCTGCCGCCAAACCGGCCGCTCCGGCGCCGACCCCCGCCCCGACCCCCAAGGCCCCCTCTCCCGCTCCGGCCGCTGCTGCTCCCGTTGCCGCTCCTGCCGGCCGCGTGAAAATCTCCCCGCTGGCCCGCAAACTCGCCGCCGAGAAGGGCATTAATCCCGCCGGTGTCACCGGCTCCGGTCCGGGCGGACGCATCGTTCGCGCCGACGTGCTTGCCGCCGCCCTCGCGCCGCGTTCCGCCGCCCCGGCCGCCATCGACCGCTCCGGGCCCGTCCAGGAGGAGCGCACGGTCGCCATCTCCGGCATGCGCGAGGCCATCGCGCGGCGACTGGTCGAATCGAAGACCCAGCTGCCACATTTCTACTTGGAGATCGAGATCGACGCCGCCCCGCTGCTCGCCATCCGCGAGCAACTCAACCGCGGCCTCGAGACCGCCGGCGTGAAGCTCTCGGTGAACGACTTCGTGCTCAAGGCCGCCGCTGAGGCGCTGCGCCATGTGCCGCAGGTCAACGCCTCGTGGCTCGGTGATTCCATCCGCTACCACGGCGCCGCCCACGTCTCCTTCGCGGTGGCGATCGAGGACGGCCTGATCACTCCGGTCGTGCGGGACACCCACCTGAAGGACGTCTTCCAAATCAGCACCGAGGCCAAGGCGCTCGGCAAACGCGCCAAGGAGAAGAAGCTCAAGCCCGACGAGTTCACCGGCGGCACGTTCTGCGTCTCCAACCTCGGCATGATGGGAATCCCGCGTTTCTCCGCGATCATCAACCCGCCGAATGCCGCCATTCTCGCCGTCGGCACGATCGTGAAGAAGCCCGTCGTGCGCGACGACGCGATCGCCATCGGGCAGACGATGATCCTGACACTCTCCTGCGACCACCGCGTCGTGGACGGCGCCGTCGGCGCCTCCTACCTCAACGCGCTGAAATCCCTCCTCGAGGCCCCCGCCCTGCTGCTGGTCTGAGCCGGACCGGGCCTAGGGGCGCGACACGGCGAACTCAGACCGCCCAACGAACTACGGCGCCGTCGATGACGCGCGCGCTCCGCCCGCCGTCGCCTCAATTCCCGTAACCGATCACCGGGGTCACGGGTGTGGGAGGGGGAGGCGTCACGCCTTGGGCGGTTAGCTCCCGCTTGATGGCGTCCATCGTCTCGAACGACGGTTTGAAGTTTCCGAACCGGTGGCCCTCGGCGATGAGTAACGGAGTCCAGCCGCGCTTGTTTCGCGTGTACCAGACGTCGAAACGCATGCCTCGCTTCGCCAGCAGATGCACCATCCGCGGAAAATTCGCGAAGGCCGCACCATGCATCGCGGTGTCCCCGTTCTCCGTGACCGCGTTGATGTCGGCTCCGATGCCCAGCAGGAACTCCACGGCGGCGAGCGCCTCTTCCTCGCTTCCCGCCTCCTCGCCCGCCGCGCGCGTGCCGAGGCCCGCGGCCGCCATCAACGCCGTCGCTCCGTCGGCATTCGTGATCCGGGGGTCGGCACCCAGTTCGAGCAGCAGCTTCATGTACTCGAGGTCGGCCGTGTCGGCCGCGAGCAGGAAGGGTGTCGCTCCCTTGCGCGCGATCCGGCCACCGCCCGACGGACCGCCGCCCAGGCGATCATTGACGCGCGCCCCCGCCGCGACCAGCCGTCGGATGAGCTGCACGCTGTTCACCGGTCCCGTTACCCGCGGCTCCGGAAACCCTTCGTCCTCTCCACGATCGGCCTTCCGCACCCACACCATGACGTGCAACGGGGTGTAGCCGCTGCGCATGTCGCCGGCGTCCGCCCCCCGCTCCAAAAGGTCCAGGGCGAGCTCGAAGTGACCGTTCTCGATCGCCAGCAGCAGGGCGCTGGTCCCGCGTCGCGGGAGCTTTCCGCCGGAGCGCGCCGGCCGAGTGACGTCGTTCACATCGACACCTGCCCGCAGCAGCGCCGCCACCGCCGCGCGGTGCCCGCCCCGCGCGGCGAACAACAGCGCCGTGAATCCGGAATCGACCGCCGCGCAGGCGTCCGCCCCGCCCGCCAGCAGCACCTCCACGACCGCCGCGTGCCCCTCCGCGGCGGCCCACATCAACGGCGTCTGGCCGAGTAAGGGCAATCGAGCATTCACGTCGGCGCCGCGGGCGACGAGGGCCCGCGCCAGCGGCGCCCGGCCCGCGCGCGCCGCCGTCATGAGCGGGGTCTCCCCGCCGGGTGTGGCGCGGTTGGGATCGGCCCCCGCGGCCAGCAGACGGTCCGCCACCGAGGCCGAGCCGTTGATACACGCGAGCGAGAGGGGCGTGACGCCGTAACGATTGACCTGATCCGGCGGCGCGCCAGCCGCCAGCAAAGCGGCCACCGACGGCTCGTGGTCATGCTGTGCGGCCCAATGCAGCGCCGTCGTGCCGTCGGCCTGCGCGGTCTTGACCTCGGCGCGCGCGGCGAGCGCGGCACCCAGCGCGGAAAAATCGGCCCGCTCCGCCAGATCGGCGACCGCGGCGGCGGACACCGCCTGCGTGACCGCCAGCGCCGCGGCGACCAAGGCTCGGGCGCGCATCGTCACAAGGTGACGGGCGAGAAAAGTTCGTCGGCGCGGCCGCTGCTGTCGCCAAAGCGGTCGATCCGCACGCCGACCTTGTCCAGCAGGGCCAGGTGCACGTTGGCCAGCGGCGTGGGGTTGTCGTAGCGCAGGTGCCGCCCGCCGCGCATGCCTCCGGCGGCTCCGCCGGCGACGATGACAGGCAGGTTGGTGTGGTCGTGGATGTTCGGATTGCCGATGCCGCTGCCGTAAAGCAGCAGCGAGTGGTCCAGCAGCGAACCATCGCCCTCCGGCGTGGCCTTTAGGCGCTCGAGATAGTAGGCGAACAGCGACACGTGGAACGCGTTGATCTTGGCCATCCGGGCGATCTTATCCGGATCGTTGCCGTGATGGGACAACGGGTGGTGGGGATCAGGCACGCCGATCTCCGGGTAAGTGCGGTTGCTGGTCTCGCGCGCGAGCTGGAAGGTGCAGATGCGGGTGACATCGCCCTGCATCGCGAGCACTTGGAGATCAAACATCAGGCGCGCGTGGTCGCCATAGGAAGCCGGAACCCCCGGAGGGCGATCGAGATCCGGCAGCGGACGCTCCCCCACCTCGGCTTCGGCCCGCTGGATGCGACGCTCCACCTCTCGCACCGTCTCCAGGTAACCATCGACCCGGGCTCGGTCGCCGGCGCCGAGTTCGCGGCGCAATCGCGCGATGTCCTCGCCGACCCAGTCAAGCAGGCTGGCCCGTTTCCGCAAAGCGGCCCGTCGCTCCTCGGCTCCCCCGCCTTCGCCGAACAATCGCTCGAATACGACGCGCGGGTGCGCCTCCGACGGCAGCGGCGTCGTGGGCGAGGACCACGAAAGGTTGTTCTGGTAGACGCAGGCGAAGCCGTTGTCGCACTGCCCCGCGGTCTGCATCATGTCCATCGAGAGCTCGAGGGAAGGCAGCCTCGTCTCGCGCCCGATCTGCTGGGCGGCAACCTGATCGGCGGTGGTGCCGAGGTAGTAATCGGAGCTCTCGGTCTGCTTCGCCTTGGCCGCGCTGAGGAAGGCGGCGTTGGAAGTGGCGTGGGACCCCGGATAGGCGTTCCTCAACTCGAGGTTGGTGAGGACGGTCAGCTTGTCCTTCACCGGTTCGAGGGAGCGAAGGATGGGGGAAAGCGCGCCCAAACGTCCGTCGCTTCCCGGCGGCGTCCAGCGCGACTGGTCGCAGCCCATCGGCATGAAGATGTAGCCGAGACGGCGCACGGGCCGCAGCGCGGTGCGGTTCGCGGCGGTGGCGGCGGGGATCATGGCATCGAGGAGCGGCAGCGCGAGCGCGGCTCCGGCACCGCGCAGGAAGGTGCGGCGCGGCAGGGCTTTTTTCGTGATGATCATGGCGGGGTCCTCCGGAAGCGGAAGGGGGTGCTTTCGACGATGGCGTGGATGAGGGCGGAGAATCGATGGTTTTCCGCGCCGGCGCGACCCACGATGGCTCGCACCACGGGGGCGTCGCGGTGGTCCAACGGCCGGCCGAGGCCGAAGATGAGCAGCTTCTCGGCTAGATTCGCGGCGAAGATCTCCGGCCGTTTCAACAGAGCCTGCTCCAACGCCGCCACGCCGCTGAACTCACCGGCACCGGGCATTCCCCCGAGGGCGTCGACCGCCTCCCCGTCCTCGAAGACGCGCCAGCGCCCCACCGCGTCGAAGTTTTCCAGCGCGAAACCCACCGGGTCCATCTGCACGTGGCAGCTTGCACACACCGGATCGGCGCGATGCGCGGCCAAACGCTGGCGGATCGGAAGTTTCTCCGAGATGCTACGGGCATCGAGGGCCGGCACGCTCGGGGGCGGCGGGGGCGGCGGCGAGCCCACCAGGTTGGCAAGGATCCAGTGACCGCGCACCACGGGCGAGGTCCGCGTCGCGTAGGAAGTCACCGTCAGGAGACTCCCGTGGCGGAGCAGCCCGCCGCGCTGCCGCCCGGGATCGCCCGCGAACGAGACCCGCCGGAAGTGGCTTCCGAGCACGTGCGGAACACCATAGTGCCGCGCGAGCCGCTCGTTGAGGAAGGTATGGTCGGCGCTGATCAGCTCCAGGACGCTGCGATCCCCCAGCAGGATATCCTCGAGGAAAAGTTCCGTCTCCCGGCGCATGGCCTGCCGGAGGTTGTCGTCAAAATCGATGAACAGCCGCAGGTCGGGCGTCACCGTCTCCAACCCGCGCAGGTGCAGCCACTGCGCGCCGAAATTGCTGACCAGGTTACGCGCACGGGGATCGGCCAGCATCCGCGCCACTTCCGACCGCCGGCCGTCGGTCGTGCGCAGCGCGCCTCCTTCAGCCGCCCGCAGCAGCGGTTCGTCCGGAAGACTGCTCCAGAGGAAGAACGCGAGACGCGAGGCAAGCTCGAGGTCCGTCAACTCACGCACCGCACCCGCCGCCGCACCGGGCGGATCCGCCTCGATCCGGAACAGGAACCGTGGGCTCACCAGGATAGCCGCAAGCGCCTCCTCCATGCCCGCCTCCGGTCCACCCGCCTTCCGGCCCTCCCGGAAAAATCGTAACGGACGCTCCACATCCTCCTCGCCCGCCGGTCGGCGATAGGCCCGGCGCACCAAAGGCGCCAGGATTTCGCGCGCCCGCGCCTCCTCCTCCAACTCCGTCCATGCCTGCCCCTCCGGCGCGAACGAGGCGGTGGGTCCGAAAATCCGGCGGCGACTCGCCGTTTCGCCCGGCCCTCGGGCCTCCAACGGACCGGTGACTGTGATCTGGTACAAAGCCGGCGCGGTGCGCGGATGCCGGTGCATGTTGAACCGCGCCACGG
>Ga0192647_102780_pt1 | contig 10760 bp, 16 predicted proteins | sample LauGreFa1BDMLBSN_2_FD_133046 | JGI IMG/M metagenome (GOLD analysis project Ga0192647, IMG submission 133046) | Freshwater lake microbial communities from Lake Michigan, USA - Fa13.BD.MLB.SN - reassembly | ecosystem: Environmental > Aquatic > Freshwater > Lake | place: Lake Michigan, USA...
GCATATATTTCACTTCTCTCTGATAATAAATCTAAATTTACTATCATAGTTCTAAAAACGTTATCTCCACTCATATCCTTTAATAATGCATAATATACATTATGATGACCAAACGCCATTCCACCCATTATTTCACAATCTATATCTAATATTTCATATATTTTATCTGTATTTGCTTGACCATTTACAATAAGATAAATATAATTACCCTTTTCAAATTCAATTAAGCTATCATTTACCATTTCTTTAAGTATAATAATTTAACTATTTTATTTAAATTATTATTCAATTTTATTATTTAAAGTAAATCATTCATCTTCTTTTTTAAATTAATAAAGTCGTCATCTACTTTATCTATTTTAATTTCAATTCTATCTATGCTTTCATTGTTATTTTTTAGCATTTTATTCATTGTTAATGCTATATCTAACATTTCATCGATATTATTGCTTTCGCCATTAATTCCTTGTTCTAAATCTACTACTTTTTTAGACCTTTTTTTCTTTGATTGAGAGAAATTAAATGAAAAAAGATTTAAAAAAGATCCCCACCAAGTCATTTCGCGAACTTTATATATAGCTTCTTTTGTTAATTCTTCTGCTTCTTGTAATGTATTTTCTGAAAATTCAAGTATTTCTTTTTGAACTTTAAGTTCATTTAATGTTTCTCTCCCAGTTAATATTGACTTATGAACAAGTCTTGCATTTATTATTTCATCTTCCATTTACTATAATTATTTAAGTTATTTATTTACACCCTTGAAGATTTAAAATGGCTTGCTTAATAAAAAAACATTTCCTCACCTAACATACTGTTTTTATAACCAATTCTAAAACATTTTGATGTTGTTGTTTTATCTTCATCACACTGTAATGTAAATATTATATTTCTTAATTTATGATGAACATTTCCGCGACATCTCAAATACCGAATATCAATGACGGTATATATTTTATCATTTAAAAAATATTTATCATCTTTTCTTAATTCTTCTACTTTCTTAAATATATAATCGTTTGGTGTAATATCCATAATAATAATATTAATAATAATATTATTTAAGTTCATTTATTTTTTATAATTAAATGTGCCATTTTAAATCTTCAAGGGTGTAAATAATTATTAATTAAATAGTACTTTCTTCGCAAGACATTCTATGTCCTAAATAATATGAATGATCTTCTGTATTTGTTTGTGCCAAACTATATTTATCCGCGCATGCGGGGTCTTCACCATTTGTTGCACTACATACAGTTAATTTACCAGTTGCATCTTCAAAAATCTCTCTTACACTATGGTAGTAACCAAAACCAGAAGAAGGTGGCACATGTGGAACCATATCTTTATTATGAACAGTTCTATAATGTTCTGGAATTTTAGTAGAAACAAAGGCGGCATATTTGCTATCACCAACACGTGGCTGACCATAATCATAAACTTTAACACTTACTCCATTTTTTACTAATTCCATACCAATAAGTTGAGCACAAGCTGCGCCATAAGAATGTCCTGTTACTGTTACTGTATAACCAGGATATGACTTTTGAAGTGACTTAACGGTATTTATAGCCTTATTTGAAACGCCTAAAGCGGAGCGATAAAAACCATAATGAACCTTACAATTACACTCTGGAAATGTTGTATAAGAAACCTGCATAACTTCAAAATCATCTAACCAATTCATAACTGAAGATGAACCTCTTAAAACAACATAAATTGTTTTAGTTGATGGTAATACACCAATATAACCTTGTAAATCAGTTTTTAAATCATATAATGTGTCTTTATATATAAAACCTTTTGCTGCACCATCTAATGTCATAGTTTGATATCCATCCTTACCACAATAAGCTGCACCACTTAACCAAACACAAGTATTTAATTGGCTTGAATCATAGCTATAAGTGAATCCAAGTAGAGAGAATAATAAAAAAAGTTGTAAAAAAAACATTTATATTTATGTAATATAAATATTTTTATATATTTTTAATAATTTATTTTATTATTTATTGTTGGTAAATAGCTGCTTTCTTACTTCAGCTATTTTACTTTTAATTTGACTAAACTCATAAAACAACTCATCAAAACTTTCTTCAATTAATTCAAGGTCGTAAAAGTTAACATCTTTTATAATAATCTCTCCTTTTTCATTTTTTGTATAAACTGAATCAAGCATATCATTACTATATTGAATCATATGTTTAAGCTCATAAAAGTTTCTAGCAATGCTAATACGTTTATCTTCTATGTTAGAAGACAAAGTGTTATTTTGTGTAATTATTTGAATATCTGTCATTTATCAATATTATTTATATTATTATTAATATCTATTTATTTATTTTCAATTTTTTAATTAAATAAAAAATATATAAGTATATTAATGTCTTGTCCAAAAGATACAAATTTGAAAGTGCTTGATGAAAATGGTAATTGGATTTCTCCAAATGTTAAAAGAATAAGTAGATGTGCAGGTAGGAAATCGTTTTATCCTAGCTTTACTCCTGTAATTTATAGTTTATCTTCTACAGCATCTATTGCAGGATATTATACAGTTGTAACTATTCAAGGATCTAATTTTATGCCACCATGTAACGGTGAAACATATGTAAATTTTGGTACTTACACTAGAATACCAATAACATTTTATAGTTCATCGACAATTTCATTTATTGTTCCGTTAAATGCTGTTGCTGGTGTATATAATGTTAGAGTTGTAAATATATACAATGATAGCTTTAGTTTAGCTGTAGGTCAAAGTTATCCTGGAATACCTAATTTTTCAAATGCGATTCCATATATAATTTCAAATAGACCTTATATTGTATCAGGAACATATACAATAACAAGTGATACAAGTTTTAATACTATTATTACTTTTACTGGAAATGGTTCTTTTAGTTTTTTACCGTATTACACAAGTATACCTATAACAAGTATACCTATAAATTATACTGTAGTTGGCGGTGGGGGAGGAGGAGGTGGTAATAATGGAGCTGTTGGATTTGGTGGCGGAGGAGGAGGACAAGTATTAAAAGGTAATTTGAATAGTTCATTTAATATTTTATATTCAGTTACAGTAGGCAGTGGTGGAGCAGGCGGAACTTCCAATTCATCTATAGCTCAAAATGGATTAAATTCTTCTATAATTTCATCATTAACAACAATAATTGCTTTAGGTGGTATAGCAGCTCCTCAATCAGGATCTAATAATGGTAATGGTGGCAATAGTGGTGCTGGTGGAACAGGTGGAATTTTTTATAATGGGTTTCCTCCCGCTCCATCAACTATCAATGGTGTAAATGGAGGTGGAGGTGCTGCTGGAAGTGGCCAACAAGCTTTAGCTGGTAATGGTGGGTATAATATTATTGATTCTAATTATGGTGGAGGTGGTGGAGGTGGTTCAAATAATGGATTTATTTCAGGTGGTTTAGGTGTTGGTGGTGGTGGTAATGGTGGCAATCAATTTACATCAGGTGCAAATGCAACTGCAAATACAGGAGGAGGTGGAGGTGGATGTGCTTTTGATGCAGTAAAAGGGGGTAATGGCGGATCAGGAATTGTTATTTTGTATTTTAATGTATAAAATTAGTATATTTAAAATATATATGCAATATTTTTATTTATATATATTTTTACTTCTCTCTTTTATTATTATTGTGTCTTATTGGACAACTATAAATAGCCCTATTGTAGAGCCATTTAACTCTAATAAGCAGACATTTGTTTTATTAGGCGATAGTATACTTAAAAATGATGCTTATGTTGCGGATGGAAAAAGCGTAGATTCTTTACTTATTGAGAGAACAAATGGAAAAACTATTTCTTTAGCAATTGACCATTCAAAAATTGTTGATGTTTTTGGCCAAATTAATAATATTCCAGATTCTTTAAATGATAATTTAACAACAATTTTTCTCTCTGCTGGTGGAAATGATATCTTATCTTATTATGTTGATAATAATGGTGATTCTAAAGACGATAAACCATTAAAACCAATGTTTGCTGCATATAAAAAACTTGTAAAGTCAATTAAAACCAAAGTTCCACAAGCTAATATAGTGTTATTAGACATATATTATCCTGAAAATATGACGTATAAGCAGTATCATTCAATTATTAGCGAATGGAATAATATGATTTACGACTATGCAAATTCTAATAATTATCAAGTATTAAAAATTAGTAGCATTCTAACAAAACAAGAGGATTTTACGTTAGGAATTGAACCGTCGGCAACAGGTGGCGCCAAATTAGTCAGCGAAATGTTAACTAGGTAAAATTTGTGATTGATTATGATATGTAATATATTTATTTCTAATAATATAAATAGCTGAAATAGATAGTAAAAAGAATTCTGTTGAGCTTCTAGTAATCATAGGAGTATCATTCATTTGCATACTATAATAAATCCACATACTTGAAGAGAAAATATTTAAAATACAAAATATTAATGAAAAAACATTTGTGCTTTTATTTTTGTATAATAAAAACATAAAAATAAATCGAGCAACAATTGATATTGAAGTTGCAGTATAAGGTATAATTTTAAGGTTTGAAATCATTATATTTTAAGATTTATTTGTCTTTAAGTATTGAAGTTATATATTTTAAAAAGAAACTTAAAAACAGGCTTTTGTTTCTTTAACCAAGGGTAGCCTTCGGCTTTAAGTATAAAAATCAATTTATTCTTTTTTTTGTAAATTTTTTGGGGAAAGTTTTTTTGAGTTTTCATTTTTGGACATTTATAAATGTCCATTTTTCGAAAACCCCGAATTAATCTTCAAAAAAATCTAATTTGTGACGATAAAAAAATTTTATCGTCTGGTGACAGAAAAAATAATTTTAAATTTGTGACGATAAAATTTTTTAATTTTTATTTGCGGAAGCTTTAGGCGTTTTTTTTATTTCCATATTGTATACCATGGAAAACGCCGAAAACGCCAAATTTTTTTGTAATTTATGTGATTTTAAATGCTGTAAAAATTCTGAATGGTTAAGACACGTCTCAACCCAAAAACACATTTCTCGTCTCGATGGAAACTTTTTGGAAAACGCGGAAATAAAAAAATGCGCCGACTATATTTGCGAATGCGGTAAAAAATATGAGACCAAATCTGGTTTGTGGAAGCATCAAAAGACATGTAAAATTGAAAAAAAAGATATTAAAGAGGAAGAGATTGCTGCTATGAAGGAGATAATGAAGTACTTAATGAAGGAGAATTCTGAAATGAAGACGATGATGATGGAGCAACATAATACAATGATGGAGCAACAAACTATGATGCTTGAAGTAGTTAAAAATGGCACAACAAATCACAGTCATAACACAACGCACACCAATTCTCATAATAAAGCATTTAACCTTCAATTCTTTTTAAACGAGACATGTAAAGATGCTATGAATATAGGGGAATTTGTGGATTCTCTCAAACTACAGCTTTCAGACTTAGAAAAAGTAGGTGAGGCTGGCTATATCGAAGGCATAACCAGTATAATAGTAAAAAATCTTAAAGAATTGGATATAACAAAAAGACCAGTTCATTGCACGGATAAAAAGAGAGAAACTGTATATATTAAAGACGCTGATAAATGGGAAAAAGATGATGATAAAACACAAATGCATAAACTTATTAAACGTATTGCGTCTAAAAATATGAAAATGTTTGAAAAGTACAGAGAAGTACATCCAGATTGTCTTAAATATCACTCAAAATACTGCGATCAATATAATAAAATAGTTTATGAGTCTATGGGTGGTAAGGGTGATAACGATTTCGAAAAGAATGAAAAAATTATTAAAAATGTTCTAAAGGAGGTTATAATTGATAAAAATTTATAATTTTATATTTTATATTTTATATTTTATATTTTATATTCATAATTTAATAATTACCGCTATACGCGTGTCCTTGCTTACAATAATTAGGTAAGCAATCCAATTCATATTGTGCTCTACACCACTCGATATATTCATGATAAGGTCCGTGATGAGGATAGCTATAAGTTCTAACACGGTAATTAAACTTACGCATTGCCTCTGCCTCTAAACGATTCTCCTCAATTAAAGCTTCAGTTCTAGATGAATTACTATTTCCCATTTTGTTATATTATTATTGTTATGCTTTTAATAATATAACTGTTTTTTAAATCAATTTTTTTTTAAATACTTAAATATATTTGAACTTAAAGAATATAAGTTATTTAACGCGATAATAAATAAGCATTTGATAAGATTTGGTAAAGTTCCATATTAGGGGCGTTCCGTCTGTATCCTTTGTGCCTTCAAAACGCCAATCTAAATTTCTATTTAAGTTATCCTTCCATTTAAGCGTTCCAAGACGATGAAAGCTCATACCATCATATCCCATTTCAGAACCTTCGCATGTTAAAGTGGCACAGAAATGTTGTTGAGATAAGTCTCTAACAACTGCACTATCAATGGCATAAGTAGCATTATTAACCTTAAATTCGAGTGGTTTTTTGTTAAACCTTGCTGCTTCTTCTTCAAATATTTCCAATACTATAATATGCGGTAAATGTCCCATACGATGCACATTTTGAACTATTGTATCCTTCCACATCATATTAGCATCACGAATAATTAACATTTGAATAGAAGCATTATGTAAATAGTTAATAATACTGGTGTAATATAGTAGTGGATTGCCAGCCTCATCTACCCCAGTTATATAGGGATTTGATTTTTTATATGATTCAGGAATACCCTTGTAAAGCAAGTCAATAATAGCATTTGTGTTTAATTTATAAGCATATTCATTTCCTGTTAAAGACGCATCAACCCCAAAATTTAGAAGAGCAAATGCATCACGAAGTTTTGATGGAATTGCTGCACCATTTTGTTGTTTACCTTCAATCATAAGCTGTCTTAAAAAATGGAAAAATTTGCGACCTTTATCGCTAACAAAAAATGTTGTAAACATAGCATTAAACCAACAATTAGACTGAATTTGGATAGGTGGAATAACCTTTGTGGGTTCAATATGTTTATTTGCGGCTAAATTAGAGAGAAGAAATTGAGTAGCTTCAGGAGTGTAATATTCATAGCATTTTTTACCATAAGTTCTATTGGGAATACCAATTTGGAGTGGTGCTCTTAAATCAAATGCGTCTTCCATATTACAATCCAGTAATTCTTCTCTTGAAGTTGTCTTAAGTGTTACTAATTTTTGATTAATAGTTGGCGAATAAGAACCAACGGAGATTTTTTTTGCGATTTTATTGCTAATATTTCTCACGGCAACAGGTGTTTTATTGCGGATTGTTAAACCGCGAGCGCCCCTATTACGTTTTTTAGATTTATTATGTTTTCTCTCTTTTTTTGATTTCTTCATATTAATTTATACAAAGAAATAATATTTTTAAATTATATAATGGGAGCTGGAATATTACCAACAACAATACATAATGGAAAACTCTACTTTTTATTTGGTAAAGAAGGAAAATATGAAGATACTGCACCAGGTTTTTCTGATTTTGGTGGTGGAACCGATAATACAGAGTCATTTTTAGAAACTGCAGTGAGAGAAGCTGGAGAAGAATTAACAGGTTTTTTAGGTAATTCCGCCGTAATTAAAAAAATGTTAACTAGATATGGAACTTATAACATAGACCATAAATCAGAAGGCCATAGAACATACCGTACACATATTTTCCCTTTTGAATATAATGAATGGTTACCACATTATTATAATAATAATCAGCAATTTTTACAGAAGAGATTACCTCCAAAAGTATTTAAAACAACAAAAATATTTGAAAAGGCTGAAATTAGATGGGTTTGTGTAGATGACCTTAAAAAAATGCTTCCAGAATTTCGCTTTTGGTATAAAGATAGCATTAATAAAATTATAGCAGAGCAAGATAAAATAAAAAAATTTATTGCAAAGGGCCGAAAAAAAGGCACTAAAAAAAGAGCACTATTAAAAGGGGGTAAAACAATGAAAAGGCGTTAATATAACTTTATAATTAAATATTATATAAGGTTATATTATAAATGAGAATTACGCATACAATGGCTATTATGTTTATAGCAAGTTTTATAATTCAATACTTTATTATGTCAGCTGTTATGGTTGATAAATGGTCAAATATAACAAATAGTATTGGTAAGGTTTATATGGCAATAATTATGGCTCTCTCTATGGTTTTAATTGAAGTAGGAATGCACGATCATCAATATGGTATATTTAGTTTAAATACATATTTAATAACAGGTGCTCTAATTGGTGCGACAATTTATTTATATAGAAAGCAAATGGGTATAAATGATAAGCAATATTTAGCGGGTATGATAGAACATCATTCGATGGCTCTATTAACAAGCGAAGAAATAGTAAATAAGACGGATGATTATAATGTTGCGAAATTAGCAAAGAATATTATACAAACACAAACAGATGAAATAAGAGAAATGAGAGATTTATTGGCTAAAAAATAAGTGTTAATATTTTCTGGTTTTGCAACTATTTCATAATTTCCCACATTTATAATGTTACCATCTTGTAAAGATTTTTTATTAATAATTTCCGTTATTTTTTCATATATGTTAAGTTCGCTCATATATATTTAAGATATTAAATATAAAATAAATATATATATTAATGGATCCAATAAAATTAATGAAAAAAATAAAAGATATTGACGAGTATGAATTTATTCCTGTTCCAAAAATAAATGACACAATGATTGATGCATATAAAATTGTAATGTCTATGCCATTTAATGATAATTCTATTTTATATTTTAATCAAATATATCAAGAGTTAAATAATAGAATAGAGAGAGATGAAAATTTTCTAAAAAATGTTGAATGTCATTATTCATATCAATTATTTAAAAAAATATTAGATGATACAGAAAAATATGATGTTTCATCAAATATACAATTAAATAAAATAGAACCAAATAATATTTTACTAATTAAATGTCCTTCAATTTTTGCACCTTATCATTTTATTATTGTAGTTGTTAGTGAAGATGGTAATGAAGTAGCTATTTATCAATCATTTGGTAGTTCTAAAAGATTATATAAAATAAATTTACCATTTGCTACCTTTATTGAATTAATGGGTCGTTTATCAACGTTTAAAGATGACAACGATTTTAATGAAGATTACCAAATGATGACTGAAATTGAATCACAATTATATGGTATTAATATACCTGAATACACAAGCTTTTTAACAAAACAGTTTGAAGAACAACAAGAAAAAAATAGAGAATTGCTTAAAGATGATTTTATAGAAATAGATGAAGATGTTATAGAAGAAGCAGATGAATTAGGTATATCACCTGTATTATATGAACAATTAGAAGGACAATATAACACAACTTCAAAAGAAATTGAAATAACACAATATAAACTTAAACCTAATCATGTAGGTGGAAAAGCAAAGCGAAAAACCCGTAAATTAAAAAGTAAAAAGAGAAGACAAACAAAAAGAAAAAAGTATTTAAAAACAAAAATATATAAAAAATGAATTTTTATATGTAAATAACGGTTTAAAATGTAAATAGCGGTTTTTAATGTAAATAAACTTCGCCAATTAATGCTTCATCAGTTTCATCTTCATTTTTTTGCATATTTCTATACATTCTAACAATTCTCTCTTCTTCAACAACAGGAATAAACGCAAAATCGTCATAAATAGAACCTAAAATGGTCTTTAAATCATCATTAGAATTAACAATCCAATAAGAAGGATAACTATAACGATTTTCTACAATAGAAATACATCTAAATCCAACCAATAAATACTTACGATAATCGTCAAGACTTTGAACAAACCCACGCAATAAATTCTTAGCTACAAAAGCAGGTCGTCCAGCGTTATCTTCGGCATACTTATAATTAGCCTTGTAAAATTTAAATGGATGTTGTCTGATAAGCTGATAAGCGGTATCATAATCTTTAGAGAAGAACGCACGCTTAATATCTTCCATGTTAGTAATAGTAGAGAAGACAGGTTTAACTTCTTTAATTGGCTCGTCATCATCCTCATCATCTTTAGGCTTTACTTCAGCGACCTTAGGCTTTTCCTCTTTTACTTGAGGAGGAGGTCTATTTGCAGCAGAAATTTCCTTTAAATATTTATTATAATTCTGAAGTAATAGCAGTTCAGTTTCAGGATCAACATCATCAATACTGACTTTAGTGAATTTTATTCCTTTGGTCTGGAAAGAGGTCTCCATACCTTCATTTTGTTTCTTTAGACTCGCAATCTGTTTGGCTTCCATTGTATAAACTTATGTCTTCCTCTTTAAGTTGTTTTAGTAATTCAATTTTTTCTTTAAATAGTTTTTTATAATATATTTCAGCTTCCTCAGTTTCAACATTTACTTGAGGTTCTGTATCCCATTCGGAATATGCTTTGGCTTTGCTGGTTGGTCTTTCAAGTTCTAGCAAGTCTTTTAAGGCGCAAATTCTGCGTTCAAGTGGGTTCATTTTGGCAGGATATTTGCGTGTTAAATGTTTCCAACGCCATTCAAATTGGAGAGCGGCTTGCCAGTCAGGAAATCCGGCAACGTGTGCTGCTCTAGTCCAAGTTTCACCTTGTGCAACCTTAATGCCAGTAGCATGTGCACCGCCTTTTATTTCTTTATTATGCTGGCGTAATCGGCGGTTTAAATCGACTGTGGCACCGACATAAGTATTGCCGTATGTTGATACTAATAAATAAACAAAAAAAGACATATATTTATATTTATATAGTTTTTAATATTAAATTTGTAATTTATTA
>Ga0192647_102786_pt1 | contig 10749 bp, 10 predicted proteins | sample LauGreFa1BDMLBSN_2_FD_133046 | JGI IMG/M metagenome (GOLD analysis project Ga0192647, IMG submission 133046) | Freshwater lake microbial communities from Lake Michigan, USA - Fa13.BD.MLB.SN - reassembly | ecosystem: Environmental > Aquatic > Freshwater > Lake | place: Lake Michigan, USA...
GACAGCGTGGTCGGGCCCATCGAGGGCGTGGGCGAGTTCGGCGACGGATCGATGTGGGGCATGTCGCTTGCCACCAACCGGACGCTCATCGAGTGGTTCGTGCCGCACGGGCAGTCCGTGACTGGCCTCCCCTTCACCGGCGTCGACTACTACCACGGCTACCGGAAGATCTGGAAGCTCGACGAACTCGCCGAGGGCGGCGTGGCCGTGGGCGCGTGCCACCTCGACCCGATCTGCTTCCCCACGTGGGCCAACGAGTCCAACGGAACCGTCCGCCTGATCTTCGGCGGCTTCGTCTGCTCGGGCCAGCTGACCGCCACCACGGCCGCGGACGAGACGCCCTACGTCTCCACGGCCAACCACTGCATCTCGACGCAGGCCGAGGCAAACAGCTGCCAGTTCAACTTCTTCTACCGCCGGAACACCTGCGCGTCCGCGGCGACGGCGGCGGCAGGCACCACGGTCACCGGCGGCGACCTCGTGCGCACGTACCTCAACAGCGACTGCACGCTGCTGATGGTGCGCCCGACGCTTCCAGCCACTGCTTACTGGGTCGGCTGGACAAGCGCGACCGTCCCCACCAGCACCGCAAGCACCGGCCTGCACCACCCGGACGGCAGCTACCAGCGCATCTCGTTCGGCACCAAGAACGCAAACTCGTTCAACTGCGGGTCGCCCACGTCCAACTGGTCGTCGCTCTCCTGGAACCCGGCGACGCAGTACGGCGTCACCAACACGGGCGTGACGGAGGGCGGCTCCTCGGGCAGCGCCATCTACCGTAACAGCGACAAGAAGATGTACGGCGTGCTGACCTGCGGCGCCAGCGCCTGCACGGCAACGGCCGCCGACGACGGCTACGGACGCTGGGACGTGGCCGTCAACACCAGCTCGACCGGGTTCGCGACCTCGCTGGCCGCGGGTCCGGACGATGCGCAGGAGCCGAACGACTCGTGCGCCACGGCGCGCGCGCTTGCGGCCGGCACGTACAGCGGGCTGGTCGTGAAGCGCCTCAACGAGGACTGGTACGCCCTGCCTGTCCCGGTTGGCTCCACGCTCACGGTGAGCATGACCTTCACGCACGCCAATGGCGACGTCGACGTCCAGCTCCTCAACGCCTGCGGCGGCGCCGTTGCGGTCGACCGCAACGCAAACACCAACAACGAGTCGTTCACCTACGTCAACAACAGCGCCAGCAGCACCGTGTACATGCGCGTGTACCTGGGCGCGGACACCCGCAACGACTACTCGCTGACCTTCAGCACGTCGATCGCGGTCCCCGGCAACGACGAGTGCACCGGCGCCACCGCCATCGGCAACGGCACCTCCGCGTTCAACACCACCACCGCCACCAACAGCGCCGTCGCCATCCCGGCCTCGTGCGACGAGGGTGCGGGCGTGGCCATGAACAAGGACGTCTGGTTCCGCTACACGGCCACGTGCAACGGCAACGCGCGCGCCACCACCTGCGGGCTGGCAGCGTTCGACACCCGGCTCGCGGTCTACCCCGGCAGCGCCTGCCCGACCGCGGCCACCGCCGTGACCGCCTGCGACGACAACACCGCCGGCTGCGCCTCGGGCACAAGCACGGTGTCATGGCCGGTGACCACGGGCAGCACCTGGTACATCCGCGTGGGCTCGCCCGCGGCCGGCTCGGGCAGCGGATCGCTGACCACCAGCTGCGCAGCATGCCTCGGGGACTTCGTGGTGGACGGCCAGATCGACGGCTCCGACCTCGGGGTGCTGCTCGGCGGCTGGGGGACGGCCGTGACCGACATCACCGGTGACGGCAACACCGACGGCGCCGACCTCGGCGTGCTGCTGGGCGCCTGGGGCGCCTGCCCGTGACCGTTCCGGCGCAAACAGCGCCGTGACAATGACTTGTGTTCGCCCGCCGCCCCGGACCCGCAATGGTCCGGGGCGGCGGTCCATTTCTCTGGAGAAACGATCCACGAAATTCCCTGCGATTCCGTTGGACAGGGGCCCGGATCGGTGCATCTTCGCTCCGACGCTCAAGCAGTTCGCGTCCGGTGGCAGGGGAACGGGCATCTGTGCAGTGGCACAGGTGTCATCGGTCTCGAAAGGAAAGGCCCTGCCATGTCGTCCTCCGTTGCTGCACGCTGTGCATTTGGTGCTGTCGCCCTCTCGCTGACGGCTGCCGCGAATGCCGGGTTTGTCTACCAGTCCGCCGCCCGGGAAACCGAGGCCTCCGTCGGAGGCGTGGTGGTCCAGTCGCAGGCGACCACCTCGTTCACGTCGTGGTTCGGCTCCGCGCGCTCCACGTCGGTGGCGCAGTCGATCCTCGCAACGCATGGCTCCAGCCTCCTTGCCGACGAGATGAACTTCGTCGGCGCCGCGCAGGTGAGCTCCGGCGGCGACGCCACCCTGGCGGCGCGCAGCGCGGCCACCGTGACCTTCACCGCCGATGCCGCAGCGACGGTCCTCTGGATCGCCGACCTCTGGCAAGAGGCCAGCGGACTTGGCAATGCGGCGACCATCAGCCTCGCGGTCGTCGACCTGACCGCATCCTCGGTGGCCGTCGCGTTCACGGGACCCACGCTCGGCTCAGGCGCCTTCTCCGTGAGCGCCGGGCATACCTATCGCGTGAGCATCCTGGCGACGGCCGCATCGGTCGGCGCCACGAACGCCGTGGCCAACTACAACGTCGGCTTCGTGTCGCAGGTGCCGGCCCCCGGCGCCGTGGCGCTCCTCGCGGTCGCAGGCCTTGCGGCAAGCCGCCGCCGCTGACGGCGGCGCCAGACCCGCCCGGCGCGCCACCGGCACGCCCCGTCCACTCCCGCAGCCCCGGTGCCTCACGGCCCGGGGCTGCGGCGTTTCGCGGCGCGTGCGCGGCCCGGCTACATTCCGCGACGCATGCCACCGCTCCACCTGATGCCAGCAGCGTCGATCCTTGCCGAGGGATCCGGGTCGATGAGCCTGCTCGAGTACGTCCGCGCCGGAGGCTCGCTCGGATACGTGCTGATGGCGCTCTCCGTGCTTGCGGTGGCCCTGATCGTGCGCAACCTGCTGGTGGTTCGGCGAGGGCTGATGGCGCCGGCCGACCTGGTGGACACGCTGTCGCGCCAGCTGCGCGCCGGCGACATTCCCGGTGCGGCAAAGTCCTGCGAGGACGATCCGGGCCACTCGTTCGTGTCCAACGTGATGGCGGCAGCCATCCGCCGCTGCGCCGGCAACCCGATGGGCCAGTTCGAGGCCCGGGCCGCGGTCGAGGAAGCGGGACAGGCGGCCGTGACCAAGCTGCAGCGGCTCAACAACGGACTCGGCGTGCTGGCCGCGGTGGGCCCCATGCTGGGGCTCCTTGGCACGGTCATCGGCATGATCGGCGCGTTCAACGCCATCGGGTCGCTGCAGGGGTCGGCGCGCTCCACGGAACTGGCGCGGTTCATGTCGCTGGCACTGGTCAACACCGCGCAGGGACTGGTGGTGGCGGTGCCGTGCACCGTGGCGTTCGCGCTGTTCCGCCAGCGCATCGACCGCCTCGCCGGCGACGTTGCGGGCGAGGTGCTCGAGCGGCTCGCCGAGGACCTCGCAGCGGGGCTTGCGCGACGTGCCGCAGGTGCACGCGCCGCGCAGCCGGCCGCGCGACCGGTGGGGACATCGCCGGGAACGCAGGTGCCCTGATGGCCGGCGGCGCCGATGCATCGGATGCGTCCTTCGACCTGACGCCGATGATCGACGTCATCCTGCTCCTCATCATCTTCTTCATGCTGTCTTCGCAGTTCGCCACCAGCGAGCTGCGGCCCGTGGACCTGCCGCGCGAGGAAGGTGCGCCCCCCGCAAGCGAGTCCGCGGCCGCGAAGCTGGTGATCGACGTGGACCGCGCGGGCAACTACTCGATCCTCGGCGAAGGACTGACGCTCGACGCGCTGGCCGCGCGGCTTGCCGCCGCGCAGGAAGGCACCGGCACGCGGCACAGCGGCGTGGTGGTGCGCGCCGACCGCAACGCGCAGTCCTCGGCCCTCAACCGGCTTGCCGAGCGCCTGGCCGCGGCGAAGGTCGCCAACTGGTCGCTGGCCGTCGCACCGGAGGGCAACTGATGCGGATGGTGTCCTCGAAGCGATCGGGGCTGCTCGACCTGGCCGAGATGCGGCTGCCGCTGATCGCTCTGATCGACGTGATCCTGTTCCTCCTGATGTACTTCCTGCTCGCCGGAAGCCTGGAGTCGGAGGAACGCGAGCTGGCATCGGCGCTCGGGAGCGGCACCAGCGTCTCGGGCGACTCGGGCGGGTTCACGCCGCAGGCGATCGAGGTGACCGTGCAGGGCGGCACCACCGTGTTCCGGATGGGCACGCGCCCGCCGATGGGGCGGGCGGCCATGGCGGAACTGATCGCCGGGTTGCCCAAGGAACCGGGCGTGGTGGTGCGGGTTGCCGACGACGTCTCCGTGAACGACGCGGCGGCGGCGCTGCAGATGTGCCGCGATGCCGGATTTGGGAAAATTGCATACCAGCCGATGGCACGGCTGATTCAATAGTCCGGTAAAAGCGCGTTCTTCGACGCTGAAAGTCAGAATCCATCAGGTCGTGACGGGCGGAGGCAGGGACTTTCGTTTCGCCGCCTTGCTTCTCTGGAGAAACGCTGCATTCTCCGGAGGATCTGCGGCACGTTGTGCTGCCGCAGCCGTTTCCCCCCTCCGGATCAGCAAAGACCCGCCATGAATCGCATCGCCTCCCTTTCGGGCATCCTTCTTGCGCTCGGTACCGCATCAGCGGCCAGCGCAGGCATCACCGTCACAAGCAGCATGGAGGGGTACTCCAACGCCATCGCCGGCCGCGGATACCTCACGGCTGACTTCATGGGTTCGGCCATCTCTGAGCCGGATGGAGGCGCGGGCTGGAATGCGTGGGCGGCCAACGCTCCCGGCGGACTCTATCTCTCCGGCAGCACGCTCTCGACAGCCGTGGCCAACGACTCCCTGACGATCACCTTCTCGTCCGGTGAAGTCGGCGCCGTCGGCGGCACCTTCTACCTGACCGACAGCTCGCGCTTGACCGTGCTCTCCTCGCTCATCGAGATCACGCTCAGCAACGGCGAGATGTACGTGAGCGAGAGCTCGCAGAAGAACTTCGCCGGCTTCGTGGCCGATGTCGGGATGTCCATCTCGTCCATCACCATCAAGCCATTCATGCCGGTGGCCGGTGGCGAGTATGCGACGGTCTCAAGCCTGATGATCTCCGGCGTGCCGGCGCCCGGTTCACTTGCCCTGCTCGGCGCCGCAGGCCTGGCCGCCCGCCGCAAGCGCCGCTGAACCGAGTCACTTCTGGGCACAGCCTTTCGCCGCCCCTGGCCATGCGCCAGGGGCGGCGGTGTCTCATGCACACATGCGGCGCAAAGTCCGTAAGTACCTGCAAACACTGTAATTGCAGCACAGCACTTGCTTCTCCAGAGAAATCGGGCATCCTCTGCACATCCGGTTTCCCTCCGGAGATTTGGTCTCCCCTTCGTTCCCGTTCCCTCACTCCCTTCACTTCTGGGCACATCATGCAACGGTCTCCCATCGCCGCGATCGCGGCCGCAGTTGTCGTTTGCTCCTCTTCCCACGCCGGCCTGGTCACCACCAGCAGCCAGGCGGCCTTCAATGCAATCGTCGCATCACGCGCGCTGCAAACCGCGGCGTTCGGGTTTGACGGCGTCGCCGGCCCCACGCCAAGCCTCTCCGGCGGCAGCGCGTGGAACGCCTGGGAAGCCACGGCTCCGGGCGGCGTCTGGCGTTCCGGCACCGGGCTGCTGCAGACGACGTTCACGGACATCCCGCTGACGTTCACGTTTGCGCCTAACTCGGTGTACGCGGTGGGCGGCACCTTCTTCGTCAGCAACTCGAACTACCAGGTGATTCCCGGATCGCTCATCAAGGTGACCCTCGCAAGCGGCCAGAGCTACGTGAGCGCCAGCGGGGCAAGCAACTTCGCCGGCTTCATCAGCACGTCGGCCATCGCCTCGATCACGATCAAGCCGCAGGTGGAGAACCTGAGCGTGGATCAGTTCGCCACGGTCGGAGGGCTCATGGTTGCCGGCGTGCCGGCCCCGGGCGCGGTGGCACTCCTCGGCGTGGCGGGCCTGATCGCCTCGCGTCGCCGACGCTGAGCACGAGACACGGTCCGAGTTGTGTGGGCCGACGGCCCCTGGCGCATGCTGCGCCGGGGGCCGGTCTCGTCTTGTGGCGCACTCCGGCAAATCACCCATCGCACAGCGAAAGGAAGCGCTTTCAATGAAACCAATGTCGCGGTTCTTGTTTCTCTGGAGAATCGTGGCATTCTCCAGAGAGTGAGCGGGCGCTTCCCATGCCCCCTCGGTTTCCGGTTCGGTTTCTCCCTTACAGAGCAGAGTTTCCCCCATGAGTCGAATCAAGTGCGCCCTGGGCCTTGCAGCCCTCGCGGTCACGGCATCCGCCGAGGCTGGCGTCGTCACCACGAGCAGCCAGTCGGCATTCAACCTCATCACCACCTCGCGCGCCTACGTCCGCGAGTCGTTCGCCTTCACCGCGCCGGGTGCCTACTCCTCGCTCGCCGGCGGCACCGCGTGGAACGCGTGGAGCATGTCGGCCGGAAGCAGCGGCCTTGAGGTCGCGGGCGGCCGGGCACGGGCCGCCGACGCCGGCGCCACCATCACCATCACCTTCGCGCCCGGCAGCGTGTTCGGGGTGGGCGGCAACTTCTTCATGTCCAATGACGCTGGCGGCCCTGCATCGCAGGTGCGCATCGCGCTCGCCAGCGGCCAGTCGTACGTGGCCAACAGCTCCGCGACGAGCTTCGCGGGCTTCGTGAGCACCGAGGCCATCACGTCCATCACCATCCAGCGACAGGTGGCTGGCGCGGATCCGCAGTTCGCCACGGTGGGCAGTCTGGTGGTGGCCGGCGTGCCGGCACCCGGAAGCGTGGCGTGCCTTGCCGCAGCGGGGCTCGTCGGTTCGCGCAGGCGACGGCGCTGACGGACCAACGCTCGTGCCGGGCCCCTCCGGGAGCAGGATTCGCGCTCACTCGAAGCGCAGGTGCTTGACGCTCTCGCCGCGGTCGCGCAGCTCGCGCAGCGCGTCGATGCCGATGTCAAGGTGCTGCCGGACGAAGCGATCGGTCACCAACCGGTCGCTTTCGCCCGTCTTCACGCCCTCGGGCGTCATCGGGTTGTCCGACACGAGGAGCAGCGCTCCCTTGGGGATGCCGTTGGCGAACCCCACCAGGAAGATGGTGGCGGTCTCCATGTCGATGGCCTCCGCGCGGATGGAGCGCAGGTAGTCGCGGAAGCGGTCATCGTGCTCCCACACGCGGCGATTGGTGGTGTAGACGGTGCCGGTGTAGTAGTCGCGGTCGTACTTGACGATGGTGGCGCTCACGGCCCGCTGCAGGCGGAAGCTGGGCAGCGCGGGAACCTCGGCCGGCATGTACTCGTTGCTGGTGCCCTCGCCCCGGATGGCGGCGATGGGCAGGATGAAGTCGCCGACCTTCGACTTCTTCAGGCCGCCGCACTTGCCCAGGAAGAGCACCGCCTTCGGTGCCGCGGCCGAGAGAAGGTCCATGGTGGTGGCCGCCATCGCGGAGCCCATGCCGAAGCTGAGGATGGTGATGTCCTCCGCCGTGGCCGACACCATCGGCTTGTCGCGGCCGCACACCGGCACGCCGAATCGCTCCGCGAACAGCTCCACGTAGTTGGTGAAGTTGACGAGCAGCACGTACTTGCCGAACTCGTCGAGCGTCCGCCCGGTGTAGCGGGGCAGCCAGTCGCGGACGATCTCCGCCTTGTCCTTCATGGGTGCGGAGCCTACGGCGGCGCTACCCTGCACGCCGGGCCGAGGCCATGCACGAGACGCTCATCGCCATCCTGGTGCTGCTGGCGTCCGCGCTCGTGCTGGGAGCGGCGGCGGAGCGGCTGCGCCAGACGGCGGTGCTTGGGTACCTGCTGGCCGGCACCATCGTGGGTCCGAACGCGCTTGGGCTGGTCGACGGCGCCGACCGCATCGGCGCGCTCGCGGAACTCGGCGCGTCGACCCTCCTCTTCTCCATCGGGACGGAATTCAGCCTGGTTCGCCTGCGTGCCTTCGGGCGGCGGACGTTTGCCGCGGGGCTGCTGCAGGTGGCGGGAACGGTGGCCGCGGGAATGCTCGCGTCGCGTGCGCTGGGACTGTCATGGAGCGCGGCGTTCGCCGTGGGCGCGGTGGTCAGCCTCTCGAGCACCGCGGTCGTGGCGCGGCTCCTGGTGGAGCGACGCGCGCTTGACGCCGTGCACGGCCGGCTTGCGATGGGCACGCTCCTGACGCAGGACATCATGGTGGTGCCGCTGGTGGTGGCCGTGGGTGCCGCGGGCGGCGAAGGGGGAAGTGCCGCGCTCGGGTCGGTGGTGCGAACGGCAGGCTGGGCCGTCGCCCTGGTGGGCGGGTTCGCGGTGCTGGTGCGCTGGGTGTTCCCGTGGTTCCTCGCGGGCCGTGGCATGTCGCGCAACCGCGAGCTGGTGGCCGTGTTCGCCGCCGTGTGCGCGGTGGGCAGCGCGCTGGGCGCGGAGTCCGTGGGACTCTCGCCGGCGCTCGGCGCGTTCGCGGCAGGCGCGCTCCTCGGCAGCTCGCCCTACGCAGCGCAGGTGCGCGCGGAGGTGGCGCCGCTGCGCACGCTCCTCGCCACGCTCTTCTTCGCGGCCGTGGGCCTCGCGGGCGACCCCATCTGGGCATGGCAGCATGCGCCGCAGGTACTGCTCGTGGTGGGCGCCATCGTCGCAGGCAAGTGGATCGTCGCGGCGGGCGCCGCCCGTGCCACCGGCGCCACGGTCCCCTTCGCGGTCGCCGCGGGCCTGTGCCTCGCGCAGATCGGCGAGTTCAGCTTCGTGATCGCCGAGGGAGCGCGCTCCTCCGGGCTCTTCGACGCGGACCTGCACAAGCTGCTTGTCACCGCGACGATCGGCACGCTCCTCGCCACGCCGGGTGCCGTGGGGCTTGCCGTGCGGATCGCGCGGGGCTGGCATCGCAGCACCGGCCCGGAGGGCAACGCCGCCGACGCCGGCCGCCCGATCATCATCGTGGGCTTCGGCCCCGCGGGCATGCAGGCATATCGCCGCCTGCACCGGCGACGCGGCGCCGACTGCACGGTGGTCGACTCGAACCCGGTGCTGGTGTCGCTCGCGCGTTCGATGGGCGCGCACGCGCACCTGGGCGACGCGGGGCGGGCGGAGACGCTCGAGCATGCGGGCGCAGCGGGTGCGCGGCTGGTGCTGGTGACCATGGCCGATCCAGGCACCGCGGAACATGTGTCGTCGCTCCTGCGCCATGCCGCGCCGGGCGCGGCCATCGTGGCCAGAAGCCGGTACCACGCCGTGCACGACGACATCCGTCGCGCCGGGGCGCACCGCGTGGTCGACGAGGAGACGCTCGTCGGCGAGCGGCTGGCGCTCGAGGCCGAGGCCATCCTGCGCTCCCCGGCGCGCACGTGAAGCTCAGCCGCGCGATCCGTCCGCGTTGATCCCCGGCATCTGCGCGACGTACGGCCGGATGTGCGGGTCGCCGCTGTGGATGAACTCGTCGAACGACCCGTCGAAGAGCACGCGTCCGCCGGAGAGCATCACCACGCGGGGCCGCAGCCGGCGCAGCAGTTCCGTGTCGTGCGTGACCACGATGCTCGTGCGCCGTGCGCCGTTGCCGTTGGAGATGAACGAGGGCTGCGCGCGGTGGGTGGCGCCGATCAGCTCCTGGATCTGCGCCGACATCTCGGGGTCGAGCCCCGCGGTGGGCTCGTCGTACATGATGACCACCGGGTCCATCACGATGGCCCGCGCAACGGCCACCCGCTTGGCCATGCCGCCGGAGAGCTCCTCGCGGTCGCGGTGCATCACGGCATCGGGGTCGAGGCCGACGTCGGCGAGCGCCTTGCGGGCAAGCGGGAGGATGTCCGCGTCGGCCATCCCCTTGACCTCGCGCGGCAGGACCGCGAGGTTGTGGAAGACGTCGCCGGTGACGAGCGCGTTGCGCTGGAACACGATGGCCCAGTGGGTCCGGATCCGGTCGAGGCCCGCGTCGTCCAGTGCGGCCATGTCCACCAGCGGGGGCGCACCGGAGGGATCAAGGGGCGCTTCATGGTCGGCCACGAGCACCTTGCCCGCATCGGGCGGGAAGTGCGCCATGATGAGCTTCAGGAGCACGGTCTTGCCGCACCCGGAGCCGCCGACAACCGCCACCATCTCGCCGGACCGAATCGTGAGGTCGACCCCCTGGAGGACGGGCTTGCCGCCGAAGGACTTGCGCAGCCCCTCGGTCACGATCTCACGCGGCGGGGAGGACGTCATGCGGCGAGGGTACTACGGGCCTGACTGGCCGCGGACCTTGATCAAGGATCCAAAAGCGTAGTATTATTGGCACAGTCCAATCCGGGGAAAATCTCCCCCGCAGCGTGATGGATCGACACCGTGATTCTCGTGTTGATGGGTGGGAGGACAGTCAGCAAGCCGACGGGAAACCGGCAACGCAGACTGGGGAGCTCGAGAGCCGACGGGAAACCGGCCGACGAGCGACAAACCGGAGCGTCCGAACGGGAAACTCGGATGCAACGGAACGCCGGAACGGCTCGACGGGAACCGAGCCATGAAGGCAACTTGGAGTGTGGCCTCGAGAAATCGAGGCCTACTCCGTTTTTGGGCAATCGCGCTTTTTGGGGCAAGCGCGCTTCGGGCCAGCGACACAAGTACCCTCGCCCGCATGGCAATCGCTGAGCACGCCGCGCGAGGTGGGGCATGAACATCCTGATCCTCGGCGGAACC
>Ga0192647_102794_pt1 | contig 10736 bp, 10 predicted proteins | sample LauGreFa1BDMLBSN_2_FD_133046 | JGI IMG/M metagenome (GOLD analysis project Ga0192647, IMG submission 133046) | Freshwater lake microbial communities from Lake Michigan, USA - Fa13.BD.MLB.SN - reassembly | ecosystem: Environmental > Aquatic > Freshwater > Lake | place: Lake Michigan, USA...
TAGGCCTCGACCGGCGAGAAACCGCCTGGGGCATTGAGGGTGGCGATCTCGCCCAAACCTGCCCAAGTCACCTCTTCGATCAAGGCACCGGCCGCCGACAAGCGCGCCAAGGCACGCGACAAAGCTTTGGACACCTCTGCGTCGAGTTCGTCTTGCATCAAGGTGGTGGGCAAAGCCAGGCGCAGGCCTTTGACCGATCGCTCACGCAGGGCTGGCGTTTGGCCACTGAGAATGGCGTCAAGCAAGACCGCATCGTCCACGCTGCGGGTGATAGCGCCCACCGTGTCGAGCGAGCGCGCCAACTCCATCGCCCCTTGGCGCGTCACCCGCGATTGGCTGCCTTTGAAACCCACCAGGCCACACAGGGCGGCGGGAATGCGCAGCGAGCCGCCGGTGTCCGAACCCAAACCGGCCACGGCCAAGCCCAGGCCCACCGACACGGCAGCCCCTGAAGAGGATCCACCGGGGATGCGCGCCACCGCCGCGTCTGCTGGGTTGGCGGGCGTGCCCCAATGCGGGTTGTAGCCCACCCCAGAAAAAGCAAACTCGCTCATATTGGTTTTGCCCAGCAAAGCCGCACCGCTGGCGCGCAGCGAGGCCACGGGGGGTGCGTCTTGCGTGGCCGGGGCTTCGTTGGCGCACACCACGCTGCCCGAAGTGGTGGTTTCACCGGCCACGTCAAACAGGTCTTTGATGCTGACCGGCAAGCCTGCCAAAGGCCCCAAGCGCACACCGCTGCGCCGCTGCGCGTCGGCATGGCGTGCGCTGGCCAAGGCCGACTCGGCCCACAGGCGGGTGAAGACATGGGCCGCCGCTGGCTGAGCGGCCAGGGCCAAAGACTGCTCAACCCAAGCCTCGCAAGTCGTGAGGCCATTGGCCAAAGCCTGCTGCAAGTGGGTCACATCGGATGATCTGGGCGGTGGGTGGGCCATGGTTTTCTCAATGGTTAGTCAGATACGGAATCACAAGGCGTTGATGCGCCGGGCCAACTCGACATCACGCGGAGTCACCCCGCCGGCATCGTGCGAGTGCAAGCGCATCGACACCCGGTTGTAGGACTGCGACCAGTCCGGGTGGTGGTCCATGGCCTGGGCCAGCAATGCCACTTGGGTGACAAAACCAAAGGCCTGAACGAAGTCGGCGAACTGCCAATCGCGGGCCAAACAGGGGTCTTGGGCCTGGTAGGTCCACCCCGGCAAGGCGGCCAAGGCGGCTTGGATATCGGCATCTGGCATCACGGGGGGCATGGTCGTGGTCAGCGATGGTGTCGCGGTGGGTCAGGGCTGACCATTGTGCCAAAGCACTGGCGCGGTCCAGGCGATGGCGTGCAGGCTTATAAAAACTCAGGCGACTGCACGCACATCAACACCGTTTGCGACACCCCATCGCGCTGGCGTGAGCGCAACCACCACACCGAGCCTTTGCGCACACTCAGGCCCGACTCAGGCACGTTCAAGGCCAGGGCCAAGATCTGCCCCAGCCAAGGTTGATGCCCCACCAACAACGTGGGGGTTTTTTGGGCCGGCCAATGCACCAAATTGAGCAACTGTTCGGCCTGGCCGTCTGGCGACAACTCATCACGCACCTTGTATTTGCGGCCCAAGCACAGAACGGTTTGCTCGCAACGCCTGGCCGGGCTGCTCAGGATGCGGGTGCTTTCGGGCAGTTGGCGCTCCAACCACTGGGCCATGCGCAGGGCTTGCTTTTCACCCCGGGGGGTGAGTTCGCGCTCAGCATCGCTGCCCCCGGGTGCGGCTTCTTCGGCTTCGGCATGGCGCCACAAAATCAGGTCCATGGTTCAGGCCTTGTCTTGGTAGCGCGCCATCAAGGCCTTTTGGACACTGAGCAAAGGCGGCTCACTGTGCTTGGCCAAGTCGATGTAGTTGCCATCGGCTTGCAAGCTCCATGCGTTGGCGGTGTCGTGCAAATAAGCCACCAAACACTCGTCAATGATGCGCTGGCGCAAGACCGGGTCATTGATTGGCCAAGCCAACTCGACGCGGCGCAGCATGTTGCGGTTCATCCAATCGGCGCTCGACAGGTACAGCGACTCTTCTGCGCCACTGCGGAAATAAAACACCCGCGAATGCTCCAAAAAACGCCCAATCACCGAGCGCACACGGATGTTGTCGGTGTGGCCGGGCACCTGGGCGGGCAAGATGCACGCGCCGCGAACGATCAGGTCAATTTTGACGCCCGCACGGCCCGCAGCCATCAAGGCGCGCACCAGTTCTTCATCGGTGAGGGCGTTCATTTTGGCCACCAGCCGAGTGGGCACGCCGGCTTGGGCAGCCTGGGTCAATTGCTCAATTTTGTCCAGCAAGCGGCGTTGCAAATGAAAGGGCGCGACCCACAGTTGCTGCAAGCGCGGTGGCCGGTTTTGGCTGGCGAGCAGGCCAAACACGCTTTCCACCTCGGCGGTGAGCGCAGTATCGGCGCTCAAGTGGCTGATGTCGGTGTAGAGCTTGGCGGTTTTCGGGTTGTAGTTGCCAGTGGACAGGTGCACATAGCGCCGAATGTGCGCCCCCTCGCGGCGGCTGATGAGCATCATTTTGGCGTGGGTTTTCAGACCCACCACCCCATACACCACCTGGGCGCCAATGCGCTCGAGCTTTTCGGCCCAATTGATGTTGGCCTCTTCGTCAAAACGCGCCTTGAGCTCCACCACCACCGTCACTTCGATGCCACGGCGCACCGCTTCGGTGAGCAAGTCCATCATGGCCGAGTCGGTGCCGGTGCGGTAAATGGTTTGCTTGATGGCCAACACCTGCGGGTCGTGCACGGCTTCGCGCAAAAACGCCAACACCCCGTCAAAACTCTCGAAGGGCTGGTGAAACAACATGTCGCCTTTTTTGCGCAATTGCTCGAACACCGATCCACGAGAAACCATCTGGGCTGGAAAGCTGGCACGGTATGGCGCAAACAGCAACTTGGGTTTGTCGATCAAGTCGATCAACTGGTTCAAGCGCACCAGGTTGACCGGGCCATGCACCCGGTACAAAGCTTGGGCCGGCAAGTCAAACTGCTGCAACAAAAAGTCAGCCAAAAAAGCCGAGCACCCCGACGACACCTCCAAGCGCACAGCAGCGCCGTAGTTGCGGTGCTGCAAGCCTTGGCGCAATGCGGTGCGCAGGTTTTGCACATCTTCGGAGTCCAGGGCCAAGTCGGAATGGCGGGTCACGCGAAACTGGGAAAACTGACCCACCTCACGACCTGGGAATAAATCGCTCAAATGGGAGCGAATGACGCTGGACAAAGAGACAAACAAGATTCTTTTGCCCGCCAATTTGTCGGGCAGGCGAATGACGCGGGGCAATACCCGTGGCACCTTGACGATGGCAATTTCGTTTTCTCGCCCAAAGGCGTCTTTGCCCGATAAACGCACAATGAAATTGAGCGATTTGTTAGCCACCTGGGGAAAGGGATGGGACGGATCCAAGCCCACCGGGGTGAGCAAAGGCTTCACCTGGTTCAGAAAATAGGATTTGACCCACTGTTGTTGGGCATGGTTGCGCTCGTTATGCGACAAGATATGGATGCCGCTTTTGGCAAAGGCAGGCAGCAAAGACTCGTTGTACAACTGGTATTGCTCATCGACCAAGGCATGGGCACGCTCACTGAGGCGGTCATGGCTGTGCGGACTGAAGGGACCCGTATGCTTGCCTTGGCGCGAAGCGCTCAGATGCAACTCGGCACGCACTTCAAAAAACTCGTCCAAATTGGATGAGACGATGCACAAATAGCGCAAGCGCTCCAGCAAAGGCACATCGGTGCGCCGCGCCCAGTCCAAAACGCGCAGGTTAAAGCGCAAGATGCTTTCGTCGCGGTCAAGCAATGGCAGGTGGTCGGCGCGGTCTGGGGTAGGTGGGTTCACAGCGGTTCATTCAAGCATTCAAGCGTTGAAATGATCTTAAGTTGCACATTCAGCTAATTTATGACACTCATATGACGTAAATGTGACATGCATCAAACGATGCCCATATGGCCGCCAGGCGGTTTGACTGCGGCCAGTGCAGGACAGGCGATGCGTTGCGGGGGCGGACTTGAAACCGTTCAACGGATCGCTTGGGCGATACCCATCAAGTCCGCGGCAGGGTTTCCACCATGCGCTGGGCCAAAGCCAACGAGCGCTGGGCGTCTGAAGATTCCACCATGATGCGCAGCAACGGCTCAGTGCCGCTGGGTCTTACCAGGACGCGGCCTTGTGTGCCCAACTCGGCTTGCACCTGTTCGATCTCATGCTGCAAAGGTTTGTGGACCGTCCAATCGAAGCCCTTGGGCGTGCGCACATTGAGCAAAGTTTGGGGAAACAAGCTCACCCCTTCCAGGATCTGCGCCAAGGTTTTCTGCTGGTTCACGCAGGCTTGCAGCACCTGCAAAGCGCTGACCATGCCGTCACCGGTGCTGTGCTTATCCAAAGCCAGCAAATGGCCCGAACCCTCGCCACCCAATAGCCAACCGCGCGCCTCCAAAGCCTCGAGCACATAGCGGTCGCCCACCTTGGCGCGCACCACCTCCACCCCTTGGGCGCGCAAAGCCAACTCCACCGCCATATTGGTCATCAAGGTACCGACCACCCCTGGCAGGGGCAGGTTTTGGCGCAACCGGTCCTGGGCCAGCACATAGAGCAATTCATCGCCGTTGTACAAACGACCTTGGGCATCGACCATTTGCAAGCGATCGGCGTCGCCGTCCAAAGCCACACCGTAGTCAGCCCCATGCGCCAACACCGCAGACACCATGGCCTCGGGGTGGGTGGCCCCCACGCCTTGGTTGATGTTGAGCCCGTCGGGCGCGCAGCCCATGGTCACCACCTCGGCACCCAACTCTTGGAACACCTGGGGGGCTACTTGGTAGGCCGCGCCGTGCGCGGCATCGACCACCAGCTTCAAGCCTTTGAGGCTCAGTTGGGCGTCGACCGTGCTTTTGCAAAATTCGATGTAACGACCCGGCGCATCGTCCAAGCGCCGTGCTTTGCCCAGGGCTTGTGAGCTGGCCCATTCGGGGGGTTGCTGCAAGCGCGCCTCGACCGCCAGCTCCCAGGCATCAGGCAGCTTGCTGCCGTGCTGATTGAAAAACTTGATGCCGTTGTCCGGATACGGGTTGTGACTGGCGCTGATCACCACCCCCAATTGGGCGCGCTGGGCACGGGTGAGGTAGGCCACCGCTGGCGTGGGCAAAGGGCCGAGCAACAGCACATCGACACCGGCCGAATTGAAGCCCGACTCCAAGGCCGACTCGAGCATGTAGCCAGAAATGCGCGTGTCTTTGCCAATCAAGACCTTGGGCCGAGGATGATCTAGCTTGAGCACTTGACCCACAGCGTGGGCCAGCATCAACACAAAATCAGGCGTGATCGGGGCTTGGCCCACGGTGCCACGAATGCCATCGGTTCCAAAATACTGTCGGCTCATGGGGTTGTCTCCGAAATTTTTTTCATCATCAGGCCGTGGCGGGCTCAGGGCAATCAGGCCTTGGGCTGGGTTGCGCGGCCACCCACACCTTGACCGCGGCCATGGTGTCGGCCACATCGTGCACCCGCAACACGCGCGCGCCGCGCTCGAGGGCCAGCACGGCTGCGGCCACACTGGGTACGGTCCGCTGATCCACGGGCAAATCGGTGACGGCACCCAGGGAAGATTTGCGCGACCAGCCCAACAACAAGCCGTGGCCCAATTCCAGCAGTTCTTCTTGCCGCGCCAACAACTCGAAATTTTGCGCGACGGTTTTACCAAAGCCAATGCCGGGGTCCAGCAAAACGCGCTCGCGCGCCACGCCCAGCGCATCCAGGCGCTGGGCGTGATGTTGCAAAAAATCCTTCACCACCCCCATGGCAGCACCCACCATGGGCTGCACTTGCATGGTGGCGGGCTCGGCGTGCATGTGCATCAGGCACACACCGCACTGGCCATGCGCGGCCACCACTTCTGCGGCACCGGTTTGGCGCAAGGCCCAAATGTCGTTGATGATGTCGGCACCGGCGTCCAAAGCCAATCGCATCACCGCTGGCTTGCAAGTGTCCACTGAGACCGGCACCTGCCAGCCCACCGCCGCTTGCACCACGGCTTGGATGCGGGCCCATTCGGTAGCGGCATCCACTGCAGCAGCCCCCGGCCGCGAAGACTCGCCGCCGATGTCCAAAATGTGTGCGCCCTCGTGCAACAAGCGCTCGGCATGCGCGATGGCGGCAGTCGCCTGGGGGTGTTGGCCGCCATCGGAAAACGAGTCGGGGGTGACATTCACGATGCCCATCACCCAAGGCTTGGACAGATCCAGGCGAAACCGCGTGGTCTGCCAAAAAGACGCATGGGGCCGAAGCCCCATGTGGTGGTGATCCATGCGCTGGCTCAGGCCGTAGACGCCGCTGGATTGGTGGTCGCCGTCGCATTGCCGCCGCCGTCACCGCCCGATGGGGGCGGTGTGCGCGCCACCCAGTCTTTGTGGGGGCTGGGCTTGCGACCTGCCATGATGTCATTGAGTTGGTCGCTGTCGATGGTTTCCCACTCCAACAAGGCATTGGCCATGGCGTGCATCTTGTCTTGGTTATCCTCGATCAATTGGCGCGCCAAGGCATATTGGCGGTCGATGATGCTGCGCACCTCGGCGTCCACCTTTTGCATGGTCGCTTCGCTCATGTTGGTGGTTTTGGTCACCGAGCGGCCCAAGAACACTTCACCCTCGTTTTCGGCATAAACCATGGGGCCCAGCGCCAAGGACATGCCATAGCGCATCACCATGTCGCGGGCGATTTGGGTGGCGCGTTCAAAGTCGTTGCTGGCACCGGTGGTCATTTGCTTCATGAACACCTCTTCGGCAATGCGCCCCCCGAACAACATGCTGATTTGGTTGAGCATGTATTCGCTGTCGTAGCTGTAGCGGTCTTTTTCGGGCAGGCTCATGGTCACGCCCAAGGCGCGGCCACGCGGAATGATGGTGACTTTGTGCACCGGGTCGCACTTGGGCAACAGCTTGCCGATCAAAGCGTGGCCAGACTCGTGATAGGCCGTGTTGCGCCGCTCTTCCTCGGGCATGACCATGCTTTTGCGCTCGGGTCCCATGAGAATTTTGTCTTTGGCTTTCTCAAAGTCTTGCATCTCGACCACGCGGGCGTTGCGACGGGCGGCCATCAGCGCGGCTTCGTTGCACAGGTTGGCCAAATCGGCGCCACTCATGCCGGGGGTTCCCCGGGCAATCACGGCGGCATTCACGTCTTGGCTGAGCGGCACTTTGCGCATGTGCACATTGAGAATTTGTTCACGGCCACGGATATCAGGCAAGGTCACATACACCTGGCGGTCGAAACGGCCTGGGCGCAACAAAGCAGCGTCCAAGATGTCGGGGCGGTTGGTGGCAGCCACCACGATGACGCCCAAATTGGTTTCAAAGCCGTCCATCTCGACCAGCATTTGGTTCAGGGTTTGCTCACGCTCGTCGTTGCCACCGCCCAAACCGGCGCCGCGTTGACGGCCCACCGCATCAATTTCATCGATGAAGATGATGCAAGGTGCGTTTTTCTTGGCGTTTTCGAACATGTCGCGCACGCGAGCGGCGCCCACGCCAACAAACATCTCCACGAAATCAGAACCCGAAATGCTGAAGAAAGGCACCTTGGCTTCGCCGGCAATGCCCTTGGCCAACAAGGTTTTACCGGTTCCAGGAGGGCCCACCAGCAATAAGCCACGGGGAATACGGCCACCGAGTTTTTGGAATTTTTGCGGGTCTTTCAAGAAGTCGACCACCTCTTTGACTTCTTCTTTGGCCTCGTCGCAACCCGCCACATCGGCAAAGGTCACGGTGTTGTTGTTTTCGTCGAGCATGCGCGCTTTGCTTTTGCCAAAGCTGAAAGCACCGCCTTTGCCGCCGCCTTGCATTTGGCGCATGAAATAAACCCAGACCCCAATCAGCAACAGCATCGGACCCCAGCTGACCAACAAGGTCATGAGCAAAGAACCTTCTTCGCGCGGTTTGACATCGAACTTGACGTTGTTGGCGATCAGGTCGCCGACCAAGCCGCGGTCGAGATAGGTGGCTGTGGTGCGCACCTTGCGGTCATCGGTGGTGATGGCAACGATCTCGGTGCCGCCTTGGCCTTCTTGGATGGTCGCGGTTTTGATGCGCTTGCTGCGCACCTCGTCCAAGAATTCTGAATACCCCAGATACCCTGAGCCAGGCCCGGCGGTCTTGTCAAATTGTTTGAACACGGTGAACAGCACCAGGGCAATCACCAACCACACCGCGATTTTGGAAAACCATTGATTGTTCAACACATGCTCCGACAAGTTACACCCAAGCCCCAAAACGGGTACCAGGTAGCTTGAGACCATTTTAGGCTTTTCAATCCCCCCTAGACGCCCATGGGGGTAAAACACGGGTCAAGGGCGAAAACCTGGGCTTTTTATCAGGGGAAATGAACAAAAACCCAACAAACCAAAGGGTCAGTGCAGGGCAATCAGCCCCATACCCACCAAAAAGGTCTCGGATGACTTGTCGCGACTGGCCTTGGGCTTGATGGGTTTGACCACCTTGAAATGGGCTTTGAACAGCTTGACCCATTGGGCATAGCCACCGCCATGAAACACCTTGACCACCAAGGCGCCTTGTGGTTTCAAATGGTGCTGGCAAAAATCCAGAGCCAGCTCGACCAAATGCTCAATGCGGGCTGAATCCACCGCCGCCAATCCAGACAAATTGGGCGCCATGTCTGACACCACCACATCCGCCTTTCGGCCATCCAAAGCCAGCACCAAAGAAGCCAGCACCGATTCGTCGCGCAAATCACCTTGCAAAAATTGCACCCCTTCAATGGGCTCCATGGGCAACAAATCCATGGCAATGATGGTGCCCTGCAGTGCGCCCATGGCAGCACCTTGGGGTGACAAACGCCGACGCATGTATTGGCTCCAAGCCCCAGGCGCGCTGCCCAAGTCCACGAGCACCTGTCCGGGCTTGATCAAGCCCAGGGTCTCATCGATTTCTTTGAGCTTGTAAGCCGCACGGGCGCGAAAACCTTCCTTTTGCGCCAACTTGACGTAGGGGTCGTTGACATGGTCATTGAGCCACGACTTGTTGACTTTTTTGCTTTTGGTTTTGATTTTCATGGGCCAGCCTGGGTCGGGGGATAATACCTTTCATGCCCGCTATATTTCTCACTCCCGCTCAGCGCAAAGAACACCGCGCCCTCGCCCACCACCTGGACCCGGTCGTGATGATTGGCAACGATGGTCTGACCGCTTCTGTGCAAAAGGAAGTGGACGCCGCTTTGCACGCCCACGGCCTGATCAAAATTCGCGTCTTGGGTGACGACCGTGCCGCCCGCGAAGCCATGCTGCAACAACTGTCTGAAGCTTTGAGTGCAGCGCCGATTCAACACATTGGCAAATTGCTTGTGTTGTGGCGGCCCAAGGCCGAGAAAAAACGCGTCATCGACGAAGACCGCATGCCCGGGCCGCGCGAGGTCAAGGTGCTCAAGTACAGCAGCCGTGGCGGCCAACGGCCAGAGGTGAAACGGCTGCAAGTGCTGGGCAATCAGCGATTGACGGCTGGCGGACAAGTCAAACGGGCTAAGCCCAAGCAACGCTCGATCAAAAAAACCAGCCAAAGCTGAGGGGGCCCACCCTGGCTTCAGGGCTGGTTTGTCTCGGAAAACGCAGGCGCGGACGCATCAAGCGTGGGCATGCTCAAACGCCACACATGCACGGCCAGACAGGCCCACTGCAATACCCAAAAAATTGTGCTCAAGCTGTGCCACAGCAACATGTTGTCACGCGCCAAAATGCGTGGGGCGATGCCCCACTCCACGATGACCGCCAACAACATGGCCGCCAAGATCAAAACGCTGGGCACTTGCGGGCGACCCCGCAAACGGTCGATGTGACGTTGGACCAACAAGCTGAACACGCCACCCATCAAGCCCACCCAAGCCTGGGCACTGAACAGATGAGCAGCCAATCCACCGGCCATGGCCTTGGTCGGGGCATGGGCAAACAGCAAGGGCACGACCCATGCGCCCAAGGCCGTCAGGCTGCCCCACCACAGGGCAGCGACCAGCCACAAGCTGCGCTGCCAAGCCATCAAAGGTACGATACCTGGATGATTTCGTAGCGCCGCTGGCCCCCCGGGGCCTGAACCACCGCCACATCACCACTTTCCTTGCCGATCATGGCGCGCGCAATGGGACTGCTGATGTTGATCAGCCCCAGCTTGAGATCGGCCTCGTCTTCACCCACGATTTGATAGGTGACGCGGTCGCCAGAGTCCTCATCCTCCAACTCCACAGTGGACCCAAACACCACTTTGCCCTCGGCATTCAGGCCCTTGGGGTCAATGACAGACGCCATGGACAACTTGCTCTCGATGTCTTGAATGCGCCCCTCAATGAATCCCTGGCGGTCTTTGGCCGCATCGTATTCGGCGTTCTCACTCAAATCACCTTGAGCGCGGGCCTCGGCAATGGCTTGAATCACCCATGGTCTGTCCACCGTTTTGAGTCGGTGCAGTTCTTCCTTGAGTTTTTCCGCGCCGCGCAAGGTGATGGGAATGGTGGCCATGTCTCGACATCCTAAAAAAAACCGCCGGGGGTCGCCCCCCAGCGGTGTGTTGTTATGGGTAAATTATGCCGCCAATTGGGCGTGCAACTCCTGGACCGAATAAACCTCGAGGTGGTCCATGTGCTGCATGCCTTGCACCGCGGCCTCCGCACCGGCAATGGTGGTGAAGGTGGTGACCCGGGCCAGCAG
>Ga0192647_102795_pt1 | contig 10736 bp, 11 predicted proteins | sample LauGreFa1BDMLBSN_2_FD_133046 | JGI IMG/M metagenome (GOLD analysis project Ga0192647, IMG submission 133046) | Freshwater lake microbial communities from Lake Michigan, USA - Fa13.BD.MLB.SN - reassembly | ecosystem: Environmental > Aquatic > Freshwater > Lake | place: Lake Michigan, USA...
AAAAAATTCTACTATTAAATAATTACTAGAAAATGAATACCTTGACTCAATATACATAATTGGAGTAAAAATCACTTAAAAATTACAGTTAGTTTTGAATGTTAAAAATTAAACGAAAACTGATTAACTCTAAATTACATTTATTAAAAATGAATCAATTTGTTATACGGGCTTTATTTTTACTGACGATTGCAGGCTTATTGAATGCTTGCAGCAACAACACGTCTGGTGTTCAGCCTGCAGTTTCTAATGTGCAACCAATTAATCCCGTGCCGCAATTGGTTCAACCTCAAAACACCTATAGATCTAGCGGACTTAGTGGCTCATTTCAAAGCCCAAATGAGCTCGAACCCGCCGTAGCATTCTGGCGTAAAACTTATACCGAGTGGCGCCGCTCTGAAGTCGCTATTCATGATGACCGCTATATGGACATTATCTATGAAGTGATGGTAATACCCGGTAATGTCAATGAAAGTCTAACCAGCGAACAAAAAGAACTCGTTAAAAAACGTAAAGATTTTTGGAAGGTTCAATTAACCGTTTTAGAGAGTAAGGTTCGCTACAATGCACCGTTAAGCGATAATGAAAAACAAATTATCGTCAAACTGAAAAATAACAGCAGGGAACTTAATACGGCATTAATTGGTGCGAATGAGCGAGTACGTTCGCAGCGAGGAACCCGCGAACGCTTCATGCAAGGGCTCGAAATTAGTCGTCGTTACGATAGGCAATTTAGAAAAATATTCCGCGACGCTGGTTTACCTGAGGACTTAGCCTATTTGCCACATGTAGAATCCTCCTTTCAACCAGCGGCTAAATCATCGGCTGGCGCAGTTGGTATGTGGCAATTTACAAAAGGAGCTGCACAAACGTACATGCCAGCCGGCAATAAGGTAGACCAACGACTTGACCCATTCGCTTCTGCTACTGGGGCAGCACGCTATTTAAGTCATGCCTATAAAAAGCTAGGCGACTGGGCAAGCGCAATTACGTCATACAATCATGGTATTGGTGGCATGAAAAAAGCGCAAAATCAAGTAGGTCGGGATTTCGTTCGTATCGTAAACACCTATGATGGCCCTGCATTCGGTTTTGCCTCACGCAACTATTACGCTCAATTTCTGGCTGCACGTGAAATCGCCAAAAATCCACCACAATATCTACCTTAGCAAAAATAAACTATCGCAGCATATTAAATTTAGTAAATTGTTAATAGTCAACAAATTTACAATTCTACGGCTAGATTTTTTTGATACCCAACTCGATTTAAGGTAAAAAAGCAAAGAGTACTTTTGGCGCTTTTCCCACCAAAAAATTAATGACTAACTTGGGCAATCCAGTCTTGCAAGTTGTAATAATTCGTAATTCTAGCCACTTTATTGTCACGAATTTCAAAAAAAGCCCCTGCTGGTAAGCGGTATTTTTGCCCATTAGCTGCCGGTAAGCCTTCATCAGATTTTATATATTCACCCAGTACAACAAATTCAGCCGAAGCGCGTGAACCGTCTAATGTTGCCATGATGACCATATCAACCAATTGTTCTTTGTAGTTAAAATTCATACATGCCATAAACTGAGTAAAAGCTTCTTTACCAATTTCACGCTTGCCTTGATTAATATCATGAATAACATCATCAGTCAGTAAGTTTAAAAAAGTATCCATATCTCCGCCATTAAAGGCTGCATAATAACTTTCTACAAGTCTGATAGCGTCTTGTTGGTTCATATTTCTTCCAAAGTCTGTAATTAAAAAAGCTATATATTCTATAGCTAAATACCAATATTGCCTTTTATTTTTATCAGCATTATCTAATCTTTTTCCCAACCACCTTCTCGTAAGGTTACTGTGCGGTTAAAAACCAGTCTACCTTTAACACTATCTATTGCATCTAGGCAAAAATAGCCGGTTCTTTCAAATTGATAACGATTTTCAAACGTCGCATTAACTAAACTGGCTTCTACCCGACAACCGGTAAGCACTTCTAAGGAATCCTTATTAATAACATCTAAAAAGTTTTCTTCATTATCGGGATTAGGGACTTTAAATAAACGATCATACAAACGCACTTCGGCTGGATGTGACTGTTGCTCAGAAACCCAATGAATAACGCCTTTTACTTTACGACCTTCAGGATTTTTTCCTAAGGTATCAGCATCATAAGTACACCGTAATTCAATAATAACGCCTTCCGCATTTTTAATCACTTCATTACATTGAATAACGTAAGAACCACGAAGACGAACCTCACCACCAGTAATTAGACGTTTAAATTTAGGCGGAGGTATTTCCGCAAAATCCTCTTGTTCTATCAAGATCACTTTCGTAAAAGGCACATTACGCTTACCCAGCTCAGGTTTTTGCGGATGATTACTGATTTCTAATTGTTCTGTTTGATCTTCCGGATAATTATCAATAACCACTCGTAAGGGCTTTAATACAGCCATGGCTCGCAGAGCATTTTCATTCAGATCTTCGCGAATACAATATTCCAGAACACCCATTTCTATCCAAGAATTCTGCTTAGTTACACCGATGCGCTCACAGAAATCACGTATCGCTTTCGGTGTAAACCCGGCGCGACGAAGACCTGCAATAGTTGGCATGCGCGGATCATCCCAGCCGTGTACATGTTTTTCCATTACCAACTGGTTGAGTTTACGTTTACTAACAATAGTATATTCCAACTGTAGCCTGGCGAACTCAATTTGCTGAGGATGGCAAAGGGTTTGTAATTTATCCAATACCCAGTCATAAAGAGGTCGATGATCCTCAAACTCTAAAGTACACAAAGAATGAGTAATACCTTCAATGGCATCGGAAATACAATGAGTATAATCATACATAGGATATATACACCATGCATCACCTGTACGGTGGTGATGGACTCGACGAATTCGATAAATCGCAGGGTCACGCATGTTGATATTAGGTGATGCCATGTCGATTTTGGCGCGCAATACATACTGACCATCTGCAAATTCACCCGCTCGCATGCGTTGAAAAAGATCCAAATTATCAGGAATAGAACGATTGCGATCAGGACTTTCTTTGCCCGGCTCAGTTAAAGTACCTCGATAGAGTCGTATTTGTTCTGCAGACAAACTATCAACGTAAGCTAAACCCTGTTCAATTAATTGAACAGCGTAGTTATAAAGTTGCTCAAAATAATCAGAGGCATTATACAAACCAGCCCATTCAAAACCGAGCCATTGCACGTCTCTCTCAATAGACTCCATGTATTCTATATTTTCTTTTTCTGGATTAGTATCATCAAACCGTAGATTACAAGTACCATTAAATTCAGCAGCGATGCCGAAATTTAAACAAATCGACTTGGCGTGACCTATATGCAAATACCCATTAGGCTCTGGTGGAAAGCGCGTCGCAATCTTACCATTGTTTTTCTGATCTTTAAGATCAGCATTAATAATTTGACGAATAAAATTTGCAGAAGGTTGATTTTCGTTTGTAGACATGTGTTTTTAAAAACTTTTGGTTATTGACTAAAAAGGTACAAGGAGAGATTACTTAAGGTTTCGTAGACATTCTATCTTAAACCTGACTATTTCTTTTTGATATAAAAAATCTGCTTACCTTCCTGCTTTGTGACTTCAATGATCTGATGTCCTGATTGATTAGTATAAACGCCAAAATCCAAATGTGCTGCAGGGTCAGTTACAATCATTTTAACTACCTCACCACTGATCATAATCATCAATATTTTTTTTAAACGCAATAAGGGTAAGGGGCACAGTAATCCGCTGACATCCACTTCCTGACTAAATTCAATCATTATTTTAATAACTCACTCATCTTTAGATTGCCTATAATACCATTCCCAAATGAATCTAAACATTATCGTAACAAAATGGATTATTTTCCCGTTTTTGTAAAACTTAAAAACCAAAAGTGTCTTGTTATCGGAGCAGGAGAAATAGCTGCACGTAAAATTGATTTATTAGCTCGTGCCGGCGCTAATATAACAGTGATTGCCAATAAATTCAGCCATCATGTTTCCAATATTGAACACTCTTGTCATTTAATACTACTGCAAAAATCTTTCACGACAACAGATGTCTGCGGCTTTAAATTGGTTATATCCGCTACAGATAATAAAGAAACCAATATGTTGGTGGCCAAGTCAGCTGAAGAACAAAATATTCTAGTTAATGTCGTTGATAGCCCTGATTTATGTAGTTTCATATTTCCGGCCATTATTGATCGCTCACCGATAATTGCCGCCGTTTCTTCTGGGGGCTCTGCACCGGTTTTAGCACGCTTACTCCGAGCCAAAATTGAAACGATTATTCCACCCGCTTATGGACGCTTAGCGCATCTTGCCGAACGCTATAGAGATGATGTCAAAAAGCTTATTAAAGAACCTTCGCAACGCAGGATTTTTTGGGAAAATATCTTTCAAGGTTCTATTGCTGAATCGGTTTTTGCCGGTAATGATGAGAGTGCCGAAAAACAATTACAGCAATCGTTAATCAAACAAAAAGACACTGTTACCCAAGGAGAAGTTTATCTAATCGGCGCAGGTCCCGGTGCACCCGATTTATTGACTTTTCGCGCCTTACGTTTGATGCAACAAGCCGATGTGGTTGTCTATGATCATCTGGTGTCTCCAGAAATTATTGATTTAGCACGACGGGATTCGGAAAAAATTTATGTAGGTAAGCAACGGGATCAACATACCCTGCCCCAAGAATCAATTAATACTTTATTGGCTGACTTAGCCAAAACCGGGAAACGCGTAGTACGTTTAAAAGGTGGCGATCCTTTCATCTTCGGTCGCGGTGGTGAAGAAATTGAAACCTTAATGCAGCAAGGAATTAGTTTTCAGGTTGTACCAGGCATAACTGCGGCTTCTGGCTGTTCCACCTATGCCGGCATTCCACTTACACATAGAGATCACGCACAATCTTGTACGTTTGTCACCGGCCATCTAAAAGATAATTCAGTTAACTTAAACTGGACACAACTAGCTGAACCTAATCAGACTATCGTAATTTATATGGGTTTGGTCGGTCTAGAAAAAATATGTCAATCGTTAATTGCTCACGGCAGCCCTAAAGACCTACCCATAGCCATGATTCAAAAGGGCACAACTGTTAATCAACGAGTGATTACCGGTACGCTAGAGACGCTACCCTGCACTATCAACGAGTTAAATATCAAACCTCCGACGTTGATTATTATTGGTACCGTAGTAACTCTGCACGACAAACTTAATTGGTTTAACAAAAAACATAACGACCATTAGCACTCATTATTCTTAAGTTTTATCAGTAAGAACTGTTCGATGCTAATTATTTGATAACCATTTTCTTTAGCATTGAAATAAAAGATTGAATTTTTCGGTTAAATTCCCTATTCTTTGCTAGTTTAAATTTTAATCAAAATACAATTTTCCATCAAGAGAACTAGCGTTTTCTTATTTATACACAAAAAGAGGTCAATATGAAAAAATCATTAGGCACATTAGCAGGTATTGTTTTAATAGCTTTAAGTGGATCAGCAATAGCTGATGAACAACTCGAAATCGGTCAAAAAATTTATGACCGTGCTTTTGGTCGTGGTTGCGGCACTTGCCATGATATCGCTTCAAATCCTCAATTAACTGCCAACATTAAAGCGGGCACGCTGACTAGAGCGAAATTTGAAGAGGTGCTAACCAATGGCAAAGGCGGCATGCCGAAAGCCATGGCTGAAATCATGAAGAATAAGGCTGTTGAAAAAGCAGGTTATTCTGAAGAAATGGCAATCGACGCTTTATACGCTTATATTAGCAGCAAATAATAAAAGCAAAAAAGGCCGTCCCAATACTATTGGGACGGCCTTTTTATTTAAAGTAAAAAGTAAAACGACTAATAATAGTTATTTATCAAGATAACGTATTATGCTTTCTTTATGTGCCAGACGATATCTAATCTTATACCAAATACCGCCAATTACCGCCAACATTAAGCCACAAGACGCCATAGTCAAATAAACGAGGTGTTTTAAATGGGACATTTCCTGAATTATTTGTTGATCAGGAACAACTGACTTCTCTTTTTTGATGGGCTCTGAATAAGTTTGTAATATCTTTACATCATTTTTTAAATCTTCCACAGTTCCCAATGAGCTAGTAACCGATCCACTTCGAATACTCTCTTCTAACGACCTTAGCTTACTTTCGATTGAACCACTCACCAAGCCCACAAACTGGCTTTTTAGAGTATTCACTTCAACAGACAAGACAGGATTAATCTCAGAAATTGTGGCTTCAGTTTTTTTGAATTGAGTAAATTCGTTTTTAGGCAGGTAGAAAACTCCGGCAATGACAATAACTGCCATCAAAAAGAAAACGAGTGACATTAACAATCTATTCACTTTCATCAAACCTTGATGAGAAGTGATTCTTTCCAGAACCACAAGATCTGATTTCGTCTCGTCCAAACCACTCATTATTTATTTAATTCCTCTAAGGCCACGCACAGGAAAGATATTTTTATTATTATACTAACTATCCGGAGCATAATTATACAAGTTAAATTATATTTGTCCTGTATTTTATGGCCATTCTTTTAAACTAGACTCTTTCATCCCAAATCAAGCAGAAGATCTTAATAAGATAAAATAGTCAATTTAATCTTAAATTAAATCTACATTAACGTAATCGTTTAGCAGCCGCTATACGCATCCTCAAAGCATTTAACTTAATGAAACCTTCTGCATCTTTCTGATTATAGGCGCCACCATCATCCTCAAATGTAGCGATACTTTCATCAAACAAACTATCGGTTTTAGATGCTCGCCCCACTATTATGACATTGCCTTTATAAAGCTTAAGCCTAACTTTACCATTAACAGCTTTTTGTGATTCATCAATCATGGTTTGTAGCATTTTTCGCTCAGGACTCCACCAATACCCATTGTAAATCAGAGAGGCGTAACGCGGCATTAACTCATCTTTTAAATGTGCGACTTCACGATCCAAAGTCAATGACTCTATCGCACGATGGGCTTTCAACATAACGGTTCCTGCAGGCGTTTCATAACAACCACGAGACTTCATTCCCACATAACGATTTTCGACGATATCTAATCGTCCGATACCATTCGCTCCGGCAATTTTATTTAATTGCTCAAGAACTGTGGCGGGCGAACAAGGCACATCATTAATTGCAACAATATCACCGTGTTGATAAGTCAATTCTATGTAAGTCGCTTGATCAGGTGCAGCTTCAGGTGATACAGTCCAACGCCACATATCTTCTTCAGGCTCTACCCAAGGATCCTCAAGAATGCGACCTTCATAAGATATATGCAACAAATTAGCATCCATAGAATAAGGTGATGTTTTACCTTTTTTCATTTCTACAGAAATACCATGTTTTTCAGCATAAGCCAGCAACGTTTGTCTAGAATTTAAATCCCATTCACGCCAAGGTGCAATAACATGTATATCAGGACGCAATGCGTAAGCCCCTAACTCAAAACGGACTTGATCGTTGCCCTTGCCTGTCGCGCCATGAGAAATAGCTGTAGCGCCTGTTTCATTAGCTATTTCAATCAATCGCTTAGCAATTAGAGGACGAGCTATTGAAGTACCAAGAAGATATTCCCCTTCATAGACGGTATTAGCGCGAAACATAGGAAATACATAATCACGCGCAAACTCTTCTCTTAAGTCTTCAATAAAAATATCTTTTATGCCTGCTGCTTTGGCTTTTGCGCGAGCAGGCTCAACTTCTTCGCCCTGTCCTAAATCAGCTGTAAAAGTAACCACTTCGCACTGATAAACATCCTGTAACCATTTTAGAATAACGGAAGTATCTAAACCTCCAGAATAAGCCAAGACAACTTTATTGATTTTTGACATAACACCTTAAATACTCTGAGTTAAAATTTTTCAAATTATACCTGAAAACAGCCTATCGTAAGCCCTACTATCATATTTAATAATGATCTCATACTGGAGTCGCAGTTTTTGCTTCGGTTAAAGCCACATCAATTTTAATAACATCAACACCTTATTTAAAAATATCATAGACTTTAAGCGTTCCATCATTACATTCTCCTAAGTTAAAGAAATACTTTAACCCAACCTTACTAAATACCCATGCTATTAATAACGGAGAAGAGGGCTAATATATTGAATCAGTGAATCGTGAAGCACTATATCGAGAAAGTAAAGTTTATTGGCGGTCAAGTGACTTTTTTCTATTTTTTTAAGTAAGAATCTTAAAAAATTTTCGAAAAAAGGGCATCCTTCATTCATCTCAAATTTTCTTTTTATATTTATGCTGAGCATTTCTGGCAGGCTTAAACTAAATTGATTTTTTTTGATAATTGACTCCTAACAAATAAAGACTAGATTTATAGCTGTCACCTCAGATTACATGTAAGTGCTTGCCACAAAAAAAGGAATAAACACCTCATGACTATACCTAGCCTTGAAAAATGGGTGTGGGCGGAAGCTTGTGAAATACTACAACAAGCAGATCGTTTACATCGACAGTTCTTTAGACCTGCCATTACAAAAGCACAACAACTTTTCTGGGAACCACCTACTGACGTTTATGAAACCCCTGATGAAGTAAAAATCATGATAGCGTTGCCTGGCGTTCCCGACGAGGAGTTATTAATCAAACTTGAAAATAATCTGCTCATTATAAGCGGACAGCGACGTCTTCCTGTCAGCTCAGAATCACAAATTCACCGACTGGAAATACCCTACGGTTGTTTCGAACGTAAAATTGAACTCCCGATTGGGCATTTTGAAATCGGAATGCGAGAATTAATCCATGGTTGTTTATTAGTTTTACTTCGTAAAATATAAGGGACCGTATGAGTTTCTGTCCAGCTCCGTCCTGCTTTGCTAGCACTCCGCTCCAATATTCTCAGCGGTTGCATATATTCTCAAATGGAATTTCTTTAATTTATAAAGCTACCATCAGACTTAAATACGCAGAAACTTATGTAACGATTAATACTGTATAGAATAACTTGAATAATCCCAATAAAATGCTGTACCTTAGCTGCTTAATAAGCACATAGAGCTTAAATCCCAATGATTTATATCATAAGGAAAACACATGCGTAATTTTAGACTACTTTTTATAATGCTATTATTTCTTCCTTACGGAATGACTCATGCTGACTATGAGAATACTTTAGAAAAAGCAAAAGAAGGAGATGCATCTGCTCAGAATTACTTGGGAACTATCTATCAACTTGGCGAAGGCGTTGAGCAAGATAATGCAGAAGCCGTTAAATGGTTTCGATTATCGGCAGCACAAGGGTATGCAAAAGCACAAAATAATCTTGGTTACATGTACGATTTAGGAGAGGCCGTAGCCCAAGACGATATTCGAGCGTATATGTGGAAATATCTTGCCGCCTTACAAGGTGAATTAGATGCCGCAGAAAATCGAGATGCCTTGGCGAGTCGTATGACGAAACGGCAACTTGCAGAAGCGCTAAAATTGGCTAAAGATTGTCAAGCCAACAAATTTAAAAATTGTGATTAAAATATGTCTTTAAAATATTACCAAGGCATCCAAGCAAAACCGACATAAGAGGTAAAAGTGGGGCTTACGGAGTTAGTGCCCGCTCCAGAATTAAAAAACAAAGAGACTTTATCATTTACTGTCCAAATACAACCGGCCCCAATAACGTTGGCAACCTCACTAGTACTAATCTGGTTATTCGTAGGCACAATAAGTGTGCCTTTTTGTTCCGAGTTATACCAACCATTTACAAAAACAGCAAAATCTTCCACAACGTCATGCTGAAGCGCCCACTGAAATGTTAAACCCCAAGTATTAATAGCAGCATTTAGACTATCTTGAGAACGTGATGCGCCAATATTATATTCAAGTGCAATATCCCAAAACAGTGATTGATCAAAGTTAAATTCTAAAGTGGGCTGCGTACCACTATTGAAAGCAGGTGAACCTAATAAGGTAGTTTGCAAATAGATCTCGAACCCCACTGCAGGTAGATAGTACTTTTCGACCTCATCCCATAAGTGCATTTTGACGTCGAAAGTTAATGGGTTAAATCCAAGAACAGGATTATTACCACCTTGCTCTTGAGGGCCACTAGATAGTAGTCGCAACTCCAAACGATCCAGTAAACCATATCGCAAGAGATATGTCGCCGAATAACTCCCAGAATCATCAGTGCTATATGTCGGCGCTACTTCGAGATAAAAACCACCCTGTGGCAAAGTGAAGGCACTATTTGGATAATTAGCTAAATCAGACCCTGGGAAACGGATATCCAACTTATCATTACTTTCATAAACAGACTCTGCAACAATTTTTTGATCTTTTGAGGGACTGTCAATTAAACTTTGCACTGTCACTTCTGCCTCATTTTCCTTTGAATAGGCTGGGAATCCAAATAGGCTTAGTAGCGTAAGAGAAATGACTATGAGCAATCGTTTAATCTGCATGAAAATAAAGTAACCGTCGATGTAAATAGTTAACGCTTCGACTGACTATTCGCGGACTTAACCTCCATAATGTCAACCACAAAATTTGGTATAATCTCAGAATTAGGCTGATTGGTAAAGAATTACAGAACTAATTAGTAAGCACCTTCAATTAAAATTGGCTTAAGTAGCAAAAAAATTAAAAGCAGTTACTTACATTATTTGGTGATACCATATTCCACAGAAATTTTAAGCTTGTACACCTATTTACTGATTTACTTCTGCACTATATTCATCCAAACAAAA
>Ga0192647_102800_pt1 | contig 10721 bp, 8 predicted proteins | sample LauGreFa1BDMLBSN_2_FD_133046 | JGI IMG/M metagenome (GOLD analysis project Ga0192647, IMG submission 133046) | Freshwater lake microbial communities from Lake Michigan, USA - Fa13.BD.MLB.SN - reassembly | ecosystem: Environmental > Aquatic > Freshwater > Lake | place: Lake Michigan, USA...
ATGGGCATGTGGTTTGCCTGGTGGCGCCCGGCGGGTCGTTTGATGGCCGGTGTGAACGTAACCCTTTTTGCTATGCCAGCGATTGCGCTGGTGCCGATTTTGGTGATCGCTTTGCAAGGCGATACGGCGCGTGTGGTGCTGGCGGGGTTGTCGGTGTATTACCCGACCATGGTGGCCACGGTGCTGGGCCTGACGCAAGTGGATGCGCGCTTGGTGGACCTGGTGCGCGTGTATGGCGGCAGCGACGCGCAAGTGCTGCGCCGCATCCGTTTGCGCAGCGGCTTGCCCACGCTGCTCGCCGGTTTACGCGTGGCCGCGCCGGCTGCGGTGCTGGGCTCGCTGCTGGCTGAGTTTGGCAGCGGTGGAAACGCCGGGCTGGGTACGTATTTAATTGGCTCGCTGGGCCGCGCCAACCCGGAGCGTTTGTGGGGCATTGGCCTCACAGCCACCGCGATCAGCGGCATCGCCTACGGCTGCGCCGGGCTGATCGCCGCGCGCTTTGCCGGCAACACGCAAAGCGCCAGCACGCCACTGGGTTTTCAGGCGGGCTTGGATACCGAAAGCGCCGCCACGCGCTGGGCCATGCGCCTGGGCACGCTGGCCATGCCTTTTGTGCTGTGGTACGGCGTCATTGCGCTGTTCACGTTGCTGGGCGTGTCCGACATCGTGCTGCGCGGACCGGTGGGTGTGCTGGAGCATTTGTTTAGTGTGGACAAGGCCGGCGAAAATCGCGAGGCGCTGCTAGATGCGCTGTCGCAAACCTTGCCCTACACCGTGCTGGGCATGTTGGCCGGGCTGGCGGTGGCGCTGCTGCTGGCGGTGGGCACCACGGTGTATAAAGCGCTGGGCCACAGCCTGATGCCGGTGGCACTGGTCAGCCAGTCCATGCCGCTGGTGGCGCTGACGCCTTTGGTAGTGTTGGTGTTTGGGCGTGGCACGGCCAGCATCCTGGTGATCACCATATCGGTGACGTTTTTTCCGGCCTTTGTGACGATTGCCCAAGGCCTGGCGCTGGTACCTAGCAGCGCGACGGATTTTGTGCGCGTCTATGGCGCAGGGCGCTGGCGGCAACTGCGCCTAATTGCGCTGCCCTGGGCCTTGCCCTATTTGTGCGCGGCTGCGCGCTTGGCGGCACCGCGCGCGTTTTTGGGTGTGATGATTGCCGAATGGCTGGCCACTGGCACCGGCATTGGCAACTTGCTCAATGTATCGCGCGGCGTACTCGATTTCGGAATGATTTGGAGCGTCGCGGTGGTGGCCATCCTCATCGCCGTGGCGCTTAACAGCTTGGTCGTGGTGCTGGAGCGCTATGTGCTGCAACGCTACGCCATGGCGCCTGCGGCCTGAGTGCGCAACCACCCTTTTTTGATTGCATGAAAGAAGCCTATGGAACACACCGACCATAAACACACGGTACGCGAGCGCGTGTTTAGCGCCCTGCGCGAAGTGGCCTTTGCCGACAGCCGTTTTCATTTTGATTTCGGCGAATTCATCACCGACTTTGTAGGCAGCAGCGCCGCCACCGATCGCTTGATGGCGCACCGCTTTTACCAACAGTCCGAGTGCATTTTCATCACGCCCGACAACTGCATCGAAGAGCTGCGCTACCGCACCCTGTGCGAAGGCAAGCGCATCTTGATGACCACCTATTCCATACGCCGGGGCTTTTGGCTGCTGGACCCAGCCACTATCCCCCAAGACCGCTTGCTGTACGCGGCCACGCTAGACGGCATGGAGCGCCATGGACGGCACATGACGCTGGCGCAAATCCACGCCGAGCTGCCGCGTCTGGACTACATGATTACCGGCACTGGCGCGATCAACGAACACGGCGTGCGCTTTGGCAAAGGCCATGGCTTTTTTGATGCCGAATGGGGCATGCTCTACCGCATCGGCGTGATCGATGCGCAAACGCCCACGGCGGCGCTGGTGCACGACTGCCAAGTGCTGCAAGAGACTTTGTACCCCGAGATTTTTGACACCGTGGCCGACGCGATTTTTACGCCCACGCGCACCATCGAGGTGACCAACCCGCACAAGCCACGTTGCGGCATCGTCTGGGATATGCTGGACCCGCAGATGCTGGCCACCATACCGCCACTGCAAGAGCTGCAAGCCATGGAAGCGGCTTTGCCACCACTGGCCTGAACGCTTTACGGGAGCCCCTCACAATGACCTACGCCACTATCGCCCGCGACCACCTGCCCGCCTTGCTGGCGCGCATGCCCAAAGCGGAATTGCATATCCACATCGAAGGCTCTTTAGAGCCAGAGTTGATATTCGCCCTGGCCAAGAAAAATGGCATCACGCTCAGCTACCCCAACGTAGAGGCTTTGCGCGCAGCCTATGCATTTACCGACTTGCAAAGCTTTTTAGATTTGTACTACGCCGGTGCTTCGGTGCTGATAGAGGAAGACGATTTTTACCGCATGGCCATGGCCTACTTTGCGCGCGCGCATGCGGACCACATCGTGCACGCCGAATTGTTTTTCGACCCGCAAACCCATACCGAACGCGGCGTGCCTATGGGCTATGTCATCCAAGGGCTGGCCCGTGCCTGCGCAGACGCCAAGACGCAATATGGCATCAGCGCCAGCCTGATCCTGTGCTTCTTGCGGCACCTGTCCGAAGAGTCCGCTTTCGATACCTTGGAAGCAGCTTTGCCTTACCGAAAACACTTTATCGGCATAGGCCTAGACTCCGGCGAGCGCGGCAATCCACCGGAAAAATTTGCCCGTGTTTTTGCAAAATGCCGCGCGCTGGGCTTGCGTATCGTGGCCCATGCGGGTGAAGAAGGACCACCGGCTTATATCGAAAGCGCACTCGATGTGTTGCACGTCGAGCGCATAGACCATGGCGTGCGCTGTAGCGACGACCCGGCGCTGGTGCAACGCCTGGCCGCCAGCCGTATGCCGCTGACCGTGTGCCCGCTGTCCAACGTGAAGCTCTGTGTGTTCAAAACCATGCAAGAACACAACCTGGCCTCGCTTCTGCACGCGGGTTTGTGCATCACGCTCAACTCAGACGATCCGGCTTATTTTGGTGGCTACCTGCTTACCAATTTTGAAGCCGTGTTTGCCGCACTGCGGCAACTGGGCGCGCAGGACGCGTGGCAGTTGGCGCGTAACAGTATTGACGCAAGTTTTGCGGCTGAGGTGGAGAAAGTCGCATGGCGTGCGCAGCTGGATGCGGTGTTTGATGCTCTGCTGGTTTAAGAGGCGCCTTTGAAAACGCGAATCCTCTATTTGTTAAAGATTTTCTCTGTGGGACTGTTTTTGCCCCCCCGCTTTTTTGCCCCCCGCTTCCCCCCCGCCCCTTCACCCCCGCCGGGGTGAAGGGGAGCTTGAACAGCCAATTTTGTTTCTTTTGACCGGATAGGGGTGTTGGTGCGAGAGGTTGCGATGCGGGTTTGTTAGCCTCGATTGGGAAACGGTGCGGTCGTAGTGAATGAATGGGCGCTTGGCGCGGCTATGGTTGCGATAGCGATAGCGATAGCGATCGCGATTGCGGCTGAGGCTGTGGGTACGGCTGTGGTTTCGGTCGCTGTGGCGGGAGTGACCGCGATGGCGCGCACAGCGCGCCAACAAGCGTGTGCAATGTGAGCGCAGCGAACGAGCACACGCGGGCCCCCGCCGCCATAGGCCGTGCTGAGCAACGCAGCGGCGGCCGGATCAGGGCGGGCGCTTGTCTGAGCGTAGCGAGTTTGCGCCCGACCCCGCGCGCCGCGAGTAGCGCAAGGCACCCCGAAGGGGCACGGCCTTTGGCTCGCCTTTTCTTTGGTTACTTTCTTTTGGCGAAGCAAAAGAAAGTAACTCGGCCAACAGGCCGAAACCGGTATTCCAAACCTTGTCTTTCTTTTGCCCACCTTTTCTTCTGCGAAGCAAAGAAAAGTAGTGCCTGCTCCAAGCTTAATGCTCCCCATGCTGATGCTTTTTCCCACCAGCAGGCGCCACTTGCGACACCGGCAACTTGATATCCAAACTGCTTTCCACCCCCTTGGCATCTTTGAAGCGCAAGGTCAAAGGAATGGTGGTGTCTTTTTGCAGCGGCAGTTTGAGGTCCATCAGCATGACGTGATATCCGCCAGGCTGCAAAGCCACCGCCTTAGCAGCGGGCAAGGGCAGGCCATCGGGCAGCGCGCGCATTTGCATGACGTTGTTGTCCATCTTCATTTCATGCACTTCGGCCACACCGGCTACGCTGGTGCTGACGCCGACTAAACGGGTATCGGTTTTGGCCGTGAGCGTCATAAATACGCCCGTGGCTTTTTGACCTTGTACGGTGGCACGCGCCCAGGCGCTTTGCACGCTGACGTTTTGCGCCCAAGCGCCCGATACCATCAGGCTGGAAATGATTAATGTGCGGACCAATAATTTGGTGTTCATGGCGGTTTCTTTCTTAAGAATTAAAAATACTGCACCGACCCAGCCGTGGGCATGGTCGGCACAAACCATCAATGGACGTGGCCGCCAGCGGCCTGCACATCCAATATTTCGAGCAATGCCGCGGGCATCTTCAAGCCCTTGGTCGAGGTGCCACTCGCGGGCACTTCCACCCAGTCGTTTGAGCCCTTGGCGCAGGATTGCACTACCTTGAACCATAGGGGGCCTGGCTTGGCCGGAGTGGTTCCGCGCAGCACAAATTCGTCGTAAAAGCCATCAGGCAAGGCATTGTCAGCACTGCTGGCGGTCCAGCTGATTTCCAGCACGCCTTCGGTGTATTTCTTGCCATGGCTTTCATAGGGCACGGGCAATGGGCCGATAACGGTACTGACTTTCCATCCCGGCTTGGGCATGGGCTGCGCTCCGTTGAAACCGGCGGGCATCGTGACGCGAATCATGATCGTGGCGTCGCCATCGCAGCCATGACCTACACGGAATGTGGCGCGGTAGCTGCTGTTAGCGGCAGCGGCACCGTCTTGTAAAACCACGTGGGCCAGTACGGGTGCGCTCGCAAGCGCCAAGGTGCTGGCTAGCAAGAAGAAAGTGTTTTTGAATAAATGCATGTTAAAAAAATTAAGGGTCAATGACGCGTCGAAAAAGCGCGGCCACAAGGCGGCACCTCCATCGACATCTAAAGTTCAGAAATTGCGCCCTAAGGGCATTGCGCACGCATGGCACCGCGCGCGGGGCACGATGCAATAGGCCGATGCTGCGAAATGGGCGACTTAAGCCAGCGGCGGTCCGCGCCCCGGTGGCGGGGCGGCGCTTCGGCTTTGCGGCCCAAGTGCGTTGTTGGGACCAGCGTGCAAACGTGGTGCGGCGCTGGCCACAGGCAAAGCCGAGATGTAAACCGGTGGTGCGGCAGTGCTCAGGCAGAGCACGCAATCGAGATGCGGGGCTAAAGGTGCATCGGGCGTGCCCGTGTCTTGGAGTGTGACGGCACCCGAAGCGCTACACACTAGCGTGTGCTGCACTGGCTGCACCCAGGGCGCAGCCACCGCCACGCCCAGCGCCATGCACCACCACAGCAATACACAACGCGCCAGGGCGGTGGTTTTGCGCAAGGTATGCAGGGTCATGGCGCGATTATGGCAGCGTGCGGCCTAGGCAATGCCCAAGCTAAAGCCCTCGTCGATGGCACGCTTTGGCAACACGCTGCGACGACAAGCGAATATCCATGCGCTTGAAATAAGATGCATCAACTGCCGTCGGCTTGGCATCGGGCACCTGCTTGCGTCCGGCCCACAGCCTTCTGTTTTGCCCACATTCCCATAAAGCTTTTTATGAATAAACTTCCCCTAGGCCTGTTTGCAGCAAGCCGTGCCATTGCCAGCGGACAGCTGTCGCCCCAAGCCTATATGCAGCAATGTATTGACCTGGCGGACCAGTTAGAGCCCACACTGCACGCCTTCGTAGCGCGCACGCCCACGCAGCAATTGCTCGATGGCGTCGGCGAAGGCCCCTGGGCTGGCATCCCCGTGGGCGTGAAGGATTTGATCGCCACGCGCGAGCTGGGCACCACCTATGGCTCAGCCATTTATAAAGACCAGGTGCTGGACTATGACGCTGCGGTGGTGGCGCGCGTGCGTGCGTTGGGCGGGGCGGTTTTTGGCAAAACCGTCAGCACCGAATTTGCCTGGCGCCACCCCGGCCCTACCGTCAACCCGGTGAACTCCAGGCATACGCCTGGCGGTTCGTCCAGCGGTTCGGCAGCGGCCGTGGCCGCAGGCATCCTGCCCTTGGGTTTGGGCACGCAGACCGTGGGCTCTGTGATCCGCCCGGCCGCGTTTTGCGGCATTGTGGGTTTGAAGGCCAGCTTTGGCGCGGTGCCGCGTGCCGGCGCATTTCCGGTTTCGGACGCGCTCGATCACGTGGGTTTTCTGGCGCGCTCTGTCAACGATGTGGCCTTCGCCTTTAACCTGCTGCGCAACCTAACTCCCACCGAGCCCGACAGCATCGCTGTGCCACAAGTACCCATGGATGGGCAAAGCGGCTTAGAACCCCTGGCCTCGCCACGGCTGGCTTATGTGCGCACGCCTTTTGATGAACGCATCACCGCCGACCAACACCAAGCCATGCAATCGACGATTGCCACCTTGCGCGCGCAAGGTGCAGTCATAGAAGAGTTTGCGCTGCCCGATGTGTACTGGACTGGTGTGGACGCGATGTTTTGCCTGCTCGAAGCCGAAGGCGGCGCGGTGCACCGCGAGCATGTGGCGCGCTTCCCCGATCGCCTAAGTGTCCATATCAAAGAACTGGTCGCACAAGGCGCTGCCCGCTCTGCATTTGAATACCTGGCCGCGCGTAATTTACAAACCCGCTTACGCGCCGACGCCACGGCGCAACTCAAGGGCTTTGATGCCTTCCTTACCGTTCCTGCCACCGGCGGCGCGCCAGAAGGTTTGGCAACCACGGGCGACCCGGTGTTTTGTGCGCTCTGGAGTTTTCTTGGCTTGCCGGCTTTGAATATTCCTATCGGCCACGCGGCCAACGGGCTGCCCTTGGGATTGCAACTGGTCGCTGCCTACCGGCAGGACGCACACTTGCTGCGCACAGGCCGCTGGATTGAAGTCGCGCTGGGGCATTAAAGCCCATCCCAGCAATAGCCCAAGGCTTATCATCCCAGCATGCACGCGGCCACACCTTTGAGCCTTTTTCACCTCGCCTACCACGTCACCGATTTGCAAGCGGCGCGCGCTTTCTACGGCGGCGTGCTGGCTTGCGCCGAGGGGCGCAGTACCGATACCTGGGTGGACTTTGATTTTTTCGGCCACCAAATATCGCTGCACTTGGGCGAGCCGTTTAAGACCACTTTGACCGGACAGGTGGGCGATCACTTGGTGCCCATGCCGCATTTGGGCTTGGTGCTGGCCCTGCCGGATTGGCAGGCGCTGGCGCAGCGTTTGCGCGATGCGCAGGTGCAGTTTGTGATGGAACCGCAACTGCGCTTTGCCGGGCAAAGCGGCGAGCAATGGACCATGTTTTTTCTGGACCCCAGCGGCAACCCGCTAGAGATCAAAGGCTTTGCGTCACTGGACACGGTGTACGCCACATGATGAATTACACCTTTGTATCAGCAACCATTTTGCTGGTGCTGATTACCGACCCGGTGGGCAATATCCCCATCTTTGCCAATGCGCTCAAACACGTCCCGCAGGCACGGCGTCCGCGCGTCATACTGCGCGAAATTTCCATTGCTTTCTTTTTGCTGCTGACCTTTATGTTTGTCGGCGAGGGCTTTTTGCGGGTCATGAACCTAAGCGATTTAGCGCTGCAAATTGGCGGCGGCGTGATTCTGTTTTTGATCGCGCTGCGCATGGTGTTTCCGCCGCCCGTACAAGCCGAACCCGAGCTCTTGATAGAGCCTTTGATCGTGCCGCTAGCCGTGCCCTCGATTGCCGGGCCTTCGGCGCTCGCGACGGTCTTGTTACTGGTATCGCAACAACCCGAAAAGCGTATGGAATGGGTGGCCGCGCTGTGCGTTACCATGTTGATCAGCGCCACGGTGCTGGTGTCAGCGGAGCGCATTCAACGTGTCATCGGTACGCGCGTGGTGACCGCCATTGAACGCTTGATGGGCTTGGTATTAGTGTCCGTCGCCATAGAGATGCTGCTGCGCGGAATTCGCACGTTTGCGCTGCAATTGGCGCAAGGCACTGGCGCCTAAGCGCGGCTCGCGGATGTATCGTTATTGAGCCGCCACGCGGCATCACCGGAGTTTGACTTGGCATCCTTGAAGTCCCGTTTTTTTTACTACGCCGTCAAACGCCAGTTGCGTAAATTCGCTCTGCGCGGCGGTAGCCTAGAGCAGGTGCGTGCGGCGCGCGACAAGTCGTCCCAGCGCATGTTTCCTGCGCCTATTGGCGTGCAAGTGCAAGCGGCGCACTTGGGCGACTGCCCCGGCGAATGGCTTCGGCCAGATAGGGCTAGCGCTGACTCGGTCATTTTGTATTTGCATGGCGGCGCTTACATCACCGGCTCCTGCCACACCCACCGCGGCCTGGCCGGGCATGTGGCCAAAGCGGCGGGCCTAGATTGTTTTTTGCTGGACTACCGGCTTGCGCCAGAGAACCCATTCCCTGCGGCGGTGGACGATGCCCACGCCGCCTACCTGGCGCTGCATGCGCAATACCCGCTTCGCACGATCGTGCTGGCGGGTGACTCGGCCGGTGGTGGCCTGGCGCTGGCGCTGGCGCTGCGTTTGCGCGATGCCGGCCACGTGGCACCGGGGGCCATGGCCTTGCTTTCGCCTTGGACCGATTTAACACTCAGCCTGCCCACGCACCAAAGCAAAGCGGCAGTAGATCCGTTTTTCCCCGACACCTCCACCCTGTCCATGGCAGCACAACTTTATGCCGGTGCCATGGACCTTACGCATCCATTAGCCTCCCCCCATTTCGCCGCGCTGCACGGCCTGCCGCGCACTTTGATTCATGTGGGCGAACATGAAGCGTTGTTAGGTGATGCGCACGCACTGGCCACCAATATGCAAGCGGCGGGATCGCCGGTGCAGCTGCAAGCGTTTGAAGGTATGTGGCATGTGTGGCAGATATTTGCGGGGCGGTTTGCGGAGGCGGATGCATCGGTGAAGCAATTGGGGGCGTTTTTGAAGGCGGCTTGAAAGGCAGGTTTCGGCCTGTTGGCCGAGTTACTTTCTTTTGCTTCGCCAAAAGAAAGTAACCAAAGAAAAGGCGAGCCAAAGGCCGTGGCCCTACGGGCTGCCTTGCGCTACTCGCGGCGCGCGGGGTCGGGCGCAAACTCGCTACGCTCAAACAGCGCCCGCCCTGATCCGCGCGCCACTGCGTTGCTCAGCACGGCCTATGGCAGCGGGAGGCCCAAATACCGCGTGTGCTCGTTCGCTGCGCTCACCTTGCACTCGCTTGTTGGCGCGCTGCGCGCGCCGTCGCGGTCGCTCCCGCCACAACAAGCAAAAACACAACCGCACCCACCGCCGCAGCCACACCAATCATCAATCCGTTCACTACGACCGCATCGTTCCCCAATCGGGGCCAACAAACCCGCCTCGCAGCGCCCCGATTCAAAAACACCTCTCGAAAACAAAGAAACCAAATTGGGTATTCCAGCTCCCCTTCACCCCGGCGGGGGTGAAGGGGCGGGGGGAAGCGGGGGGTAAACCAGCCCTAATGCGCTAGGCTCCAAACACTGATTTCCACACCGCCAACCCCGCTTGCCGCTCATGCATGGCATCCTGCAGCGCCACATGGGTAGGCTCTTCATTCAAGCGCGCTTTGTGCTGGATCCGCCGCAGCGTTCGGTACGCCTGAGCAGCATCATGGCCCAAAGGCACAGGCAAGAGGCCGCAGTCTTGCGCGACTTGCAGAAGCGCGATATTGCCCACATTAGCGCGCAGACCCGGATGCGCCTGCCCGTGCGCCAGCACCAAAAATTGCACTGCAAATTCAATGTCCACCATGCCACCCGGGCTGTGCTTGACATCAAAGCGCTCGGCAGGCACCGCGTGGGCGCTGCGCACTTTTTCGCGCATGGCGGCAATTTCGGCGCGCAGTGCGGCCTGGTCGCGCGCACTGCAAATCACGGCTTCGCGGATGGCGTCAAAACGGCTGTGTAGGTCCGCGCTGCCGAGCACGCAGCGCGCCCTCGTCATCGCTTGGTGTTCCCAGGTCCAGGCGGTGTTGGAGCCGCGCTGTTGTTGGTAATCGGCATACGCGGCAAAGGTAGTGACCAACAGGCCAGAGCTGCCATTGGGGCGCAAGGCGGTGTCGATTTCGTAGAGGTCGCCCTCGCCGGTTTTCACCGTCAGCCAGTTGATCAGTTTGCGCACCAGCGTGCCGTAGATTTCGCCTGCACGCTCGTCCGGGTCGTCGTACAAAAACACAATATCCAGATCGCCGCCGTAGCCCAGTTCTTTGCCACCGAGCTTGCCATAGGCAATGATGGCAATGCGCGGCAGCTCACCGTGGCGCTGCTTCATGCGCTGCCAGACCCAGCGGGTGCTGATGCGCAATATCACTTCGGCCAAAGCGCTTAAATCATCGGCTACTTGCTCTACGGTGATCAGGCCTTCGACATCGCGCGCCAGCGTGCGAAAAACCTCGGCATGGTGCGCGCGGCGCAGCAGGTTGAGCAGGCTTTCATCGTCCTCTTCGCCGCTGTTGCGCAAGGCGATGCAGCGGCGCTCGATGTCGGCCTCGCAGGCATCAGCATCAAAGCGTTCGCGCACCATGGTGCTGCCCGCCAACTCGTCGATCACGCCTGGGTGCTTAAGCAGGTAGCGGGCGGGCCAGCGCGCAGCGCCCA
>Ga0192647_102806_pt1 | contig 10711 bp, 8 predicted proteins | sample LauGreFa1BDMLBSN_2_FD_133046 | JGI IMG/M metagenome (GOLD analysis project Ga0192647, IMG submission 133046) | Freshwater lake microbial communities from Lake Michigan, USA - Fa13.BD.MLB.SN - reassembly | ecosystem: Environmental > Aquatic > Freshwater > Lake | place: Lake Michigan, USA...
ATCCCGTGGCTGGTTCCACAGGGGCAGTTTGGCACGCGTATTCAGGGTGGCAAGGATGCAGCATCGCCCCGTTACATTCACACCTATCTCCAGCCTCGTATTCGTAAGCTGGTGCCGGAGGAGGACTTTGCAGTGCTGAAGTATCGTGACGATGATGGGCTGCCGGTGGAGCCGGAGTGGTATGCACCGGTTCTGCCGATGCTCTTGGTCAATGGTTCGCGTGGCATTGGCACTGGGTATTCCACCTACATTCCGCCGTGCGATCCGAAGGTGATCAAGGAGAAGCTGATCTCCAAGATCAGGACAGAGCGTCCGCTGAGGAGTGATCCGCCGCTGGTCCCGTACTTTGAGGGGTTCAAGGGCACATATACCGAGGATGGTGTGGTCGGTGTGTTCAAGAAGGTCGGGGACGAATATGTCGTGACCGAGCTCCCACCTGGAACCTGGACGGCTGATTATCGCGAGTGGCTGGAGAAGGAGCTTGCCGAGGGTCGTATCAAGGACTTCACGGACACCTCCACGGATCAGCAGATCAACATCCGGATCAAGGGGATTGATGAGAAGGCGCTGGTGAAGTCGCTGACGGAGAAGGTTCGTACGACCAACATGCACGCCTTCAATTCCGAGGGTGTCATCACCAAGTATGAGACGCTGACGGATATTCTCTGCGAGTTCTGGACGGTCCGCATCAACCTCTACGAGACACGTCGGGCCTACCAGATCAAGACACTGAACGAGAAGCTCCCCTACCACAAGAACGTGGTCCGGTTCATTCGCGATCAGATTCAGGATGAGCCCAAGGTTGTGCTGAAGAAGAAGACGCTTGACGAGTGCAACAAGATCCTGGGGGAGCACGAGTATGAGCACATTGACGGAAGCTACGAGTACATTATGCGCCTGCCGGTGTCGGCCTTCACTGCTGAGAAGGTGGCCAAGCACGAGAAGGACATGGAGGACTTGCTGGCAGAGATCGCGCGTTTGGAGGCGACCAATGCGGAGAAGCTGTGGCTCGCAGATTTAGAGCATGTATAATAAGAAGAGTATGAGCAATTACCTAGACCTGCTTATTCAGCAGGACAAGAGCTCAAGAACAAACTACTCCTTTGATCCTCGTGTCCAAATGCAAGCCACTCGTGGATTTACAACAGTAGAACCTTTTTCAAATACGCCACCCGTCTCTTCGTATACGTATACTGGGCAGCCCGAGGGGTCTCACTCAGATGCATCGATCGTCCAAGAGTCTCCCGCGACCAAGGCTGTGAAGAGATATGTCGTTATGGATGCCTCCCAGCGAGACTGGGTCAAGCAGCCAAATCCTTTTTCAAACTTGATCTTTACGTTCGGGGCACAGAACACAGGAGGAAGCAACCCGGCGGTCTACACGAACAATCCATTTATTCCAACCTTTGCCGATCAGCAGCAAGCGTTGCCGGCCCCCTTGCCAGGTGCTCCCAATGTATCTGGATGGTCACTGTCAAATGTATCCTATCCGGGCTACAACTCCAGTCTTCCCAGCGGCAACTTTATTGCCTTTGACACGGGATACACCATTGCCGCCTCCGGGTCCGGGTTTGGCAGTGTATTCACACCCTGCAACGTGGCTTCACTTCGTCTTGTGCGCGCGGTCATGCCCCAGCGACAGTTCTCGGACATTCCGTTGGTTCCTAATCCCGACGGTACACTCACGACAATCTCCTCAAATATTCAGGCCACTCTGGCAAACACAACCTTCTCTACGTTCTCCACGTATCCGTACTTAATGCTCTACCTCAATGAGTACTTTGGACAGTATGTAGGTGGCAACGAGCCAACCCGCAGATCCTTCTCCGTCATGACGCAGAAACAGCGCCAACAGCAGACATTCACAGCAAACGGATTGGGTGTTCAGCAGTTTGACTATGAGCCGTGGGGCGAAGAGGCACTGCGCCTTCAAAGCCCAATTACCAATCTTCAGCGCATTCAGGTAAGCGTATCAGATCCGATTGGCAACATCTTTATTCATACCGATACGCTGTCCGTCTCTCTAATGCAGACAGATTCAAATGGAATGTATATCAATTGCTTTACGCCAAATCGTCAGTACTTTAGTGGCAACGAGATGCGTGTCGGCGACCGTATTGTGTTTTATGCACCCACCATTTCCAACATGATGAAGTCATCCTATCTTGCGGTGCAGAATACAGATAAGCAGAACTTTGTTCGGGCATTGCTCACCGGGACCTTTACCGTTCTCTCCTTGCTTGATTATGTTCCGGATGCCAATGGTATTTATGTTCCAAGGGAATCTGCAGATCCCCCGCAGCCTCATGCAACCCCGTATGTCTCCTCGTACAACGGCTTTTCAATTCCAAACTTCTTTGCGGTTGGTGACCAGGGATCGGTCACCCCACTTTACCCCAACTCAATTGACGGATATGGAACAGGTGCATCCAACGCAACCTATACCATCTTAGAGCCAAACTCGCTCGTTGGATCCAATCTTGAGTTTATGAATGCGTCGCTGCAGCCAGTCTACACGCTTGAGATGGATATTCTTCAACCGGACACAGGGGCAATCGGAGGAAAGATTGTCTTGTAACAGAGCAATGAGTTCTCCCCTTGTTGGCACATACGCAACCTCTCTGTCTGACTTTTACACGCAGACTGCCATTCCGAATGCGCCCAAGCACACGGGTCGCCTTCCTGCCGTAGCAAGCGAAGAAAAGTCTACTCTGCCGCCGTTTACACTGACGTCGCAGGAGCCGTATGTCGTCCCGTCTCGTGTAGCCGAGCAGATGCAGTATCGCCACGAGGCAACGCCCCTGAACACCATCTATTTCAGCGAGGCAAATGTAGAAAATCTTCAGCAGGAGATTGCGAGTGCCGTGCTGATGATGAGCGGTGACAAACGGTACGTCATTGGGCGCCAAAACGACGCAGATCTGAAGACGGTCATGCGGTCGTACTACCTTCAGTATGCGCAGAACGACCCCACCCGTGTCTCTCAGGAGCTTACTCTTCTGAACAATCGTGTGATTGGGTGGTGCGCAAACAACATTATGGTAGAGATTGAAGCCTACAAGTACTATCGCAAGGATATTCAAGATTTCCCTGCTCCCATTGAGCGCCCTGTAATGACGAACATCTACGGAACGCGGACAGGTGAGCTGAAGAGCTTCTTCTAACTAAGTAATGCTGGTTCGCTATCAAGATCGGGTGTTCCTTCAAGAAGGACGATGGTTTATGTGGGACAGTGGGCTTGATCTGTTTCGTCCGATCGACTCCTTTGCGTGGAATGGATCGACATGGGAAGTTGATGACCGAGCCTACCGAATGGATCCAACCGATAAGACCTATTGCTTCGGGTCAGCAGAGATGGTAGCGACCTGCAGAGAGCTTAGCAAGGTGCATCGCTCTGCGATTAGCACAGCCCCGACTGCATCGTATATTTCCATTGGAGCTCCGGTTTGGTTTCGTGATCGGCTTGTGAACTTCACACATTCAGCCCCTCGGGACGTTCCATCGTGGAAGCGGCTCGTCAATGGACATGCTCGCACGTGCAAACGGCGTTCGTCAAAGAAGTTTACAAAGCGTACTCTCTAACTAAGGAAATGAGAGTCAACATCATTGGCAATACAAATTCACTGGGCTTGGCTCAGGACATTCATATCCTACATGGAATGATTTTCCATACGTTGGGGAAGGGGACGGTTATCCGTCACGTTCCTCATTTTCACCCTCAATGCGAAGAGGCAGAGATCAATTTTTTCGTTGAGTCCATCAATCCTGCGCTGTTTCAGTTTGCCGCAAAGAATGTGTGGGTTCCTCACCCCGAGTGGACCCAAAAGGCGTGGGAGCCCTATGGCAAGATGGTGGACGAAATCTGGGTCAAGACACGTGAAGCGGAGAAGCTGTTTGCTTCGTGGGGAAAGACTCGATACATCAACTGGACCTCGGTCGATAAGACGGTCCCTGAGAAGAAGGACTATTCCCGCGCAATGGTGCCGATTGGCAAGAACATGTGGCGTCACCCCAAGCCAATTGTTCAGGCCTACATGCGGATCCAACAGACGAACCCCGAGCTGTTTGCCAAGCTCCCCGTGGTTGAGTTGGTGTACTACGATGTTCAGGTTCCCAAGATCCCGGACTCCGTTGCCTCCAAGTTTGTGGTTCACGACCAGCGCATGTCGGAGAAGGACTATGACAAGCTGATGGCAGACTGTGGTCTTCTGATCTGTACGTCTGCTGCGGAGGGATTCTGTCACGCTGTCAACGAGGGTATGTCCGCCGAGTGTATCCTTCTGCTGAGTGTGATTGAGCCATTTCGCGAGCTGACTCACAAGGCTCTGTGGGTGTCAACTTCGAAATCAGTTCCTCACCCCGAGTGTTTGGGTGTGTTGGAGGACGTGGATGTCGGTTCCTTGGTGGATGCACTTGAAATGTACGCCAATATGGATCACCACTCGCTTCGGTCTGAGAGCCGTGGAAATCGTGAGCGCTACGAAAGCCGTCATCAGAAATTCTTGGTCGCCATCGAGAAAGCAATCAAGGAGATCACGGCTGGTCTTGAGACCTACTCCCTGCAATCAATGCTTCCCAAGGAACAGGACTTGCCCTTCATCTCCGTCATTACCATCACCCGTGATCGCCGAGCCTTCATTCCGCTTGTCAAGTATGGTCTGATTGCGCAGACGTATCCTGCAGAGAAGATTGAGTGGATTATCGTGGACGACGGAAAGGATCAGATCAAGGATCTGGTGTCGGATATGAAGAACGTTGTGTACGTACTTGCGGATGAACCCATGACAATCGGAGCAAAGCGGAACCTTGCCGTGACCTATGCGTCGCATGACATTCTTGTGAACATGGACGATGACGATGTGTACCCGAGCAACAGCCTTCTGTCTCGTGTTGCGCACATGCTTGCGGAACCCAAGAAGGAGTGCCTCTTTTCCACTGTGATCCCGTGCTATGACATTCATGAAAAGAAGTCCTTCATGAATGTGCCTCCGATCAAGCTTCCAATGTGCGAGCGGGTTTCTGAGGCGACTCTCTGCTTCACATGGGCATTTTGGGAGGCCGGTCGGTTTCCGGATCAACAGATCGCTGAGGGCGGTGGATTTATTCGTGGACGTGAGCACCAGTGTCGCGAACTCTCTCCCCAGGATGTGATTGTTAGTTTGATTCACAAGAAGAATACGTCCTCTCGCAAGGCCCCTCCGATGGCTGAGCCCAACGGGTGCCACTACGGGTTTTCTGATGAACTCTTTACGTTAGTTACAGAGATCGGTCAGTCTATCTAAACAACAATGCCCCTCAAACAGTTCATCTTTGACAGGTACACCGAATATCATGACTGGGCATGGGCGGGCGGGTTTTCTTACTGCCATTCAGATGGAACCATCGTTCGCACAATGAAGTCCTACATTCAAGGACTTGATCCGGCATTGACATTTGTTCTGACAATGGCCGACGGATATTCATCCAATCCTGATCAGTCAATCGCTCTTAAAAGCCCCGACGAGTTTGAACGGTGTATTCCCGGGGACAATACGATTGTCGGTATTCTGTGCACACGTGCCTTTGCCGATCCCCGCGCGGTGTTGATGCCCTTGGACGATGAAACATTTGCAAGGGGAGCATGCGATGTCGTCTCGTCTAGAACTGCACGTCCTGCGTGGGAAGAACGAAAGCCAATTGCTTTTTGGCGCGGGTGCTTGTCGGGTGGAGTTGCACCAACTCCGCGAACAAGGACGGTATGGGACTTGCACGACTTTCCCCACGCGGATGCAAAACTTACGCGGGACCAATGCATGGATCACGCACATATGGGAAGATTAGTCTATCCACAGGATACTCGGTTCTACGACGAGAGCCGAGGCCTGGATGTTCATGTTCAACACAAGTACATTCTCATTATTGACGGCAACTGCATTGCCTCTGCTCAACAGTGGGTCTTTGCATCAGGATCTGTACCATTAATGATAACACATCCTGACAATGACTGGTGGTTCCGTAAGTACCTGAAACCAATGGTTCACTATGTTCCAATTCAGTATGACTTGTCGGACCTGAAGGAAAAAATTGAATGGTTGGTGATGAACGATGACAAGGCAAAGGAAATTGCAACAAATGCCATGGAATTTGCTAGAACAGTGCTAAGTGCTGAATTTCAGCACGGCTATCTCTTCAGGGAGATCCAGCGCGCCGCCAGTGTCTACGCAAACAGCCCCGCACGGTAACGGTGGCTGCGGTGACGGCGGCGGCTGTGGCGACGGCGACTACGGCGACGACCACCCTGTTCCTCCTGGGCGGCGGGCGGCGGGGGAGGAGGGGGAGGCGGCACCACGGGCGGCACCGGAGCCACGGGCTCCACCGGATCCTCAACACCACCCTTCATCTTCATCATGCGCAGCATTCTGCGCGTGGCCTTGCTCATGCGACGACGGCGACGGCGACCACCCACCGCAGGGGCCACAGGGGCCGGCGACAGTGGAGGATTACCTCCATAGAGTCTTGCTGTGCTCATTTGTTTATTCTTAGGCGGCATACAATTTATCAAGCTGAGCAAGTAACGCAGGAAGGAGGCTCTACGGTAAATTGCTGAGCCTTCGCAGCGGCCTTTGTACGCAGATAATAACACCCGGTCTTCAGTCCTGTCTTCCATGCATAAAAGTGCATGGACGACACCTTGGATGGAGTCGGCTCAGCCATGAACAGGTTCAAACTCTGCGACTGGCAGATAAAGGGAGCACGGTCCCGAGCCATGTTGATAAGCGTCTTCATAGGGATCTCCCACACCGTCTTGTACAGCTCGCGCATCTCTGCGGGAAGTTCAAGCATCGTCTGAATGGACCCGTTGTTGGCAATGATCTGGCTGCGCACGTCAGACGTCCACAACCCCAAGGCAACCAGGTCCTCCACAAGATACTTGTTGACAACCATAAACTCACCGGACAGGACACGACGAGAATACAGGTTGGACGTGAAGGGCTCAAAGCACTCATTGTTGCCCAGAATCTGCGACGTGGACGCCGTTGGCATGGGAGCAATCAGCAGAGAGTTCCGCATTCCACCCGTGCACATCTTGGCGAGCATTCCCCAGTTGAGATAGGTTGTGATCGGCGTCTCACCCCACAGATGGTACTGCAGCTTGCCTTGGCTGATAGGCGACCCATCAAAACTTGAGTATGAGTTGTTTCCAATCAGCGGAAGACCCCGCCAATCGTCCACGGACGAGCGGAGCATACTCTCAGTTGCCGCAGCAAAGTAAATGTTCTCGAAGATCTCCCGGTTCAGCTTTGCGGCACCCTCGGACGACCAAGGCAGACGGAGCATGGCAAACACATCTGCGAGACCCTGGATTCCAATTCCAATGGGACGGTGGCGGAGGTTGGAGGTTTTGCACTTCTCGGTCGGATAATAGGTCTTATCAATGACAAGATCCAAGTTGCGAGCCAGGATGGTCGTATACTTGCGAAGCAACTCAAAGTTGAAGTTGCCGTCGATGACGAACTTGGGGAGAGCCAAAGACCCGAGGTTGCAGACCGCCGTCTCTTCGGGGGAGGTGAACTCAATGATCTCGGTGCACAAGTTGGAAGACTTGATGGTTCCGAGGTTCTGCTGGTTGGACTTGGCATTACACGCGTCCTTGTACAGCAGATACGGCCCGCCGGTCTGAATTTGGGCATCTACTATCATCTGCCACAATTTCTTAGCAGGGATCTCCCTCATTGCGAGGTTCTTGCGCTCATACTCACAATACAGCTCATTGAACGCATCGCCCCAGCAGTCCGACAACCCCGGGCATGTATCCGGGCTAAACATGGACCAATACCCATCCTGCTCCACACGCTGCATAAACAGGTCAGGGATCCACAGTCCATAGAACAGATCACGAGCACGCTCATCGTCGTTGCCCGTGTTCAGCTTCAAACGCAAAAACTCCTCAATGTCAGCATGCCACGGCTCCAAATACACCGCAAAGGATCCATTGCGCTTTCCACCCTGGTTCACGTACTTGGCCGTGTCATTGAACACCTTCAGCATCGGCGTGATGCCCGTGGACTTGCCATTGGTGCCCTTGATGACTGCATCGCGAGCCCGAATGTTGTGGACGCTCAGACCAATACCACCCGCCCACTTGGAGATCTGCGCACACTCGCCCAGCGTATCGTAAATCCCCTTGATGCTGTCGTCCTGCATGTGGACCAGAAAGCACGAGCTCAGCTGAGGATGCTGTGTTCCCGAGTTGAACAGGGTCGGCGTGGCGTGAATGAAATACCCCTGCGACAAGGCATCGTAGGTCTCCTTGACCCTTGCAAAGCTCGCACCATGAAGCTGGATGGCCACCCGCATCCACATGTGCTGGGGACGCTCCCACACACGGCCATCACGGCGGCGGAGCAGGTAGCCCTTCTCCAGCGTCTTGTAGCCAAAATAGTCAAACATGAAATCCCGAGAGTAGTCGATCATCGACTCAAACTCCAGATCCTGTGCGACGCAGTAGTAGGACTCGTTAACAACGCCCTCGTCAAACAGGACCTGTGCCGAATTGATTAGACAAGTGGGTGTATTCTTGTGCTGGTTATCAATCACGAGACGAGCTGCCAGCTTACCGTAGTTCGGATGGTACCGTGCCTGCATCATCGCACACGTCTCAGCGGCAAATTCGTCCAGCTCAGACGTCTTGATCTCGTCCTGAATTTGATTACAGACCTTCTGTGCGACCAAATCAGGGTTGACATGTGCAAGTCCCTCCGCAAGCTTCTGAATGCGAGTGAGGACCTCGTTGAAGGAGACAGGAACGCGATCGCCGTTGCGCTTGATTACGTACATATGGTCAGACATTCTCGCTACTGTATGTACCATCCTTACCTTTAAGCGGGTAAAAGTTACGCAAACCATTTCATCTTCAGCGATCGGGCTCTATATAGATATGGAGAACAGAGTACTCCGGTTTTACGAACTGCATAACAACAAATGGTTTCACATAATGAATTGGTCGCTTGATGTTATCAAGACACGACGCAAAAAGGAACGGTCCATGCTGGTAAAATACGGATCGTGTCTTTACTTTTGAATATCCGTTTGGACCGTCAAAAGTACCGCATACGGGGCTCGAACCCGTGACCCTGGAGTTAAAAGCTCCATGCTCTACCAGCTGAGCTAATACGGTGGAGTGCGACACGCGGGAATTGAACCCGCGACTACGGCTTCATAAGAGCCGTGCTCTACCAGGCTGAGCTAGTATCGCGAAATACGCCATGTGGGGATTGAACCCACGGCCTTGGGGTTAGAAGCCCCACGCTCTATCCACTGAGCTAATAGCGCAAAAAAATGTGTGTTACCGATACCGGGAGTCGAACCCGGGCCGAGGCTGTGAAAGAGCCCTATCCTAACCGCTAGACCATATCGGTGTGTGGCAATGCTCGGGATCGAACCGAGGCTCAGAGGTTCAAAGCCTCTTGTCCTAACCACTAGACTACATCGCCGTATGTTTTGCGTGTGTTGTATGTAAGCTCTAGAAGCGCGAGCCAATGTCGAACAGCGATCCATTGTGCTCGTAGTTCGGAGCCGTGTGGGCATAGGTCGCGCGACCATAGTGCTCCACATCCTCCCAGTTGGACAGGTCCGCCTCCTCGTCCAACTCCTCGTTGCACTTGACCCGCTTCGTGCGAATCTTGCGCTTCACTGTGGTCCATCCCTTACTATCCCACCCCATCAACGGGTAGCTGGAAATCGGGTGGATGTCTCCACCCTTGAGGATGACGTGGTATGCCGGGTCCATCCGACACGTGCGGAGCGCCTCGGCGTACTCCTTGACATCCTTCTCGTTGCTGACGATCTTGCGGGCGAACTCAAGGCAGGACTCCATGCTGGTGTTGGCTGAGGTAGACATTGTAAATTGCTTCCTACTGTCTTTTCGTTTTTTCTGCGCAGATCCATTTTGGACGGTCTACTGCCTCTCACTCGTCAGCAACTTCATCTCTACATGGGCCGACTCCATTTCCTTCACAAATAAGCTCATTGCATAGGGCATGGCAATCTTATCGGGACTCGTATCCAGTCGCCCAGTTGCCTTGTCAAACTGAATTTCAGCTCCATCGGACCGATCCATGAAACTTTCGTGAAGAAACTTGGACATGCCATGGGCGAGCATTCCATCTCGCTCCATCTCTCCGATGGCCAGTCCGCCACCCTGAGCACGACCATGCAAGGGCTGGTGTGTCAACAACGTCTTCGGGCCTGTAGATCTGTAGTTGATCTTGTCCTCCACCATGTGCTTGAGGCGCTGGTAATAAATAGGTCCCATGAAAATATCCGCCTGCATCATTTCGCCGGTCTCGCCGTTATACAGAGTTTCGTGACCGTGCGGTTCAAATCCTCGCAGGATCATTTCCGTCCTCAGATCACTCACGCGCTTGGAAGTGGTAAAGGGTGTTGCATCAATGAAGGTTCCAATTTGAAGACCAAGTTTGTTGCTCATGGCTTCTAACAGTTGCCCAATGGTCATGCGAGTGGGCATACCGTGGGGATTGAAGAGAAGATCGGGCCGCACACCTGCAGCCGTAAAGGGCATGTTCTCTTCATCCATCAGTTGACCGACTGTGCCCTTTTGCGAATGACGAGATGCCATTTTGTCACCAGGAACCGGCGACCGCTCTTCCACGATGCGGATCTTGACACCGTTGGTGCCGTCTGACATGGAATACCGATAAATACCATCCAC
>Ga0192647_102817_pt1 | contig 10679 bp, 5 predicted proteins | sample LauGreFa1BDMLBSN_2_FD_133046 | JGI IMG/M metagenome (GOLD analysis project Ga0192647, IMG submission 133046) | Freshwater lake microbial communities from Lake Michigan, USA - Fa13.BD.MLB.SN - reassembly | ecosystem: Environmental > Aquatic > Freshwater > Lake | place: Lake Michigan, USA...
CAGCCCTCTGATGGAGCGCCTGCGGACGACCGATCCCGAGGAGGTCATGCCTCCTCCCGAGACGCACAAGCGGCTGCGGCCGGATGAAATCGCCCTGCTCGAGCGCTGGATCAAGGAAGGCGCGGGGTACGAGGAACACTGGTCGCTGATCGCGCCGCGCGCGGTTTCCGTACCGGATGTCCCGCTGGCGCGCGGCTGGTCGCGCAATCCGATCGACGCGTTTGTCGTCCAGCGCCTCGCCCCCGCCGGTCTCGCGCCGGCGCGCGAGGAAATGCCGGCACGGCTGTTTCGGCGCGCGGCGCTCGACATCACGGGCCTGGCCCCGACTCCAGCCGATATCGCCGCGTTCGAGGCGGACCGGGCTCCGGGGGCCTACGAGCGCGCGGTCGACCGCATGCTGTCGAGCGACACCGCCGCCGAGCACTCCGCCCGGCTTTGGTTGGACGCCGTTCGCTACGCCGACACCCACGGCATCCACATCGACAATTACCGCTCCATCTGGCCCTACCGCGATTGGGTCATCGACGCCTTTCGCCGCAATCTCCCTTTCGACCAATTCACGGTGGAGCAGATGGCGGGCGATCTGCTGCCGCGCGCCTCGCTGGATCAGCGCGTCGCCTCCGGTTACAATCGCTGCCTTTCCACGACGAGCGAGGGCGGCGCGATCGCCGAGGAGTATGAGGCGATCTACGCGAAAGACCGCGTGGAGACGATGTCCACCGTCTGGCTTGGGCTAACCACAGGCTGCGCCGCGTGCCACGACCACAAGTTCGACCCCGTTTCGCAGAAGGACTTCTACGCCCTGGCGGCGTTTTTCCGCAACAACACGATGCCGGCGATGGACGGCAACCGGCACGACACTCCGCCCACACTTTTCGTGCCGGCGCCGGCGGACCGTGAGGCATGGCAGGAAGTGCAGTCGCACATCGCCGAGTGGCGGGGGCGGATTGAAGGCCGGGCCAAGGAGGCCGAGACCGATTTCGAGGCGTGGCTCTCGTCCGGGCCGCGGCTGATGTCGCCGCCCATCAACCGCACCGTCGTGGGCTACGAGGCGCTGCTGGGCCAGGAGGCTCCCGACGCACCTTCCGCTTCCGAAGGTCCCTATGGGCCGGCGGAGCGAATCGACGGCCGGGATCGCGTCGCCGGCGCGGCGGTTCCCTGGCTCCGCGGAATGAGCAGCAGCGCGGGGCTTTTCGTGCACGCTGAAGGCAAGGCCAACGGCCCGCTGATTTCGTGCCGCGAGGAGGGCGACAACGGCGTGGGCTGGGAGGTGTTCCTCGAGGACGGCAAGATCGGGATATACATCGCCGATGGCACGGGACGGGTGAAGGTCCGCAACGTCGGTCTCCCGCTGCCGACCGGCCAGTGGAGCCACGTGCTCGTCGCCTTCGACACCGCCTCGGTGCGCAGCCGCACGGTCGAGGTTTTTGTGGGTGGAAAAATGGCGGTGAACTCGACCGTCTCGGCGTTTCTGCCGACCGATATCCGTCCGTCGGTACCGGTCCGGATCGGCGCGCGCGCTCCGGCGCCCGGTGCCCAGCCGGCGATGCTGGCTGGGGCTACCGTTTGGGGGCAGGACTTCCGGGTCTACTCGCGTGGTTTCCAAGCCGACGACCTGAAGGTCTTCGGCGGCGAGCTCGAGGCCATGGCGGCATTGAAGACGGCGTCGGACAAACGCACCGCGGCGCAGAAGCGCCAGCTGCGCGCGCACTTCCTCCAATCCATCGATTTGCCCACCCAGGCATTGTCCCGCGAACTGGACCCGTTCCTCGCGCGCGAGGACACGCTCCGGTTCCGAGGCGGGCTCACGCTCGTGATGGAGGAGAAAAAGGACAGCGAGCCTTTCGCGCACATCCTGAACCGCGGTGAGTACAACCAGCCGGGCGAGAAGGTGGCCGCGAACACGCCCACCGTGCTTCCGCCGCTGGCGGCCGATCTGCCGCGCAACCGGCTTGGCCTGGCGAAGTGGCTGGTGGCGCCTGAGAATCCGCTCACGGCACGCGTCACCGCGAATCGCATTTGGCAGCAATTCTTCGGCGCGGGGCTGGTTGAATCCGCCGGTGATTTCGGTGTCACCGGGTCGCGCCCTTCTCATCCCGAATTGCTGGATTGGCTCGCCCTGCGTTTCCGTGAATCCGGTTGGGACCAGCGCGCGCTCGCCCGCCTCATCGTGACCAGCGCGACCTACCGCCAGTCCGCGGCGGCCACGCCGGCGCTCCTGGAAAAAGATCCGGCCAACCGGTTGCTGGCGCGCGGTCCGCGTCACCGTCTCGACGCCGAACAGTTGCGCGACCAGGCGCTCGCCGCCTCGGGGCTGCTGGTCTCGCGCTTGGGTGGGAAACCGGTTCGCCCCTACCAGCCCGAGGGCATCTGGGAAGATGTCGCGATGAAGGAGTCGACCACGCGTTTCTATCAGCCCGACGCGGGGGAGAGCCTGTACCGCCGTTCGCTTTACACACTCTGGAAGCGGACCGCGCCGCCCCCGGCGATGGATATCCTGAACGCGCCGAGTCGCGAGGTCTCCTGCGTGCGGCGCGATCGCACCAACACCCCGCTGCAGGCTCTCGTCACGCTGAACGACCCCGTCTTCGTCGAATCCTCCCGGCAGCTCGCCGCACGGGCGCTGGCGGAAGCGCGTTCGATCGACGCCCGACTCGACCACGTGACCCTGCGCCTGCTCGGCCGCAAGCTGGGCGCGGCGGAGCGGCCGGTGGTTCGCCGGACGCTTGAGCGCGCCCTAGGTACCTACCGGGATGACCCGGCGGCCGCGGCGCGACTGCTCACCGTCGGCGAATCTCCCGTCCCGGCCGGCCTGGCGCAGCCGGAACTGGCCGCTTGGACGCTGGTCGCCAGCCAGATCCTCAATCTCGACGAGTCCCTCACCAAATAGGCGCCGCCATGACGATCCTACCGCCCGACTGGCACGACACGTTTTCGTCCTACAACGCCGCGCTCACACGCCGGCAGTTCTTCCGCCGTTCCGGCACTGGCCTCGGGGTCGCGGCGCTCGCGTCCCTGCTCGGCCCACGCGCGCTTGGGGCGGATGAGGTTCCGGCCGCCCTGGCCGAACCCTGGCGGATCGCGCCCAAGGCCAAGCGCGCGATCTACATCTCGCTCATCGGCGCTCCCTCGCAGCTCGAGCTTTTCGATTACAAGCCGCACCTCGAGACGCGCTTCAAGGAGGACCTCAAGGACTGGCTGAAGGATCAGGGCGAGCGGCTCACCGGCATGACCGCGCGCCAGACTTCATTCCCCCTCGCGCCGAGCCGTTTCAAGTTCGCCCAGCACGGGAAGAGCGGCATGTGGATCAGCGAGCTCCTGCCGAACATCGCGCGGATGGCGGACGATATCTGTGTGATCAAGTCGATGCAGACGGACGCGATCAACCACGAGCCCGCGAACCAATTGGTTTATACAGGGTCGATGCAGAATGGTAAGGCCTCCCTTGGCTCCTGGCTTGCCTACGGCCTGGGCTCGATGAACCGGGATTTGCCGGCGTTCGTGGTGCTGCACGCCAAGCACTCGAGCCCGTTTTCCAACGTGCAGGCCATCTCCGCCCGGTTGTGGGGTTCGGGTTTCCTGCCCGGGAAGCACGCCGGCGTCTCGTTCCGTCCTTCAGGCGATCCGGTCCTGTACTTGAACGACACCCCGGGAATCCCGCGCGAGTTGCGCCGGGAGATGCTCGACGGCCTGGAACAGCTCAACCGCCGGAGCTACGAGTCGCTGGGCGATCCCGACATCCAGACACGCACCCAGCAGTACGAGATGGCGTTCCGGATGCAGGCCAGCATCCCGGAGCTCGCGGACCTTTCAAAGGAACCGGATTCAATCTACGCCCTCTACGGCGAGGAAGCCCGCGTGCGCGGCACCTTCGCCAGTTCCGCGTTGATGGCACGGCGGCTTGTGGAGCGGGGGGTGCGGTTCGTGCAGATCTTCCACCGCGGTTGGGACCAGCACGGGTCGCTGCCGCGCGACATCAGCGCGCAGTGCAAGGATGTCGACCAGGCCTGTTACGCGCTCGTGCAGGACTTGAAACAGCGTGGGATGCTCGACGACACCCTGATCATCTGGGGCGGCGAGTTCGGCCGGACGGTCTACTGCCAGGGCGCGCTCACCGAGACGAACTACGGCCGCGACCATCATCCGCGGTGCTTCTCCATCTGGATGGCAGGGGGAGGCATCAAGGGGGGCACGGTCCACGGCGAGACCGACGAGATGTCCTACAACGTCGTGCGGGATCCGGTGCACATCCGCGACTTGCACGCCACCATCCTCCAGTTGATGGGGCTCCACCACGAGAAGCTCGCGTTCAAGTTCCAGGGCCTCGACCAGCGTCTGACCGGAGTGCTGCCCGCCAAGGTGGTGCAGGGAATCCTCGCCTGATACGCCGTGGGTGTAAGGTCCGCATTCCGGTCGCTCCTCCTGGCGCTGCTGCTGACGACGACCGTCCGCGGCGCGTCCGGGGCGCCGGGCGTGCCGGAGAAAATCGAGTTCAACCGGGACGTCCGTCCCATCCTCTCCGACAAGTGTTTCCTCTGTCACGGACCTGACGCCGGCACGCGGAAGGGCAAGCTGCGGCTGGACGTGCGGGAGGACGCGCTGGCGCGGAAGGCTTTCGTGCCGGGAAGTCCGGCGGAGAGCGAATTGCTGCTGCGGCTCGTGTCGCGGGAAAGCGACGAAGTGATGCCTCCGCCCGAGACGCACAAGACGGTGGATGCGCGAGAGCGGGCGGTGCTCGAGCGATGGATCGCGCAGGGCGCCGTTTACCAGCGGCACTGGGCCTACGAACCGCCCGTCAAGGCGGTGATTCCGGCGGGCGCCAACGGCGTGGACTTTCTCGTCGCGCGCCGCCTGACCGAGGTCGGCCTGAAGCCCTCCCTGGCGGCGGACCGCCGCACGCTGATTCGTCGGCTTCATTTTGATCTCACCGGCCTGCCCCCGGCCCACACGGACGTGGTCGCCTTCGAGCACGACACCTCGCCCGACGCCCTGGTACGACTGGTGGAGCGCCTGCTGCGGAGCCCGCACCACGGGGAACGCCTGGCGATCGGCTGGCTCGATGTGGTGCGGTATGCGGACACGATCGGCTACCACAGCGACAATCCGCGTAACGTTTGGCCGTACAGAGACTGGGTCATCCGCAGCTTCAACGAGAACAAACGCTTCGACCGCTTCACGCTCGAGCAGATCGCCGGCGATCTTTTGCCCGACGCCGACCGCGACACCCGGGTCGGCTCCGCCTTCAACCGTTTGCTGCTCTCGACGGAGGAAGGCGGAGCCCAGCCGAAGGATTATGAGGCGCGCATGCTCACGGACCGGGTGCGGGCCGTCGGGGCGGCGTGGCTCGGGCAGACGACGGGATGCGCGCAATGCCACGATCACAAATTCGACCCGTTCACGATGCGGGACTTCTACGCCCTCGGGGCCTTTTTCGCGGATGTGAAGGAGACGGCGGTTGGGCGGCGCGAGGACGGCATGCCGGTGCTCGACACGGAGCAGGAGCGTCGGCTCGCGTCGCTGGATGCGGCGGTGGCCGAGGCCCGGCGCCGCACGCAGGCGACGGTTCCCGCCACCACGGCCGCGCAGGAGGAGTGGGAGAAAGCGATTGTGGAGGGAGGAGCGGTTCTCTCCGAGCTCCAGCCTGGAGTTGCTCCTTCCGCCACGGGGTTGCGCGCGGCGCGGGCGGCCGTGGCGGCCTTGCGGAAGCCGGCGGCGGAAAGGCGGCCACGGGACAAGCAGGCCGTGCGGGATTATTTTCTGGTCCACGTTGAGCAGGCCCATCGGGCGGTGCGGGACGCGCAGGCGGAGGCGGAACGCGCGCGCCAGGTTTACTACGAAACGCTGCCGAAATGTCTGGTGACCGAGTCGACGGCGGAGCGCCGCGTGGTGCGTATGCTGCCGCGGGGGAACTGGATGGATGAATCCGGAGAAATCATCCGCGCCGCGCTGCCGGGCTACCTGCCCGGGCCGGATTTCGGGGGGCGTGAACCGACGCGACTCGATCTGGCGCGGTGGCTGGTTTCGCGCGAGAACCCGTTGACCGCGCGCACGGTGGTGAACCGCCTCTGGAAGCAGTTCTTCGGCACAGCGCTCAGCCGCGTGCCCGACGATCTCGGCGCGCAGGGCGAACCGCCGCCCAACCCCGCGCTGCTCGACTGGCTGGCGTGCGAGTTCATGGACAGCGGCTGGGACATGCGGCATATCGTGCGCACCATCGTCCTCAGCTCCACGTACCGCCAGACCTCAGAGGCGACAGCGGAGCAGCTGGCCCGGGACCCTGACAATCGGGAGCATGCGCGGCAAAGCCGTTACCGGGTGGAGGCGGAACTGGTGCGGGACTCCGCGCTGGCGGTCGCGGGTCTGCTGGTTCCGAGGATCGGCGGCCCGAGCGTGAAGCCTTACCAGCCCGATCACTACTGGGAAAACCTGAATTTCCCGAAGCGGGATTACGAGACGGACATCGGCGAGGCCCAGCATCGGCGCGGCCTCTACGTCTGGTGGCAGCGGACATTCCTGCATCCCGCCCTGCTGGCTTTCGACGCTCCGAGCCGTGAGGAGTGCACGGCCGATCGCAACCGCTCAAACCTCCCGCAGCAGGCCCTCGTGCTGCTCAACGATCCGACCTATGTGGAGTCGGCGCGGGTTTTCGCCGCCCGCATCCTGGCGGAGGGCGGGGCGGGCACCACCGAGCGGATCCGCTGGGCGTGGCACCGCGCCCTGCAGCGCGATCCCCGCGCGGAGGAGATCCGGGTGGCGGAGGAATTGCTGACGGTGCAAGGCGCGTTCCATCGCGCTGATCCCCAGGGTGCGGCGGCACTGGTTTCCACCGGTCAAGCCCCGGCACCGGCGGGCCTAGATCCCGTCGAGGTCGCCCGGTGGACGCATCTTGCGCGGGTTTTGCTGAATCTTCACGAGCTGATAACCCGATCCTGAGCGCGACATGAAACCGGAGCCGTATTCCCCGTTTACCCGCCGCGCCTTCCTCGGACGTTCCGCGCAAGGCGTGGGCACCATTGCGCTGGCCTCGCTGCTGGCGGGCGGAAACTTGTCCGGGGCACCGGCCCGCGGAGTGCTCCACCCCCTGCCGCTGCCGCAACGGGCGAAACGGGTGATCTGGCTGACGATGGCCGGCGGTCCCTCCCAGCTGGAGACCTTCGATCCCAAACCGAAGTTGGCGGAGATGCACGGGCAGCGGATGCCGGAGAGCCTCACGAAGGGCCAGCAGCTGGCGCAATTGCAAGGCCAGGAGCTCCTGTGTCACGCGCCGCAATTCAAGTTTAAGAAGTTCGGCCGTGGGCAGGTCGAGCTCAGCGAGCTCTTCCCGCACATCGGATCGATCGTCGACGACATCTGCCTGATCCGCTCGATGACGACCGATGCGATCAATCACGATCCGGCGCACATGTTCATGAACACCGGCTCGCAGATCGCGGGGCGCCCCAGCATGGGGGCGTGGGTGAACTACGGGCTGGGTAGCGAGGCCGAGGATCTGCCGGGTTTCGTGGTGATGATCTCAACGGGCCCCGGGCGCTCCCCACAGCCGGTGGCGGCCCGCCAATGGAGCAGCGGTTTTCTGCCAAGCCGTTTCCAAGGCGTGCAGCTCCATGGCCGTGGTGACGCGGTGCACTACCTCGGCAACCCCGCGGGAATCGGCCGGGGCCAGCAAGAGGCGGACATCCGGGCGATCAACGCGCTCAACCGGCAGCACGACGCCTTGGTGCGCGATCCGGAAATCACCACGCGGATCGCCCAGTACGAGATGGCGTTCCGGATGCAGGCGAGCGTTCCGGAACTCACCGACCTGCGCGGCGAAAGCGCGGCGACCCTGGAGGCCTACGGGTGCGCTCCCGGAGATGGCTCCTTCGCCTCGAACTGCCTGCTCGCCCGCCGTCTCGCGGAACGCGGGGTGCGTTTCATCCAGCTTTACCACCGCGATTGGGACCATCACAGCCAGCTCGTCGAGGAGCTGCCGCTGCGCGCCCGGGAGACGGACCGTGCGTCCGCCGCGCTGGTCAAGGACCTGAAGCAGCGCGGAATGTTGGATGACACCCTCGTGGTTTGGACCGGGGAGTTCGGGCGGACCCCGATGGCGCAGGCCAACAAGGGGTCGACCGGCCGTGATCACCACAACAAGGCGATGTCGATGTGGCTCGCTGGTGCGGGAATCAGGCGCGGGCAGGTTTACGGATCAACGGATGACCTGGGCTACGCCGCGGTGGAGAACGTCTGCACCGTTCACGATCTCCACGCTACCATGCTGCACCAACTGGGGGTGCGCCACGATGCGTTTTCCGTCAAGTTCCAGGGCCTTGATGCCCGGCTGACGGGAGTCGAGGGCGCTAACCTCATTGAGGGCATCCTCGCCTAGGCGAGGATGCCCGCGGAGATGGGCCGGGACCCGCGGCCCGTTCGTCCTTCGCGCGCTTACTTCTTCTTGGCGGAGTCGGCCTTCGCGGCGGCCTCGATTTTCGCGGCCTCCTCGTCGGTGACGAACATGTAGACGTGGGCCGTCTCGATCACGACGGTGTAATTGCGGTCGATCGAGAAGCCGTAGGTCTTGCGCATCTTGTCGTTGTTCTCGTTGAGCCGCGCGAGAACCGCATCAAGGCGCGACTTCAGGTCCTTCTTTTTCGCGGCGTCGGTCTCCTTGTCATGAGCCGCGTTAAGCTCGATGGCCGCCTGGCGCTGGGCCTGAAGCAACTGGACGTTGGTCTGAAACTCGCGGTTGGCCTCGATAGTGCTCAGCGTCGAAACACGCACGAGCTTCTGCTGCTTGGCCTCGGGGGCGGCGTTCTTAGGGGCCGCGTCGGCCGCGTTGAGCTGTGCGGCCGCGCCCATGATGGCGGATGCGGCCAGGAGATGAAGGATTTTGGCTTTCATGGAGAAATGCGGGTGCTTGGTCTGATCAGAAAGTGACTTTTTCGAGGAAACGCATGCTCTGCGGGATCTGCTCGGGCGCGGTGGGGGACTCGTCCTCGATGAAGTAGTACTTCACGCCGGCCTTTCGGGCGGCGGCCAGGATGTCCGTCCAGTTCATCTGGCCGGTGCCGAGCGCCACATCATTGGTCACGTCGGTTTTGCCGACGAGGCTGCCGGTCGGCACGCCTTTCTTGAGATCCTTCAGATGCATCAGCGCCCAGCGGCCCGGATACTTGTTGAGCAGTTTCGCCGGGTCCTGTCCGGGAAACACGGTCCACAGCACGTCCATTTGGAAGCTCACCAGCTTGGGGTCGGTTTCCCGGATGATGAGATCCATCAGCGTCTCGTTCCCGAGGGGGTAAAACTCGAAGCCGTGGTTGTGATAGAAGAACCTCAGTCCGTGCTGCGCGAGCACCGCGCCGGCGCGATTGAAGACCGCCGCGATTTCGCGGGCCTGCTTCTCATCGAGCGGCGCCTTGTGGTCGGCCCAAGCGCAACCGGCGAACTCCAGGCCGAGCGCCTTGGCTTCCGCGGCCACGGCCTCGGGGTTTTCCTTGAAGCGTTTGTACGGAAAGTGGCCGCTGACCGCCTTGATGCCCCGGTCGGACAGCAGCTTGAGGAGTTGTTCCGGCTTCAGGTTGTAGGTTCCCGCCAGTTCGGCGTAGCGGATGCCGTAACCCTTCACGGCGTCGAGGGTCTTGGCGGCGCCATTGGCTGCGAATTGGGCCCGCAAACTGTAAAGCTGCAATCCGACCGGGCCCTGGAAGGACTTTCCGGTGCCGGGGTCGACCGCGAGGACGGCAACCGCGCCCGCGGCGAAAAGGTTGAGGGTGATCAGCGATCGGAGCAGGAATTTCATGAGGACTTTGGAAGTGGCGATTTCAGAGCGCGGTGGTGTCGAACGGATGTCAAGGGGCTGCTGCCTTGGCGGGACGCAGCAGCCCGCGGCGGACGAACCACTCGGCGGCCCGGGCCGGCCACGTCGTGACCGGCAGATCCGGGACCGGGCGCAGACCGTAGCCGTGACCGCCCGTGTCGTAGACATGCACCTCGGCGGAGCCGCCGTTCCGGCGGAGTTCGGCCGCAAGCAGCAGCGAGTTTTGCACGGGCACGCCGTCGTCGAAGGCGTGAACGAGGAAGAACGGCGGGGTACCCGCGCCGATCTCGACCGCGGGGCGGAAGGCGGATTGGCCGCGCTCCACGAAGCCCGCGGTATAGATGAGCAACGCGAAATCCGCCCGGCAGGAAACGCGGTCGTCTTCATCCTGCGGCGTGTAGTGGCGTTTTTCCCCGGAAAGCGCGGCGTAGCCGGCCGTGACTCCACCCGCGCTGAAACCAAGGATCCCGATGCGACGCTCGTCCAGTCCCCAGGCCGCGGCCCGCCGCCGCACCATTCCCATCGCACGCTGCGCATCCTGCACCGCCGCCAGCCAACGCTGGGCGGGATCGCGGGCCGGAACGCGGTACTTGAGCACGATGCCCGTGACGCCGAGTCCGTTTAGCCACTCCGCCACCTCGGTGCCCTCCAGATCGTAGGCGAGGATGTTGAAGCCTCCGCCCGGGCAGATGATCACGGCCGCCCCGGTATCCTTTTCGGGGGCCGGACGGAACACGGCCAGCTGCGGCCGGCTGACATTGCCCAGCTTGATGATGCGGCGCCCCGCGATGAGCCGGTCGGTCTCCTTAGTTTGGTCCGCCTCCGGCGGCAGCAGCTTCGTTTCGCCCGGCGGCGTTCCGGGCCAGACGTCGAGCGTGAGCGT
>Ga0192647_102819_pt1 | contig 10675 bp, 9 predicted proteins | sample LauGreFa1BDMLBSN_2_FD_133046 | JGI IMG/M metagenome (GOLD analysis project Ga0192647, IMG submission 133046) | Freshwater lake microbial communities from Lake Michigan, USA - Fa13.BD.MLB.SN - reassembly | ecosystem: Environmental > Aquatic > Freshwater > Lake | place: Lake Michigan, USA...
GTCACCAGTGCCAAACGTTCGCAGGCCTTTCCCGAAGTGCCAACGGTGCAGGAAGCGGGTGTGCCCGGTTATGTCTTCGAAGCCTGGTTCGGTATTTTTTCACCGGCGGGTATCCCGAAGCCGATCCTGACGAAACTCAATACGGCCGCCCATAAGGCCTTGGCCATGGGCGATGTGCGCGAACAGTTTCTGCGTCAGGGGATTGAAGCCGATCCGTCGACGCCGGCGGAGTTGACCCGTGTGTTGCGCGAAGACACGGCGATCTGGGAAAAGATCATCAAGAGCGCGGGCATTCCGATCAACTGATCATTCATTTTGCCGCGCCCGGAATATCTTTATAAGTATTTGTTTTATTTTATACTTTTATGGCCCCGGCCGTTGTAGTGCCGGGGTCGTCTCGCAGCCCCCTGTAATCTGCGGCATCATCCGCGCTCCTGCCCATCCACCACAAAGGCCCGATGATGCAAGACCTGCTGCCGCATGCCGAACGCGCCGTGAAGCTGCTGATCGCGCGCAAACAAACGATCATGGTTGCCGAATCATCCGCCGGTGGTTTGATCACCGCGGCGCTGCTCGCCGTCCCCGGTGCGTCGGCCTGCGTGCGCGGCGGGGTGGTGGTTTATACCTATGACATGCGCCGCACCATTGTCGGCATCAGCGATGACGAGATGCGCGGACTGACGCCATCCACTGAAGCCTATGCCTTACTCAAGGCCAAGCGCATCCGCGAACGCATGAACACCGACTGGTCGCTGAGCGAGACCGGTGCAACCGGGCCGACCGGCAGCCGCTACGGTTATCCGCCGGGGCATGCCTGCTTTGCCGTGGCCGGTGCGGTGGAAGTGACACGCACGCTGGAAACCGGCAATGCCGATCGCGTCGGCAATATGTACGCGTTTGCGGCGGCGGCCATCGACTTTTTGTCCGAGACTGTTGCCGCAATCAAGGCATAAAAAAAGGCGGACCCCAGTCCGCCCCGATGCCTTTGTGGTTCCGGTTTATTCGGCTTTGATGCCGGCTTCCTTGATGACCTTGGCGTATTTCGTGCGCTCGTTCTTGATGAATGCGGTGAATTCCTTCGGCGTATTGCCGACGGGGATGGCCCCCTGTTTCACCAGGGCGGTTTTCATCTCGTTAGAGTTCGTTGCTTTGACGGTTTCAGCAGCGAGTTTTTCCATGACTTTGGGTGGAATGCCTGACGGTGCCACCATGCCGTACCAAGCCACCGATTCATAACCCGGGATACCGGCTTCAGCCATTGTCGGGACATCGGGTGCGACTTCGAGTCGCTTTGCGGTGCTGACCGCGATGGCACGCACGCGTTTGGCCTGCATATGCGGCACCACTGTCAGTGCGGTGGTGATGGTGAAGTCGACATGTCCGGCAATGACATCGAGCAGACCCTGATTACCGCCTTTGTAGGGAATGTGATTGAGCTTCACTTTCGCCATATAAGCCATCAGCTCTGTCGCCAGATGCTGCGAGGAGCCGACACCGCCGGTAGCGTAGTTGACGGGCTTCGCGCCTTTGGCGAGCGCCAGCAGTTCTTTCAGGTTGGTCGCGCTGATTTTCGGATTCAGTGCGAGCATCTGCGGCAGGATCGCGGTAAGGCTGACCGCGGAGAAATCCTTGTCGGCGTCATAGGGCAGGTTTTTCTGCAGCAGTGGATTGATGGCGTGGCCGATGGCGACGAACATCAGCGTGTAACCGTCGGGGTTGGCTTTTGCAGTGATGTCGGCAGCGACCACGCCGTTGGCGCCGGGACGATTGTCGGCAATGACCTGTTGGCCCCAGGCTTCCTGCAGTTTCTGGCCGATCATCCGCGCGAGGATGTCGGTAGAGCCGCCGGGCGTGAACGGCACGATGATGCGAATCGGTTTTTCCGGGTAATCCGCGGCGTGAGCCGCGGGCAGCGCGCAGACGAGTGCGAGCGCGATCAGGCGCAGGGTATTCAACGGTGTTCTCCTCGAGTGTTGTTTCAGCCGTTGGCGACGACGTAACCGGACGGCGTGCCTTTGACCGTAGTGCGTTCCAGGTGGCGGATCTGGGTTTCATCGAAATCGCCGAGTGCCTGGTGCAGCGTGCAACGGTTGTCCCAGACCAGCAGGTCGTTCTCGCGCCACATCTGGCGGTAGACGAACTCGGGCTGGGTGGCGTGTTTGTTCAGGTAGTCGATCAGCGGTTTGCTTTCTTCCTCGGTCATGCCGTCAAAGCGCTTGACCTTTTCGCCGAGGTAGATCGCCTTGCGGCCGGTTTCCGGATGCACGCGCACCACGGGCTGGGCGATCGGCGGGTTGAGCTTCATCACCTCATTACGGCGCTCGTTCCCCTTGTCGGCGACATTGATCTTGCGCGTGCCGGAAAGGTGGATGCCGTGCAGGTCGGCGATCAGTTTTTTCATGCCGTCGGACAGCGTGTCGTAGGCCAAGGTCATATTGGCGAACAGCGTGTCGCCGCCGACTTCCGGCAGCTTGAAGCAGCGCAGCAGCGAGCCGAGGGCCGGGGTCGTGGTGTATGAAAAATCGGTGTGCCAGGAGCGGCCGGTATAACGCGATTCCGACGGCGTTCCGTCGTCATTGGGTTTGTTGGTGACCATCAGCAGCTCCGGATAATCCGGATGGCGGTCGCGCGGCAGCGATTCGTGTTTGTCGAGTTCGCCGAAGCGGGCGCTGAATTCGATGTGCTGCTCGCGGCTGATGTTCTGGTTGCGGAACAGCAGGATGCCGTGTTTCAGGAACGCGCTGTAGATTTCGCCAAAGGTGCTTTCGCTCATCGGCTTGGTGAGGTCGATGTCGCACACTTCGGCGCCCAGCGCGTTGGACAGGCGGCGCAGTTTCAGGCTCATATTGTTCTCCTCCGGGATCCGGTCGGGAAGATTACACCGGAGAGGACTGCGATTGGCCCCTGTGCTCACGGTGCGGACTGTGGCGGAGAAGCCGCGTTTATTTGGTGGCGACCTTCTTTTTCCTGGCGCTTGCGGGCTTTTTGGCGGGCGAGCGCGTCAGGGAGGGGGCACGTTTTTTTGCGGCGGCTTTTTGGGTGGGGGGAGTTACTTTTTTCGGTGCCGGGTTTTTCTTGACTACTGTTTTGGTAGATGATTTTGTGGATGATTTTGCCGCCGGCAGCGCAGCGCAGACCTGCTTGATGACGGGTTGCCACCCGCCGGAACTTTGCTGGCGCAGCATCTGCATCTGCGGATACCACAGCGAATCCTTGCGCTCGGCCTGCCAGTACCAGAACCGTGCAGCATTTAACGGCAGCATCAGTTGCACGTCCTTACCCAGTGCGCCGGCGATATGCGCATTGGTATTGCTGATGGTGACGATCGTATCGCAGGCGCCGATCAGCGCGGCAAGGCCGTCGATGTCCCGGACCATGTCGAGATCATCGATATGGGCGATATCGATCCCGGTTTCGGATTTCAGCATGGCGCGTTCGGCGGCAGTGTCGCCATATTGCAGATCGACAAAGCGCCAGCCCGGCGTTTCAAGCAGCGGGCGCAGTTCCGCTAGCGGGATGCTTTTGTCCTTGCCGAATTCGGGATGGACGCTGCGCCATGAGATACCGCAGATCCGCTCACCCGCTGCAGCGGCGATGGCCTGGCGCATCCGGGCGTTGCGTGCAACGTCGGCTTTCAGGAAAGCATTCCGGTGCTGCAGGAAATCGGCCACGGAATGACGGAACAGGCGGCCCAGGTCGCCGACGGGAATCTGCAGGTCGTATTGTCCGGCTTCGCGCGCCGCCTTGAGCGTGGTGATTTCGCACCACGGAAACGAGCGGGCATACAGCGCATGCAGGCGTTCTTCGAGCGCCAGAATGACTTTGCCGGCAAGCGGGCGCAGCTGTGGCAGCAGTGATGCGAAAAGAATCTGGTCACCGATGCCCTGTTCAGGCCAGATCAGCAGTGTCTTCTCTGTGGGTTTGCCGTCCCACACCGGTTTGCGGAAATCATCCGGTGTGAAAAGCACGGCATCCGGGCCCGGCGTCAGCGTGGAGCCTTTGGGTTTTACAGACCACCGCTCGCCGAAATGGGCCCAGCCGCGCTCAAAGTCTCCGGTCAGCAGATAACAAAGACTGCGGTTGCCGAGGCTGCCCGGATTGTCGGGATTGATCAACAGCGCGCGGTCGTAACTGGCAATAGCGTTCTGTATCAGTCCGAGATTGAGGCAGGCATGTCCGCGGTGATGCCAGGCTTCGGCGTATTCAGGGTTCAGCGTGACCGCGCGATCATAGGCAGCGAAGGTTTCTTGATTGCGTTTCAGTGCGGCGAGCGCGTGGCCGCGCAGGCAATGAGCCGTCGCGAGTCCGGGATTGAGCGCGATGGCCTGGTCGCAATCAGCGAGGGTTTTGGCATGGTGCTGCAGCACCAGTCGAGCGGCGGCGCGGTTGCAGTAGGCCTGCGCGTCCGGCTTCAGTGCCAGTGCCTTGCTGATCAGGGCAATGGCTTCTGCCTGTTGCTGATTGCGACCGGCGATGACGCCGAGCATGTGCAGAGCGTCAAAATTCTGCGGTTCAGCCTGAACAACATTCAGTGCGACCAGTTGAGCCGCTTCCAGTTCACCCCGTTGCAGATGGCCGGCGGCCTTGCGCAAGGCCATCTGGGTGTTGGCCTTGGTGGTGACTTCGGGGTTGCGGCTGATCGTGAATGTGATGACGCGTTTTGAGGCCATAGGTCCCGTAAGGTGCTCAGGCTTTGCCGGATTTTAAATTGAGTGTTGCGGTTGCTGCGGCGCATACCCTGTCGATCACCGGGGACCAGTCACCGATGGCGTGTTGGCGGAAGATCCGCATGCCGGGATAAAACAGGGAATCATCGCGGTCGGCCTGCCAATACCAGAAGCGTCCCTTCGAGTGGGGCAGCATCAGCAGCACATCTTTCCCCAGTGCACCGGCGATGTGCGCCGTGGTGTTACTGATGGTGATGACCAGATCGCAGGCGTTGACCAGCGCAGAAAAACCGTCGATGTCGTTCCAGTTGTCGACTGAAGCGATGCGGCTGATTTCGACGCCCGTCCTGCGCAGGATGTCATCACGCTCCTGGGATGTGTCGCCATACTGCAGATCGACAAAGCGTACGCCCGGCATCGCCAGCAGCGGCGCCAGAAGGTCCAGCGACAGGGTTTTGTTGGTGCCGTATTCCGAGTTACGGCTGTACCAGGATAGCCCGACGATGCGCTGCTGTTTCGGAGCGATTGCATTGCGTAGCTCGGCAGTTCGTACGGAATCTGCTTTCAGGTAGGAACTGCGCTGTCGCAGAAAATCGTCAACAGAGGGTCTTAACAGGCGCCCCAGTTCTCCAAGCGGAATCTGCCAGTCGAAATGGTTTTCGGCGACCGCGGTTTCAGATGTGATGAAGTGACAGTCGGGAAATGCACGTTGGAAAAGCGGGTGCAGTTTTCGCTGGAGGATTAACGTCAGCTGGCCGACTCTTGCACGGGCTTCATGGAGCATCGAGCAGAAGAGCACCTGTTCGCCGATGCCCTGTTCCGGCCACAAGAGCAGAGAGTCTCTGTTCGGACTGCCGTCCCAAAATGGCAGATCGAATGCGCAGGGCACGCCGTGCGGCAGGTCGTGTTTGCCGCGTCGCTGCGCTGTTCCGTACCAGAATGGCGTTTGGTTTGTGTCTTTCAGGGTAATTTCATTATTTTTCCATCGCCAGCCATATTGTTCCCAGGCTTCACTGAAATCACCGGTGGTCAGCAGCGCCAGGCAGCGACCCCATTGGGCATCCGGGTAATCGGGCCGGATCATGATGGCGCGATCATAGTCGGCAATTGCTTCCCGATAACGATTGAGATTGCACAGTGCGATGCCCCGGTTGCAATGGGCTTTGGCGTAGTCCGGATTGATCGCGATGGCACGATCGTAATCGGCAATGGCCTCATCAAAACGGTCGAGATTGCACAGTGCGACGCCGCGGTTGCCATGGACTTGGGCATTGTTCGGGTTGATCGTAATGGCGCGGTCGTAGGCTGATATGGCTTCATCAAGATGATTGAGCGCACGCAGCGCGATGGCGCGCTGGTGGTGAAATTCGGCGTTTTCCGGATTCAGCGCAATGGCGCGGTCGCAGGCTGCAACAGATTCTGCAAAGCGGTTTTTCCGGTAAAGGGTTTCCGCGCTGCGGATCAATGCATCCGCGTCGCCGTCAGGAAAGCTGCTGCCGCTTTTGAACCCGGCAGGAGACTTTTTCGAGGACGAAACGGTATAGGTGATTTTCTTGCGGACAGCCATGGCCTTGATGCGATTCGGCAGGAAGAAAGGTTACACGGGTTGCTGTGCTTTACAAAGCGGCTTGCTATGATCAGGGTCCTCGCAATTCATCGTGCAGCATGATCGCCATGACCGACGTCAAACTCACCGGAAAAATCGCCCGCGAACGCATTGTGATGCTCGACATCCCGCGGCCGGGCAAGGATGTGATTGCGGCTTATCTGGGGCTGACTGATCTTGCCGGCACGGTGTCGGATGCGATGGACGAGTTGGGCATACAAGGCGCGATTCCCGCGGCAAAGCTGCAGCCGATGTTGCCGGGCGCACGCATGGTCGGTCCGGTGATGACGGTACGCAACATCATGCAGGCGGTGCCGCCGACGCTGGGTGCAATGGCGCGCAAGTCGGGGCAGGCTGATATCGAAGCGCATAACCTGGCGAAGCCGGGCGATGTACTGGTGATTGAAGGTGTGGAACATATTTCCAGCCTCGGTGGCAATTCGGCGAACGTCGGCAAGCGCCAGGGCGAGGCCGGGGCGATTGTTGATGGCGCGACGCGTGATGTAGCGACGGCGCGCAGCATCGGTTATCCGATCTGGGCGCGCGGCGTCAGCCTGATGACCGGCAAGTGGCGTGTCGAGACGGTGGCGATCAACGGGCCGGTGCAGATCTGCGGCGTGCCGGTGAATGCCGGCGATCTGGTGGTCGCCGATGACAACGGCGTGTGTTTTATTCCGCGTACGAGGATTGCCGAATTGCTGACGCGTGCGCAGGCGCTGTCGGCCGGCGAGGAAGAGCGCAATCGCGATGTCGCTGCCGGCATGAGCGTGGTCGATGTCGCCAACAAGGCCTACTTCAAGAAAATCGGCAATTAGTTTTTCCGCATCCGTTCATGCAGACTCCGCAGATTGTTCCTTCCGGCCATGCCTGTGGCGCCGAGATTGTCGGCGTTGACCTGAGCGCGCCGGGCCCGCTGACCGCGGAAGCACTGCGCGAGGCAGTGCGTGAACATCTGGCGGTGGTGGTGCGCGGCATGCCGCTGACGGATGAATCGCTGCTGGCGCTCGGTATGTTGTTCGGCACACCGGAGATGCAGGGCGTCAGTGTGCTCAATCAGCAGGCCGATGAGGTGAAGAAAGAACATCTGGTGGTGTCGAACCGCACGCAGCTGGAACGGCCGACCGGAACCACGGGCCGCGGCGAGGCGGTGTGGATGACGGAGCTGTCATACCGCATGAGACCCTGTTCGATCGCGCTGCTGCACGCACTGGAAGTGCCACCCGCAGGCGGCGAGATTGCGTTTGCCAACCAATATCTGGCTTATGAACGGCTACCGGATGATCTCAAAGCGCGCATCGAAGGTCGCATGCTGCTGCATGATGAAAGCCGCCTGAATGACGGTAGTCTGCGCAAAGGCCATGTCGAAGTGACCGATCCGCGCGAAGCGACCGGCGCCCAGCACCGCATTGTGCGCACCCATCCGGACACGCGGCGCAAGGCGCTGTATCTGGGCCGGCGGCGTAATGCCTGGATCATTGGCCTGCCGCTGGAGGAGAGCGAGGCGCTGCTCGATGCGCTGTGGGCGCAGGCGACGCAACCGGCGCTGGTGTGGACGCATCAATGGCGGCCCGGTGACACGCTGATCTGGGATAACCGCTGCCTGGTTCACCGCCAGGACATGGGCGGCGCCGGTGAGGGGTGGCTGATCCACCGCGTGCAGATCCGCGGCGAAGTCCCCCGCTGAGGTTGTCCGTACGGCACTGCGTTACGGGCGGGTCAAAGTCGTTTATCCTTCGCCTTCCGTTCAACCAGCCACAGGTTCCACATCATGTATCCCAATACCCTGCTCTATATCAACGGCCAATGGTGCGCTGCTGCTTCGGGCCGCACGCTGCCGGTCGTCAATCCCGCCAATCACCAGCAGATCGGCACCGTCGCTTATGCCGAGAAGGCCGATCTCGATCGCGCGCTGGAATCCGCTGAGCAGGGTTACAAGGTGTGGCGCAAGGTATCGGCTTTTGACCGCTGCAAGATCATGCGCAAGGCGGCAGACCTGTTCCGCGAGCGCGCTGATACGGTCGCGAACTACATGACTTTCGAGCAGGGCAAGCCCGTCGGCGAAGCCAAACTCGAAACGCTGGCCGGCGCCGATCTGATTGACTGGTTTGCCGAAGAAGGCCGCCGCGCTTATGGCCGCGTGATCCCGGCGCGCGCCGAAGGTATCTATCAACTGGTGGTCAAAGAGCCGGTCGGTCCGGTTGCCGCCTTTACGCCTTGGAATTTCCCGATCAATCAGGCGGTGCGCAAACTGTCGGCCGCGCTGGCCACCGGCTGCTCGGTGATCCTGAAAGCGCCGGAAGAAACCCCGGCTTCGCCGGCGGAACTGGTGCGCGCGTTTGTCGATGCCGGTGTGCCGGCCGGTGTGATCAATCTGGTCTACGGCAGCCCGGCGGAAATCTCGAGCTATCTGATTCCGCATCCGGTGATCCGCAAAATCACCTTCACCGGCTCGACCCCGGTGGGCAAACAGCTGGCGGCGCTTGCCGGCCAGCATATGAAGCGCGTGACCATGGAACTCGGCGGTCATGCGCCGGTAATCATTTTTGATGATGCCGACATTGAAGTGGCAGCGAAGATGATGACCTTCATGAAGTACCGCAACGCCGGGCAGGTCTGCGTATCTCCGACCCGTTTCCTGGTTCAGGAAGGCGTCTACAAGCAGTTCGTCGAGAAATTCACCGAGGGTGCGAAAGCGATCAAGGTCGGCGACGGTTTTGACAAGGACACCAAGATGGCGACGCTGGCGAATCCGCGCCGGCAGAGCGCGATGGTGGCGAATGTCGAAGACGCGAAAAAACACGGCGGCAAGGTGCAGACCGGCGGTTATCCGATCGGCGAAAAGGGCAACTTCTTTGAGCCGACCGTGATCACCGAACTGTCGACCAGCGCGATGGCTATGAACACCGAGCCTTTCGGCCCGATGGCGATCATCAATCCCTTCAAGACTTTTGATGATGCCGTAGCTGAAGCGAACCGACTGCCGTACGGGCTGGCCGCATACGCCTGGACCAAGTCGGCAAAAACCGCGAATGCGATTGCGGCGCACGTCGAGACCGGCATGATGACCATTAACCATCTTGGCTTCGCACTGCCCGAAGTACCCTTCGGCGGCGTCAAGGATTCGGGTTATGGCTCGGAGGGCGGCAGCGAAGCGATTGAACCGTACCTGGTGTCGAAGTTTGTGACCCAGGCGGGTCTATAACATTTTTCAAGGATCGCAATAGATGCAAGCAATGAATAACACAGCGCATAAGCTGCAGCTTGCGCCGCAGATCATCCCTTCCGGCAAAGCCTGCGGCGCTGAAGTCACCGGCGTCGATCTCGCAGCGCTTGATCCGGTCACCGTCGCCACGCTGCAGCAGGCCATCCGCGAGCATCTGGTGGTGGTCGTTCGCGGCCAGCCGATCAGCGACCCGCAACTGATTGCACTCGGCAAATCATTCGGTGAGCTGGAGCCGCCGGGAATGAGCCCCATCGGCAAGCCCTTCATCGATGCGTTTCCGGACATTCTGGTGATTTCCAACATCATGGAGCAGGGCATGCCCATGGGGAATCTCGGTGCCGGCGAGGCCATCTGGCACACCGACATGTCCTACCGTCCGCGCCCCTGCACGATTGCGATTCTGCATGCGCTGGAAGTGCCGCCGGCCGGCGGCAATACCTACTTTGCCAACCAGTATCTGGCTTATGACGCGTTGTCCGATGAACTGAAGCAAAAGCTCGATGGTCTGGAAGTGATTCACGACGAGACCTACAACAGTGCCGGTCAGTTGCGCAAAGGTTTCAAGGAAGTCACCGACCCGCGCCAGGCGCCGGGTGCGCGTCACAAGATTTTCCGCACCCACCCGCATACAGGCCGTAAGGCGCTGTATTTGGGGCGGCGGCGCAACGCCTATATCCTCGGTCTGCCGCTGGACGAAAGCGAACGTCTGCTCGACGAACTGTGGGCGCATGCTTCGCGCCCCGAGTTCATGTGGCATAACGAGTGGAAGGTCGGTGACACGCTGATCTGGGACAACCGCGCGCTGATCCATCGCCGCGATGCCTTTGATAACAATCAGCGCCGGATGATGCACCGCGTACAGATCCGCGGCGAATTGACATCCTGATGGTGTTGCGGCGATATGCCGCGATAGTGATGAACGGAAGCCCGTGCTGATGCGCGGGCTTTTTATTTCAGCGCGTCGCGCAGCGGCGTCTGATTTCAGTCGCCGCCATGCGGCGCAGGCAGATGGCGATGGCCGGTGTGCTGAGGGCGATGTGGAAGGGCATGCGCAGGCGGCTGGCAATCCAGGCGCGGCAGAGCGCCGGATCGGCACTCGGGTCGTTCTGCAGCGGCAAAGCGAGTTGCTTCATTGCGGCGACCTCCTGTGCAATTAACGTTGTCGTGTACACCAACGTT
>Ga0192647_102820_pt1 | contig 10672 bp, 16 predicted proteins | sample LauGreFa1BDMLBSN_2_FD_133046 | JGI IMG/M metagenome (GOLD analysis project Ga0192647, IMG submission 133046) | Freshwater lake microbial communities from Lake Michigan, USA - Fa13.BD.MLB.SN - reassembly | ecosystem: Environmental > Aquatic > Freshwater > Lake | place: Lake Michigan, USA...
ACCAGACATACAGTCGCTGTCACCGCATTGGGCAGAAAGGTTCGGTTACATCTACCTACATGCTCGCGTCCGGGACTATCGACGAAGATATTTACGCTCTGGTTGAGAAAAAGCGGTCAGTTGTTGGTAAAGCAACTGATGGTGAGATTACCTTTGACGAAAATGACTCTGTGGCGAATCTCGTTCTCAAAATGATGAACCTGGATTAAGGCTTTCCGCCACCGTAATAAGTAGTTGTTTGTTTGACTCGTAGTTGATACGATTCAGTCAGGTTGGGTTCGCCCCCTATGGCCTGACCAATTGCGTTGAGCCCTCGTCGCTTCCCCCAGTGACGGGGGCTCCGCTATTTGTTGAGCCAATACCTATTCAGGAAGTCTGGCTTGAATCTGTCGTCACAGTGGCTATCAAATCCCTCAAGAGTGCCACACTCGGCGCAGACGATTGATTCAGGAGGGTCTACAGGCTCAGAGAGACCAAAGAACCTACAGTGGTCCACGAGAACCCAAGTATGAGAATCAATGTTTCTACGCTCATCTTCGGCTGTTCCCGTGAACCACTTTGGCGCATTGCGAGCAGACATAACTCAGTCGCCCTTCTCCAGTTCGTCAATCTCGGCTTCTTCATTGAAGATTTCGTCAGCAATTGAGCGGGCATACTTCTTGCGAAGTCGCCAAATCTTCTTGTTCAACTCAATGATTCCCTCAGAGTCACGAGCCTTCTGCACCAGCGAGCCGTCATACGTCCCGTGAAGCGAGTACATCGCATTGTCAAAGTCCGACTGCTCAAAGATGATGTCCGAAATCCAGTTTGCCTTCTGGTCAATCGCCATCATCAAGGTACAGAGACCCTCGTGCCCGAACTCGTCAAATATCTTTGCGACAATTATTGAACAAAGGTGGTCACGGTAAATGAGGTCAGCGTTGGAGTTCTGTGAGAGGAACTCGCCAAGGAAGTTGATGAGTTCCCCTCGGGACATCTCTGAATCAAAGTCTTCAGGCTCCATCGCACATCCTTTGCTCGGGTCGTGCATCTTGCATGCCTCTATTGTCGCACGACTTTGCGTCAGATTAGGGAAAGGATTGCCTGCTGTGCCTCGTACTTCTTCTTGTTCACCCACGAGTTGGGGTCCATAGACGACTGAGCACGCTCATTAGCCTTGGCGTCACGATAGTGGTCCAAGTACTCCGCAATGGCGTTGTAGGTAGCCCAACCGTTGTAGCCGTAGCCACCAGCGTTCTTCTCTGACGGATACAAGCCACGAATCAAATCATTGATTTCTTCACGGTTCCGCTTCTGTCGGTCAGTCTCGTCCTTCTTCTTCGGGAACACCGAGTTGATGACCGAATCCAAGCGAGCGGACTTATCCATGATGGGGATGTTGAGCATTCGCTCAGCAGTATTTCTGAAGTCTTCTGCCCACTCTGTTGAGAAGTTGAGGACTTCCTGAGCCTGCTCAATGGCATTGTCCTGATTCCGTGTGTGGCGAGCAGTGAAAACTCGGAGAGCAGACTTAATGCCAGCGTTTACCGTGTTCTTGCATACCGCACGAATAGAAGTATTGGCATACGTAATGGGGGTCTTGCCATCGTGTCCATTACGAACGAGCAAGTAACGCTCAATCTTGTCACCAACGCCACGGGGGTCAATGATGAGACCACCTAGGTCAATGGACGCAAAGAACTCACGACCACCGTTGAGAACGCCACAGGTGTCCACGACGGCATCACCCTTGCTTGCTCCAACGATGTCAAGGGCACGACCAAGGCAATCGGCGTTCTGCTGTACGACGTAACGAGTACCTACGGTAGAGAGGGCATCAAAAGTGCCATCATCATTGACTCGCACAGTGGCACGACTATCTTCAACTACCAACGGAACACTCAGCCCATCGGCGTTCTGGGTCATAATCAGGTTGCCGTACTCATCAAGGGCGGCTACTTGGGTGAGGACAACCGTGTAGTCCGCTTCTGCGGCTCGGAGCATTTCCTCAGCGGTGCGGAGACCCTTCATTGGGGTTCCTAGCCGGTGCCACGGGACTTCGTGGTCGGCATAAGCCATGCGAATCTTGCCGTCTTTGGTCTTGTCTAGGTTGTGTGACATTGCTTTCTCCTTTTGGATAAATCCACTGAAAGGAGATTACAGCCCTCACTGGCTACCAACAACCTGTTTTGGTTAAATCTTTTGGGATTCTCGCAAACGAGGGACACCTATGACCGCAGGGAGAGAAAAGCCTGCTAGATGGCGGTCCATCTCGCTTTCGCCACCCCAGAAACCATACTCGTGGTTTTCTCTGCCGTACTCACGGCACTGCTGGGAGACTGGGCAAACACGACACATCGTTGTCGCAAGTCTTTCACGACGAACCCGTGCCTGTGGGCGTTCAGCGACCTTCGGGAAGAAAAGGTGCGTTTTGCCGTGACAAATCGCAAAAGCCACCCAAGACCTATCGCCTTGCGGGCTGAGGGTTTCTTCAATTTCGTCTGACATATTTGCGATGTTAGCGTTTTAACACTAATCACACAACCCGAGAATCAGTCTTCTACGAAATTTCGGTCCATCTCGCTCTTGAGGGTTAGCCACTGCTTCTTCCAGTGTCTAGCCTCGTCTTCCGCATCCCAGAGCATCGGGGCTGACGACATGCGCCAAGCCAAATAGCCAGTAAGACAACCAGCGAAGTAAAAAAGCAAGCACATAACAGCCCCTTCCCATGATGGAGGACAATACAACTTTCCCATAATACATACGGCGTTGCGTATTGTTATGCAGGTATTACCGTTACTTGTCGTCCCAAAGTGAGATACGGATGTCCTTGTAAGCGGTCACCTTGCTTACCAATGCCCGATTGGCATAAGCCATAGCCGCCCCCTTGAGGGTAAAGAATCCGATGGCATCCAACTCGTCCACTGCTTGTCGCCTCTCGGAGCAATCAAGGCTGGAGAGTGTTCTACCCAACTTTGTCTCATAGGCATCCAAGACCTGTTTGGTCAGATTGCCGAAATGGGTAATCGCTGAACCAAATACCGTGATTGGGGCCGTCGTCTCCATTGTCGGCAATCTAGCACCTCGTAGCCCAAGGGCGCCAGCCACACTTGTTGCGCTCTTGGCTGTAGTTCCACATCGCCAGCCCCGCACGGAGATTCACCTCGGGGTTGTAGAGGTCGTCGCAGGTATTGAGGATTCCTTTTGCCTGAAGCCAGCCACTTGGGTTGTACTTGTTCTTTCGGCACCAGTATCCATTGATTTGCATCAACCCACGACTTCCGCCATTGGGGTCAGTTCTATTGAATGAGCCAATATTGCAACGGCTTTCACGATGAAGCACATAACTCAACTTGGGCCACTGAGCCTCAGTCCAGCCGACACGAAGTGCTAGTTCACGCCACTCACCACAGCGTCCATGAACCAAGCGAGCCAGTCCAATCCAGTCAACCCCCGAAAGGTCAATGGGGGCAGTTGTATTGGCTGTCTTTACTGCCTTTGCCTCGTCTCCGTCAGTTCCGCAGGTGGATACTGCGACAACAATCAGGGTGAGGAAAATGCCAAATACCCAACGGTGAAGTGTTCTCATTGTGTTGCTCCTTTATTTACAAGGACGTGACCACGGGATGAATCCACATCCCTTATGGTATTCGTACCACTTAAACATTTCCCAAGCCCACGCAAAGTTGTAGCGGGGGTCATTGACTACTTCCCAAGTTCCGTACTTTGCCTCAATGTCGTCAAGCCATACTTGATTAATTTGAAGCGGACCACGGTCGTGACCATTCCAGTTTGGGTGACCCTCAATGATGTTCTGGCAACGGGACTCTGACCATACTTCCCAGAATAGTTCGGAGAGTAGGTGAGGGGGCCAGCCAGCCTCTAGGGCAACCTGTGTCCATTCTTGGCAAGGCACATTTGCCTTGAGCGTCGGAAGAGAAAATCCCTCGGGGAGCGTCAGCACAGTCGTTGTGGTGACTGGGGCAACAGTTGTCGGCGGTGTCGTCGTCGTGACGGCAGGGGCGACAGTTGTCGTCGTCGTGGGCTCCGTTTGGGTCTCCTCCCTTCCCTGTGCGCTGACACCGACTGCGATGCCAAGGATGATTACGGGAATGGTTAAAAGGAACCTGAACGGATGTTTCATGTGTCTCCAGTGTTCGGGGGATACGGCTGGAGACTCAGTCTCCTGATGAGGAGCCTAGCGCCCCCCATCCATCAATGTTACCATTTTATGACGCTGTTGGATAATAAAAATTGCTTTCCTATTGATTTAGGTCTTTGACCAGGGCTTCTTTGTCGTATGCTTCAATGAAATCCCAGGTATCTTCAAGCGGTTTGATACGAACGACGATGGCGTCACCCTCAGTCCCGACGATTTCCATTGACAGGGAACTGATGATGATGTTCGCCAACTCATCCCCGCTTTCAATGTTTTCCTCAATCTCCTCGGCGGTCAGTTCGCCCGTGTCTGCCATGTCTTGGTAAAGCGACGACAGATGTCTGAAGATTCGGAGTCGTTCCATTTCGTTTGCCATTGCGATTTCCTTTGCGTAGTTCTTGCTCACGGAGCCTACATCATCAATAAAGACGGGTGCAAGTGACCTCTCGAAAAAAAGATGTCGGAATACTTGACGGGGTGGGAGTGACCTGTGCTACGGTCGCTCCACCGGATTGGGGCGTGCCCCAAAAGACAAGGAGAAAAATGAGTCAGTCACCCACAACAATCATCGGGAACGTCACAGACGACCCGAAACTCACGTTCACGGGCGAGGGCACTCCCCGCTTGAACTTCGGCGTTGCCGTCAACCATTACTGGACCGACGCGTCGGGGGAAAAGCAGGAGAAGACCTCGTTCATCAACATCACCGCTTGGCGTTATCTCGCAGAGGATTCGGCAAACGTCCTTGAAAAGGGCGTCGGTGTCATCATCAATGGTCGTCTAGAACAGCGTTCGTGGGACGACAAGGAAACTGGGCAGAAGCGTTCGGTTGTTGAAATCACCGCTGACAACATCGGCGTTTTGACTCGCTCCATTGAGTCATTTGAGCGCAAGCGTCGTGGAGGCGAAGGTGGAGCCCCAGCCAAGAAGGCTGTCTCCCCTCGTCAGGCACAACAGCGTCAGTCCGTCCCAGCAATCACTGACAACGAGGAGCCATTCTGATGGAAACGGAAAAGCAAGGTCGGGGTCGTCCCCGCATCAACCCACAGGAAAATTCACGGCGAGTAACCCTCACCTTCCCGCAGTCACTCATTGAGAAGTTGTCTGACGAGGCAAAGGGTCGGGGCATGTCGTTCGCTGCTCTCATCCGAGAAAAGATTTCCTGATATCACGTTGCCGATAAGCGTTCCAGTGAGTACGCTCGGCAAAAGAACTACCGCCACATACCTGCGGTAACGAAGAACCTGTTAGCAACTACCAACGGTTGAGCCAACAACGGGAGGTTCTTCGGCGAAGAGCCCACTCCTTCGGGGGTGGGTTTTTTGTTGTATCCACCACTTCGTCTTTCGGATGAACTAATGTCTGCGCGATGGAAGGGCGACGACAAGCACCGAAACGTGCAGTGACTGAGATTCGCCGTGTCGGGACTCACGGAAATGTTCGTTATGAACATGTCCTTGATTGCGGACACAGTGAATACAAGCCACGAGCATCACGGGCAGAACGCATCGCATGCATGTGGTGTGTAAAGGCGAGCGAGAAGGACATAGAGATGAAGTCCTTCACTGCTCCACCCCCATCAATCATTGCCGAGTATGCCGACGACAACACCGCGTCGTCGGAGATTCACCTTGGTCGTGTGCGTGCTTCGTTGGCATCCATAATGAAAGTCCCGCTAGAAGCGATAGAAATTGTTGCTTCAGAGAATCGCGGTGTGCTAGAAATAAGAGCGGCGTACGTTTTTCTGTCGGCAGGGGATATCAGCCGACTCATTCAGAGAGGGGAAATGCAATGACACAGCCACCTGCTAATGGCGCATGTATTGGGAAGCCGACCAATTGGTGGTTCCCATCGGCAAGCAATCGTTCATCAAGCGATGACCGACGGGACGCCCGAGAGGGGGCAAAGAAAGCAATCACCATTTGCAACTCGTGTCCAGTACAAGACGAGTGCTTGGCTTACTCACTTGAGTGGGAGCCAGTAGGCATCTGGGGTGGACTCCCAGAGAACGACCGTGACCGCATGCGTCGTCGCTTGGGTATCAAAATCGTTCGTCCGTTACTGAGCGACCTCTTGGGGTATCCATCCCGTGTATGAACATACGAGCAACATCCTTTCCCGTTTAGATGGAGTCATAAAGACCCACAACGGCTGGGATGCCAAGTGTCCCTGTCGTAACGATGACAGCAACCCATCGCTCTCTATCCACGAGAAGCCAACTGGTCAAATTTTGATGTACTGCCACCGTGGAGGTGGATGCAACGCCAGTCAGATATGCGACTCAATTGGTGTAGCCCTGTCTGACCTCATGCCCCCATCAGAACTTGCACACGGAATTGACAATTACCCAACGGCACGGCCCTCAACTTCTTACGGTGGCGGAAAACCTAAGAAGAAATTACGTTTAGTCGCCGAGTACAACTACCGCGATGAGAACGGGGCTCTTGCATTTCAGAAGCGACGCTTCGTTGACGAAGATGGACGAAAGACATTCCGTCAGCGACGCCCCAGCGAAGATGGTAGTTGGATTTCGTATCTCGGTGACATCCCAAAGATTCTGTACAACCTCCCAGAGGTGCTTAAGGCAAAAGAAAAGGGTGAGGAAATCTGGGTCGTTGAGGGGGAGAAGGATGCCGACACCCTCACAGGACTGGGTGTAGTCGCAACCACCATGCCCAACGGTGCGGGTGGCTGGCTAGACATCCACACCGAAGCACTTGCTGGTGCAACTGTTCTTGTTGTTGCCGACAACGATGAAGCGGGACGCAAGCATGCCGCCTATGTGCTTGGTGAACTAACCAAGGCTGGCTGTGATGTGCAGGCATACTCCACGCCTCGTTGCAAAGACATCTCCGACTTCATTGCCGATGGTGGCGACACAATGGAACTTGTTCGCTTCATTCCCGAGGGCGAGGACTTGCTCCCCGTCCTGCCCGAAGAGCATCCCGACGATGAGGATGACAACTGGGAGGAAGAAGAGCGAAAAGTCCCGCGAGTTGACTCAGGCACAACGATTGAGAAGATTCGTGAACTTCTGGATGACACAACCCTGTCTCCGGCTGCTCTGCTAACAAAGACATCGTTCCTCATCTCCGCTGGAACAGCGCAGATGCCGAGCAATCAGGGACGGTTGGTCAACTGGGACCAGTTCATTGGTGAATCGGATGTTGATAACTACGACTGGCTCATTCCTGGTTTGCTTGAACGCAGGGAAAGGGTCATCGTTGTTGCTTCAGAGGGTGTTGGCAAGACCATGCTCGCTCGTCAAGTCGCAATCACGACTGCTTGTGGTGTTCAGCCATTCTCTTTCCAGCGGATGCCACCCATCACGACGCTGACCATTGACCTTGAGAACCCAGAGCGAATCATTCGTCGTTCATCACGCACAATCATGAGTGCATCAAAGAATCTTGGCTTTTGCCTGGAGCCCCGTGCTCACCTGCTCATCAAGCCCGATGGTCTTAATGTCTTGGACAGCGCAGACAGGTTGCTGATTGAGTCATACATGGAGCAGATACAACCAGACCTCCTTGTCATCGGCCCTATCTACAAGTTGTTCCTTGACCCTGGCACACGAACCTCAGAAGCAATCACTATTGAGGTCGTCAAGTACCTTGACTCGTTGCGTGTTCACTTCAACTGCGCCCTGTGGATGGAACACCATGCTCCGTTGGGTGATTCACAGACATCACGAAACCTCAGGCCATTCGGTTCGGCGGTCTGGTCACGCTGGCCCGAATTTGGTCTTGCTCTCCAACCAGACCCCACTGCTGTGGGAGAATATGTGTATGACGTAAAGCACTTTCGTGGAGAAAGAGATGAGCGTCTGTGGCCACTCAAGATGAAGCGAGGCAAGTCGGGCAAGTGGCCATTTGAGACCATCGAATTTAAGAAGGTTGGAGATGGCGGAGCGTAACCCACAAGTGATGACCAAGGAGTTTCTCGCAGAGCGGGACCTCCGAATCTTCAAGCAAAGGCAAGCGGGCGTGTCTATTACGGATATTGCCCGTCGCTTTGGCGTGTCAACGGCAGTCGTCAATAAGGCAATCCAGCGTCAACTGGAGAAACTGAATAAAGAAGCATTTCTTGCTTATCCAGAAGTGCTCCGCATGGAACTTGAACGCCTTGACAGCCTTCAGTCAGCCATCTGGCCCCTTACCCAGCATCGCAAAGTGACCCTTGACGATGGAAGTGAGGTTCAGGTTGAACCAGACCTCAAGGCCATTCAGACAACTTTGTCCATCATGGAGAAGCGAGCCAAGTTGCTTGGGCTTGAGCAGAACAACCTCAACGTCCAGATGGAAGTCAACACAACGCAGGAAATCAAAGCATCGTTGTCCGGGGCTATCGAGGTCAGCACGATGGAGTCCTTCAACCCAGAGGCAGAAGCAAGGGCATTGCTAGAGGTGATGGGTAGGAGTGGAGTCCTCCCAGCAGAAGTCGTCAATGAATTGCTTGGAATTGAAGCAACCGCACTCTCCCCTGAGCCAATACTTGCTGAGTTAGTATCTGGTGAGGAGGCAGACGACAATGAGTGATACGTGGAAGAATGAAGAAAGTCAGGACTTGGGGTCGGACGCCCAAGACAACCTAAAAGTTGCTGTAGATAAAGTCGCCGAGACACTAGACATGACTGTGTCTCAGGTTATTGGGGATGACGGTCCTTCTACGAAACAAATTATTGTCCGAACTACAGATTTGGACCATGAACGATGGAAAGCGGCTGCTCAGAAGAACGGAAAGAGCATGTCTCAGTTTATTCGGGACTCTGTGAATACTAAAGTCTCAGAAACGCTTGATTGCCAGCACCCAATAAACATGCGTCGTTACTACCCATGGGCTGAGTTCTGCCTGAAGTGCAATACCCGAATCAGGGGTTAGCCAAAGTAGTAAAATTTGTTCAGCACATATGTTGGCGAATAAGTAATTGAGCAGTAGCCTCATGTTTATGAGGTACGCCATTCCTAATAAGACACAAGTCCGCACCCGTAGTAAGTACTGCGTTACCGACCCATCATCTATTCCTGATGTGCTTCGCAATGATGGACTCAGCGAAGATGTGTTCATGAGCATTATTGATTGGTATACGAGTAATCGCATTGAGCCAGAAGAACTTATGTTCGCCAATTTTGAGGACTATTGGAACAGTTTCCCACACCCCATGTTCTTCTTGGCTGCCAGTGGCGTGAGACTCCTTAACGAACATGAAGTAGCGCCCGAAGGGGAGTTGACTACCGTATATACAGTTTATGCATCAGATGAAGAGGACGAAAACAATACGCCCTTGTCTCGATTCCTACATAAATGGTGCCTTGAGATTAAAGAAAGAAACGCAGTAGACGATACTGATTTCTGGTTCGTACTTGAGTTTACTCGTCTTGAACTCAAGCCCCGCAGGGTAAGGCACGTAGTGAACCTATTCGAGGGTGACTGGTTTGCGTCTGAGGATTTCGCTGTTCGTTACTCGTGTTTGACAGACTTCTCAATCCACCACTTGGGATACTGAGTTAAGGAAACGAGATTAGCGACCCTGACCGCGATAGGGCTTCTTGTAGTTCTTGGAACTCTTGAGTTTGGAAGTCCCGCGCTTGGCATGAACACCTTTGCGGTTGACGGTTTCCTCAATGACCTGAACTGTAGCCGAGGGCATCTTTTTTTGTGGGGTTGCTTTTGCCATACCCCATTGTAATCGAACCTGGCGTCACTCGGGAGCAGGGGTTCGCCCCCTCCCCCGCGATGCGCCATGGAAACGCATCTGTCAACTTTCGGCTGTACAACCTCAACCGAACAGGTCAAGGGGGAAGGGGAGGACGACTCCTACGGCCGAAAGGAGGTGACCGGCAGGCTCCCTGCTGTCGTCCTTATGCGACAGTCAGGGTAGCACAGTCCCGGCTCACTCTGTGTTGTGCTGCTCTCTTGAGACCAACGACTCGCTCATGATTGACGGTTCTCTCTGAAGCCTAGGCTCGCTCGTTCGCAACGGTTCTCTTTACGATTTAGGCTCGCTCGGGTGGCGGGGTTCTCTCCACGCTGACGGCTCGCTCCAACATACTGGTTCTCTCAAATTCTTCGGCTCGTTCATCTTCAACGGTTCTCTTGTTCTTCTGGACTCACTCTGTGTCGGCGGTTCGCTCGGAGTCCTCGGTTCACTCGTCGGTAGATGGTTCTCTCAATGTCTCGGTTCGCTCTCTTTTCACGATTCTATTAAATCGTTCGGCTCGCTCCCAGTCAATGGTTCTCTCAGGAGTGGTGGCTCGCTCCCCTAGCACGGTTCTCTCGGGAATGGTGGCTCGCTCTCATATCACAGTTCTCTCTGTGTACATGGCTCGTTCTCTATTTTCGGTTCTCTCACTCAACTTGACTCGTTCGCGCATCACGGTTCTCTCTGGGTCAGTGACTCGTTCACGTCCATCGGTTCTCTCGTCAAAGACGACTACCCCCCAACCCTACAGCCCCCGTATCTCGTTCACAACCCGTTGGAAAGAAATAGGGAACTTGCCCTCCCCCACAGTTGGAGGTGATGAGGGAGGGCAG
>Ga0192647_102821_pt1 | contig 10671 bp, 8 predicted proteins | sample LauGreFa1BDMLBSN_2_FD_133046 | JGI IMG/M metagenome (GOLD analysis project Ga0192647, IMG submission 133046) | Freshwater lake microbial communities from Lake Michigan, USA - Fa13.BD.MLB.SN - reassembly | ecosystem: Environmental > Aquatic > Freshwater > Lake | place: Lake Michigan, USA...
CCCCAACGGGGTGGCGCCTTCCAGGAAGAGATTCAGGGCGGCCGGCTCTTCCCACAACCACGCGAGGAACGCGGCCTGCGGGCCTTCTTGGCGGAAAGTCCGCAGCGCGGGGGCGCCGACCTTGCGGATGAATTGGTGGCGCGCCAAGGCCGACGCGGTGGCGGGATCGGCGTCGAACTGGCGGAGGTCGGCGAGTTCGGCGAAGCCCAGGCCGGACGCCCTGGCGGTCAGCAGGGATGACAACCGCGCCTGCTCGTCCGCGAAATCGGCCGGCAAGCCGGCGCCACCGAGCGCGGCGACCAGGCAGACGAGGAAGAGCGTGAGTCGGTTCATGCGCGGCGAACAATCAACCGCAGCCGCAGCCGCCGGTCCCGCAGCCGCGGGCGGCGGCGAGGCGCTTTTCGATGGCGAGGGACGTCGGGGTCACGGAGAGGCCGCCGAGTGCGGTGCAACGATGTTCGCGGGGCATGCGCTCCGCGACGGCCTTGGCGGCGTCGACCACCTCGTCGAAGGGGATGACCTGATCGAACCCGGCCAGCGCCATGTTCGCGCAGGCCAGCGCGTTCGTCGCGGCGAGCACGTTCTTGCCGAGGCACGGGGCCTCGACGCGGTTCGCGATGGGGTCGCAGATGAGCCCCAGCATCGACTGCAGCGCCAGCGAGGCGGCGGCGCAGGCCTGCGCCGCGGAGCCCCCGGCGAGGTCCACCAGGGCGGCGGCGCCCATCGCGGCGGCGGAACCGCCCTCGGCTTGGCAGCCGCCGACCTCGGCGGCGAAGGTCCAGCGGGTCGCGATGAAGGCGCCGATGACGCCGCTCGCGAGCATGGCCTTGGCCGTGGTCTCGTCGTCGAGGCCCCGTTCCTCGGCGACGGCGAGCACGACGCCGGGCAGCGCGGCGCAGGCGCCGGCGGTGGGCATGGCGACGATGACGCCCATGCTGCTCTTCACCTCCATCAGGGCAGTCACGTAAAGGATGGCCCGGTTCAAGGGGTCGGCGGCGATCAAACGGCCGGACCGCATCGCCTGGGCAAAGGCCGGCGACTGGCTGCCCAGCACGCGGTCGGCATAGGTGGTGCCGCCGAGGCCCTGCTCGATCGAGCGGCGCAGCAGGCGCACCAGGCCGACGGCCCGCGCGAGGACTTCGGACTCGGTCAGCCCGCCCCGCTCCCTCTCGTAGCACGCGGCGAGGCGCCACAACGGCTCGCTGGCGGCTTCCGGGGTCGCCAGCATCTCGGCGCAGCTGCGGTAGGGCACGCGGCTGCTCCGCACGGTCGGCACCGGCAGGACCGGGCCGAGGTTCCAAGCACGCGCGATCCAGCCGGCCTTACCCCAGGCCGCCAGCGTGGCGGGCGGCAAGAAGCCGCGGCCATGCACGGCCAGCAAGGAGCGCCCCGCGGTGACGAACAGCGCGCTCCCCTCATGGTCGACGCGCAACACCTCCGCGCGGAGGTCGTCGGGCGCCGCCTTCACCTCGAGCAACGTGACGTGCGCGTCGCCGTGGAGCGAGACGTCGATGCCGTCGATCTCGACGACTTCCATCATGCCGCCGCCGGTCGAGATGGCCCGGAGGAAATGGGTGGCCCGCGCGTTGCGCAGGGTCAGCCGGTAGGTATTGGGATGCGGGTCGCCGACGTCGACGGTCTCGAAGCGGGCCAGCCCCCCACCCTGCCGGAAAAGCGCGAGCGAATCAGGGAGCCGCTCGTCGTCGGCCTCCCAACCCATGAGCCCTCCGAAGAGCCCCATGTCGGAGCCTTGGGTGTCATGGGTCGTCGGCAGCGAACCGGCGCGGTCGAACTCGACGAGCACCTCGGCGACCTCGCCGCCCATGAGGTCACGGGCCAGACGGCCGATGCGCAGGGCCGCCGCGCAATGGGAGCTGGACGGACCGCGCATGACCGGGCCGAGGACGTCGTTGAAGATGCTTACTTCCATGCGCGGGGGTTCACCCACGAAGGCTGTACCGCTTCCGGGCGGGGTCAAACCACGAACCTCGGGAGCAAGGGCCGACCTACTTGGCCACGCCGCTCAGGGGGTGCGCGCGGACCGCCTGCCAGGCGATTTCCTGGAGCAAATGGTTGAGCTTTTCGGCCTCGGGCAACTTCGCCAGCTGCCCCGGCACGGGCAGGCCGACCGGGCTGCGGCGGTAGAGCACGGCGAAATGGCAATAGGCTGACAGGACGCGGATCTGCGGGCCCGGATGGCCCAAGACGTCGATGAAGAGCTCATTCTGGGAGCGGACCCCGGGGGCCGCCCCTTCGATCACCTTGGCCCGCAGCGCGAGGACCGCCTCGCCGCACGGCACCACGGCGATCTTGGCCGCGGGGATGAGACGGTTGAGCTCCCGGACATGGTCCTCGATCAGCTTGAAGTAGGGGTCGTGCTTGGCGCGCAGCTGGGGCAAGGTCAGCGCGTCGCGGTCGATCGCCTTCGGCTTCACCGGCTGCAGCCAGAGCAGCGGATCCTCGTAGGGCACCCAATTCTGCTGCAGCGTGAACCGCAGGCGCGGGTTATGCTCCAAGCCGAGGCGGACGAAGTTCTCGATGCCCGGATCCGGCAGGAACGTCGGCGCCATCGTGAAGAGGTCGGCGCGACCGGCGAGGAGTACCGGCTTCGCCTTGTTGCGCTCGGGCGGCAGGTCCCAGTGCTGGATCACCTTGGAGCCGCCGATCGAGGAGATGGCCAGCTGCTCGTGGCCCGCGATGCCCGCGGCCTTGGCCATCTCGGCGACCAAGGGCGGCATCCACACGTGGAAACTATGCCCGGCCGTCAGCACCTTGAGGCCGGCCGGCGGCGGCTCGACCGCCTCGGCGCGGACGGCCAGGCAGGCGAGCGCGACGAGGAGGTGACGGAGCAGGCGCACGGCGCGTCGGGCTTACTTATCGCTGCGCCACGGACCAGCCGGAAGGCCATCCTGGCCGGCGGAGAAGACGGAGACCTCGGGGAAGTTGGCCCAGGCGTAGCGGGCGGCCTTGGGTGCCTTGACTTCGGCGGCGGCGACGGTGACCTGCGCGCCTTCGGCCTTGGCCGTGGCGTAGGCCCACTTGCCGTCGGCCTGCTGGACGGCGAAACCCTTGCCTTCGCCTTGGAGGACGACGGGGCGGTCGTAGGTGAGGACCCAGGCGTCGCCCTTAAGCTCGGCCTGCTTCACGCGGGGAGCCTCCCCGACGGCGCGGGTCATGTAGACGCGCTGGAGCGCCACGGCGGCGAGGCGCTCGCCGACCGGCAGCTTATCCTTAGGATGGATGTCCTTCTCTTCGCCGAGGTCGATGTTCACGCTCATCATCGCGCCCGGCACGTGGTCGGCGATCCACTCCATGGATTCGCGGATGACGGGCCAGCCGCCGTCCTCGACCGCGACGGGCTTCTTGGCCATGAAGCGCGGGAGCTGGACGATGATGAAGGGGAATTCGCGGCCCCAGGCCTTGTGCCAAGCCTTGATCATGTCGCCCAGGATCCACTTGTAGGCGGCGGCTTGGCCGGCGTTGGATTCGCCCTGGTACCAGAGGGCGCCCTTGAAGCTGTAGCCGACGAGCGGGGCGACCATGCCGTTCCAGTTCATGTGCGGGCCGTTGGACCAGACCGTCTGGGTCTTGGGGTCGGTCTTGGCCTTGGCGACGCGGTCGGCGACGCCCTTGTCTTCCTTCTCCTGCCAGCCCTTGGCTTCGGGCTGCGCGTCGTACATGCCGCGCGGGCCCCAGGCCTCGGCGCGGGTGCCGCCGATCGAGGTGTGGATGATGCCGACGGGCTGCTTGATCTCGGCGCGGAGCGCGTGGGCAAAGAAGTAACCGGCGGCGGTGAAGCCGTCCACGGTGGCGGGTGAGGCGAGCTTCCAGGAGCCCTGCACGTCCTCGGCCGGCGCGGCCTTCGGGGTACGGGCGACGGTGAAGACGCGGATGCCGGCGTCGGCGGGACGGGCGCGCGCGGCGGCGGCGGCGCTCGTGTTGCGCACGATCCACTCCATGTTGGACTGACCGGAGCCGACCCAGACTTCGCCGACGATCACGTCCTTGGCGACATGGGACTCGGCGCCGGACTTGATGACGAGGTCCTTGCCTTCCTCGGTGGCCTGCAGCCCGGTCAGCGTCGTCTTGAAGACGCCGTCCGCGCCCGCGGTGGCGGTGGCCTTGGCGGAGCCGAAGGCGACCTCGACGGTCGCGCCGGGCTTGGCCTTGCCGTAGACGTTGGCCTCACCCGCCTGCAGGACCGCGTGGTCCGAGAAGACGGTGGAAAGCTTGAGGTCGCCGGCCTGGACGAGCGACGTGAGGAGGAGCAGGAGCGGGGTAAGGCGCAGCATGCCTTGGAGACAAGGCCGACCCGCCTCGGTTCCGAGCCGAAAATGCGGGAATCAGCGCCCCACGTCGGGAAAATCGGTGAAAACTCCGTCCACCTTGGCCTCCCGCGCCAGGAAGCCGAAATAGTCCCGCCCGGAGGCGAAGCCCTTCGGCAGGGCGTCATTGCGCAAGGTGTAGGGATGGACCCGGAGGCCGGCGGCCTGGGCGCGGGCGACTAGACCGGTCAGGTCGCGCTCAGTCGCCACCGCGGAGAGCGGCGGGCCGATGCCATCGACGAGCTGCGCGAGTTCACGCAGGCCCTCGGGGGTATCCGTCCAAGGCGTCTTCCCGCCCGTCAGGAAGACCAGTCGGCCTTTCCATCCGAGCTCGCCGCGGAGCCGCCGCAGTTCCGCGAGTTCGAAACTCTGGATGAAGCAAGGGTCGTCCTTGGAGGCGTAACCATACTTCGCCAACAACGTCAGGATCGCCCGAGAGACGTCGTGGCCTTCCTGGCGATGCCAGGCGGCGAGCTTCACTTCAGGATAGATGCCGACCTTCCGGCCGGTGCTCCGGTTCAGCCCTTGGATGAACTGCAGTTCCTCCTCGAAGGTATTGATCCGGAACTCCCCCACCCCGCCGGGAAAGCGGCCCGGGTAGACGGGCTTGCCCGTCTTGGGGCTGAACCGCTCGACCACCCGCAACTGGCGCAGTTCCGCCCAAGTGAAGTCGATCGCGTAGAAATTGCCGTTGGCGCGCTGCCGTCCGGGAAAGCGCGTCGCCACGTCGGTGGTGCTGTCGAGCGTCACGTCATGCTGCACGATCGGCACGCCGTCCTTCGAAAGCACGACATCCTGTTCGAGGTAGTCGGCGCCTTGGGCGTAGGCCAAGGCCTTGGCGGCCAGCGTGTGTTCCGGCAGGTAGCCGCTGGCGCCGCGGTGGGCGATGATGAGCGGCGCGGGCTCGGCGGCGGCGAGCGGGCCAAGGGCGCAGAAGACGAGCGCGAGGGATGTTCTCATGCGGCGGGGGCGGCAACCGCCGGAATGAACCGGCGGACGCGGACGACCCTGACCGCGCCCACCGAGGCCGTCAACCCCCGCGCCTAATCGTAACGTGCGACGACGATCGCCCGACCCTTGCGGCTGATGGCCACCATCTCCCCGGGGCGCGACGGATCCCACGCGAAGGCCTGTCCTTCCCCGGGAAACGGACGCACCGCCGCCAAGGTCGCCACGCCGCCGTCGGACGGGAGGTCGAGGAGGTACAGTTCGCGGGCATCGTGCCCCGTGACGCCCACCCTGCCGTCCGGGCCGATGCCGCCGCCGGAGCAGCTCATGCGGCCGAACTTGGCCAGGACCTCGGGCGCGAACGACCACTCGCGACGGGGACGCCAATCGCGGTCGTACGCGATGAGCCGACTGCGGGCCACCTGGCCGGTGAGCGCATAATGGGCGAAGCAGGCGAGCCAGCCCCCTTCATAGGGAATCGCCCACGTGAGCGAGCCGGGTGGTTCGACGAAGGCGTGCCGGCCGACGGGCGCCAGCGTGGCGACATCGAAGACCTCCACCGAACCTTGCTCCGGCTTCAGCGGGAAATTGGAGTGGGCGCAGTACAGCCGCCCCTCGACGACGACGCCGGCGTTCAGGTGGCGGATCCCCGATCCCGCGGGCGCCGTCCAGCGCGCGACCAAGGCGCCATCCGTCTTCCGGTACTTGCCGATGGCCGCGTCCGCGATCGCGTAATAGTGTTCCGCGTCGACGGCGACGCCTTGATTCGCTTCCGCCGCGGGCAGGCGACGCAACTCGACCAGGCGGGACGGCGCGCAACCGGCCAGCAGCAGGGCGAGAGCCAGCAGGCCGGTCGATTTCATCGGACCGCGACCGGCACGCGCGCGGCGAGGTCCTGCAGGCGGGCGGCCTCGGCGGCGGTGGCCTTGCCGCGGTACTCGACCTTCAGGTCCTTGGGCTGATAGAGGACGCGATAGAAGACCAGGGCGTTGAGGTAGGTGCCGACGAACTCGGGGTGGGAGTTGTCCTTCTGGTGCAGGCGCAACGGGGGCGCCTGCCGGTCGTTGAGTTCCCAAGCGTCGCCGGCCGGGACCACGCCGGTCGCCCGGCAAAGCGCCGCGGCCTCGGCGTACCACTTGCGGAGACGCGCCTGCATCTCGGCGGGATCCTTGCCCACCGCCGGATTGAAGTCCTTGGCCATCCAGTAATCGGGATGCCGCGCCCAGGTTTCGTATAAATAGATGCGGGCCTGCGGGCTCTTCGCGCGGACGCGGGCGCAGAGCTGCTGGGCACCGGCGAGGAAGTCGGCCCGGACCTTCGGGTTCACCTCCGCGACCGCGGCCTCCTGGCTCTGACCCTGCAGGACGACGACATCCCAGGAACCTTCGTCGATCGCGGCGAGGGACTTCGGCTGGACGGTGCAGTGCTGCAGCAGGGTCTGGCCACCCGGAGTGCACGACTTGATGACGGGCGTACCGGCACCCGCGGACTTCAGGACTTCGCCGAAGACGGTCGGCAGCTGGTTCACGCCGGTGTAGCTGTTCCCGATGAACAGGATCCGCTTCGGCGCCTCGGCGGCGGACGCGAGGAGCCCGACGCCGAGTGCCAGGCAAAGGGTCAGGAAGCGGCCCATGCGGCCGGGGCTCAGCGGGCGGGCTGTTCGCCGCGCGGGGCGCGCGGCTGGTCGCCACCTTCGTTGCCGCGGGCGTTCGGGCGCGGGTTGGCCTGGGCCTTGCGGAGCTTGTCGAGGACCGGCTCCAACGAGGGGTCGGCCTTCAGGGCGGCGGCCTCGGCGGCCTTGCGTTCGTTGAGGCGGGCCTCCTCGAGCGCCTGCTGCGCCTTCTGCGCGACCTCGCGGGCTTCCTTCACGGCGGCCTCCTGACCGGCCTTCTCCATAGCGGCCCGGAGCTTGGCCTGCTCGTCCGGCGTCAGGGCGGCGAAACCAACGCGCTGACCATTACCCTGACCTTCGCGGGCCTGCGGGTTCGGACGATCCGCGTTCGGGCGTTCGGGATTGGCGCGTTCGCCATTCGCCCGCTCGACGTTGGGTCGGACGACGTTCGGACGCTCCAGGTTCGGGCGTTCGACGTTCGGGCGCTCGAGGTTCGGCCCGCGGCCGGGCTGAGGCTGGCCCGGAGCCTGCGGCAGCGGCACCAGCATGTAGGCGCCGGGCGGCAGGCCGTGCGGCAGGGGGATGACCACCGGCTGACCGCCCTGGGGCTGCCCCTCGGGGCGACGCTCCCCGCGCGGTTCCGGGCCACGCTCGGGACGGGGACCCGCGGGTTGGTCGGCGGCGACGACGGTGGCGGCGGCGAGCAGGGAGGCCAGCAGAACGGGGTGGTTCATAATACCCATAAAACAACGCGGGGGCCGGGAAGTTGCAAGCCCGCGGCCTCCCGGGCCGTCGCCGACGTTTTCTCCGGTTGTCCCCGGGGCCGGACAGCCTCAGATTACGCGCCATGCCCCGTCTCGCGCTCCTGCTCCTCGCCGGCGCCGTCGGCCTCCCCGCGGCGGATGTCCGGGATGGCCCGCTGCAGGACCTGCACGGGTTTTTTCCGCTGCGCGCGGACACGTCGCCGGAGAAGGTCCGCGCCATGCGGACCGACGTGGCGGTCGCGCTCGGCCTGCACCCCATGCCGACCAAGGAGCCGCTCCGGGCGGTGATCCACGGGCGGATTGACCAGGGCGACTACACCATCGACAAGGTGTACTTCGAGAGCGCGCCGGGCTTCTTCGTCACGGGCAACCTCTACCGGCCCAAGTCGATCCAAGGCAAGATTCCGGCGGTGCTCTTCGCCCATGGCCACTGGAAGGATGCGCGCTTCCTGAACCAGCCGCCCGAGCATGTGCGCCGGGAAATCGAGACCGGGCAGGAGGCCTTTGCGGAAGGCGGCAAGAGCCGCTTCCAATCGCTGTGCGTCCAGCTGGCGCGGATGGGTTGCCTGGTCTGGCAATGGGACAGCCTGAGCGACGGGGACTCGCGGCAATTCTCCGAGGCGGTGGTGCATCGCTTCGCGAAGCAGCGTCCGGAGATGAACCGGCCGGAGGCCTGGGGGCTCTACAGCGCACCGGCGGAAGCCCGGCTGCAGAGCGTGATGGGGCTCCAGACCTGGAACAACGTGCGGTCGCTCGACTTCGTGCTCAGCCTGCCGGAGGTGGACCCGACGCGCGTGGCGATCACCGGGGCGAGCGGCGGGGGGACGCAATCGATGATCCTCGCCGCGCTTGACGACCGGCTCGCGCTCTCCTTCCCCGCGGTGATGGTCTCGACCGCGATGCAAGGTGGCTGCACCTGCGAGAACGCCTCGTTGCTGCGGCTCGGCCGCGGGAACGTGGACTTCGCGGCGATGTTCGCGCCGAAGCCGCAGGGCATGACGACGGCGAACGACTGGACGAAGGAGATGGCGACCAAGGGATTTCCCGAGCTACAGGCTTACTACGCCCGGCTCGGCGCGGCGGACCAGGTCATGCTGCACCGCGACGAAAGTTCCCCGCACAACTACAACCGGGCGGCGCGGAGGGCGTTCTACGGGTGGCTGAACCGGCACTTTCGGCTGGGACTGCCCTCCCCGATCGAGGAACGCGACTACCGGGTGCTGGGCAAGGCTGAGCTGACCGTCTGGGATGCCGCGCACCCGGCCCCGCCGGCGGCGGACCCGGACTTCGAGCGCGGGTTGCTCCGCTGGTTCGACCGCGATGCCTCCGCCCAATTGCGGACGGACCTCGCCGCGGGCGGGACCCTGCTCGCGGCGGGCTGGCGTAGCCTGGCCCGGGCCCGTCCGTCGGGGCCGGTCGCGTTGCTCGAGCCTTCGACCCAGTGGCGGTCGACGCATTTCGAGATCAAGGGCACGCTCCGCAACGCGCTCGGGGAGGAGGTCCGCGTCGAATGGCTGCATCCGGTCAACGCCACCGGCACGGCGGTGGTGTGGCTGACGGGCGCGGGCAAGGCCGGGTTGCGGGACGGGAAGCGTCAGCTGCTCCCGGCCGTGCAGGAACTCATCGACGCAGGGATCGCCGTCATCGGAGCGGACCTCCATCTCCAAGGCGGCGAAGCCGTGACGCAGACCCGCAAGGTGAAGGAGCCCCGCGAGGTCGCGGCCTACACGCTGGGCTACAACGAAAGCCTGCCGGTCCAACGCGCCCATGACGTGCGCACGCTCTGCGACTTTGTCCGCCAGCCGACGCTCGGCGACGGCCTGCCGACCTTGGGGGGATCCTTGAAGGTCGCCGCGTGGGGCTCGGCCGCCCCGGCCGCCGCCTTGGCCGCCCTCGACCTCGGGACGACGCCGCTCGCGCTCGATACGGAAGGGTTCCGCTTCGCCTCGCTGACCGACTTCCGTCATCCGGACTTCCTGCCGGGCGCGGTGAAATACCTCGACCTGCCGGGCCTGCTGGCGGCGCTGCCGAGCGACCTACCCCTCTGGATCGCCGGCGAGGACGCCGGCCCGGGGGCGGCGAAGGAAGGCAAGCGGGTCTACTTCGGCGACACCGACCAAACCAAGCAGGCGGCCGCGGTCGCATGGTTGCGGCGCTGAGCCAGCCGCTTTCCCCCTTCCCTCCGCCCGCCCACCCGGCCAATCTCCGGCCATGTCCCCCTTCCCCCTCTCCGGCTTGGCCGATGAAGCGGCCGACGACATCGCCGGGCAGGTCGCCGCGCAACGCGCCCTAGGCTGGCCGGCGATCGAGCTGCGGCTGCTCGACGGGCGGCAGGTCTGCTCGGCGGCGGTGACGGACGACGCGTTCGCGCGGGCGATGGACACGATCGAATCCGCCGGCCTGCGCGTCAGCAGCTTCGGCTCCGCGATCGGCAACTGGAGCCGCCCGATCACCGGCGATTTCGCGACCGACTTGGCCGACCTGCGCGTGCTGATCCCGCGGCTGCGCCGCGCGGGCACGCGGCTCGTGCGCACGATGGGCTGGATGCAGGCGGGCGCGGACGACCGCGAGTGGCGCGACGAGGGCCTGCGCCGCTACCGCGAGATGGCGAAGCTGGCCGCCGACGGCGACATCGTCCTGCTCTTCGAGAACTGCGAAGGCTGGGCGGGCGCCACTCCGGAGAACGCGCGCGCGTTCCTCGAGGAGCTCGACCACCCGCACGTCCGCTACCTCTTCGACATCGGCAACACGGCCTCCTATGGCCAGGACACGCTAGCGTTCTACCGGGCGGTGCGGCCGTTCATCGCCTACGTGCACGTGAAGGACTGCCGCCGCGCGCCCGGAGGCGGCAAGAGCGACGCCTTCAGCTACCCGGGCCAGGGCGACGCGCACGTGCGCGAGGTGCTGGCCGACCTGCTCGCGACGGGCTACGCCGCCGGCCTCACCATCGAGCCGCACGTCGCCAAGATCGTGCACCTCGGCGCCGACGCGCCGCAGGCCAGCCCCGAGGAACGTTTCCGCT
>Ga0192647_102828_pt1 | contig 10658 bp, 8 predicted proteins | sample LauGreFa1BDMLBSN_2_FD_133046 | JGI IMG/M metagenome (GOLD analysis project Ga0192647, IMG submission 133046) | Freshwater lake microbial communities from Lake Michigan, USA - Fa13.BD.MLB.SN - reassembly | ecosystem: Environmental > Aquatic > Freshwater > Lake | place: Lake Michigan, USA...
AGCATCACTGCACGCGGCACGATAGGAATATGTTTCGCGCGCGCCGCTCTGACTTCAGGGTTGTGAGCCAGAACAGCGGTCGAGGTCACGATGGCGTCTGCGCCGGCGATATGCTCTGGTGCATGGCCGATTTGCACGGTAGCGCCCAACTCGATCAGACGGCGCGTTGCTGCGTTATGCGCCAGATCAGAGCCAGACACGGTGTAGCCGAGATTCAGCAACACCTCGGCGATGCCACTCATACCTGAGCCACCGATGCCGACAAAGTGAATATGTTTAACTTTATGCTTCATTACTTTCCTAAATCTTCCAACACGCCAGCGATAGCATCGTTGGCATCGCGTCGGCCCTGCTGATAAGCATGCTCAGCCATTTGCAGGCAACGCTCGCGCGTCATATCGCGCAACAAGCCCGAGAGTGACGCAGCATTCAGTTCTTGCTGCGGCAAATGAATCGCAGCATCGTTGGTGGCCATCCATTGCGCATTGTTTCGCTGATGCGAGGTTGTCGACACTACCAACGGCACCAATATTGACGCCACGCCGGCTGCACATAATTCGGTGACCGTGATCGCACCTGCACGGCAGATCACTAAATCTGCAGCTGCATAGCGGCTTGCCATATCGTCGATAAAGTCCACGACTTCGGCATCGACATTGGCAGCGCCATAGTTTTTCTTCAGTGCGTCGATGTTTTGCTTGCCGGATTGGTGAACCACGCTTGGACGTTCTTGCGGCGACAGCAGCGCAAGCGCAGCTGGCACAGTGTCATTCAGCACCCGCGCACCCAAACTGCCGCCAATGACCAATACATTCAGTGGGCCACTACGGTTTTGATAGCGCTGTGACGGCACAGGCAAATTACTGATCTCTTTTCGAACCGGGTTGCCGGTAACCTGTGACTTGTTCTGCGGCGCACCGGCCGTAGCGAAGCCGAACAGAATTTTTTTGGCGAGCGGGAGTAGTGCTTTATTCGACATCAGCAGCGCAGCATCGGCATTCATTAATGCAAGTGGCTTGCCATGCATCGCCGCCATCACACCGCCCGGGACGGTGACATAGCCACCCATGCCGAGTACGACGTCTGGCTGACGCGCACGAATAATGGCGCCGCAACGAAATAGTCCGGCGATCATTTTCACTGCACCGGTTAAGGTGTGCAGCAAACCTTTGCCGCGCAAGCCTGAAAAATCGATAGCGTCAAAATGAATGCCGCGCGCGGGCACGATGTCTGCCTCCATACCGCGCTGCGTACCCAGCCATGACACTTGCCAACCGCGTGCACGCATCGTGTCGGCGATAGCGAGGCCAGGGAAGATATGGCCACCGGTGCCTGCTGCCATGATGAGGAGGTGCTTCATATGCGACTACCTCGCATCATCGAACGATTTTGGCTCCGGCCGTGCGCAATTGCGGGTTTTATTAGAGGGCGATTTTGGTTCCGGCCGTGCGCACTTGCGCACTTAACTTCGCTACGCGAAGTTAGCCTCCACCGGAATCGTGTGGTGTAGTGGTGAGCAATGGCCATCGTCCTCATGCACGACCTCCGCGCATCATCACACGATTCTCATAATCAATTCTTAGTAACACCGCGAGTCCGATACAGTTAATCGCGATACCGGAGCCGCCGTAGGACATGAGTGGCAAGGTGAGGCCTTTGGTGGGTAGCAAACCGAGGTTGACACCCATGTTGATGAAGACCTGTACGCCTAGCCAGATGCCGATACCTTTAGCGACAAGGCCGGCGAAGAATTTTTCAGTGGCGATGGCTTGACGACCGATATCGAATGCGCGTCGAACAATCCAGTAGAACGCAGCAGTAACCACCAACACACCGGCAAGTCCAAGCTCTTCCCCGATTACGGCCAATAGGAAGTCGGTATGTGCCTCTGGCAGGTAATGTAGTTTCTCGACGCTGCCACCCAAGCCAACACCAAATAATTCACCACGGCCGAAGGCGATCAGAGAGTGGGTTAATTGAAAGGCTTTGCCGAGTGCATTCGTGGGGTCCCATGGATTCAAGTAGGCCACCATACGCTCATAGCGCCACGGCGAGATCAGCACAATCGCGCCGAATACAGCGCTCAGAACACCGATCATGCCGGCGAACCAAATGATGTTAAAGCCACCCAGAAAAAGAACGCCCATCGCGATACAAACAATCACACCAAAAGCACCCAGATCTGGCTGCAGCATGAGCAGGCCGCCACACATACCGACCGCGACTGCCATCGGGAAGAACCCTTTTGACAAGCTGTGCATGTACTGCTGCTTGCGTACGGTGAAGTCAGCGGCATAAAACACCATCATCAGCTTCATTACTTCGGAGGGCTGCATGCTCAGGCCACCCACGCCTATCCAGCGCTTCGCGCCGTTGACACCTTTCCCTAGACCCGGGATCTGTACTAGCGCAAGCAGGATCAACGCGCCGATGAATAACCACGGCGTCCAGCGCTCCCATTGCTCGATACGTACGCGGAATGCCAATAAACCAGCGATCAACCCGATCGCGATGAACGCTGCCTGTCGCGCCAGAAAATGGTGGTTCTTGTAGCCGGCATACTTTGGTGAATCCGGCAGACTGACCGATGCCGAGTAAACCATCACCATGCCAAGTAGTAGCAATAAGGTGGTGACCCACACCAGCGACTGGTCGTACTCGAGCATGCTCGAGCGCTGACCGATACGCTGCTCGGGGGAAGCGTCAGCAGTGAGAAAGCTGGGCATCGTCACTCTCATGCGATCACCTCGCCGCGTGCCAGACCCAGCTCACGCACCGCATCTACAAAGACCTGCGCTCGCTGCGCGTAGCTTGTGAACATATCGAAACTGGCGCAAGCCGGTGACAGCAATACTTGATCACCCTCACTCGCCCGCTCAGCAGCGGCACTGACTGCCTGCGGCAAGCTGTCGCAATGAATCACCGGCACCTGAGTCGATGCAATTGCCGCGGCAATTTGTGGCCCGTCGCGACCGATCAGCACCACGGCTTTAACGTGACGCGCAATAGCAGCTGCCAAGGGCGAAAAATCTTGCCCTTTGCCGTCACCACCTGCGATCAGGATCAAGCGCGCAGCATGGCCAGCACCCAAGCCCTGCAAGGCAGCAACAGTGGCACCCACATTGGTGCCTTTGCTATCGTCGATGTATTCAACACCCGCCACATTGGCCACCAGTTCGACACGATGAGGCTCACCGGCGTACTGACGCGCTGCGTGCAATAAAGGCGCTAGTGGCAGATCAATGGCACGGCACAGAGCCAGCGCGGCAAGCACATTGGTCGCGTTATGCTGACCACGGATTTTTAATGCATCCGTCGGCATTAAACGATTGATGTAAATCTCGACATCAGGCTGTGGCTTACCGCGCTTTTTCTTTTCACCGTCGTCCTGCGCCATCGCCAGCGTCAGCCATTGCATACCGCCTTCATTCGACAAGCCGAGGCAATCAGGCGCACTGGGAGCATCGGTACCAAAGCTCACGACCATAGCGGATGGTTTGGTCATGGCCATCACCATCGCATCATCACGATTCAAAACACGCACTGTGTCCGGCCCGAAAATCCGCGCCTTGGCAGCGGCATAGGCTGCCATGTCGTCGTGCCAGTCGAGATGGTCTTGGGTAAGGTTAAGCACGACTGCGGCATCTGCATTCAGCGAATGCGTGCTAAACAATTGGAAGCTGGATAGCTCCAGTACCCAGCACTCTGGCAATTGATCAGCGACCAAGGCTTCACGTAAAACATCGAGCGTGGTTGGGCTGATGTTACCGGCAACCTGCGTACTGAGACCCGCCGCTTCACACAGCAAGCCGGTGAGACGTGTGACGGTGGTCTTGCCATTGGTACCGGTAATCGCCAGTACCTTCGGAGCATAGTCGCGCGACTGCTTCAATTCTTGCAGCGCTTGCGCAAACAGCTCAATCTCGCCCCAGACCAGCAGATTTTTTTCTTGTGCAGCCGGCAGAATTGCGGCCAGCTCACGATGCGGCGCAAGCCCCGGACTCACCACCACCAACTCGACACCCTCGAGTAGCGCAGGACTAAACTCACCTCCGATAAATTCGGCCTGGGGAATAGCATCGCGCAACGCCGGCAAGCGCTCGGGTGACTCGCGCGTATCGGCAACGCGAACACGCGCATCGCAGTGGGCGAGCCAGCGCGCTATCGCCAGACCGGATTCACCCAGTCCGAGCACCAATACCTGTTTGCCTGCGTAATGCATTGCTTGTTGTCTCTGTTTATTTACCTAATTACCTGATGACTTGATCCGACTTACCGCAGCTTCAATGTCGACAAGCCCACGAGCACCAGCATCATGGTGATGATCCAAAACCGCACCACGACTTGTGTCTCTTTCCAACCTTTTTGTTCATAGTGATGATGCAAAGGCGCCATCAGCAAGACTCGCTTACCAACACCGGTGCGCATCTTGGTGTATTTGAAGTAAGCGACTTGCAGCATCACCGAGAGTGTTTCAACGACGAACACACCGCCCATGATGAACAGCACGATCTCCTGACGCACAATCACTGCAATCGTGCCGAGCGCGCCACCGAGTGCGAGTGCGCCGACATCGCCCATAAACACTTGGGCCGGATACGCGTTGAACCATAAAAAGGCCAAGCCAGCGCCCGCCATCGCGCCACAGAAAATCAGCAACTCACCCGCGCCGGTGATGTGCGGGATCAGCAGATACTTGGAGTAAGTTGCGCTACCCGTCAAATACGCGAACAGTCCGAGTGCAGAACCCACCATCACGGTAGGCATGATGGCCAAGCCATCGAGACCATCAGTGAGATTGACCGCATTGCTGGTGCCCACAATCACGCAATAGGTGAGCGCGATGAATCCCCACACACCCAGCGGATAGCTAATAGTTTTGAAGAAAGGCACAATCAAGTCGGCTTTGGGTGGTAAGTCGAGCGAGAAGCCGGACTGTATCCACACCGAGAACAACTCCCATACTTTGTCGTTGGTGTTTCCGGAGACCGAGAAAGCCAGATAGACCGCCGCCGTCAAACCAATTAGCGATTGCCAGAAAAACTTTTCGCGTGAACGCATGCCATTAGGATCGCGATGCACCACTTTGCGATAGTCATCAACCCATCCGATCACACCAAAGCCCAGGGTCACGATCAGCACTGGCCATAAAAAGCGATTGCTCCAATCACCCCATAACAATACGGCGATAGCAATACCAATCAGGATCAGCGCGCCACCCATGGTGGGCGTACCGGATTTCACCAGATGGGTCTGCGGTCCGTCGGTACGTACCGCCTGACCCACCTTCAGCTCGGTCAGTTTACGAATGACGGCTGGTCCGGCAAACAGACCGATCAATAACGCAGTCAGCGTTGCAAACACAGCGCGGAAGGTGATGAAGTTGAACACGCGTAGCGGGCCCACTTGATCTTGAAAATACTGTGCAAGCCAGAGCAGCATGTCAGTGACCTCCCACGGCCGCGCCAGTGAGTCGTTGTACGACCCGTTCCATTTGCATGAAACGTGATCCCTTGACTAATATGCTTGCGCCCGGTGGAACGCTGGCGACTTCTTCGTTGAGTGTTTCCATAGTCTCGAAATGTCGCGCTGGTCGGCCGAATGCGCGGCTAGCGTGTCGGGCGAGCTCGCCGACGGTGAAAAGCTGATCGATGTGACGCGTACGCGCGTACTCACCGATCTCTTCATGAAACGCTACGCCTTCGCTACCCACCTCGCCCATATCACCCAGCACCAAGGTGCGGGGCGACGGTGCATTGGCAAGTACGTCGATAGCAGCACGAACCGAATCAGGATTAGCGTTATAGGTGTCATCAATCACGATGGCGCCATTTGCTGCCTGTTTTTTCTGCAGCCTTCCAGCCACGGGCATAAACGCTGACAAGCCACGCGCAACAATCTGTAAATCTATGCCGATCGCAATGGTTGCCGCACAGGCAGCTAGCGCATTGCGAACGTTATGCTCGCCAGCCGCAGACAACACAAAACTGACGCGCTCACCGCGCGCATTTATCGCGACCTGGCTACCAAAATCGTTCGGTGTCCACTGCGCTGTCACTGCCGCCTGTTTATCTAACGCAAAGCTGAGCAGGTTGCGTGAACCTGCGTACGCCGTCCATAGCGGCGCAAATTCATCATCTGCTGGAAATACGGCGCAACCATCATTTGCAAGCCCATTAATGACTGCACCGTTCTCTTCGGCGACAGCAGCAACACTCGCCATGAACTCCTGATGCTCGCGCTGCGCATTGTTGACAAGGCCTACCGTCGGTTGCGCGATCTGGGTCAGCCGCGCGATTTCACCCGGATGATTCATCCCCATCTCAACCACCGCTGCGCGGTGTTGTGCGTTTAGGTTGAACAGCGTGAGTGGCACACCGATTTCATTATTGAGGTTGCCGCGGGTCGCAAGATAGTTGTGTTCACCGAATGTGGCGCTCAAGATTGAGGCGATCATCTCCTTGACCGTGGTCTTGCCATTGCTACCGGTGACACCGATCACAGGAATAGTGAAGCGTCTGCGCCATAGCTGCGCGACTTGACCAAGGGCGTAGCGCGTATCAGGCACGATCAGCGCTGGAATGTCCAAGCCGTCAGGTAATCGTTCGACGATAACGGCAGCTGCACCGCTGGCCACTACATCAGCAAGAAAATCATGTGCGTCGAAGCGCTCACCGCGGAGTGCCACAAACAGGTTGCCTGTCACGACGGCCTTGCTGTTGGTCGTGACACCGCTAAAACTCGCGGGTGCCGTGAGTGTCGCACCTGGTACTGCGCTGAGCAATTCATTCAGGGATGCTTGCATCAATGCCCCCCGTGTCGAGTTGCGCACGTTGCCAAGGCAAGCGCAGCATGGTCAGCGTCGCGAAATGCTAGGCGACGACCTTTAACTTCCTGGTACTCCTCATGACCTTTGCCTGCCAGCAGAATCACGTCACGCTTACCGGCGTGACGAATCGCAGACAATATCGCGGTTGCACGATCTTGAATGACCTGAAGTTTTTGGCGCCCTGCCTCAGGAACACCCTCCACAATCTGCGCGATGATCTGCGCCGGATCCTCGTCTCGCGGGTTGTCACTGGTGACCATGATGTGATTCGCGTGGTCTGCGGCTAGCCCCATCTGCGGTCGCTTACCCGGATCACGACCACCACCGCATCCGAACACGCACCACAGCTCACCCTGCCGGGCCTCGGCCACCGGGCGCAAGGTGTCGAGCACTTTTTGCAGCGCATCCGGTGTATGTGCGTAATCGATCACTACCAATGGCGCATCAATACCACCAAGCTGCTGCATCCGGCCAGGCACTGCTTGTAATGATTCCAGCGAGCTCACGACCTGTGCAAACGATAAACCGCGCACCAATAACACCGCCGCAATCGCCAGAGCATTACTGACATTGAATCGGCCAAGTAGATGCGTACGAACCATGCCCCTACCGTGCGGTGTGCGTAGCTGAAAACTACTACCGTGTTGCGTGGTTCGAATGTCGGTAGCAACCAGTGATTCAATACCTTCCATCGAGGTGTCTTCTACCGAATAGCCGAGTATCCGCGTCGTGGGATTTGACTTGCGGAGATGGGCGATCAGGCGCGCGCCGATTGGATCGTCGAGATTAATCACTGCATGCTGCAAACCCTGCCACTCGAATAAACGGGTCTTGGCCTGCTCATAGGCCTGCATGGTGCCGTGAAAATCAAGATGGTCGCGCGTGAAATTAGTTAGTACCGCGCAGTCGATATGCAACTCATCAATACGATGCTGGGCAAGCCCGATCGATGAAGCTTCAATCGCGATGGCACACGCGCCCTGCGATTTACGCTCGGCAAGCTGCCGATAAAGCTGTATCGGGTCTGGTGTGGTGTAGCCGGTTTCCGTGAACGGCCCGCCGTTTCCATCACGGTAAAGCCCAATACCCAAGGTGCCAATCACTGCGGTGGGCATTCCCTGACGTGAGAGTGCCTGGCCGAGCCATTGTGTGCACGAGGTCTTACCGTTAGTGCCGGTGACCGCGACACTAAACATCTCGGTGTCCGGCCGACCATACCAATCATGCGCAATACGCCCGACCTGCTGAGCGAGCCCGGTGATGATCTGGTGGGGCGCTGGCCATTCATCACGCCAAACAAACCCATCCGCATCATCCAACACAACCGCGCTGGCACCGGCTTCAATCGCTTGCGCAATGTAATTTCGGCTATCGCCACTTTCATGGCGACACGCGAAGAACACATCACCCGGCGAAACACGCCGCGAATCCAGCGTGAGCTGTGCAGACGGCGTTGTTGCACGCATCCAGTCAAGCAGCTCGTGGGCGCTGGTGGCGGTCATCATCACATGCTCTCCGGGATCATCTGAGTCGGCATGATTACGTTCTCGACGCTCGCATCGGGTGGCACATTCATGGCGCGCAAGGCACTTGCAGCGACGCTGGAAAACACCGGTGCAGCGACTTGCCCACCGAAGTGGCCGCCTGCAGTCGGCTCATCCACCATCACTGCGATGATGATGCGCGGATCAGAAATCGGCGCGAAGCCAACAAACGAGGCAACATACTTGTTCACATAACGCCCGCCCTCCAGCTTGTGAGCAGTACCAGTCTTACCCGCGACGCGATAACCACGCACTTGCGCCAGTGGCGCAGTACCACCCGGGCCAACGACCTTCTCCATCATGCTGCGCATCTGCTGTGCAGTACGATCAGAGATAACGCGCTGGGGTACCGGCGGTTGCGATAGCTTCAAGAATGACAGCGGAATCATTTCGCCATTACGCGCAAAGATCATATAAGCGCGTGCGACTTGAATCAGCGATACCGAGATGCCATGGCCATAGCTCATGGTGGCCTGCTCAATCGGACGCCATGTTTTGTAGGGCCGCAGACGGCCAGCCACTTCGCCAGGAAATCCGGAGCGCGGCACCTGACCGAAACCGACCGAGGTGAACATGTCCCACATCTCGCGCGGTTCGCACTTCATGGCCATGCGCACAGTGCCGACATTGGATGACTGCTGAATGATCTGCGCCACTGACATGGTTGCGGCATGCCCATGCGAATCACCAATCGAAGCCGGCCCAATGCTCAGTTTTGGAGGCGTGTCGAGTACCGTGGTCGGCGTCACCATTCCACGCTCGAGTGCGAGCGCCACGGTAAACGGCTTCAGCGTTGAACCCGGCTCGTAGGTATCTGTCATGACGCGATTACGCAACTGCGCACCGGTCAGTCCCTGTCGTGTGTTCGGGTTATAGGTCGGCAAATTTGCCATCGCCAATACTTCGCCGGTTTTGACGTCCAGCACGACGATGGCGCCCGCTTTAGCGTGATGCTGCTCGACCGCTTTCTGTAACTCGGTAAATGCGATGTACTGAATCTTGCCGTCGATCGACAGCGCTAAATCCGTACCATCTTGAGGCTCGCGGATATAGCCAATGTCTTCAATCACTCGGCCTATATTGTCTTTGATGACACGTCGGCTTCCAGTAACGCCGCCAAGTAATTTTTGTTGTGCGCGCTCGATACCTTCCTGACCAATATCTTCTACATTGGTAAAGCCAAGTACATGCGCCGCCGTCTGACCCGAGGGGTAGTAGCGTTTGTACTCTTTCTGAGTTTGAATACCTTTGATATCAAGCGCAGCAATCTGCTCGGCAGTTTTTTCTTCTACCTGTCGCTTCAGGTAAACAAAGCTGCGATCGGAATCGAGCTTCTTTTTAAGTTCCGGCAGTGGCATCTCAAGCAGTTGCGCAAGCTGACGTAATTTGTTTTGGTCAGCCTCAACCTCTTCCGGTACAGCCGCGATAGCTTTTACTGGTAAAGACGATGCCATCACTTCGCCAAAGCGATCGGTGATCTTGCCGCGAACTGCAGGAATCTCCAGCGTACGCGCATAACGGTACGCGCCTTGTCGTTGCAGAAAATCAGTGGACATGGCCTGCAGCCAGAACGCACGAACAGCGACGGCAACAAATGCGCCAAATAGCAGGAATAAGGTCAGACGCGAACGCCAGGCCGGCAATTTCACGGCAAGCACCGGGCTTGCTGAAAAAGCGAGTCCGCGTGCAGCTGCTTTTCGAGTGGGCGCGCGCATCATCTAGCCCCTACGCTGAGATACTGCGTGCGTGCAGCGCCCGGCACACTCATGTTTAGCGATGTACGCGCAATCGCATCAATCCGGGAATGTTTAGCCAGCGTTGATTGCTCGTACTGCAGCTGATCCCATTCAGTTTCTAGATTACGCTGGCGTAGCTGCGCCCGCTCTAGCTCAATGAACAGTCGTCGTGCCTGATGCTGAGAATTCACCAGCAACAGCGAGCACAACAGGAGCAGTGCGACGACGGTGATCAGTGAACGATTGCTCATGCGGTGGCTCCCTGCGGCAATCGAATCAACCCACGCATCACGGCCGAGCGCGCACGTGTATTGAACGCGACTTCTGCCTCGGATGGCATCACCCGCGGCAACAACTTGGCAGACGGCAGCGGCAAGTCGGCAGCTCGAATCGGCAAGCGACGGTCGAGCTGCGGCGCACTGGCCTGTGCAGCGAGGAAGCGCTTCACGATGCGATCTTCCAGCGAGTGAAAGCTGATCACCACCAGTCTCCCGAATGGCGCGAGCAGGTCGAATGCCTGCTTTAGCCCTGTTTCAAGGTCTTCCAGTT
>Ga0192647_102835_pt1 | contig 10635 bp, 8 predicted proteins | sample LauGreFa1BDMLBSN_2_FD_133046 | JGI IMG/M metagenome (GOLD analysis project Ga0192647, IMG submission 133046) | Freshwater lake microbial communities from Lake Michigan, USA - Fa13.BD.MLB.SN - reassembly | ecosystem: Environmental > Aquatic > Freshwater > Lake | place: Lake Michigan, USA...
ATGCGCTGGCTAGCGCATCGAGGAGGCGCATTAGACTTTAAAGAATTCCAAGCCGCCAATCCTGGCCAACCTTTTCCAGTTTCAGTAGCCTTAGGCGCGGATCCAGCAACAATACTTGCTGCTGTTACACCAATACCAGACTCTCTATCTGAATACGCTTTTGCTGGTTTATTACGTGGCAGTAAAACCGAAGTTGCCACATCCCTTATGAATGATCTACAAGTTCCCGCCAGTGCCGAAATAGTTCTCGAGGGCTTTATTTATCCAGATGAGTTTGCCCCTGAGGGCCCTTATGGCGATCATACTGGCTATTACAATGAAGTTGCTGAGTTCCCAGTTTTTACTATCGAACGAATTACCCAACGCCAAGCACCCATTTATCACAGCACTTTTACGGGCAAACCACCCGATGAACCGGCTATTTTGGGCGTTGCCTTAAACGAAGTATTTGTCCCTATTTTACAGAAACAATTCCCAGAAATAATTGATTTTTACCTGCCTCCAGAAGGTTGCTCTTACCGAATGGCAGTTATCAGCATGAAAAAACAATATGCCGGCCACGCAAAACGAGTCATGTTAGGCACTTGGTCATTTTTACGGCAATTTATGTACACCAAGTTTGTCATCGTAGTAGATGACGACATTAACGTCCGAAACTGGCAAGATGTTATCTGGGCAATGACCACTCGCATGGACCCCGCAAGAGATTTAACCATACTGGAAAACACGCCTATTGATTATCTAGATTTTGCGTCACCTGTTTCTGGATTAGGCTCCAAAGTAGGTTTTGATGCGACCAATAAATGGCCAGGAGAAACTAACCGAGAGTGGGGTAGGACAATCGTTATGTCACCACATATCATCAAAAAAGTAGATGATATGTGGGATTCTTTATTTTAACTAATGGCTTTTATATTTCTTTCGTCCAAATAACCGTTTTAGAAAACAACCCCTTGCTTGCCACAATTTTAAGTTGATTACCTTCTAAATAAAGTTCGCAATCCGCTGTTACGTCTTTCTTGGGGTTGTATATAGCCGATAACCATTTACCATCAGAAAAATTAATATCTTTCAAAATTACTATTTTTTTCTTTTCTGCTTCTCCTACAAATCCTGCAGCGGATTTGCTAATAACAATTACATCGCCCTCTTCGGTTTTCCATTTTCCAGAAAAGTCATCAGTTTCCCCTTGAGCAAAAGCAGCGGCACTTAATAAAGCTGCAAAAAAAATAGAAAATACCTTTTTATAAATCATAATGTTTTATCCAATTTAACTAAAAAATAAAATTAAAAACTATATAGTTGCGTTTATTTGATCAATAGCACCACTAGATGCGAGCTGCATACCATTCTTATAACAATTAATAGCATTGTCATTATCACCTTGTTTCAATAACAAATCGCCTAATAGTTTATAGGCCTGAACAGTGGGTTCTGCCGCAATACTTTTTGCTAAATAGCTTTCAGCCTTTGAAGTATCCCCGCATTTAGTCGCTAATTTACCTAATACTGTTAACAATACTGCATCTTCCTGATGAATATATGACCATTTTTCCGCTCGTTCAAGCTGATTCAACACATTATTTGACTCGATACTACCGAATAAAACGACCAAATTTAGATCCCAATCAACGGATAACTGCTCAGCCAACTCATCTTCAATTTCACCGCCCAAACCGGCATTAATAACCGCAGCAAAATAAATGGCTGCAATACTTGATATATTTTTTATATTATCAGGCGTTTCCAACCATAATAACTTCAACTCTGCAATATCGTTTTTTTCAACTGACTGCTTTAACAATTGGCTGAATAGTTTAATTTCAAGTTGCTTTACCTCTGCCTCCATTATCACTTTATGAGTATGTAGCAATGGCAGTAATTTTCGTAAACCTTGCCAATCTCCAACATGCTGATAAGTTTGGTGTAATAATTTTAAAACCTTAGCATGAGTTGGATCGATAGCATGTAATTTAGTCAGAGTTTCCAACGCCTCTTCAAACTGATTGCCTGATAAACTGAGTTCAGCATGGGTTAAACCAATCATAATGGTTGAATCGGGTGCTTCTTGAGTTGCTTTTCTTAAATAATCATCCCTTTTATCAAACGCCCCGCGCGATTGAGCTGCTTTGGCCGCCGTTAAATAATGAATTAAAGGTGCACCACTATGAGAGGCATGCTTTATTAAAACATTCTCTGCTCTTTCCCAGTTACCTTCAGCAGAATCTACCAAACCGGCAATTAATGCTTGCTGAGAACGGTTAAAATTAATGTTTTTGCCTCGATTTTTGAGCTGTCCTGGCAATCTAAACAACCAACCCATCCATCTAAAAAACAAATAAAGAACATAAAATGTTATGAGCTGTATTGCTGAAAAAGTCACTAATGATGTTTCTAATGACCAATGTCCAATACCGATGAGCACATAGCCAGGATTATTAAACTGATGTAACCAGTCATTTACAAAAAATGCGAGTGCAACAGTAATTAGCAAAGGAGCTAGAAAATAAAATAATTTTTTCATTACGTACTCTCTATTTTGGCTTCGCAGTTACTGCTTCATTTGGAGCTACTGTTTCAGAGGGTTTTGTTGACTCCACTTTTTCATCAGGCGCTGAAGTTACAGCTAATGGCATAGCCTTATCTGCTTCTATTCTTAACTTAGTAATATCTCTTAGCATTTTTAATGAGCCACTTATGTCAGGAAACTGGCTACGTATTTTAGTGCGAAGAAATTGATCCAATACGGAAATAAAATTTTCTAGATCATTATTCTTTGTAAAATGTTGCTCTGCCCACTTTCTTGTATCGGCCAAGCCAGATTGGAAAAGCATTTCATTATGTTGAACCAAGGCTATCTTTACCATTTCCAATTTAACTCTTAACTGCTCTTGAATAAATTGAGCTTCTTCGGGTGTCAATATTTCTTTAACCTCATGCTCGGTATGCCGAATGGTCACAATACCTTCCAATTGATTAATAGCAGAATCAATTAACCCCTGTTCTTCAGATGATTGCGTAGCTGTCTCTTTTACTTCAGGTGCTGCTGTTAAGGCTTTACCTATATACGGCAGAAACAATACCAGCTTATCAACTCGATCTTGCAATGTCTGAATTGATGCATAAATACCAACAACATCTGCTGTTTGAACGCCTTTGATATTTGCCAATTCCTTGGCAATCTCTTCACGTACTTTAAAGGTTCCTGCATCACCGCTTTCTCTTAAGCGTTGATCTGCTGCTTCCAACGCTTCGCGCGTTGTATTAATGTCACCAATCAAATGTAATCGTTCATTAGCAACGGTTAATAGATATTCAGCATCAGCAATTAACCAATCACCTCGAGTTTTCCCAAGCTGTCTTTGAACTTGGGTAATAGCACCATTTAACTCTTTACGAGTACCTTCCAATTTTTCACTGTGTAATTGGGAGAAATCAGCGAGCGTCTTGGTAAAATGCGTATCTTTTCCAGCAACATTGGCTTCAATGCTGGCAAGTTGCGATTGAATGGCCACAAGTTGTGATTGATAGTCAGCCATCTGTTTTGTCATTTCTCCTTTGACTTCACCCCCTAAACCTTCCTGTTTATCTCGCAATTGCGTAAAGAGATAAAAACCAGCGCCTGCAAGTCCCATAATAATGAGTATTATAATAATACCAAACCAAAATCCACTTTTCGCTCGGCGCACCTGCTTTATTTCGCCTTGATCTTGTTCTTGTTCTGGTTGCTCACTCATTTCAGTCACGCTATTCCCCCTGTTACACTCATTATTACTGTTTCAAGAACTGCATTATCTGAAGGACTCTGCGTCACTGCAATTCTTTTAAATCCTATCTCGGCAGCTATCTGCCTAATTCTGTTGCTAACCACCACCAATGGTATTTCAAATAACGATTGATGTGAGCTTTTTCCAACCATGCTTACTAAGTTTTTTAAGGCTTCACCGCTGGTTATAGTAATAACATCCAGCTTTTTTTTCTCAATCATAATCATTACTTGAGAAGAATCAATAGTTGGCATTATTCTTTTATAAACGTCCAAATACTCAACAGTTGCACCTCTGGTTCGCAGTGTGTCTGCCAATTCTTCATGACCATTCTCACCACGAATAATTAAACATTTTTGGCCTTTTATCATTTGCATATCAGCCATTGCCAACAAAGCTTGACTGTTATAACCACTTTCGGGCACTAAATCAACAACCAAAGCTCGCTGTTGCAAAGCTTGCGCCGTTGCTTTGCCTATCGCCGCAATCCGTGTCGATGACAAGTTTTTTATTTTATCACTATCTGAATAGTAACCCTGCATTGTTACAGCATTGGCACTGATAAAAATAAGCCATTGGTAGCTTTCCAACTGCGCCATTGTATTTTGTATCTGCAATGAATGATTCAGCGGCACAATCTCAAGCGTTGGAAACCTTATCGCCACTCCATTCGTTGCTTCAATTAAACCGCTTAACTTTTCTGCTTGATGTTCAGGCCGAGTGACTAAAACGTGCGCACCATTCAACATTTTATTTAATGAAATAATGCTTGTAGAAGCTTATCTGCACCTTGTGCCAATAAATCTTCAGCTATTTGAATACCAATTGCCTCCGCTTGATCTGAATCACCACTAGATTCAGCTCGATAAAGAACGCTGCCATCAGGATTGCCTACCAATCCTCTCATAAAAATTTGCCCCTCTATTAGCTGAGCAAAACCGGCAATAGGCACTTGGCAACCACCATTCAATCGTTTGTTCATAGCTCTTTCTGCGGTGACGCACAAGCCTGTTTCAGCATCATGCAAAACACGAAGCATGGTATTTATTTCCGCATCATCAACCCGACACTCTATACCAATAGCACCCTGTCCAACGGCTGGCAAACTGATATTTGCATCCAAAGATTGCGCAATACGATCAGTCATAGCCAATCTTTTTAAACCAGCTGATGCCAAAATAATAGCATCATAATGACCTGCATCCAGTTTAGCCAATCGCGTATTCACATTGCCTCTTAAAGGCATCACTTCAGCATAAGGAAACTGTTCTTTAAGCTGACATTCTCTGCGTAAACTAGATGTGCCAATTTTTGCATTAGCTGGTAACTCATTCAATGTTGCATACATATTCGATACAAACGCATCAGTGGGGTCTTCACGCACCAAAATAGCCGATAAATGTAAACCCTCAGGAAACTCTATAGGCACATCCTTCATTGAGTGGACGGCAATATCAGCCGAGCCTTCTAACATACCTTGTTCTAACTCTTTGACAAATAATCCTTTACCACCGATCTTAGCTAAAGGTGCATCAAGGACTTTATCACCTCGAGTCACCATTTTGACCAATTCCGTCTTAATTCTGGGAAAAGCTTTTACCAATAATGCTGCGACGTGCTCAGCTTGCCACAATGCCAAAGGACTCTGGCGTGTCGCAATACGAATAATTTTATCAGCCAAAAGAAGCCCTCATTTTTCAAAAATATTATTATTGTAACCTTATTTAAGTTAAGGGTCTGTCCTCAAACCTTAAAAGTTTGTTAGAGTCTTATAAATAAATTAACGATAAGAAAATAATTATGTCATTTTGCTGTAAAATTATTTATTTTTAGTTTTTATGGTACATGTCTATCAATAGCATACCGCGTATTGCCTTAACGCCTGGAGAACCAGCCGGCATTGGCCCTGATCTTTGCATACAACTTGCACAACAAGACTTCCCCTGCCAACTGATCGTAATAGCCAGCCCGGAACTATTATCACAAAGAGCCAAACTATTAGGTTATGCTCTTAAAATAAATGAATTTGATATCGCCTTACCCGCAGTCGCCCAATCAGCAGGCGCCTTAACAGTCCTACCTGTTAAACTAACAGAAGCGGTAGTCTGTGGCCAAACAAACCCAGCAAACAGTCGCTATGTTTTAAAAACGATTACTAAAGCTACCAAAGGTTGTATGACTGGCGTTTTTGACGCCATGGTCACTGGTCCGGTCGACAAAGGCATTATTAACGATGCCGGTTTTGTCTTTAGCGGTCACACTGAATATATTGCCGAGATTACCGGTGGAAATCCAGTGATGATGCTAGCAACAAAGGGTTTGCGTGTTGCCTTAGCCACCACACACTTACCTCTCAATAAAGTCAGTTCAGCAATTACTGTTAGTCGCCTTAGAGCAATTATCCGTATACTGGATCATGACTTACGCACCCGTTTTCACCTCAAAGATCCTAAAATATTGGTGTGTGGACTGAATCCACATGCCGGAGAAAATGGACACCTTGGTCGTGAAGAAATTGACATTATCAATCCCGTATTAAAAGACTTAAGACAACAAGGCATTAACCTTCAGGGACCGCTTCCCGCTGATACCTTATTTACCCCCAAATATCTGGCAACTGCCGATGCCGTATTAGCGATGTATCACGATCAAGGCCTACCTGTACTTAAATATATGGGTTTTGGCACCTCGGTTAACATTACCTTGGGGCTACCTATTATCCGAACCTCTGTTGACCACGGCACTGCCATTGATCTGGCGGGTACTGGCAAAGCAGACTTAGGTAGTATGCTAGTTGCTTTGCAAACGGCATTAACTATGGCAACTCAACATTCTTGACGCTATGACACACACTCCACGCAAACGCTTTGGTCAAAATTTTTTACATGACCACACCATTATTTACAATATTCTTTCCAGTCTACAAGCAACCTCAGAAGAGCATTGGGTTGAAATAGGTCCTGGTATGGGCGCACTCACCGAACCCTTATTAACTATGGGGCTACATCTTGATGTTGTTGAACTTGATAGAGATTTAGTCGCGCTTCTTAAAGATAAATTTAAACAACAAGATAAGTTACAAATCTTCAGTGCTGATGCCCTAAAATTTGATTTCTCGGCATTACCGCAACATAACGAGAAACTCCGTATCATCGGCAACTTACCCTATAACATCTCAACACCGTTGATGTTTCATTTGCTGGATAATTCCGCTTGTATTGAAGACATGCATTTTATGTTACAAAAAGAAGTGGTTGACCGAATATGTGCAATACCTGGCAGTAAAAAGTACGGCAGACTGAGCGTTATGATGCAATATTATTGCACGACAGAATTATTATTTGACGTACCTCCTGAAAGCTTTGATCCTGCACCTAAGGTCATGTCAGCCATTGTTCGACTTGTTCCCCATGAACAGCCGCCTGTAACGGTTAATAATTTAAAAATGCTTAATAGAGTGGTTATACAAGCATTTTCTCAGCGACGAAAAACCTTACGTAATTCTTTAAAAAAACTCATTGATGAAAATGCCATTATCGCCTTAAACATAGATCCGGCATCGAGAGCAGAAGTCTTATCACTGGCTGATTTTGCAAGCTTAAGTAATCTTCTCATTGAAGAAGACTTAACATAATCGCCGCGACAATATGTCACATTCCATTAATTAGAATTTGTAGTTAGTATTAACTTAACTCTTGAGATGCAAAATTCCTCTCGGAATTCAGAGTGTTATATGCTTACTTTAATGCGACCAAACTGGTCGCATTTTTTTGCCCGCTGTTTTTTTAAGAAGCAATACGATTTACATCCAACTATAGTTAAGCTTGTATTGTTTATCGCATGGATGCATAAATTTCGATTTAGTGGCACACTACGCTCATTTATAAACTTCCTTTGATATCAGCATGAACTACTGGCTAATGAAATCCGAACCCGATGCATTTGGTATAGACGATCTTTATAACAAGCCCAAGCAAACCGAACATTGGGATGGTGTGCGTAATTATCAGGCTAGAAATATGATGAGAGATGCCATGAAACTGGGTGATCAGGTGTTTTTTTATCATTCAAACTGCGAACAACCCGGCATTGTTGGCATCATGGAAGTTGTTAAAGAAGGTTATCCTGATTTTACTGCTTTTGATCCAGATGATAGTCATTTTGACCCTAAAAGTGATCCTGCCAAGCCTCGCTGGATGATGGTCGATGTTAAATTTGTAAGAACCTTAGCTAGAACCATTGGCCTTAGAGAATTAAAAACCAAACCGGAATTAGCTAATATGGCGGTGGTAAGACCAGGCAATCGGCTGTCAATCATGCCGGTGAGTGCAGATGAGTGGCAGTTTATACTAGACCTAGAACATCAAGACACCCTTGTTTAGGTTTCTTATCCTGTAGATGACCACATAAAAGTACCTCCACAGAATCCAGAAACTCTAATTATTGAAAAAATCGCTTTAAATAATGTCCTGTATAGGAAGCCTCATTTTCAGATACCGCCTGAGGCGAGCCTTCAGCAACCAGAGTACCGCCACCATCACCACCTTCCGGTCCCATATCAATTAACCAATCAGCAGTTTTGATCACATCCAGATTATGTTCAATAACAATCACAGTATTGCCATGATCACGGAGGGTATGAAGAACACCCAATAATTGTTTAATATCATGAAAATGCAAGCCGGTAGTTGGCTCATCCAAAATATATAAGGTCTTACCTGTATCCCGCTTCGAGAGTTCTTTGGCGAGTTTAACCCGTTGCGCTTCACCACCCGACAACGTGGTAGCATTTTGCCCCAGTGTTATATAACTCAAACCCACCTCAGTTAAGGTATGCAACTTTCTGGCTAAGCTGGGCACGGCACTAAAAAACTCAGCAGCATCTTCCACCGTCATATCCAACACTTGATTAATGGTTTTGCCTTTGTACCGTATTTCCAAAGTTTCACGGTTATAACGCTTTCCCTGACAGGCATCACAATGGACAAAAATATCCGGCAAAAAGTGCATTTCAACTTTAATAACGCCATCGCCTTTGCAGGCCTCACAACGACCACCTTTTACATTAAAACTAAAGCGACCAACCGTATAACCTCTCGACCTGGCTTCATGGGTCGCTGAGAAAAGCTCCCGTATGGGTGTAAACAAACCGGTATACGTAGCGGGATTGGAACGGGGCGTTCGACCGATTGGGCTTTGGTCGATATCAACGACCTTATCAAAATGCTCAAGCCCTTCAACCCCATCACAGGGCGCAGGAATAATGCCGGCACGATTGATCAATCGTGCGGCATAAGCATATAAAGTATCATTAACCAGCGTTGATTTACCCGAACCCGACACGCCGGTGACACAAGTTAACAAGCCAACAGGAAAAGAAATATCAACATTTTTTAAATTATTACCCTGCGCATTTCGAATGGTTATTTGCTTGGTCTGATCAACCGGCGTTAAAGTTTGAGGAATTTCAATACTCACTTTACCTGACAAATACTGACCCGTTAACGATTCTTGGCAATTTAGAATATCCGCCAAGGATCCTTGCGCAATAATATTACCGCCATGAACGCCCGCACCGGGACCAATATCAACGATATGTTGCGCAGCACGAATGGCATCTTCATCATGCTCAACAACAATAACCGTATTACCCAAGTCACGTAGATGAAAAAGTGTGTTAAGTAAGCGATCATTATCCCGTTGATGTAAACCAATAGATGGCTCATCCAAAACATACATCACGCCCACCAAACCAGCACCAATCTGGCTTGCAAGACGAATGCGTTGTGCCTCACCGCCTGAAAGGGTATCTGCACTCCTATCCAGCGTTAAATAATCCAGACCGACATTAACCAAAAACTCCAATCGCTCTTGAATTTCTTTAATAATTTTTACTGAAATTTCACCGCGTTGACCTGGCAAAGATAAGGTTTCGAAAAAAGCCAAGCATTTACGGATGGGTAAATGGGTCAACTGATGAATGGGGAACTCTTCAATAAAAACATGCCGTGCTGCCACGTTAAGCCTGGCGCCATCACAAACATTACAAGGCCTATGAGATCTATATTTAGCCAACTCATCGCGCACCATCTGCGAATCAGTTTCATGATAACGCCGTTCCATATTGGCAATAATTCCTTCGAAACGATGCCTCTTTTTCTTAACCGATCCTGTTCCAGTCATAAACTTAAACTCAATCGCTTCATTGCCACTTCCATAAAGGACAATCTCTTGCGCTGCTTTAGACAACTCTGAAAAAGGCACTTCAAGATCGAAGTCATAATGCTGTGCCAACGAACAAATCATTTGATAATAATAGGCGTTACGTCTATCCCAGCCACGAATTGCACCGCCAGCAAGACTAATGTCGGGATTATGAACAATCAAATCCGCATCGAAATGCTGTCTTACGCCTAAGCCATCACAACTGCTACAAGCGCCCTTAGGATTATTAAAAGAGAAAATGCGCGGCTCTAACTCAGTTAAACTATAACCACATTGATTACAGGCATAACGTTCGGAAAAAATAATCTCTGTCGCATCTTCAAGACACGCCGCAATGGCCATACCGTCAGCAATGCGCAAAGCTGTTTCAAAGGATTCAGATAAACGTAAAGCAACATCCTCACGAATTTTAAAGCGGTCTACCACCACTTCAATCGTATGTTTCTTTTTTAAATCCAAAGCCGGCGCTTCATCCAAGTCATAAACCGTGCCGTCAATACGGGCACGAATAAACCCTTGCGCACGCAAATCATCCAGCAACTGACTATGTTCACCTTTGCGATCATTAATAACAGGCGCCAACAACATCCAGCGCTGCTCTTGTGGCTGGGCAAGGAGATGGTCAACCATTTGGCTAACCGTT
>Ga0192647_102837_pt1 | contig 10630 bp, 10 predicted proteins | sample LauGreFa1BDMLBSN_2_FD_133046 | JGI IMG/M metagenome (GOLD analysis project Ga0192647, IMG submission 133046) | Freshwater lake microbial communities from Lake Michigan, USA - Fa13.BD.MLB.SN - reassembly | ecosystem: Environmental > Aquatic > Freshwater > Lake | place: Lake Michigan, USA...
CCGTCGACCTCGATCATGCGCGTTGCCGGCGGGCTCCGGCGGTCATCGGGTGAAGGCGGGCAGCTTCACGATTTTACCGCCGGCGAGGGCGGACTCGTGGGCGCAGAGGCCGACGCAGGTCCAGTTGGCGGACTTCACCGCGTTCGGCGAGGGATCACGGTCCTCGACCAGAGCCGTGAGGAACTCATGGGCGAGGTGGGGGTGGGAGCCGCCGTGGCCCGCGCCCTGCGTGAAGCTGAGGTGGGTCTTCTTGCCGAGATCGTAAACTCCCTTGGTGGTGAATGGACGGATCCCCTTCGGCAGGCGGTGCGCGTAGTCGGGCACCTGGACCTTCCGCGGGATCTTCGGCTCGGGCAGCTTGGCCGTGTGAAGCACATGCGGCTCATGCTCGATCAGCGTCCACTCGAAGGACTTCTTCGAGCCGTAGACATCGATGCTCTCGCGGTATTGCCGCGCGACGTCGAACAGCGAGCGGATGATGCGCGCGGTGAGGTCGGAGTCCTTCAGCTTCACGTGCGCGGTCTCGACCGCGAAGGGAGAGCCGTACTTGCGGGCCAACTCCCGGCGGATGGTGCCGGAGCCGAAGCACGACACATACTCGGCGGTGGCGTCGGTCAACGCGAGCATCGGCCCCACGCAGTGGGTGGCGTACCACATTGGCGGAAGGCCGGGCCAGTAATTCGGCCAACCGTCCATGTCCTGCTGGTGACTGGCTTGGAGGAACTGGATCTTTCCCAGTTCGCCCCGGTCGTAGAGCTCCTTGATGTAGAGGTATTCGCGGGCGTAGACGACCGTCTCCATCATCATGTATTTGAGGCCGGTGCGGCGGCAAAGGTCGACGATGCGGCGGCAATCCTCGATCGACGTCGCCATCGGCACGGTGCAGGCGACGTGTTTGCCGGCCTTCAGGGCCTTGATCGTCTGCGGCGCGTGGTCGGGGATCGGGGTGTTGATGTGGACCGCGTGGATGTCCGGGTCGCGCAGAAGTTCGTCGTAGTCGGTGTAGCCCTTGGGGATCCCGAAGGCATCCTGGATAGCCTTGAGCTTCTTCGGATCGCGCTGGCAGACCGCGACCAGGTTGGCGTTGGGATGGGCCTGATAGATGGGGATGAACTCGGCGCCGAAGCCGAGGCCGACGATGGCGATGTTGATCTTCTGGGGCATGATGGAAGGTAAGTGCGGAAGCATGCGCCGGCATGCGGCGAAGGAAAAGCCCGAACCTCGCGCGAGAGGCTCGCGCGGGCCGGCGGCTCAGGCCGGCAGCACGACGATGTCGTCGGCGTGCAGGCTGGCGTGGACGGTGTCGCCCGCGTGGAGAATGTCGCCGTGCGCGCTCTCGTTGGCCACGACCGCCCGGAGGCGAGTGCCGGCGCGGGTCGCGAGCACGAGATGGTCGGTGGCTCCCTTGAAGATCTCCTCCTCGATCCGGGCCTCGAATGCGCCCGGCAACGCCGCCGGGCGCGGGTTCACATGCACCTTCTCGGGCCGGATGAGCACGAGCGCGCGGCGCTCGCCGGCCGGCCAGCGGTCCGCGCGTAGGCTGATCTCCAGTCCGCCCTCGAGGCGCACGCGGAGCAGGTCGCCGTCCCCGCCCGTGATTTCCCCTGTCAGCAGGTTCGTCTCGCCGACGAACGAGGCCGCGAACGGCGTCGCCGGCCGGTGATACACCTCGTGCGGTGTACCCAGTTGCTCGATGCGACCCCGGTTCACGATCGCGATGCGATCGCTCATCGTCAGCGCTTCCTCCTGGTCGTGCGTCACGAAGACGAATGTCAGGCCCAGCTGACGCTGGAGACGCTTCAACTCGAGCTGCATCTGGAGTCGGAGTTTCGCGTCGAGGGCGGAAAGCGGCTCGTCGAGCAGCAGGACCTGAGGGCGGCAGACGAGCGCGCGGGCGAGCGCCACGCGCTGCCGCTGGCCGCCGGAAAGCTGGTGGGGGTGCCTGCCCTCGAGGCCCGCGAGTGAGACCAACTCTATCGCCTCGGCCACGCGCCGCCGGGCCTCGGTGTCGCCGACGCCCTGCATCCGGAGGCCGAAACGGATGTTTCCGGCCACGGTGAGATGGGGGAATAGCGCGTAGCTTTGGAACACCTGATTCACCGGACGCCGGTACGGCGGGAGGTGCGTCACCTCGGTGTCACCCAGCCAGACGGTGCCGGAGGTCGGCTGCTCGAAACCGGAGATGAGGCGGAGGAGGGTGGTTTTGCCGCAGCCCGAGGGGCCGAGGAGCGTGAGGAACTCGCCGGCGGTGACCTCCAGCGAGACGTCGCTCACCGCCTCGAACGCGCCGAAGCGCTTGGTCACCCCGCGCAGGCCGACGTTCGCGCTCATCGCTGGCCCTCCTGCCCGCGGTCCTGGAAGCGCACGAGAATCCAGTAGCTGAGGGCGAAGAGCGCCATGAAGACTACACCGAGCGCGGCCCCGAACGGCCAGTCGCGGGCCTGCAGGAACTGGTTCTGGATCACGTTGCCGAGGAGCGGCACCTTCGCGCCGCCCATGAGGTCCGTGATGGCGAACATCGCGATGGAGGGCACGAACACGAGCAACGCACCCGCGGCGATGCCCGGCAGCGTGAGCGGAATGATCACGGAGGAGAAAACCCGCAAGGGTCCGGCCCCAAGGTCGTGCGCGGCCTCGAGGAGGGAGCCGTCCAGCTTTTCCGCGCTGCCGTAGATGGGCAGGATCATGAAGGGCAGGTAGGCGTAAACGAGGCCGATCATCACGGCGGTGGGCGTGTAGAGCAGTTCGAGCGGAGGGGTCCCCGGCGCCAGCGAGCGCAGCACGGCGTTGAGGAGGCCCTCCTGCTTCAGGATCATGATCCAGGCGTAAGTGCGCACGAGGAAGCTCGTCCAGAACGGCACCATCACGAGGAGCAACCAGCGACCGCGGGCGGGTGCCGGGGTGCGCGCGATCCACCACGCGACCGGAAAGCCGATCACCAGGCAGAGCACCGTCGTCGCCGCCGCGTAGCCCAGGGAGCGCGCGAAGATCCCTACGTAGATCGGGTCGAGCACGCGGGCGTAGGACGCCGTGCTGAAGTCGAATACCACCCGCCCCAACTCGTCCCGGTCGCAGAAACTGTAGACCAACAGCAGCGCGGCCGGTGCGACCACGAAAATTCCCACCCACGCGAGCAGCGGGGCGAGCAGCACCCAGGCTCGCCAGCCGGGCGTCGGCACTCCGGCGGCGGTCACTTCGCGCTCTTCAGGTCGGTCACGAGCCGGTCGATGTCGGCCGCCACCTTGCCGATGTCCCGGAACGTCTCGAGTTTACCGCTCTTCGGGTAACTCGCCGGGTTGGCGAGTTCCTCCGCGGTGAGCAGTTTCCGAGCCTCGGCGTTGGGATTCGTGTAGGGGAAGGCGGCGGAGATCAGTTTCGAAATCTCCGGGCGCAGGATGAAGTCGATGAAGCGGTGGGCGGAGTCCTTGTTCTTCGCGTTCGCGGGGATGGCGAGGACGTCGATGAACTGGTGTGCGCCCTCGGCGGGGATCACGTACTGAAACTTCCGGTCCTGCTTCCACAGCAGCGCGGCCTCGCCGCTCCAGACGATGCCAAGATCGACGTCGCCGTTCAGCAGCGGGGTCTTGGGGCTGTCGGAGTCGAAGACCTTCACCCGCTTCACCCATTCCCCGATCACGGGCCGTGCCTGGGCGAGGGAGGCGGCGTCGATCTTGTTCACCGGCAGTCCGAGCGAGTAAAGGGCCCAGCTGACGATCTCGCGGTTGTCATTGAGCACGACGATGCGGTTGGCGAATCGCGCCTCGAAGACGTCGCGGTAGCCGCGCACGGGGGTCTTCACCTTATCGGTGTTGATCACGATGCCGACGGTGCCGGACATGTAGGGCACGGTGAAGCGGTCCTCGGGATCGTGCGGCCGGCCGCGGAAGTCGGGCAGCAGGTTGCGGCGGTTGGCCAGCTTGGTGGAGTCGAGGGTGGCGAGCAGCTTCTGCCGGATCATGACCTCCGCCGCGTAGTCGGAGGGTTGCACCAGATCGTAGCGACCGCCGCCGGCGATGAGCTTCGCGATCAACTCCTCGTTGGAGGCGTAGGTCTCGAAGTTGACCTTCACCCCGGTCTCCTTGGTGAAGGCCTCGATGACGGTCTGGGGGACGTACTCCGACCAGCCGAACAGGTTGAGTTCGGCGGCTCCGGCGGGGGCGAGGCCGGCGAGCAGGCCGGCGGCGAGGGTGAGCAGTCGTTTGGTTTTCATGGTGAAAGGGGATTCGCCGCGGCGTCCCGGCGCAGTCGCGCGGAGAAGAGGACGAAGGCCACGGTGGCGAGGACGAACAGCGCGGAAAGCGCGTTGATCATCGGATTCAGCCCGACCTTCGCGAGGCCGAAGATACGCAGGGGAAGCGTCGCCGAGGCCGCGTCGGCGGTGAAGAACGTGACGATGAGTTCATCCCACGAGAGGGTGAAGGCCATCAGGCCGCCGGCGGCGATCGCGGGCCGCAGGTAAGGGAGGATGACGAGTCGGAACGCCCGCCAGGGGGTCGCGCCGAGGTCCAGCGCGGCCTCCTCCAGCGCCGGATCCATCCCTCGGAGGCGGGCCTGGACCGCCACCAGCACGAACGGGAAGCTGAAAGTCACATGGCCGATGATGACCGTGGTGAAGCCGAGCTGGACGCCGGCGGTGGCGAACAGCACCAGCAGGCTGATGCCGAGCAGGATCTCGGGCATCACCATCGGCAGCGCGACCAGCGTTTGGATCAGACGCGCCGCGGGGAAACGGTGGCGGTGCAGCAGCCAGGCCCCGCCAGTTCCGATCACGACGGAGAGGGCCGTGGTGGCCAGCGCCACGACGAGGCTGTTCCAAGCCGCCTGCCTGAGGGGGGAGTTCATCGCGAGCTGGCGGTACCAATCGAACGTGAAGCCCTGCCAGGAGACGTTGAGGCGAGACGCGTTGAAAGAGTACACCACGAGGACCGCGATCGGGAGGTAGAGGAACGCCAGCACGGCCAGCGTCCACGCGCGCAGTCCGCGTTCGACCAAGGTGGCGCCGGAGGGCGGTCGGCGGCTCGGCGCGGTGGCGGGAGGCATGGTTCGGTACAGCAATTCTTGTGCTCAGCCTGGGATGGTGCGCAAGGGCGCCCGGCGACGGTCCGCCGGCGAGGGCGCGAATCGCTTCAGCCGGCCGGGGCCATCACGAGGAGACTGGCCGGGCGAACTTCGAAAACGATCCGGGTGCCGGCGGAGTGCACCTCGCCGTCGACGTGCAGAAGTCCCGGTGACGGGCGTTCCACCACGAAGCGACCGCCGGTTGTCATCGTGACGCCGCGCCGCGCCGCGAGCGTGCCGCGGAAAAGTGCGAGGACGAGCGGCAGCGCATTCCAGGCGGTTGGCGGCGGCACCGTCGTGAGGTCCAGCCGGCCGTCATCCAGTCGCGCCCGGGGCGCGATCAGGGCGTGGCCCCCGAATTGCTGGCCGTTGGCCACCGTGAGGGTGAGCGCTTCGAGCTCCCGGCGTTGCGTTTCGGTGGTCACCGCGAACCGGGACGCCCGCAGGAGGTCGAGACTGGCCGCGGCGACGCGGAAATAACCGGCCAGCCCGCGCCGACTGGAGCGATTGAATCGCGCGGCGATTTCGGCCTCGAAGCCGAGCCCGGCGAGGTTGAAGAACGGATGACCATCCGCGATTCCCGTGTCGATGCACCTTGTCCGGCCATGTTTCAGGGTTTGCAGCGCCCGGCCGGCCGAGAGCCCCAGCCCGAGCGCGCGCCCGAGCCCGTTGCCGGAACCTCCGGGCACGACGCCGAGCACCGCACCGGTGCCGATCAGGGCGGCGGCCACCTCGTTGATCGTTCCGTCGCCCCCGACTGCCACGACCAGTCCGCAGCCTTCCGCCAGAGCTTCGTGCGCCAGCTCACCCGCGTGTCCGGCCCGGGCGGTCAGACGCATCTCCGCGCCCTCAGCCGCGGCGAAGGTTTGCGCCGGACCTAGGGTACGGGCGGCGCCGCCGGAGCGCGGATTCACGATGAGACGTGTCTTCACCGGGGTTACTCTTTGACCGGCGGGCGGTCGGATGCCACGGATGAATTTCAAGACCGTGGCCGCCGCGACCCTCCATCTGCTGACGGGCCCCACCGCTGTGGGGAAAACCGAGTGGGCTTTGCGCTGGGCGGAGCGTCACGGCGCGGAGATCCTGTCATGCGACTCGCTGCTTTTCTACCGCGGGATGGACATCGGCACCGCCAAGCCGTCGCGGGATGAATTGCGGCGGGTGCCCCACCATCTCGTGGATTGCCGCGAGCTCGCGGAGCCGATGGATGTCGTGCACTACGTCGCCGAGGCGCGGCGGGCGGTGGATGTCATTTTGCGCCGTGGGAGGCGGGTGCTGGTGACGGGCGGGAGCGGATTCTACCTGCGGTCTTTTTTCGGCCCGGTGGCGGACGACGTGGCGGTTGATCCGCGCGTGAGGGCCGAGGTCGCCGGGATGTCTCTGCCGGAGGCGGTCGCGCGCCTCCGGGAGCTGAACCCCGAGGGACTGGGCGCCCTGGACACAGCCAATCCGCGCCGGGTGGTGCGGGCCTTGGAGCGCTGCGTCGTGTCCGGACGGACCCTGCGGCAACTGGCGGAGGAGTTTGCCCGGCGGCCCGGAGCTTTCGCGGGTTTCCGCGTGGAATTGGCGCGTCTGGAGCGAGATCCGGCGGATTTGACGCGGCGGATCGAGCAGCGCGTCGACGCGATGTTGGCGGAAGGGTTGGTCGAGGAAGTGCAGCGGCTGGCTCCCCTCGGCTTGGCGGCGAACCCGAGCGCGGCCCGTGCCATCGGGTATCGCGAGGTGCTGGCGATGCTGGCGGGGGAGCTGCCATTGGCGAATTTGCGGGCGGAGATCATCGCCAACACGCGGGCATTGGTGAAAAAGCAACGCACGTGGTTCCGCACCCAGCTTCCCTCCCACCGGGAGGTGCCCGTCACGGAACTGGCCGGTGTCGACGCGATCTTCCCCCCGCCTTCCGGTACCTAACGCGCGGGCCCGCCGCCTTCGGGGCCGAGCATCCGGCCAAGCAGGACTGCCTGCGCCGCGAGCAGAAGGGGCAGGAGGAATGTCGGGTAGAGGCTGAGCGGAAGGTAGGCGAACGGCAGAAGCCGCAGGGGTTCACCGAAGGCGAGCTGGAGCAGCAGCCCGGCCGACGCGAGCAAGGAGGCAAGACTGACGATGCTCCAGATGCGGATCGCCCGCGCGCGGACCTCCTCGGCCATCGGCGCGAAGGCGACCGGTAGGGCCATCACGGCGACGATGAGGTCGCCAGCGCCAGCGAACAGGGCGAGCCCGCGCGGAAGACCGGCGGCGCCCTCCCCGAAAAGAAAGTACAAGCCGGAGGCACGCACGACCTGCAGCAGCACCAAGGCGCGGACATCAACCTCGGCGCAGAAGGCCCGGAGTGAAGCAAGCCGGCGCGTGAGCATCCACGCCAAGCCGGCCAGCGCCGGGATCAGGCCCGCCAGGGCCGCCGGCGGCAGGTGGCGGAGAGTCAGGCGGTGGCCGGCCAGGATGGCGGCGGCGAACCAGCCCCAGAGCAGGACGCGGAGCAGGAGACCGGCGGACACGCGCTATTCCGCCGGAAGGCGGAAGCGCTGCAGCGACGTGCCCTCGAGCCGGCGGAGCTCGGCGACGGCGCGGCGCAGCGCCAGCTTGGCCTGCAGTTCCGAGATGCGCGCGTTCTCGAGGTCGTCCTGGAACTGCAGCACGATGCGGCTGGTGGAAAGACCCGCATCGAAACGCGCCTTCTGCTGGTCGTACTGGCGGGAGGCGAGTTCGGTGGCCTTGGCCGCGATCTCCACGGAAACGAGGTTGGTCTCCACGGCGCGCACCGCGAGGCGCACGTCCAGCATCAGCTGGGCCTCGAGTTGTTCAAGGCGCAGGCGGGCGGAGGAAACACTGTTGGCGGCCTGCCGCTCGCGGGCTTTTTCGGCGTGCTGTCCCCAAGGAACGGAATAGTTCAGCGCGAGGGACCAGTTGTTGCCGTGGTCGTTGGGCAGATTGGCGATGGCCTGCTGGTAGTTGGCGCTAGTGGTGCGGGCCGAGTAGCCGAGGCTGGCGACGAGATCCACGTTGGGCTTCAGGTTGCGGCGGGCGGTGTCGAGGCTGATCTCGAGCTGCTTGATCGTCTGCTCCTGCGAGAGGGTGTCGGGGAAGAAATCGCGGGCCAGCTTGTAGGAGTTGGCGAAGTTGGGCGAACCCTCGGCGTACGGGGAGAAGGCGACCGGTCCGATGCGGGCGTCGAGCCCGGCGGCGTTGATCTGGTTGAGCAGGCGCTCCTCGGCGTCACGCACTGCCTGCTCGCGCTGGACCGCCGTGTTACGGGCGCGGGCCACGCCTACCTCGGCGCTGAGGACATCGAGATCCGTCATTACTCCGGTGGACCGGCGGGCCTTGTTTTCGTCGAACAGCCGCTGGCTGCTCTCGAGGCTGAGTTGGGCGATGCGGAGGGCCTCCCGGGCGGCGACGAGATTGTAGTAGAGGTTCTCGGTGGTGCTGACCGTGTTCAGCACGGTGCCCTTGTAGGTGATGTTGGCGATGGCGAACCCGAGGCGGGCGCCGTCGAGGGCGGCGAGGGCGGCCTTGCGCCCGAAGTCGCGGAACAAGGGCTGGTTCAGAGTGGCGGAGATGCTGTTGTTGTAGGCCGGATTGAACAGTGAGTTGACCGAGTTCGTCGCACCGCGCGCGAGGTTGGTGGAGATGCCCACAGTCGCGTTGGTAGCCGAGATCCGTGGCAGGTTCACGCCGGCCCGCATGACGGTGTTGTCGTTGCGCGGACCTTGCGCGCTGGTGCCGTCGAGGCGGCTGGTGGTGGAGGCGGATTGGTTGACCGAGCGGTTGACGCTTGCGGTGAGGGTGGGGTCGAAGCCCGCCTCCTGGATCTCGATGTTGGCTTTGGCGTTGTCGCGAGTGACAGCCTGGATGCGGAGATTGAAGTTCTTCTGGAGCGCGAGCGCCACCGCTTCCTCAAGCGTGAACTCCTTGTCGGGTGAAATCACGATCTGGGCGCTGCCCGGAGCCATCGGCTGGGCGAATGCGGCCGTGAGGAGGGTGCAGAACAGAACGATTGCGGGGGCGGGGGGACGGCGCATGACTTGAAATTCAGTTAAAGAGACGGCGGCGGCCGAGCCAAAAAACACCCGGCCGGGAAAAAAGTTACTGCAGTTCGAACTCCCCGCCCGAGGTGCGTTTGTAGACCTTGAAGCCAGCCTGTCTGGCGCGCGAGACGGAGAGAGGCGCGGAAAGTTGCGGGGAATTCACCGCCTGCACCTCCGATCTCCGGACCTCAAGGCCGCAGCGGGGACACGCGTTCAAATCCCGGGCGGCGGCCGGTTGCATGTGGTCGAAACCTTCCCCGCAAAGACGGCAGGGCGGCTTCAATGGGGCGTAACGGCGGAGCGGCATCAGGATTCTTTGCTCCGGGAGGGCCCGCCCGGATCGCCCCGGGCCGTCACCCGCTTCAGCGGGCAACCGGCGGGGTCGTCTTCTTGAGCTCCTCCTCGACCAATTCAGAAAGCACGGCGGAGGCGCCGATGCGGGCGGCGAAGGAGGCGATCTGGTCTCGCGACTCGTTGAAGCGGGGGTTCTTGTCGGTGAGGTCGGGCGCCTGTTTGTCGACGGCGAGGACGAAGATGCCCTTGTCTCCGGTCACAACCATGTCGGAGAGGCCGCCTTTTTCGAGGCGTTCAAGCGCGCCGAGCACGCTGAAGTCGAGATCCTGTGGACGATTCCTGAGGGTGAAGGCGGGAATGGCCTTGGACTCAAGTTTGAGACCGGTGGCGGTGACCACGGCGGCCGTCGCCTGCTCGAGCGTCTCGCCGGCCTTGAGCCGGGTCTCGTAGGTGCTCTTCGCGGTCTTGCCCAGTTCGATGAATTTCTTGCGCCGCTCGCCCTCGGCGTGGTCGGCGGTCACCTTTTCCTTCACCTCGGTGAAAAGCGGCTTCCGGCTCGGGCGGGTTTCCTTCCAAACGAGGATCAGTGAGCCGGTCGGGGTGGTGATGGCGTCGGACACAGGGCGGTCCTTGTTGAGCCGGAACGCCTCGGAAACCGCTTCGGACGAGCCGCCCAGCTCCGCCGGGGAGCCCTCGCGCGAAAAAGCAGGAACCGGCTTGATGGTGAGTTTGCGGGAAGTGATGAAGGCCGCGACTGCCTCCGAGGTGCGGGCTTTGGACTCGAAAAGTGCGAGTGATACATCGCTGGCCGCCTTGGCGGAGAGTTTTTGCGCGCGCTCGAAGCGCAGGGCCGACTCAACCTGGGTCTTTACCGCCGCGAAATCCGCCGCCGGGTCGGCGGGGGGAGTAACCTGAGGCTTCGTCGGGTCGTTCTTGGCCGGGTCCGCCGGCTTCGGGAACCGGGAGGGATTGGCGTCGTAGAACGCGCGCACGTCGGTTTCCGCGAGCGTCACCTTGGAAAGGAAGTCGAGCGCGGGGAAATCGAGGATCTCAACCACCATCTGCGGCGGAATGTCGTAGCGGCTTCCGGCCTGCTCGAAGTAGTCGGCGAGGTCCTTGTCGGAGGCTGTGATCGCAGGCTTGAAGGCCGTGTACTCCGCGGTGGCGGTGGCGAGCGTCCAATTTGTGTCGCTGCGGCCGAGCTGGCTGCGGATATCGGCCGGAAGGACATACCCGGGCCCGGAAAGCAGCGTCTG
>Ga0192647_102839_pt1 | contig 10612 bp, 7 predicted proteins | sample LauGreFa1BDMLBSN_2_FD_133046 | JGI IMG/M metagenome (GOLD analysis project Ga0192647, IMG submission 133046) | Freshwater lake microbial communities from Lake Michigan, USA - Fa13.BD.MLB.SN - reassembly | ecosystem: Environmental > Aquatic > Freshwater > Lake | place: Lake Michigan, USA...
TGGCAGTACCTAAAGGTAACCGATGACGACCAGGCTCCCCATGAATACCAATGCCGATTTCCATTTCATTATCGGGTAGATCAAATGTTGGTTTACCGACGGCAGGAACTGTACAACTGGTCAGTGCAATACCCATTGAGCGGCCATTATTGTTAATATCACGAGCAAGAGTGGATAATGTAGACAGATCTTGTCCCTCTTCAGCAGCCGCGCCAACAATTTTTTCCAATAATACCGTTACTCCAACACCTCTTCGGCCTGCTGTATAAAGCGAGTCTTGCACAGCCACATCGTCATTAGTTACTACAGATAATACATTTATTTCAGTTTCAGAAGTAGCTAACTCAGCCGCCATTTCAAAGTTCATGATGTCACCGGTATAATTTTTTACGATATAAAGCACGCCAGCACCAGTATCAAACTGCTTTGTCGCCGCAAGCATTTGATCTGGTGTTGGTGAGGTAAAAACTTCTCCAGCACAAGCAGCATCTAACATGCCCAGCCCGACATAACCACCATGAAGTGGCTCATGCCCGGATCCGCCACCCGATATTAAGGCTACTTTTCCTTTCTGCTTGGGTTCTGCACGATAAATAATACGATTTTTATGATCAATCCGTAACTCGGTTGTTGCCTCGGCAAGACCAAGTAGCGCATCAGCGACAAGGTTATCAGGCGCGTTGATAAGCTTCTTCATTAAAAATTACTCCTGTAAATCACATCGGTTTAACTCAATAGGATAATCAACTTCTTGCGGCTGGATTTAAGGTAAACATACCTACTGTAGTGTCTTTGCAAAGTCACGTCTTGTCCTCAAAATACTTATCAAGTATCCCATTACAAATAAGTTCTGGCAATTGCTTTTACTGCCAAACCTGTTTACAAATCTTCAGGCATAAAAAAGCCTTACACAACTTGCAAGGCTTGATAATAAATTGAAATTACTCAGTTAAGGCCTTTTCCACTGCCTTCTGAAAGACTTGCTCGTCAGGACTAATTCCTGTCCAAGCTTCAAAAATCTGCATTGCCAGCTGCACCAACATATCCACGCCGTCTACCACAGAACAACCCTGCTCTCTTGCTGTTTCAAGAAAGGGCGTGATTCTCGGATTAGTAATAACATCAACAACGGTAGCATCAATAGGCACCGTATTCCAATCAATAGGAACAGCTTCCAACTCTGGTAATGCGCCAAGATGGGTAGCGTTAAGGACAATTTGTGTCCCCTCAGGCAAGGCAATATCTCCTGCCCATAAAATCCATTCAGTGGGAACTCCCGTTGCCTGTTGAACAAGCTTAGCCACCTCAACACCTTGAGACTGTCGCCTAGTGATTACAGTTAAATGTGCAGCCCCAGCTCGCGCAATTTCTACAGCCATAGCTCGCCCTGCACCACCTGCACCCAACATAACTATTCGTTTTCCAGCAATTGAAGTCACTTTTTCAATTGCCTTTACGACACCTTTACCGTCATTATTATGACCTATCATCCGACCTTCTTCAAAAGTCACATAATTAGCCGCTCCCATCACGCGCACGTCTTCATCAAACCCATCAAGATTTTCAATAACGTCTATTTTGTAGGGAACAGTAATACAAAATCCGGCAAAACCCATAGCCTTGGCACCAGCAATTGCAACAGGAATTTCAACTGAAGACGTGATATCCATTTTCCAAAACTGCCAATTAAGGCCATAGTGAGCGTAAACTGCATCAAACATTCGATCAATTGGATTCTCAGCAACAGGATGACCAAACATTCCTGTCATTTGTTTCTGAGGTGCAATAAAATTACTTGGCATTGTTATTACCTATTATCTAGCAGAGAGTTCAATTATCGTACGTATTAAGCACAATCCAAAGCTGTAAAGCCATGAGGTTTATCATAATACAAATCCGGTCTATAACTTCATTTTAGATTCGGTATCATTGTCCAATTCACTATTAAAGATGTGATAACGATTTTTACCGCTTAACTTGGCCTTATACATGGCTTGATCGGCTTGGTGTATAAGTGTATCGGCGTCCACATCTTCTAATTGCGGACAGAAGGTTATTCCCATGCTAGCAGAAACTTGTAACGACATTTTTTTATAAGGCATAGATTTAGCTGCTGCAAAAAGTAAGCGATTAAATAAAAGCTTGCTACTTTCAAGATCTTCAACATCAACCAGTAAAGCTATAAATTCATCACCGCCTATCCGGGCGATGGTATCCACCTCGCGCAATGACTGTCTCATATTATCGGCGACAGTAATTAACAACTGATCGCCAACTAAATGTCCATAAGTATCATTAATAGCCTTAAAGCCATCAAGATCAATAAAAACAACAGCAAGTTGCTGTCCAGTTCGACGACTCTTTATGATAGCTTGTCGTAAACGATCAGCCAAAAGCGTCCGATTTGGCAGATTGGTCAACGTATCAAAATGCGCACTACGCTCTAATTTCTGCTCATGCTCCTTAAACAAACTAATATCAGACATAAGCGCCACATACTGATGAACATGACCTGACTCATCAATTATTGCATTAATATTTTCAATAACGGCATGGACTTCACCATTTTTACGGCGATTCCAAATTTCACCATACCAATGGCCTTTAGTCTTTAAGTCGAGCCACAAAGTTTCATAAAAGGCTTTTTCATGACGGCCGGAGCAAAGTATGCTGGGATTTTTGCCAACCACCTCATCTCGACTGTAACCGGTTATCTCAGAAAAAGCGTTATTTACTTCAATAATTGCACCATCATGATCAGTGATCAGAATACCCTCTCGAGCATGGGTAAATACATTAGCCGCCAACTGGAGTTTTTGTTCGGCCGCCTTACGCTCGGTAATGTCATGCAGGAAAATAACTATCCGTCCATCTTCAATGGGCTGGTACTGAACGCTAACATCAACCGCAAAAATATTTCCACTTTTATTTCGATGTTGAGCCTCAAAACGAACATCACCCTTTGCTACTATGTTCTCTATTTGGTGCGTCATCTCATTACTTGCACCCAGAATACCCAAATCGACAATTTCCATGGCTAGCAGTTCCCGTTCACTATAACCACTTATCCGACAATAGGTTTCATTAACTTCCAACAGTCGTCCCTTCATATCCATCAACAAAAAACCATCCATTACCGTATGCAAAATACTTTGATGTATGGTCTGATGCTTCAATAAAGCTCTACTAAGCTCAAGTTGTTGTTGAGATAAGACAAACTGCTGTTGCCGCCATAAAAGCAAAATTAACAATGTGATACCACAGACTAAAATAATACTTACCAGCAGGATGCTTAACCACATTCGCTCATGCAAGGGTTTAAAAATCTCTTCATTTTCGACACGGGCAGCTAGGTACCAAGGTGAGTCTGGTATCGCACTGACAGCCGCAATTGCAGCTTTGTTCCGATAATTTACACCATCAACAATGCCACGTTTTCCCAACACAGTTTTAACAGCGATTTGTTCAGCGTTGCCAGTCAGCGGTACATGGAGGGTAAGAGGAGGATTTGCTTGAAATCGAAGCTCGTTCAAAAAAACAACTTCGTTTTCATCACGACGAAAAAGTAAGGTTTCGGCCGTCTCGCTTATTGTCGGCCAGCGCTTGATACGGGAATACAGATTGTTCGTCGGATCAATACGCAAAACAACCACCCCCAGAGGGTGTTTACCATTTTGTTTATCAAAAATAGGTACTATAACTGCCAGATAAACTTTCTGGTTGTACTCATCCCGATAAACATCTTGAAAAAAAGTTTGGCGCGACTGTAGTGAGTCAAAAGCACTTCTTTTAAGAACGGATGATACCCGCTCTGTCTCAGGTATTGACGCTATTATATTGCCTTGCGTATCAAGCAGAAGCGCTTGATCATAGTTATAATAGTCCAAATAATTGCCAAGCCAGTTTTGAATATTCTGTTTTGCAAGAACACTGTCCGGAGTTTCTATTAGTTGGCGCACGGCGGCAACTAATGGCAAACTCTCGGCTATAGCCGCATCAGCCATCCGCTCTTTTCGCCACTGAATCAACTCGTCCGACTTTAGTTCAGCCACTGCCAGTAATTGTAACTCCACGCCACGTCGAAACTGTACTTCATTTTCACGGTAATAGTAGTTAAACACTATTCCCGTGAAAATTACGAAAATAAAAAAACTAACAATATAGGGGCGCACACTCACCGTATTTAAATTTAGCTCAATTAGTACCCAATTCTTGGAACGAACAGCCAGTAAAAGTAGAGCCACCCCAATCATAAACAAAACAATACTGGAATTTAAAGCGGGATGAGGCAACGTTTCATTAATAGACGATGGTAAGGTAAAAGGATAAAAAAGTAACAGTGATATGCCCGTTAAGGTAATTAATCCGCTAAATATCCAAATGATGCAACGTTGACAAAGTTTACTTCCCTCTGCTCTTGGCCAGACTGTAACTAAAAGAACCACGAAAGCTAAAATGAAACAAAAGGCCGAAATGATTGTCATATGCCCTAATGGGACACCACCGAACATACCGACAATAGAAATACCGAGATGTTCGAATGACTTGTAGATACCAAAAAATCGCAAGGTAAAGACAAGTGAGGCTAACATCAAACCTACGCTACTTATGAAAACAGTAAGCAAATAAATGATGCGCCGAGAATAAAGGCGAACATAAAAAATGAGGTTAATACCGAATAACATTGAGAGCAGTCCCGTCATCGGTGACATCGGCTGAGTAAGTTCTTTCCAGCTAATAAAAGCGGGAACTTCTAAAACCCAGCCAAACAAATCCAATAGCCCGACAACAGCCACAAACAAAGCAATAGTTTGCAATACAATGGTCATTATGCGTTCGTAACGATTTTTTCTATGACTGCCATTTCAGCATTTTTCCAGAAAAAGAGTACTACATCATTTAAAATAAATGCCCTGATTTATCTATCTCTCATAATAAATACAGCAATGAGATCTTAAATACAATGCGTATAAATACCTAAAAATAACTAGCCAAAATTGGTTTAACAATGATTCGAGACCAAGCTTTTCAATGGACCACATTAAGAAAACTCTACTTTCACACAACCCCACTTTTAGGTGTAAATTAAGATGCTTGTCGTTATTTTGAATTAAAGAAGTATCCAAATTGCAAGCACAATAAACTTAAACTGCTTATAACTGTCTCCAAGTTTAGTCTATAAGATTACATGATAGGCAATAAAGCTAAGAAAAAAGTACGTTGGAAGATAGTTGATTTTGAAAAATAGACGATAATCTCTAACACTAAAAAACCTTCACATGCTTGTAAGCATAAAAAAGCCCACATAAAGTGGGCTTCGCCTAGTTATTATTTTTATTTTAGGTTAGACGACTACAGGGCTGAGTTTCCGTAGTTTTAATTTTTCGCGATTTATTATTGTTATTTTTCCAGCACAACACCGCTCGCATTCCTCCTCAGTTTCATCGTCGAAATACAAAAGCACCCACCAACTAAAGTAACCTCGAGAATGAGATTAAATGATATAGCAAAGAAAATAGATTGTCTATAAAAAATGCGACATTTTGTCGCACCCTGCACTGATAACCCAAAAAGACTAATGATTTAATAAAATAACATTCAAGAATAATTACAAATATTCACTAAAACATCTAGTAATTGATTAAATGCCTCTATTTTGGAGTGCCGTCAAATTGCCATCTCAGTAAAAATTACATTTGAATTATCCACGAAGACAATTAAATCAATAAAACCTATTTTTAGTTTGGTGCATCATAAAAAATATGATATGAAGGTAACCGTCACAACACTAGATTGTGATATAAATTAATAATTATAAAAGAGGAGGTTGCTATGGAGTTAGTTACTACAACGGCTGGTTATGAAATGTTACTGCGATGGGGGCACTTACTAGCTGGCATTACTTGGATTGGTTTACTGTACTATTTTAATCTTGTACAAGGTGAGTTTTTTAAAGAAGCCGAAGCTGCTACAAAATCAGACGCTATTCAAAAACTGGTGCCTAGAGCATTATGTTGGTTTCGCTGGGGAGCAGTAGTTACGCTGGTAACTGGACTGGGAATACTTGGCATCAGGGGTGGTGGTGGCTCAATCGATATTTATGTTGGCTCTTTGCTAGGTATTGTTATGTTTACCAATGTTTGGTTAATTATATGGCCAAATCAAAAGATAGTCATTGCCTCTGCTACTCAATTAGCTAATGGCGGTGAAGCGTTACCTGAAGCACCCGAGGCGTTAGCAACAGCAGGATTGGCATCAAGAACCAATGCCTTATTTTCAGTACCTATGTTATATTTCATGGGCGCTTCATCTCATTTTCCACACAGCTTTAATATTTTTGCTTTCCTTGTCGCTACCTTACTTATTCTCGCTTTGGAATATAACGGCGCCTATCCGGTACTGAAAAATATTAACCTGTTGAAGAAATTACCGGCAGGTGGAAAAATGGCACCTTATGCCAGTGTTAAAGGTCTTATTCACTGTGGGTTAGGGTTAACAATCGTTTTGTTTTCAATCGTTCACTTTATTAAGTAACAAGTATTTTTGACGATGGCTATTGAAGCTTTGACAAGCTCAATAGAGAAATAAGCTACAAGATAATAGCCGTATCAGGCGGCTATTATTCTTCATGTTAAGTGTTATATAAATACAACTACTATCACATAGATTCTTTATTTGGCTTAAAGGCCATCGCTGCTTGAACAGCCATTTTCCAGCCATCATATAAGTGTTTTATTTTTTGTTCACTTTGTAGAGGTTTAAATGATCTATCGACTAACCATTGCTCGGCTATTTCTTCCTTGTTCTTCCAAAATCCTACTGCAAGTCCTGCAAGATAGGCTACGCCTAGAGCAGTCGTTTCACTGATGACAGGCCTATCAACAGTTACCTCCAAAATATCACTTTGAAACTGCATCAAAAAATTATTTTTTACTGCACCACCATCGACTCTCAAACTTTTCAGTTTAATTCCCGCATCTTCTTCCATAATGGTTAATACGTCTTTTACCTGATAAGCAATCGCTTTCAATGTTGCCCGAATAAAATGTTCCTTTTGGGTTCCTCGGGTTATCCCAAACACTGCGCCTCTCACTTCACTGTCCCAATATGGCGCTCCCAAACCAACAAATGAAGGCACCACATAAACACCATCAGCAGATGCAACATTGGTCGCATAACTTTCGCTTTCATGCGCTTCTTTAAAAAATTGTAACCCGTCACGTAACCACTGTACTGCTGATCCAGCAACAAAAATACTACCTTCTAACGCATATTCTATTTTTCCATTGATACCCCATGCAATGGTAGTGAGCAAACCTTTATCAGACTTTACTGCCTTTGAACCTGTATTCATCAATAGAAAACATCCAGTTCCATAGGTGTTTTTCGCCATACCTTCAGTGAAACAAGCCTGACCAAATAATGCCGCTTGCTGATCTCCGGCAACTCCGGCTATTGGTATCTTAAAACCATTAAATACAGTTGTATCTGTATAACCATAAATTTCAGAGGATGATCTCACTTGGGGTAGCATCACTCTCGGTATATCGAGCGCACTTAATAACTCATCATCCCAGCACAAATCATGTATGTTATACATCATTGTTCTTGAAGCATTACTATAATCAGTAGCATGCACTTTTCCATTACTTAGCTTCCAAAGTATCCATGTATCAATAGTGCCGAACAATAGCTCACCTTTAATAGCTCTCTTTCTTGCTCCATCGATATTATTTAACAGCCAAGTAAGTTTAGTGCCCGAAAAATAAGCATCAATGAGTAATCCTGTTTTACTACGTATTGCTTTTTCAAACCCCCTACTCTTAAGATCTTCACATAGCTCAACAGTTTGGCGAGATTGCCAAACAATGGCATTGTAAATGGGTTGACCATCACTTTTATCCCAGACAACCGTGGTTTCACGTTGATTGGTAACGCCAATGGCTACAATTTGATCTGCTGAGAATTTGGCTAATGTCTCGCTAATGACTGCCTCTACTGAATGCCAAATCTCTATCGAATCCTGTTCAACCCAACCTGGAAAGGGAAAATATTGCGTAAATTCTTTCTGTGAAATATGGACTACTGCACCCGCCTGATTAAAAAGGATAGCTCTTGTGCTAGTCGTCCCCTGATCAATCGAAAGAATGTATTGTGGTTTCATAGGATAGTTGAAAATACTGTTTAATTGAGTGCTAAACAAATCTTAACAAAATCAATTCAACAACACCGATAAATTTCAGACAATAAAACCTAAGCAAACAGGTAAGCTTTGCTGTATTTTGCCTAACGGACTTGAAAAATGAATGGGCATGAAGAAGAACGCATAAGACAGATTAGCGAAAGAAGATTGATGTCTTCAAAGATGGCGCGCCCGGAGAGATTCGAACTCCCGACCGATCGGTTCGAAGCCGATTACTCTATCCAGCTGAGCTACGAGCGCTTAATTTTATTTGTTTCATGTATCGAATTGAGGCTATTACAATCTATACATTTAATATCAGACGGCTAATGATACCAGTTTTTAATTTAAAAAATATAATTAATTTCTTGGGTTAAGCGCTTGAATAGTAATCCCAAAAAGTTCCATTTACTGAACATTAACAAGATATTATTCAGCAACTTGACTAACTTTACGCATTTTTCTAAAAAAAAATCAATGACATCCCTTCAAAACTCCACAAAGGCGTTCAAAATACTTGAGCATTTTATCTTTAAGTAACTCTCGACCTACTAAATGTTTAACATCGCTAGCTAATCCAGCAACTTGATCGGTATAACTACGCACTTGCTGAAAGACCACCGTACCTTCTCGATAAGCCAAGCAACCGGTTACCCATTGACTGGCATTGTAAGCGTGTGAAGCATAAAGCTCACGAGTCAGAATTAAAGCTCCATTATTCCAATCCATATCGACACGATGCCTTAAAATAGTTGTCAATCGGTTCTCGACATTTTTTTCCACCCAAGGGAATGTCTCTTTTACATCAGATGGAAAAGTCTTTGGGTAATCCAACCATGCATTAAACAAAGCCGGGAAGTAACGCGAGAGCATGGCACTTGCATTTGCCGCTTGCCTCAATTCAATAGAAGGTTTTGAGTCAAGACCATCTTCCCGCCTGTAAGGTGCAATAGCAGCTATTCCTTCTCGCCTATAAGCTTGAAAACGCTGGAACAAAATCTCCCGATAGTGCCGAACAACGGCATCAATGAGGGACTTATGAGAATTGTGTTTGAGTGTCTTCTTAAGTGCTTTAAGGCTGGCTAACTCATACAGAGATAAATTGAAATCATCACCTGGCTCGGCATTCAACAAAGCCAACGCTTCTTCATCCGAAAGAGAGATAGTTTTCAACGAATCTGCACCACTGTGCGGTGTCAGCAATCCGTGCGCAGTGACATTAACTTCTAATAAGTCAATTTCTTCCAGTCGCAAATGTTCGGCCACCTCAGCTAAAGGAATAGGCAAATACCGAACGACAGCCACACCAAGCTCGTCTTCGCTCACTTCGCTTAAGTCATAAGTAATCGGCTGACCTTGCGCTAGTTCAGCCATCTGAACCTTATCCATCCCCAATACGCTCAACACTTCTTCAACCACTGGTTGTTCAGCAAAAGCAGAAAATCCTAGCAACATAAAACTAGTGAATAACAACCCAACCATATGCTTCCATTTCCATACCATCAGCAATCTATCCCCACCTCAAACAATTACAACGAGATAACAAAAAAACACATCAGTGATAAATAGTAATTGTTATTTCTGACTTTATTATTAATCTGGCTTTATGAAATTATTGCTTTAGCTCAATGCCCGCTAGATCAAATGATTAATAGCCGAGTTGGCATTACATTGAGCAATGACTTCTGCTAACTGTGCTTCATTCAATTTATGGTTAATTGCTGCCATACCATTGAAGTCAAACACTTGATAATCTTTTTTCGCAAAGGTAACAATTTTGCATTTCTTGAAGGGCTGATTTTCGAATGGCAATTTTGTAGCATTCGGACTTAATGATGGGATACCTTCTAAACTGGGTGCATAAATCATAAATTCACCCTTCATTGCAAGCACAGCACGATATTGATTTGCACCCGTCAAATACAAGCATCCTATTTCAACTTCTTTTTCTTTTAATTTCATCTTGTTAGACTCCTTGCACTTAACTTATCATCTATAAACTAATGCACTTAATATACACCGGAATTTCTACCAAAATTTAATTTTCAGTTTTTTGAAGTAACAAAAAACAACCAACCCAGTATTTAAGAATGGTGGGGGAGATAATCGCCGTTGTTTTTCTTGCAGGCATAAAAAAGCCCTCATAAAGAGGGCTTCGTCCTGTTACTTTTTTTATTATACGGACGACTGTAAGAGTTATTACAGCTTCATTTTTTTAGCGTTATTTTTATTTTTGTATCAGTTAAAAACTGACCGCAATTCCTTCTCATGCTCACCTACAGAAAACTCAGACTACCTGTCTTTTGAGTCCTCTTTGTAAGAGGAGCAAATTATATAGAAAAAACCCCTCCTGTCTATAAAAAAGTGCGACAAAATGTCGCAGAAAATCACTTTAAATTACAATCATATTAATTTTCAGTAGGTTATCAA